>Ga0190284_1000002_pt1 | contig 344862 bp, 271 predicted proteins | sample 48691812_MG_FD_161668 | JGI IMG/M metagenome (GOLD analysis project Ga0190284, IMG submission 161668) | Hydrothermal vent microbial mat bacterial communities from Southern Trench, Guaymas Basin, Mexico - 4869-18-1-2_MG | ecosystem: Environmental > Aquatic > Marine > Hydrothermal vents >... | reverse complement strand
GGTTAGTGGATGCGCTCATGGAGGCCGGATACAAAGTGCATCTGGCCAATCCTGCCGCTATCAAGAAGTACGAGGGCCTTAAACATTCTGATGACAATAGCGATGCAGTTTGGTTGGCTGAAATGTTCCGTTTAAGCATACTACCTGAAGGTTACATATATCCCAGAAACGAGCGCCCGGTGCGTGATTTGCTACGAAAACGCATGCACCTGGTGCAACTAAGAACGTCGTTAATTAACAGTTTACAAAACATAATTGCTCGCAACGGTGGTGGTAGCCTGAGGGCGGCCAAGATAAAGCAGCTTACGCACAATCACGTTGCGCCGCTGCTGAAGGACGATCTGGCCCTGAGTGGAGAGGTGAGCAAGCAGGCCATCGATGACTTGACGAGACTAATCATCAAAGTGGAGAAAACTGTGGAAGGCAAGGTGGAGTTGAAGTCGGAATACGCCTGTCTTAAGACTATTCCCGGTGTCGGCAAAATTCTCGCGCTCACCATAATGTTGGAGACCGGTCCTATAGGTCGGTTTCCAGCGGCAGGCAACTATGCTTCCTATTGCAGAAAGGTTCCCACGAGCTGGACCAGCAACGGCAAGAAAAAGGGGGCCGGCAACAAGAAGAACGGTAACAAATATCTTGCATGGGCTTTCTCGGAAGCCTCGGAAATGGCCCGGCGCTACGATCCCAAAATAAGAAGTTGGTACAATCGAAAGGCATCCAGGGCCAATCGGATGGTTGCTCACAGCGCGCTTGCGCACAAACTCGCTCGAGCAGCCTACTACATCATGAGGGACCATGTTCCCTTCGAACAGGAGAGACTTGTTGGATAAACAGTTGGCGTAAGCGGCGAACCTGTATAGGGGTTGGCAAAACCACCAAGTCTGATTGGGGAGCCGTTTACTCCAAAGAATCCGGTCAGCCGGACTCTTTACCGCCCAGGCCGTGAGCCACTAATGGGTTGGCAATAAACCATAAGATCTGTCCCAACACACCTTGGACACGGCATGGAACCGAAGATTTTCTGGTCCGCCAAGTGCGGAAGGGGCGCGGCCCCCTGGGCCAAGCCTAGAACCTGATGGATGACTGGTGCGGTGAGGAAAAGATCAACCGACACCAGGCGTCGAAAACTCGGCAAAGGTGAAGAAGAGCAGTACCGGAAACTGTACCGTACCTGACAAACCCTCAGCAAGGAAACTCCCGGTTTCCTCGCATAGGAGTACTTTTCCCTTGACAGAGGGCCTTTTAATGGATGACCCCTGTCCAGGCTAGGGGGTGGCAAGTTCATGTGGCTTCTGCGTTTCCGTTGGCTCATCACTATCGGGCCGCGTTTGGGTTAAGGCACACGCTCAAGGTTTCGTTAGACCGGGGAGTCGAGGGAGTGGTATGCTCGAATCCAGGAAAATGGGCCACTGATCTGGCAACAAGGTAGGAATTCGGTTCGCCGGACCATTTTCGGAAACGCAGCGACACGGATTCGGGGATGGAGACCCATCCGAAAGCTGGTTCCTGAGTCAAAACAACCGGAATTCGTGAGATCGCGGAATGATTCCGGTTAAGGGGATAGCCCAGAAGATGGTGGATAGTTACCAACAATACAAACCTATTCCAGAGAGAGCGCATGAAAAAAGTGATAATGGCATTAGACCAGGGAACCAGCAGTTCCAGAACCGTACTATTTGATGAAAATGCAAATATTCTAGCGTCGGCAAATCAGGTTTTTGATTCCTTTTTCCCGCAATCTGGTTGGGTTGAACAGGATCCGGAGGAGATATGGTTGTCCCAAAAAGCCACCATCGAAAGAGCCCTGGTCAAAGCCGGACTAAAAATGGAGTCTGTTACAGCTATTGGTATTGCCAATCAAAGGGAAACGGTGATTGCCTGGGACAAGGAAACCGGTAAGTCCATTGGGCAGGCAATCGTCTGGCAGTGTCGAAGAACTGCAGATTTCTGTAAGGAGTTGATTGAGGAGGGATTTGATAAAGTCATTCGCAATAGAACCGGGTTGGTAACCGATTCCTACTTCTCCGGGACTAAGATGCACTGGATGTTGAAAAACTGGGATGAAACTAGGAAACTGGCAGATCAGGGCAAGTTGTTGTTCGGTACAGTTGATACATGGTTGATTTGGAAGCTGACAGGCGGAGAAAAGCATGTCACGGATGTTTCAAATGCTTCTCGGACACTGGTTTACAATATATTTGAAAACTGCTGGGATCAGGAAATTTTGGACCGCTTGGGGACTCCAATAGAGACGTTACCGGAAGTAAAGGGCAGTAGCGAAATTGTCGGTTATACGGATGCTTCGGATTGGGGTGTTGAAGTTCCCATCTCCGGAGTGGCGGGTGATCAGCAGGCCTCTTTGTTCGGGCACGCATGTTATGAAAAAGGTATGGCGAAGAATACCTATGGGACGGGTTGTTTTATGCTCATCAACTCCGGAACAACGCCCAAGCTGTCGGATCATGGATTACTGACCACTATTGCCTGGAAAATTGGAGATGAAGTCACCTACGCCCTCGAAGGTTCCGTATTTATGGGAGGAGCTCTGATCCAATGGCTGAGAGACAAATTGGAATTGTTTAAGGATGCGTCAGACACAGAAGCGATAGCACCATCCGTTCAAGACACAGGCGGTTTGTATGTTGTACCGGCTTTTGTAGGTCTTGGAGCCCCGCACTGGGATTCTTATGCCAGGGGTTTGATGATCGGACTGAACAGGGATACCGGCAAAGCGCATATCGTCAGGGCGGCATTGGAAGCCATTGCTTATCAGTCTTATGATCTGTTGAAATGCATGGAGCAAGACACCAATGCGCCACTAAAGGTGTTAAGAGTTGATGGCGGGGCCACTGCCAACAACTTCCTTTGTCAATTCCAGGCGGATATTCTGCAATTAGATGTCAGCAGACCAAAAGTTATTGAAACCACTGCCATGGGTGCTGCATTTCTGGCTGGACTGGCCGTTGGTGTGTGGAAGGATCAAGATCACATCACCCAAATGTGGCAGGAAGACCGGTGCTTCAATCCTCAAGCTGATCAGAGCGGAATTGACAAATTGATATCCGGTTGGAAAAAAGCTCTGGAACGTTCCAAAAACTGGTTGGATTGACCATGGGGTCAGGCTTGACATATTTGGATTTGAGGTTTTAGACTGCTGAGAATGGCACGGAGAGCACGCATTCACTATTCGGGCGCTGTCTATCATGTTATGCTACGTGGGAACGGTGGCCAGGATATCTTCTTTGACGAGCCGGGCCGGATTCGTTTCTACGATCTGTTGGAGGAAGGAGTCAAGCGATCAATCGTCTGCGCAAACGTGCGGAAACGGATCCCCGTCCGGGGGCAGAACTTGAGAGGGTACGAGAAGACCTGGAAAAAATGCAAATATGTCAAGCCTGACCCCTACACTGACCTGCACTTCACGGATTGACTCATTAGCGTGCCCCTTCTTTCTCGCTTCTTTCTCGAAAGACCGTAGCCCTGAAGGGGCGTCAGAATATAGCCCGGCGGCAATGGTTCACCGGGCTTGAAGTGGTTCTGCGCCCGGTGAGAATGTAGGGGGCGACTCATCTCCCCCTCCAAACCTCCCCCATACGTAATTCCGGGAGCTTGTACGGTTCGCGGTGAACGGTTACGCCCGGCGATTCATCGCCAGGTAAGGGCCATTGCAGAACACCTGAGTCCCGAAGGGACGACAGAACCATTACGCGTCGCTATGTGTCGTCCCTTCGGGACTCCGAGCCGGCTGGGGTACCCGACACCCAATCGGAATCTACTTTTAGCAACGGCTATAAATGGCGAAGCGGCATCAGGTGCGGTCTCTGCGGTAGTCGTACCGGTACCCGTATCGAGAAGCATAATAGTCGTATTCGTTAGCCTCCCGGTAGACCATGTTGAGCACTATCCCCAGTAGACGCACCTCCTGTCCCACCATCACCGATTCCTGTGCTTGGCGGAGCACTTCCATCGGTGTGTGACCCTGTTTGGTGACGAGTATGAGTCCGTCGGAGTACCGTGAGAGAATGCCGGCATCGGCCATCCCTACCACAGGAGGAGCGTCTACGAATACGAAATCAAATTTTCCCCTACACACTTCAAGGGTTTTTCGCATTCCCTGTGATTTGAGGAGGCTTACGGGATTGTCCGCGGCCATCCCCGCGGGAATGTAGAACAGACCCGGAATGTGGGATCTCCGAATCACTTGATCCAGGCCGGCAACGTTCCCTTTCAACAAATCGCTCAGTCCCGGGCCTCCCCTTTCCTTCCCAAACAGATCCTGCAGCCGCGGCCGCCTCATGTCGCCTTCAATCAAAAGAACCTTTTTGTGGTCACACGCCATGGCGGTGGCCATTGAGACTGAGACAAAAGTCTTGCCCTCACGTGGGAGAGCACTGGAAACACAAATTGTGGAAGTGGATTGGTCCGCCATCAATGCCTCTGCCGTGTTCTGGATGACTCTTATGGAATCGGCCAACTCAGACCAGGGCAAGCGGAACGGCATAAATTCGTCTCTCGCAGGACTCGTGTCCCCCCTACCTATCGACCTCCCTGGATGCACCTTGGGCACGAAGCCAAGAACCGGGACGTGCAGCTTCCGCTCAATTTCGGTCGTCGAGCGAACCGTCCTGTCGAAAGTTTCCACGGCGACGGCGATCCCAATGCCTCCCAGCAATCCCAGAATCACAGCCGTCAAAATAATCCGGCGTGTTTTCAGGTTGATTGGAGCGATCGGCAAACTGGGGGCATTGGCAATCACAAGGTTGTGTCCCATAATCTGGTGGTCCAATTGGGCCTGTTTGTACTTTTGGAGCAGCTTCACATACATCTTGCCGTTGGCTTCCACTATTTGCCTGAGTATCTGGTACTGGACGGCCAGCGGACTCATTTCCATGGCCTTCTTTTTGCTCCGTTCATAAGCCTGTTCCGCCACTGCTTCCCTTTTGCGGGCGACTTCCAATGATTCAGACTTCGTGCTCTGCTCAATCTCGGACACGGCATTGGACAATGAGCTGATTCGGCTTTCCAGAAGCACCATCTTGAAATAGGTAGGGGAATAAACCGCCTTCTTCGCTGTGTATTCCGACTTGAGCTCGGCCAGCTGGCTTTTCAAAGTGGTCAGGTACTCATGGTTTGCTCGGGCGGGCAACAACTTCTGCTTTCCGTGCTCCAGTGATTCAAGTTGGAGCCTGTCATCCTTGGATTGATAATAGTCTCTGCTCGCTTTCTCCAAGAAAGTATCGGCCTGGTCCGGATTGCCCTCAAGAAATACCACGCCATGCTTGGCAGAGAAATTCAAGAGGTCTTGTTCGGATTTTCTAAGCTTTTTCTCACTCTCTTCCAGTTCCTCGCGCAGCCAGGATCTCAGTTGAGCGGCAAATTCATTTCGTTTGCGTTTATCTTCTTCCTTGAATACTTCAAGGTAGATCCCGAGCATCTGCTTTGCACGCTTCGGATCACCATCCGTCATAGATACGTATATCAACTGCGTGCGCTCGATCGGAGTGACGTTGATACGACCGAGCACCGACCCTATCAGCGCGTTTCTTCTCCTTTCCTCTTCCGGATGGTCCTTGTTTGTGGAAGACGGATCACCCTCGTCAGAGCCGGTAACGTCCTCTGTGCCACCTTGCCGTGATAATTGGTCTATCCGGGTCAGGAATTGATCCGCTATTTTTGTGTTCTTCAAGTTTTGGATCTGGGTCTGAAAATAGAGATCGAAATGGCCGTAAAAGGCAAGCGCAAAGGGTACGCCGGTCGAAATCGGACCCGCCTTCTGAATTTCAATCGTCGCTTCGGAACGGTAAAGCGGCTTGATACTGTAAGCGTGATAGACGCCTGCCACTACGGCCAGAACGAACACGCCTATTACGATCCATTTCCTATACAGTACGGCTTGGACATAACGAGACCAGGAGATACCAGGGTCGTCTTCCGGGCCATAGGCGCCGTCGTAAACATTGTACCCGTTCAACCCCGCATAGGGAATGCGTTCCCCATAGGGGAGGTTCCTTCCGACCCCATTTTGGTTGTCCATACGGTTACCGCTGTCATTCATGTGTCTTTTCTCTACCAACCTGCCGAGAAATCGATCATTATCCAACATCTTAATTCGTATTCAGCGATCTGTCAATTTCCGAACCCGCGTGCCTTCCTTTTAACAATCCGACCAGCCGCCGTGCAAGAAAAAGGCCCCACGAAACTTATAGCAGTTTCCAAAAGTTCTGACCGAACGGCAGGCTGGAAAGCCTGCCCCACATGACGGATGCTCTGAGTAATCGGAAATTACTCTTGGCAATCAGTATAAACGTGTCATTGCGAGCGCCGCGAAGCAATCTCTCTCTTGCCGACCATGGAGATTGCTTCGGGCTTACGCTCTCGCAATGACGGTTTGCCCTTCTGCGGGCCCTTTCCCGACCAGCCTCTGTGCTGATCAAGAGCAGACGGAATCCGCGACCGAACTTACGAATTGGAGTACTTAGGGTCTGTCACAAAATAACCCTTGCAACAGATTGCTGTGGCAATTGTAGGGGCAGACCTGCGTGTCTGCCCCAATGCAGGGGTGCATACGCGGAAAGGGCGGACACATAGGTCCGCCCCTACAGGAGAATGCCAACGTTATTTCGTGACAAGCCCTTAGGAAGAGGCGTACTTGGTTTCGGAAAGGGCGGAGAAGATCCCGGGGCCTATCGTTCCAGTTCCGAGCTCAGCGAACGCTCCATTATCCGTTCGTGAAGAGCGGGAAACAGCTTGTTGAGGAGTCTGGTCACGCGGCCCACTGTTGACAGGACCAGAAGACGTTTGTCGCGAGCAGCCGCTCTAAGGACCGCCTCGGCCACTTCCTCGGGCTGGGATACTCGCCCGACTGTGGACTGCGGGTGACTGGTGACTGTACCGTCGCGGTCCAGGGCCGAGGTGCTGATCCCGGTGGCCGTGAACCCGGGACACACAATCATTACGCCCACGCCTGCGCTCCTGAGTTCGGTCCTGAGCGAATCGAAAAGCCCGTGGAGCGCGTGCTTGCTGGCAGAGTATCCGGTCCGACCGTAAAGGGGCGAAAACCCGGCCGCGGAACTTGTGACGATTATGAGGCCCTTCCGCTCGATCAGGCTGTCCAGAGCCGCCTTCGTGCAGTATAGTGAGCCAAAGAAGTTCACATCCATCACGCGATGAAAGACTTCCGTGTCGGTGTCGGAAAACGCGCTACGATGTGTGATCCCTGCATTGTTTATCAACACGTCGATCCCGCCGAAGCGCTTGATCAGTGTATTCATTGCGTCGATGCACTGATCCTCCTCCGTAACGTCGCCGGCCGCAGCAAGGCATTCCACGCCGTTCTCGGCCAGTTCCTTTTCAAGCGACCGCAAGGCGTCCGATTCCAGGTCCAGCAATCCCAGCCTGGCTCCGGCCCGGGCGAAGCAGCGGGAAAACGCTGCGCCAATGCCTCCGGCAGCTCCGGTGATGACCACTGTCTTGTCACGAAAGTCTCTTCTAGGGGCCACTTTGTCTCGCCTCCAGGAAATATTCGAAGACCTGCCGTGTGGTCTTGCGCGGGATGTACCCGAATTCCTCCTTGAGCCGTCGATTGCTCAGAACCGGCCGATACCGCAGGAAATTGACCTGCTCAGGACCGTACTGGGTCAGGGACAGGCGTTTCAGAACCCACAGCGCGCCTTTGACAAGTCCCACAGGCAAGGGCAGATATGGCTTCTTCATCATAGCCGCCATCTCTTTCATGGTCAACGCGCCGTTGCCGGCCATGTTGAAAATGCCCGCGCTGTTTTCATGAATACCTTTGATGAGGCCGCCTACCACGTCCTGATCCCAGATCAGCACAAACGGGATATCCGAGCCCCTGAGGCCCATGACAAAGCGGCCGTCGAACAGCGCCGTGATCTGGTTGTCAGTGGTCGCGCCCAGGACGGTCCCGGGGCGGAAGATCAATTGTTCAAGCTCCGGATGGTCCTGCCGCCATTGGGCCAGCATCTCTTCCACCTGACGTTTGTGATCGGAGTAAGCGAACTCCACATTGCCCCGGAGCTCGTCATTCTCGTCCAGCCATTCAGGATTGTCCGCGTGATAACCGTAGGCCGCTCCGCTGCTGGAGATTATGATCTCGCGAACTCCGCATTCAAGGCAGCTGCTCAGGACATTCCGAGTGCCCAGAACATCTACCGAGTATTCAAATTCCCGGTCCGATTTGCGGCCCGGGGTGACAACTGCGGCCAGATGCACCACAGTGTTTACGCTAAAGCGCGTGAGTGTCTCGGCCAACTCCGGCTCGCGAATGTCGCAGCTGACATACTCCACGCCCTCAAGAAGCTCATCAGCCCCGGGATGCCTGACATCGGACGCCACTATGGTCTGAATTCCCCGTCTGTCTTTGGCCAGGGCCTCCACCACCTGTCTGCCGATGTAACCGCCCGCGCCGGTTACGAGCACCGACTGAGGGCCACTTTCTTTAGTTTGCGTCATTCTTTCCCTTCTTGGACCTGGTTCGGCGGTCGTCGTGACCAGAAAAAGGCTAGAGTAAGGCCGGCAATGATGTGCCAGATCCCCCACCAGCCCGCGATGATTGCCATTCCTCCGAGCCCGTTGAAGAAGTCGAAAATCAGGACCAACGCCAGCGCTGAATTCTGAATGCCGACTTCGACAGCCACCGCGCGAACGTCTCGGGTTTCCAATCCGGCGAGCCGTCCCGAGCAGTATCCGAGGCTCAAAGCCAGAGTGTTGTGAATGAACACCGCAAATACTATCAGGCCTATCACCTCCAGGAAAATCCGCCAGTTGGCTCCAAGTGCGCCTGCCACAAAACAGCAGAACACGATTATGGCAAATATCTTGAAAGGCCCGCGGATTCTCTCAACCAGTTTGGGCCAGAGGTGAGACACAGTCAGCCCAAGCGCCAATGGAATCCCCAATATCATGAAGATAGTGAGAAAAACATCAAACGGACTCAGACTGACCTGGCGAAGGATAGGCGCTGTGGCCGGATTGAGCGAGCCCCAGAGCGCCAGGTTTGCAGGTGTCATGAATACGGCCGCAGCAGTTGAGACCGCTGTCATACTTACCGATACCGCAGCGTTGCCCCTGGCAAGGTACGTGATAATGTTGGACAGATTGCCACCAGGGCAAGCGCTGACAAGTATCATTCCCAACGCGATTGACGGCGCGGGATTGATGATGAGTGTGAGCACGTAAGTCAAGGCGGGCAACAGAATGAACTGCGCCACCAGGCCTATGGCAGGCGCCTTGGGAGACCGGATGACACGCTTGAAGTCTTCAAGCTTTATGTCCAGGGCCATGCCGAACATCATCAACCCGATGATCCCGTTGAGGACCAACAGGGTCTGCTTATTGAAATTGAGCGTTATTTGATCAATGGCCGCGGGATCCATATTATTTCCCCTTTGGTTCCTGGTGCATGGACTTGAAGTGCATTAGTCCGGGAGCCCACAAGTGCTTGATCGGGTCCACATCAACATGTATTACTGAACACTTGCCTGAAGCTATACAACGCTCGATCGCGGACTTGAGATCAGCGGGGTCTGCTACCCGTTCTCCGTGTGCGCCCATGGCTTCCGCCAATTTGTCGAACTCGATCTCGCCCAACTCCGTGTTGATGGTTTCCTCGGGACTGAGCGATTTCTTGATAATGGTCTTGAGCGGTTTGAGGGCTATACTCATACTCATCTTGACCATACCCCACTGCTTGTCGCAGCATACGAGGAAGATAACCTTCAGTCCGTTGCGCACAGCGGTTTCGATCTCCTGGGGATTGAACCCCATCGCGCCGTCTCCGATGATGCAATATACCTGCTTATCAGGCCTGGCCACAGCCGCGCCCAGGGCCTGTCCTACGCCGGCGCCCAGATGCCCGAAATGGTGCGTGCCCAACTGGGTGTTGGGAACGCGCATCTCGTGGAAAAAGTTCCCCCACACCGCGGTGTTTCCGCCGTCAAAGATGACCACTGCATCATCATCAAAAACCTCACCGCAGATCTTGCCCACATGGCTGGTCACCATAGGAGCCGAGGTGTCACTCAGCTTCTCATCAAGCTTGGTCCGGTCCTTTTGAATCTCCTTGGCCAGCTTGGCAGTCGCGGAGCGGCGGGCCTCTATGGGCATGCTGCTCTTCATACTCTCCAGCTGATCTGCCAATGCCGTCATAAAGACCTTGACGTCGGCCAGGATATTTAAGTCCGCAGGTCTGTTCCGGCCGAGCTTCTCTTCGTCGATGTCCACCTGAATCAGCTTCTGATCCTCGGGCTTGGCCCAATAGGGCGCCTTGCCCCACCAGTCGGTTTCACCGAGCTCCGACCCGAGACAGAGCACCAGGTCGGCTTCATTGCGAACATGATTGACCGCTTTGACGTGGATCATGGGCCAAGCCAGATCCGAGGTCTCGGGCAACACGCCGCGAGCGCTCCATGAGGTGGTCACAGGCGCGTGGAGCAGATCCGCCAAACGAGCAAGCTCTTCAAACGCTCCCGCGTGAATGATGCCTGTGCCCGCATGAATCAAGGGCATCCGGGCCGCGGCCAACATTCGGGCCGCCTCGACCACCTGATCCGGAGAAGGCCGAATCGGCTCAACCCGGCGATACTGCTCAGGCTTGAGTATGGGAACACCCGGGCATTCACCGTTTATCAGGTTTTCAGGCACATCCAAGTGAACCACACCAGGACGCCCCAGCCAACACTTGCACAACGCGCGACGCAGAAGCTCCGGGATGCGGTCAAAAGAGCCCACCGAGCGTGACCATTTGGACATGGCTCCGATGACCCCCACTTGATCGAAACACTGATAGGTCCCGCCGCGATCCGGGTACGTGATTCCCGACCGCCGAGAACTGGTGATCAGCAAAACCCGGTTGCCCTCACCGTTCTCCACGGCCACTCCCGGCAAGATGTTGGCCACGCCCGGCCCATTGCTGGCCATGCACACGCCCAACTTGCCGGTCAAACGCGCGTACGCCCCTGCCATGTGCGCGGCGTTCGCTTCGTGACGAGGGGTGATGATCTCGATCCCAAGATCCTTGAAACCCGCAATCATTCTCAGATAGGTGCCGTCAACGATGCCGAAGACTTTCTCGACACCCTCTTCCTTGAGCATCCTGGCGATGATGGCGCCGCCCGTGGTGTTCCCCATTCTTACCTCCGGTTTTTCCAAGTGGTCTTGACTGTCCTGCTATAGTGATGCGCATTGATATTCGGTATCAAGATCACCCTCCCCCTGCCCCTCCCGTCAAGGGAGGGGCAGGGGGAGGGTTAGGGGGGGTCCAGCCGTAGGCCCCATTTTCAATGCGTGGTACTATACCTGTCTTACGACCCACTGTCGGTCGGCCGCAAGAAGTTCTCGATCAAAGCAATGGTCTGCTCCATGTGCCTTTCGATTGCCTTACCTGTGGGCTCGCCGTTGATTTCCAGATACTCCTTGATCCGAATCCGGAAATGACGCGAGACCAATGAACCCAGGAAAATTATGTACAAACTGTTGATGTGAAACGCGGTCAAGTTGACGTCAATGTCCGGGCGGATCAGCCCCTTGTCAATGCCGTCTCTGATCAGCTTCTTCAAGTGACTTGCTGTGTACCTTTCCACTTCGAGCGACAGCTGTTCCGCGAAATGCCCCATGCCTGCGGAAGCAAAGTTCAGGTACAGAGCCACATACTCGGGATGCGACTGAGCAAAGGCCGCTCCACGCCTGAAGATGTGCTTCACTTGTCTATACAGGTCCCATTCAGGATTGATTTCACCGTAGACCGCCTTGCGAGAGCGTTGCAGTCCGTCCCGACACACGTGAAGGTACAGGGCTTCCTTGTTATCGAAGTAATCATAGAGCGAGCCCTTGGACACACCTGCACGACTCGCGAGCGCGGCCATATCAGCCTGAGCGAACCCCTTTTCCGCGAAGAGCCACGCTGCTTGACGCAGCACTCTTTCTCTTTTTTCCTCGGAGATTCTGTTGAAAGTATCTCTTGGCATGTCGCCGCCCCAGGGTGACCGACCGTTCAGTCGGGATTCTAGGGCATTGTTCAAGCACTGTCAAGCATGTTTTTCACCTAAGGGGAATCCGGCAAAATTGCCGGCCGGAAGGGACGATCTAGTGATTCCGGGCAAGAGGAATGCTCAGGCCAAGCGAACAGAACGCCAAATACCGGCCACTTGGATTTCCGAGTTATTTCGACCGAGGACCGTCCAGCCGACGCCGTCTATAGTAGTTCTCAAAATTAAACGATGGTCTTCGGGCTTAGACAAGAACCCAAAGGCGCATACGGTCTTCGTATTTCTTGATGCGATGGGTGGTACGGTTTCCCAGCTTTTTCCATGAAAAGCTGAGAAACCGTAGCATTCCTCGAAGCCCAAACCCACTCTCGGATTGACCCGCACATGCTACGCCCTATGCGGCCCAGTGAGCCTGCGAACGAAGGCCGTTTCGATAGGAGTTTTCTGCGGGGGTCCGGGGGCGGTCTTTTGCAAAAGAGAGCCCCCGGTTCATTCCGTGAAAACTTCCGAGAACTGCTATAGGCTGACCCAACAGGATGACATCCGGCAAATTTTCACTCAGAAAAAGAAGCCGGGATTTACAGGCCCAGTTCAAATTTCTGTTCCGTGATAGTTGATCCCCACTGGTCCAGCCGGTTTTCTTCAATGAGTTGGAAGCCTTCACGTTCGTAGAGTCGGCGGGCAGGGTCGAGGCCTTCAAAGGTCCAGAGGAAGATTCTGTTGTGGTTGGCTTGTTTGCAGAAATCCAGAGCAGCCCTGATCAACTTGTGTCCGATTCCCAGGCCCTGGAACTTTGGGTCTACGATGAACCATCTCAGCCGAGCGCCTTCGGTTTCCGAGAGGCTGCCGTCAATAGCGACTGCGCCCGCGAATTCATTGTTGACAATGGCTGACCGGAATACGTCTCTGTTTTCCTGGAAGTCGATCATGAATTGGGAGAGCTCTTTGCCCACCTGGGTCTCAAAAGAGATGTCAAAGCCCCAATAGTCGTGGTAATACACGGCATGAACCCGGGTGACCTGTCCCAGCACCCCGGGATAGTAGCCGTCTATTTGAACTTCCTCACGTGCAGTATTGTCCATAGATCGGTTCATTCGGTGATTGAGGTTCCGCGGAAAGCTCGTCGGGTTCTGAAGATCCGCCGGGGATTCATGGTTGTTCGCGGTCTGGAAGCCAAGTCTCGGCCCGGCATTCCCAGAAAAAGGACATTTTCATACAAAAATCGATGCGCTCAGAAATCTTTCGAGTTCCGGCTTGAACCGACTATTCAAGAGGGCGACGCATGCGTGGCCCCTACTCGGGGGACCGGGCCCCATTAGCGTTTTCGCTTTGAACCGTATCGGTTCAGAAGTCTTATGAGCTTCTTTGCCGCGGGTGAAACGGTCCCTTTGGCGTTGAAGAAGATGTCGATTATGGACAGATCCGACCCGTAATAGGATTCGTTGGCGTCCCAGTCCACTTCGAGCATACTTCCTTTGATAGACACTCCGGCAAAGATACCCTTTGCCCTGGAATAGGATAGGATTCCCGCTGACAGGCCAAGATCCGTGGCCGCGGACGCGTCCCTTCCGACCGGACCCACCGCAACAGAGCCGTCCACCCCGAGCGTGAATTTGTCTCTGAAAAGGCTGCGCAGACTGACGTCGTTCATTACCAACAGGACCATGTCAGTGGATTGCACGCCGACCTGCCAGCCGACACTCCCCCCGAGCAGCCTCATGAACGCGGGTGGACCCCATCTGCCTGTAGCGGGATCGCGACGCAGCACTATGCCTTTTCCGTAATGCCCTCCAAGTCCGAATCCGGCCTTGATCACGGACGGTAATATTATGATAGCTCGGCTCTTGCGCAACAGGTCGGAGGGTATGCTTCCGTCCGGCGCTTCCATGATCTCTCTCATGACCGCTGCGCACTGTGTGAGCCGATTCTCAAGTCCCATTGGCTGAGCGGACATTCCGTGGCCGGGAAAGGACAACCCCGCGAGAACCAGGATAATCCACAAGAAACAGATTTTTTTGCGTTTCGTCATTTGCACGGGTTCCGTCCTGCCCCGGGTTTTCAAGAGAGCTGCGGAGAGGCTCTCACTGTTCTACTGTAAACCGGATGCCTTTTTCAAGCGGTTCCTTTGCAAAAAGGATGCCGCGTGTCCTCATACCAGGTTGCGTTCAAAGAAGTACAGTGTGCAGGTGAGGGACCGAGTCTGAAAATCCCCCCCAACCCCCCTTTTTCAAAGGGGGGCAGGGGGGATTTCTCCCTTCCGGACTTCAGCCATATGTTCCCTCTTTGAAAACGCATTGGTATCATGCGGTTCTTTCCCGGAACGAGGCTTTCCTTGGAATCCTTGTTCTTTCTTGACAGAAAAGACCGGGAGTAGTTAATGTGCTTTGTCGAAGGCGCTTCCCGAACCACCTTTCTGAAGCATGGGCGCAAGGAGTTAACAATGAAAAGGATTTCTTTCTTGCTGACGGCTACTCTCGCTGCTGCTCTGTTCGGCTCAGGCTGCGGACCGGGTCCGGAGTTGAAAGACGGGCCGATCAAGGTGGGAGTCGTTCTTCCGCTGAGTGGCAAGCAGGCCAAGTTCGGTGAAATAGAGAGGAATTCTTTTCTCATGGCGCTGGAGGAAGTCAACGCGGCCGGTGGAGTCAACGGACGTGCCATTGAACTCATAATAGAGGATGATACTTCCAAACCTGATGTGGGCCGATCTGCAATTGAAAAGCTCATTTCCCGGGACAAGGTCGTGATAGTCGGAGGAGGTTACTCCTCTTCCGTTACTTATGCTATGTGCGCGGTCGCGCAGCAGCGCAAGGTCCCGTTCCTGGTGAACACGGGATCAGCGGACAAGATCACCGAACAGGGCTGGGATTATGTGTTCAGGCTCAATCCCCCTGTGAGCGAGTATCCGAAGGGTCTTTCCGGTTTCCTCGAACAAGTGGCGAAACCCAAAACAGTAGCGATTCTTTACGAGACCAGCCTCTTCGGTCAGTCCGGGTCCAAGAAGTTTGCCAAGCTATGCGACAAGATGGGCATCAAGGTGCTGATGAAGGAGGGGTACGAGTCCGGCGCGCTTGATTTCAAGCCCTTGCTGGTCAAGGTGAAGGCCGCCAAGCCCGACCTGGTGTACATGATGTCCTATGTCATGGACGCGGCCCTCCTGATGCGCCAATCCAAAGAGTTGGATTTCAATCCCAGCCTGTTCGTGGGCGGCGCGGCCGGGTTTACTCTCCCAGAGTTTGCCAAGAACGCGGGAGAGGCCGCGGAGAATGTGTTTTCCGCGACGCTTTGGACTCCCAATGTTCCATACCCCGGGGCAAAGGAATACTATGACAAGTACGTAAAGAAATATGACACTCCTACTGAATATCATGGCGCGGAGGCGTATTCCGCGCTCTTTGTGATCGCGGACGCCCTGAAACGAGCCAAGGAACTCACCCCGGCAGCAATGAAAGAAGCCCTGACCAAGACCGACATGATGACCGCATTCGGTCCGGTCAAGTTCATCTCTTACGGTAAGAAGAAACAACAAAACTCGTTACCCACCTATCTGGTCCAGTGGCAAAAGGGTAAACAGGAGACAGTTTGGCCCAAGAGCGTGGCCACGAAGGCATACGTTTTCCCGGTACCCGCGTGGAAGAAATAATCTTGCCGGCCCGTGCCGCTGATTTTTCCCACACCCCCGTAAGAGTATCCGTCCAAAGCTTGGATTGCGCATGGAAGGTTAACCGGAACAACAGATGGAAGTCTCTTTTCAAACTCTAATCTCCGGCGTCACCATAATCATAGTGGAACACATAATGAAGGTCATAACGGCCATCTCGGACAGAATCCTCGCCATCAATCACGGGGCGGTCATTGCCGAGGGCACGCCCAAGGAAGTGGCGCGCGATCCGGAAGTGATAGCCGCGTACCTAGGAGAGTATGACAATGCTCAAAGTTGAGCACATTGACGTGTTTTACAGCGATCTACAGGTCCTCTGGGATGTTTCCTTCGAGGTGGGAGAAGGGGAGATCGTAGTTCTGATCGGCCCCAACGGCGCGGGGAAGTCCACTACGTTGAAGACCATCTCGTCCTTGCTGAGACCGGCCAAGGGCTCAATAACCTATCAGGGACACAGACTTCACGAGATACCTTCGCACGAGATCATAGGACTGGGGTTGGCCCACGTGCCGGAGGGCAGGCGCCTCTTCGCTGAAATGAGCGTGGAAGAAAACCTGATCTTGGGGTCGCTGGGGCCGGAGGCAAAGGCCAAGCGGAGTGATACTATGGCTTGGGTTTACGATCTCTTCCCAAAGCTCCGGGAAAGACGCACCCAGGCGGCCGGGACCCTGTCCGGAGGCGAACAACAAATGCTCGCGGTCGGACGGGGATTGATGTCTCGACCCAAGCTGCTCATGTTCGATGAACCGTCCCTGGGATTGGCGCCGATTCTGGTAATGGAGATTTTCAAGATCGTGGAACGAGTAAACAAAGAAGGCGTTACCGTGCTCCTGGTTGAGCAAAACGTGAAGCAGACCCTGACCACGTGCGATCGCGCGTATCTGCTGGAGAACGGCAGGATTACCATGTCGGGCACAGGCCCGGAATTCCTGAACAACAACCACGTCAAGGAAGCTTACCTGGGCATCTAGCATGCTAAGGAAGCGATCTACAACCGTGCGGTAATTGGTGGCTTCTCTACGATGTCATTGTGATCTCAGCACGGAGCTCACTTTCTCCTGCCGCGTTCAGCCATAAGGGAGAGCATCTGTGCGATTTCATCTAGACGGTTATAAATTCGAATCCCTTGTTTGTTCAAGTCGAATACGGCTTGACTTTCCCATGCACTGTGGTGGCTGCCGATGAGGACCGGTATCCCGATTTCCTTTTCCAGGGATTGAACTCCCTCCATCATCTGCTTCTCAATTCCCAGGAAAAGCTTCATGTCGGCCGAGGTTTCTTCATCATGGAGTCCGGGGCGACCAAACCCATGCACAACGAGGGCGTCCACTTCACCCGATTCGAGGACCTCACGGGCAATGCCCAGGAGGATGTCGACGGACCCGAACAGCCCTGACGCACCCCAATCGACCGGGTTACGTGTTGAGGCCCTCACAGGTAGGCCCGTGGAACCGAGCGCCTTTCGGAGCTTTGGGCTGAATTCAGGGACCAATAGTCCTGCGGCTTCAAGGGAGTCTGTGAGCGCCACCCCCCATGATCCACCCATCGTGACAACACCAATCCTGGCGCCCCGCAAGCGAGGGCGCTCCACCAACGCATGCGCCAGCGGAAGCAGAAGCTCCATGGTCGGCGAGACAACGATGCCCACCTGACGGAAGAGCCCCTCGTATATCCCCTTTTTACCGGCAAGTGCTCCGGTATGGCTCTGAGCCGCGCGTGCGCTCGCGGTGGATTGTCCTGCCTTGTAAAGAACGACAGGTTTCCTCGCGGTCACTTCCCGGGCAATTTCCATGAAACGTTTTCCGTCGCGGATTCCTTCGACGTACACGAGAATACCCTCGATTTGCGAATCACCGCCGAAATGTTCCAGAAAGTCCGTCACAGTGAGGTCGCACTCGTTCCCGGTGTGGATGAACTGACCTACCCCCATACCGCGATAGGAACCGGAGGCAAGAAGGTCGTAGATGGCATACCCGCCTTGGCAAACAGCGGCGAGAGAGGTCGGGGTTGAGAGTTCGGGCGTGCAAGGGGATGCATTGAATGCTGAATGGAAGTTGAACGTGCCGCTCACGTTCGGTCCCAGAATTCGCATTCCGGAGCCGCGGGCAAGTCGGGCCAGGGAATTCTCTCTCTCCTTTCCCCGTTCGGAGATCTCTCCAAAGCCTGCCGACACGATAGTGACTCCCCCGACCCCATGCCGACCGCACGCGGCAACGGCCTCTTCAACAGAGTTGTCCGGGACGATGAGGATGGCAAGGTCAACCGGCTCTTTGATTTCTGAAACGTCGTTCACGGTAGGGATATCGTAGACCACTCCTGAGTTGCGGTTCACCGGATAGATCTTACCCGGAAAGCCCGCAGAAAGAAGTCCTCTCATTATGAACGAACCCCAGGACACGGGCCGCTGGCTCGCCCCGATAACGGCAACCGACTTCGGGTTGAGGAAGACTTTCAAATTTGGTTCGGAATTCATGGCTATGCTTGGTAGACTCGTGCGAGGCGTTGAACCTGAACTATGCGGCGTGTCTTCCATTTCCGAAGGCCTTGGAACCGCACTAGATCGTTGACCGTGTCTTCGACATCAACGCGCCGGATGAAGCGCTCAAGACCCTTCCCCGTAGCATTCGTCTACGCGGGAACGCCTTTTCAACAGAATATGAATATACACATTCGTCGGGTGATCAGTCAATGTCAATGCTGAGAATTGGGTTACCATCAAATTCTGGGGACACCATACTTAATTCTGCTTTTCGGCTTCCTTCATTTCATCCGTCTTGCCGGCGTAATGTATTGCATGGCTTCGGAGGCGTGGGCTGATGCGATGTCTGGGGCGCTTTCCATCTCAACGATGGTTCGGGAGATCTTGAGGATACGGTGATAGGTCCAGGCGGAGACCGCTAGCACCATCGACATGCTCGTTGGCGCCTATGCGAGCTTATCGACAGGCCCGGTCGCCTTCAGAGGTGCAAACAGATTCCGCGAACCTCCGGGACAGATGAATCATGACCGGCCCTCTTTGCCGCACTGGCAGACACGCTCTAACTCGGCCGCCCCCAAGACATTTTGGTCTACAATTAAGTAAGGTGTCCCCGGAATTCATCTAAACTCTCCGGCTTTGTGAGCAAGAGCCGTCCCGAGACATAAGAATGGAGCGGCTTGGAGAGTTTCTCAATAAAACTCGAAGCAGACGTAACCACTGGCCGATAACACTAGAGCGGCATGACTATCATCCTCGTGGTAACGTATTCTATTACGTCCATCGGTATGCCTCCACTCGAGTGCCAACACGACTGCTCCTTCAGCTTCGGTCATATCAATCCCACCCTTACCACCTTCAAAATACCAACTTACACCGTCAAACATCTCGAATGTAACCTCCTTCCTCGCCGGGTCGGGTACTACGCCATCCCATAAAATGCGGACCGTCGTAAACCCGGACAGGTCGGGGACAGCCCCCTGAAACCGAATTCCACTATGTGCCCATACCTCCGGTCCGTTCAGACACATACGTGTGACCCTGCCGGCGCGGGAGACGATCATGGATACCGGCTGGAAGAAGCTCCTCTTTACTTTGCGAGTCAACATGGCTGTAAGATTTCGCGGACTCTGGAAAATCGGCTCCGGGGCAGCGAAGGGACTTTGTCCACTCAGGAGATTCTCTAGCTGAAGGCCCACATTCACGAATCCGCCTACCGTATGGTACGTGCCGTTGACCCTATCATCACCTGCCTCATACTTGACCGAGAACATGCCGTCACGAGTCTTGAGTTCTGCGCCGCCTCTGACACCATAGACACCTGTTCCAGCGCTGAACTTATACCCCGTCACATTCAGGCGTAGGTCAGGGCCTCCGTTGTATAATTCGCGAGAGTACCCAGCTTCAAAATCAAAGTTCGAGGGCCCCCGCCTGAACGCGTTGGCAAGCACATTGCTGTTGAAGAGATTCCCGTACCAGTTGAAGTTGAGATCCAACGCGTCATTGCCGGGAAGCAAAGCCGCCATCTCGAATCCCACGCTGCCCGAAGAATACCATTGCCCACCCAATCTTGTGGTGTCGAAGAATCCATTGACTCCCAGCAGCGTATTGTCACCACGAATAGTCCTAACACCGCCGCCAAAGGATAGATCAACCCTGTTGTTCGCCTCTCCCTGCACAGTCTTCCAGAAATCCTGGAATTCTCCGTGCGCTTCTCCAAACGCCGTCGAGTCCCTGCTGAGGCTGATCGGCAGCAGAAAGTCCGTTGTCAGGCGACCCGATTTCACGGTCTTGCCGAAGCTGTACAGGTACCCGACCTGTAGATTGGGGATCTGTGGAACAATGCCCTGGAACAACTGCGGAGTCAGAAGAATTGAGTCGGAACTCCGGGGCCCTATAGCACTCGGCAACCCCAGGGGATTGGATGGAGCAAGGTCGAGCCCGCCCCCCCTCACCACAGATGGTGCGCTGTACGGTGATTGGGGAAGTCCTTGGGACGAAGCGACACCCACAAGAACCGAAACGAGGATAACCGCCATGATAGCGGTGGATGCCGACCGAGAACGCGCCCAGACCATAAGATCCTCCTAAGAACCAACCGAACAGCCCTCTTGGGAGCACCGACGGCCATACCTGACTGCCTCTATACCGTCAGCGCCGCTCTTGCCCGCTACAATGGAGGCAAAGCCGCCCCAAGAATCAATCAGATGATATAAATCTACATGTTAACGCGTTGTATTAAAAAGGAAAACTGAGTGGTTGTCAAGCAAATTCGCGGCTTGCAGGTAACTCCTCAGTCATTCGGGGGGCGACGGGAACGACCGCGTTTCTGCGTTCAACGAATGGCAAGAGGGCGCAGCATGCGGCGCGCCGTACGCATGGCTGCGCCATGCACAGATCGTGGCACGATTTGGTTGTGTTTTCAGGTTTTGATACACTTTCCCCGGGTCGGAGTCCGGGACAGGCTCTATGTGTCTGCCCTCACCTTCGAAGCCCCCGAAAACTGAGGGGTTACGCGAGAGCGCCCTTGACAATTCATTGTTCCGGATGGTACCAATTAATGTGGAGCGTATTGGGACGGGCCCTTCTTCAACGACTCCATTTGCACATGGATGGAAAGAAGGCAGTCCACCAGGGTTTGCTTTCCCTCCGGCAAGCCGCGGCGCCTGCCACGTTCCGTCCGTACAAATCCTGCGAGTCGTTGTCCTGCCTTCCATGCGTTCCGGAACAATTGATCTATCCAAAGGGAAGCACAATGCCAGAGCAAGCAGCCCAGCAAGCAGCCCCTCAAGAAGCCCAGTCACTGATCTCAATCCTACGAGACATGGTGGTGGCCAAGACCTCCCTGATCTATCTGCTTACGGACGAGGACCGGCGTATCGAGACTGAGATCAATACCTTGGCGTCGACGATGTTCCGTAACCCTCCGAGGGTCTATGTCTGGTCGTGCACGACAGGAGTGACACTGAATGACGAATCGGTGGTCAGCAGCCCTGCGATCATGGACGCTTTGGATTGGTTCATACAGATACAGGAGACCGCGTTTCTGATTCTTAATGACATTCATGTGTTTCTCAACGAGAATCCACCGGTGATCCGAAGGCTCAAGGATGTGGCCAAGATAATTGAGAACAACTACAAAACGGTTTTCATGGTGTCACCCTTGATGTCGATCCCGCCGGAAATCGATAATGATATTGTCCTGGTAGATGTTCCGCTGCCCGGCGCGGAGGAAATTGAACGGATTCTGGCCCAAGTAGTGGCCCTGGAAAAGAACAAAGACGCTCTAAACCAATCATTGACTCAGGACGTGAAAGATCTGTTCGTGAAGGCCGGCGCAGGGCTTACCAGTCAACAGGTTCAACATGCCTTCAGAAAATCGGTGTCCGGGCGACAGGAAATTACTCGCCACGAAATCGATCTGTTGTTCGCAGAGAAGAGACAGATAGTAAGAAAGAGCGGGCTGCTGGAACTCGTGACACATGATATCGACTTTGATGACCTCGGCGGCTTCGCCACTCTCAAGAAATGGCTTCGGATGCGCAAGGATATCTTCTCCAAAAAGGCGCGTGAATTCGGACTCGACCTGCCCAAGGGCGTGCTCATGATGGGTATCAGTGGGTGTGGAAAGAGTCTCTGCATAAAGGCGATCTCCGCGTTTTGGGAGGTTCCTCTGCTTCGGCTTGACATGGGGAAGCTCTACGACGGGATACTGGGCTCCCCCGAAGAATGCCTCAGAAAGGTCATTAAGACCTCAGAAGCGACCGCTCCGTGCATTCTGTGGATTGATGAGATCGAAGCAGGAATTGCCAACGCGGCCCAAAAGAGCCTGGGTGGATCCGCGTCGAGGGTTCTGGCCGGCTTTCTCACCTGGATGCAGGAAAAGACATCGCCGGTTTTTATCGGCGCGACCGCTAACCAGATCGAGCTGTTGCCCCCGGAGATGCTGCGAAAAGGTCGTTTTGATGAGCTGTTCTATGTGGAACTACCCTCGGAACAGGAACGGGAAGAGATTATCCGTATCCATCTATCCCGAAAGAACATCCCCCTGAACCTGTTCGACTATCCTCCGTTGGTCAAGATAACCAACGGATTCAACGGCGCGGAGATGGAAGTCGGCGTTGCCAGCGCCCTGTTCAGGGCTTACAGCGCGAATCGCGGTGTGAAGCAAGAAGACCTCTATATATGCCTGGAGGGCATTGTACCGCTGTCTACCACTATGCAGGAACAAATAAAGAAGCTCGAAAGATGGGCACACAATCGCGCGCTCCAAGCAGGCGGCGACTGAGTCCAAATCGCATGGCAAGCGTAATACCAACGCTCATGCCTAGAAACAAAGGCACAACGAAGCATGAAAATGTCCGCAAAGTCGTGGGTCCCGGCCGTAGGGGCTACGCATGCGGCGGGGCTACCGTTATTTTGGGGTACTCTTTTTGAATATGAGGACCTTACGCCCTTCTCTGAAAATCACCTCAATTTTTCCTGTGCCAACGATGCTCAATACCATTCCTGTACCGAAAACCGGGTGCTCAATGTAGTCGGCCGCGTCATAAGCGTCTGAGATTCGATAGGAACGCGGGACCGCGGCGTCAGGCATCTCGTCCATGACCGTGGACCACTCCCCTTTGGCGGCAACGCTTCGCGCTGCCTTGGTTTTTGGCGTACGCGCGCGGGAGGACCCCTTCGAGGGAGCCGCGGAATCCTGTTTCTTTTTGATCCCCTTGGGGGGATAGTATTTGTGGTCGCTGCCGCAAGTGAGGCAGGTGACCCTCTTAATTTCATTTCCTACCATCGCGATCACCCGATGATTCAGGTTCATGCGGCAACGTGTGCACCAGGCTTCAACGTCATCACCAGGACCGGGATCTGCTCGGAACATAGACCCTCCACAATCAACCCAATCAGTTATAGGAAGGCCACAGACTACTCATCACATCGAGAATGTCAAGGCTGACAAGCCTTGAAGAAGAAAGGACCGCTCCATGAGCCTCTCTAGAGAAGTTGACGGCAATTTGGAAGCCATGCGCTGCCGCATGCACGGTCAGCGCTCGTCCTGTTATTCCAACTATCCTCGCAAGAAAGCGACAACGAAATATGAAAGTCCTTTGCGTGCCGCGCTTTTCTGTCACGTACGGTGGGAATAGAGTACAATTTGCGAATCGAGCACTGGATTGCGGGTGAAACGAAGTGTGAAGACCCCCTCACCCTAGCCCTCTCCCGCCAAGGGAGAGGGGACTCCTCCCCCGTCCCTTGACCGGAGGTGCAGGGGGCATACGCGTTAACTTAGAACAAAGAACGGTCAAAATCCGGCAACAGAGGCATCCCAGATGCATCAGTCTCTTCATCGTCACCCCGGCGAACCCCGGATCAGAGCCTGTCCCGGACTACGATCCGGGATCCGGAGCAGGCGCCGGGGTCCAGGCTTACCGGATGAAGAACTGGATTCCGGCTTCCGCCGGAATGACGAAGCGAAAAATCGGGTCTGGAGTCTTAAGTTAACGCCTATGCCCCAAGCACCCCATCTCCATTCCGTTCAACTGAGCGGTGCGGCATGAGGATCGGCACGAATCAGAGCTGTTTACACAGATCCGGATTACGACTATACTGGGATGCGGTGATCATCGACTCCTCTTGATCGTGGTGGCTCGCCTGCCTCATGTCCATCAAGTCAAAGGAACAATGAGTGAACCGAACAGAGATCCGACCGATTACGGTGGATCCGGGCCACGGTTCTTGCCGGAGGCCTGATTTCAATGAGAGGACGGGAGACGGAACCTACACATGGAAATTCGGAATATAGCGATCATTGCCCACGTAGATCATGGGAAGACGACCCTGACCGACGCTATCATGAAACAGACCGGCATGGTCCATGATGAGAACGTCACGATGGATTCAGATACCCTGGAGAAGGAGCGAGGAATAACCATCTATTCCAAGAACGCTTCTGTCTTCTACAAAGGAACGAAAATCAACATCGTTGATACTCCTGGACACGCGGACTTCGGCTCGGAAGTGGAGCGAGTCCTGCGATCCATTGACAGTGTGCTGTTGGTGGTTGACGCGCAAGAAGGCCCCATGCCCCAGACCAGGTTTGTCCTGAGCAAGTCTTTGGAGCTCGGCCTGAAGCCCCTGGTTATCATCAATAAAATCGATAAATCCGCGGCTGATCCCGACCTGGCTCAGGAACAGGTATTTGAGCTTTTCTGCGACCTGGGAGCAAACGACGAACAGCTCGATTTTACCACCATATATGCCATAGGAAAGGATGGGATCGCGAAAGCGCATCTGAGCGATGAGTCTAGTGACCTGACCCCCCTTTTGGAGGCAATCATTTCAGAGGTTCAGCCGGCCCCGGCACGCACTGATGTACCGCTGCGCCTACAGGTTTTTAATCTGGGGTACGACAATTTTCTTGGTCGCCTGGCCATCGGGAGGATATACGAGGGAACCCTGAAGGCCGGAAGCACGCTCTGTCTCAAGAAGCTCAGCGGAGAGTCGGCAACCGGCAGGGTGACAAAGCTGTTTACGATCAGCGGATTGGACAGGCTCGCTGTTGAAGAGGCTTCTGCCGGTGATATTGTTATGGTGTGCGGCTTCTCGAATATTGATATTGGAGAGACGCTGTGTGAGAGTGCCGACCAGCAGGCTCTACCTGCCATTACCGTGGACGAGCCTACCATAAACTTGATGTTCTTGGTCAATAGCTCCCCCTTTGCCGGCCGTGATGGAAAATATGTAACCAACAAACAGCTTCGCGAACGACTTGAAAAGGAGTTGGAGGTCAATGTCGGTTTGAGAATCCACTTCATGCCCGATGTATACACCGTGTACGGAAGAGGTGAACTGCACATCGCGATACTGCTGGAAAACATGCGGAGGGAGGGGTATGAGGTCCAGGTCTCGCAGCCTCAGGTAATCGTGAAGGAAATGGACGGCTGCACATTGGAGCCTTTTGAACAGGTGACCGTTCAAGTACCGGAAATGTACGCCGGAGCCGTGATTGACAAAATCGGGGCCCGGAAGGGCCTTCTGATTAGCATGGAGAGTTCCGGGAACCAGAAGAGAATGCTCTTTGAAATCCCGACGAGAGGTCTTCTGGGCTATCGCAATGACCTCGTTGTTGATACCAGAGGGGAGGGGGTCATGTATTCCCGCGTGCTCGGATTCAGACCCCACGTGGGTGAAATACCCAAACGATCGGTGGGCTCAATGATTTCCAAGGTATCGGGCAAGGCTTCCGCGTTTTCCCTGAACAATCTTCAGGAACGAGGAACCCTTTACATTGGTCCGGGAACCGAAGTATACGAAGGCATGATCATTGGCAATTCATCCAAGGGCGGCGACATGACGGTGAATCCTGTCAAGGGCAAGCAGCTGACCAATATGCGTGCAGCAGGAGCGGACGATGCCATACATCTCACTCCTGCATCGGAAATCAGTATTGAGCGAGGGTTGGAGATTATCGGGGATGATGAGTACCTGGAAATCACGCCCATGAGTGTGCGCCTGCGAAAACGATTTCTTGGGGAAGCGGACAGAAGGAGGGCGTACAGAAAGAAACAGACCGCTGCATGATACCAACTTACATGCCTAGAAACAAAGGCACAACGAAGTATGAAAATCTTTTCCGTTGTTTGCTGGTCCGGGGCTTCGCCTCGGACAGGGTACTCCCATCGTAGGCCCCGATATTTTACTTGTTAAATGGCGAAACAGGATCGGGAGTCAGGTTTTTTTCCGCTCCAGCAAAGCCCTGACCTCATCCTGGGCCTGATTCGTAACCCGATTCAATTCATCTTCTATTTCTCGCCTGATCATTTCGTAATCTTCCCTTTCCAGCCCTTTGGGTACCTCAAGAGGCTTTCCGAATGCCAGGACGATGGTGCTGAAAGGGAGGGGCAAGATCATGCTGTCCCAGGAACTGAACTGAATCTTCCGGGTGGCCCAGCTCACAAGAGGGACCACGGGCCGGCCGGTCTCCCGTGCGAGGACGACCGTCCCGATCTTCGCTTTCCTGGCGGGTCCGCGAGGGGCGTCCACGGCCAAGGCCGCGTTCCAGTCCTTTTCCTTGAGGATCTCGATCATTTCGGCAAGGGCTTCCTTTCCTCCACGGGAAGAGGATCCCCTGGTCGTGTCGTAGCCCCATCGGTGAAGGCATCGCTCTATCAGATCGCCGTCCCATGACCGGCTCACCATGATCAGCGCGTGGTAGCGACGGGCGTAGTACAGAGGAAAGAGCATGATCCCGTGGAAAGTCACGGCCGAGAAGGATCGCTTCTTCCATACGTGCTCCTCATACTCTTGATTGAGGAATATCTTCTTGGATGTCAGATCCACAAGCCTGAAGTATACCGATACAAGAATCGGCAACACGAAAAGCGCCAGCCTGAACCAGATACGACGGCCTTTGTCCTTCTTCTTATCCACTTTGCCCTTTCAGCCGAGATTGTGTCGCGGCGCCCCAAACCGACTGCCCTCATGAGCAGTGACTCGTAGCGGTTCACCGTGAACCGTACAACCTCCCCCATTGTAGGCCCCGAGATGTTACTTGTTAAATTGCAAAGCGGTATCAGTACGGGCGGCGCTGGAGTCTTAGGTGATATTACAGAAGCCTATCTCGATGGCCTAGAAGGTGATACCCAATGCCAAGCCCAGCCCGCTGAGTGCTGCATCAAAGGTAAACCCATCATTCGTGTAATCGTAGTCCAGAATCCGATACCCGATTCTCATGGACATGTTGTCCCTCATGCGGTAGTCAAATGTGACGATGGCCTGCCACAGGAGTTCTGAAGACACGCCGAATCCTCCGATGTCCCCTCTAAGTGTTAGAGCCACTTTTGGGCTCAAGTCGAGTCTAAGCCTGGTTCCCACTACCGGATCGAACCAGCCTTGTTTGCCTCCAAGCTGTCGATTGAGCAAGGGCAAGGGCATTGGTGATGAAATGTCAAGATCGGCAGTCATTGACATGTATCTGGCGCCGGCAAAGAATTCGATTGATTCCGGTCTGTTCGCGACTCGGTAGCTGAACACCAGGTCTCCCGTAGTTAGAGTAGTCGTGGTGTCAATTCGCAGCAGCGGGTTCGGCATCGAGTCATCGCTAAGTTTCGAGTACAAAATGTCGGACACAAGAGCGAAATTATCCTTTCTTACCTGACAGAAGCCAAAGAACCCCATCTTGAGCATTTTCAACATCTCGTCGAAGCCAACGTCCACTGTAGCCGTGCGCCCTCTAACCCCGACCGTCCCTTCCAGGGCGGTCGTCCAAAGGTACATGCCCAAGTCGACTTCTACTCCCCCGAGTGCCGCGGACACGGACTCATCGGACGGCCACAGGGGAAGAACGTCAGAAAATGCACTCTGGGCGCAAACGGACGTGGGCACCCAAAGACTGAGCACGATCACAAGAACGAGAAATCTTTTCACAATCACACCCTCCTAAGAACCAGCACGAATAAATAGCCTCAGGCGCTTGGGAATTCCAAGCGACCCCTCCTCGATTCCTAACTTTTCCAGCAATAGAATTCTGATATCACGGCTAGAACTTAGTGTCAAGCAGTTTCTGGGCCGTGTGATAGGCCTGCACTTACGAGGGAGGGACTTCAGGCACTTCCAATGATTTCGGAAGCTGTCATTGTATCCCGAGCAGAACGCGGGACCTCTTCATGCCGGATATCACGCAGACCAGACTTGCAATAGCCATTGTGGGGCTTGTGCCACTATTTCAGACGCCTTTCTGATCGAGCCGAGCATAGGTGAATAGTTGAGTGATGTTCGCCAGTAAACTGTTTCAAACAATGCCTTGGCAGAGTACGGACCTACTGCCCGTCCGTGCACTGCCGGGCAAGCCGGCGGTGGCGCCCGGATCTGTCTGCCGCTATCTACCAAGCTCGACTGTATTCATAAGTCTAGAATGTTATTAGGACCTTGCTCTCCACAGCAAAAAGTGGATCTATGTGTCGTCCCGAACCTATGACGGCCCTAGCTTCCCCTGCGGCGTCGTTGGGGTTTGCATTAGGCACGGTGCCGGTGCGATAGATAGCGGCCGTGTTCGGAAACCCATGGGACCACCAGGTGCCCGGTTGCCAGAGAGCGAAGGTGGAACTCCAGGTGAGATTCTCCAGCAGCTTCCACTCAAGCGCCAAGTCGACCTCCCAGCCTATGTTCCTGGCGTGATCCGGCACTGCCCGACCAACCCCTGTGCCACTTTGAGATCCCAATATATCGTTGTTTGTCCACGGCTGGATGCCCAGCTGATAATTTCCTCCCAGCCTGTAAGCGTTGGGTTGGTCTCGCCACGCGAACGAGTAGACCCCGGCAACATTCAAGTTAGACGCCAGGGCGTAGTCGAGCCGTGCGCCGACATGATGGAAGTTGGTGGGTTGGCCGAGTCCCGCGGCATCCCACCCGTCCCCTGTTCCGTACATGTAGTACATCAGGTAACCCCAATCCTTCATGTAACCGGAACTGAGTCCGTCCTGGCTGTCCGCGGCATCCTCACTGGTCTTGCGAGTGCTCGGATCGTCACCGGTGGCTCGAACGTAATTCAGCGTTATCTTGGCCGGACCGGCAAGTCCCCCGACCTCCACTCCGTAAACCCATGCACTACCGTCGATGTTTTCCTGGACAAGGCCGGAATCCAGGGCTGTGCCTCTGCCGAAACTAAGACGGTTGAACCAGTCCACTTCTCCGTTGAAGAAGAACGTCCCATCAAAGTACTTGGCCGCGAGCGAATATTTGTATCTGAACACTTCTTCGGTGGGAGTTTGATTGACAGCGAGCACCGCGCCTCGGGCGTCCGGTACCTGTGTGCTCGGCTCGTAGTAGGAAATGAGAGCCAGCTCCACCGCCATAGGTCCACTATTGTAGTCAATTGTGCCAAAGGAGGCGGGTGTTGACTCGCGGCCCTCCTCCCTCCGTTGCATCGAGTTTAGACCCTCGTTGCGTGAAGTAGCTTCTCCCAACGACCAATCGCTTCGATCACTTCCATAGTTGGCCCCGAGACCGAACCTCAAAGGTCCGTAACGAACGCCGATTGCCAGTGTGGCGGAGGCCCTGTTGCTCTCATGTTTCCACAGGCCCATCCCTAATTTGCTTGTCCTGTAACCCATAGTAATGTCGAATGCCGGAGCTATAACATCAATTCTGAGCCATTGAAGTGTGACGTATGAATTTGGCACGTTTGTGGCCGCGGGTCTGTCCTGGACCGGAACATAAAGTGAATTGATGTACCCGACATTGGTGTTTGCGCTACTATCGAACGGCTCGCCGTCGGACCATATTCCCAAGGAAGTCAAGTTGACTCCGGCGCTGATCTGAATCGCTCTGTTGACCTTGATCCTGGGGAAAAGGGTCATTCTAAAATCATTGCGGCTCATGTCCGCGCCATAGCGATTCTCGCCGGCAAGCACACCAAAGAGGCCCGACCCTCGATTTGAGGTAGATGTGGTGGGGAAAGTCTTCAAATGGTTTATGCCCAGGTACACGTCGCCGTCCATTGGTCCGAATATGTCGTTCGTGCCGGTGCGCGTCCAATAAATGTAGCGCCACTCGGCCTCCCCGTTGAGAGCGAACTCCCACGCGAAGGCCTGAGTCGATGCTGCACTGAAGATCAACAAAAAAAGACATCGGACAATCAGACGATGCATTGAGGCTCCTCGACAGGCGTGCTGCGCGAATTTGTTCCTCACCGTTTATCCGGAAGTCCCTCACCCCAGCCCTCTCCCAGAGGGCTTACACTGGGACACACGTAACACCGCGGGCGTCGCTAGTATTCTGTCGTCCCTCCGGGACTCTCAGACAGGGTTAGAGTGGATTGAGGAACCCGGCGCTGAAGCACCGGGCTACTTTCCAGTGTCCCTACGGGACACCTCTTCATGCCCCGTCGGGGCATCTGATAGTAGCCCGGTCATTTATGGCCGGGTAAAAGAAACCACCATAATTTCCCTTCTTTAAGTCCCGGAGGGACGACTGACTCTCACAATTCTGATCGATAATACGGTGCCCCTCCAAGAGAAGTCAAGAGGTCATTCCTAGTCCTTTATCATGACGATTGCCCGAGTACATCCGACTCACGAGCGCCCCCGGATCGGTGGATCAAAGGCATCAAATCCAGCCGATGGCTGTGCGAAACTCCGCGGGGTTTCCAACCGGCAACATCAAGCCTTTATAGCTCTGAGGAGAAGATTGATCATTTGTTCCGTACTGGCGATGGTGGGTTGTTTTTTGGAGAGCATCATGCGAGCGAGCGCCTCATGCTCGAATGCCCCTTGAACGAGATCGAGGTAATAGCTGATTTCGAAATCCTTTCGGAAATGGCCGCTGTGTTGTCCGGCTTCCACAGTAGATCTTATCAGTTTCCAGAAACGCTGGGTATTCCGATATTCTTGAGATTCATAAAATTTGGGGTTCCTGTACAATTCCAGTATTAAAACACGAGTCTCCCGTTCTCGAATCTGAAAATCCAGAGCCCACCTTCTCAGCAAGTATAAGAGTCGCTCATAGGGATTCAATGCCCCGGAGAAAACGCGCTCCAATTCATCGGCCAATTCGATGAACCAGGTGCCCGGTACTGAGAGAAGTAGTTGTTCTTTGCTCTTGAAATATTGATAAATGGAAGCGTCGGCTATGCCTGCTTTTCCGGCTATTTCGGAGATGGTGGCACCGCCATAACCTTTTTTGCCGAATACTTCCGAGGCGGCTTCCATTATCGTACGCCGCCTGAGCTCTCCACGGCTTGGTTCATCACCATTTTCATTTCCGACCGACGGTTCGCGCCTCCATATCGCTGCTCTTATTAACGAGCACAGAGCATCCGCAGCCTCATTGGGATCATAGGGATCGCCGAAAAAAAGCCATCGCAAAACAATGCTGTCGATCGTGCCGAAAATCATCTCCAGAACGAGAATAACCTCTATGTCAGCGTCCACTTCTTGGTCCCGTATGCCCTCTCTAATGGCCTCAACAGCGAACGCGCTGTATTTTCGAATCATTTCATATGCCGGGGATTCGTAGAAAGCAGGCAATGTCCGGAGTTCACGTAGCAAAATTGAGGTGTAGTTCTTATTAACAGAGAGATCTCTGAGCTGATGCCAAAGTAACTTCCTAATCTTGGGCTCGGCCCCCTTCATTCCTTGAAGATGCTCAGTGATGCCTGCCAGAGTCTCTTTAAGATGTCTTTCCGGAACGGTAACGATCAGATTTTCTTTTGTCTTGAAATATTGGAAGATAGATGCCTCATGTACCCCGGAATCATTAGAAATATCAGCGATAGTCGTATCGTGAAAACCGCGGGTGGCAAAGATACGCTCCGCGGATTCTATGATGAGTCGGCGCTTTCTATCTGCTGAAGGGCTTCTTCGTTTAGTGGAGGCCGCCCTTTTGATAGTGCTTCCGGGCAATCCGGTATAATCCATATATAAACTCCGGCGACTCGGATACAAGGGTCACTATATCTTCGCTTAAAACCCTAATACCACTCATATGATAATGAGTCAAGAGGAATTCCCGCTGAAGTGACGACGTAAGGCTTTTCGAAGTCTCGTGATTCTGGTACGTTCCGATCTGCAACCGATAGGAAACAACCAGAATCGAGAGGGACTTCGGAAGTATGGGTAAGAGACAGAGAGCACCGGGTCAAGAAGTAAAATCCATCGTGCCCGGCAGTCGGTTTACGGAAAGGCGCCTGATACCGGTGGGCTTTCAAAGAGGGAACCTGTGGCTAAAAGTCCGGAAGGGTGAAATCCCCCCTGCCCCCTTTTAAAAAGGGGGATTAGGGGGGATTTTGAGACTCGGTCCCTCACCTGTACACTGTACTTCTTTGAGCGCAACTTCGCATGAAAGTCCCGTGGAAAAGGCCACCCCCTACGTTGATCCGCAAAGGGGTGATCTTTCCGCGGCACTTTGGTAGGAACAATTCATGGATGCTCGCCCTGAGTGAAGCGTACCCCCATCAGGAAGAATGGAAACGGGTGGACGAACGTCTTGCACTCTTGACTCTCTGACACTCGCTTCCTGCCGGCACTGGGGACTAAACACCGCAGGGCGGCCGGATACGTGCGTTCAGAACGCCTGGTCACACTTTCCAAGGGAGTACATTGTCCTGCTTTTCGCGGTTGGCATCGGTGCCCTGAGACGAAAACCTCTATCATGCTGAAGAATTATTGTACCAAAACCGTTCGGGACCGGACACACCGGTCCCCTCCGACCGTGCAAAGACGCGAACGCAAAATCCGGGTTGAAATCTTTTTTTGATAAAGTGCAAAAAGTCTTGACATAGTTTTTACATGAGTTATATTCGTATGAACGATGTTGCCAAGTCTCGGTCAACATAACCTTCAGAGCCCGGACGCAGCCTAACCGGTCCCTTTAGACTATTGAGTATTGGGACTCCGAGGCCATTCAGCAAAGGCAGCCCGGCGTGAACAAATGAAATATTGATCCGGCGAATGTTCGGATCCGTTCTATGAAAGAAGAAGACATCGATGCCATTGCAGTAATGGACGGCATGTACTTCGGAGCGCATCGACCGGAATATTGTCGGGAAAAGCTTGGTTCGGCCACTAAGGGAGCAGGAATTTGCACTTCTTTGGTTGCAGAAGAGCGGACGACCATATTGCAAGCCGAGTGTAAGAGGTGAAAAAATGAGGTACGCAGAAACAGGGTTTAATTTGGAGATTGATCTAACCCGAGGAAACATTGAGAGGGTAGAAACCGACCCAAGAGACACCGAGCTTTATCTGGGGGGCCTGGGTACTAACGCCAAGATATTATGGGAGAGGGTTCCTCCCGAAGTCGAACCCTTTTCTCCCGATAATCTTTTAATATTCGGCGCGGGTCTTTTATGTGGCACACCTGCTACCGGTTGCAATCGTACCATTGTTTCTACCATTTCGCCTCAAACTCAGTTGATGGCATTTTCAATGATGGGGGGGTTTTGGGCGCCGGAATTGAAGTATGCCGGTTATGACAAAGTGATCCTTCGCGGCAAGTCCCCTGATCTGGTTTATTTGTGGATAAACAACGACAAAGTAGAAATACGTGATGCCTCTCATTTGAAGGGCAAAGGCGCGGTTGAAACTCAGGAGCTTATTCGACAGGAGTTGAAGGAGCCGGAGGCCCAGGTGGCTGCTATCGGTCTGGCCGGTGAGAACAGGGTCCATTTTGCTTCCATCGAGCAGGGCAGATCCAGTGCGAGCCGGCTCGGAATAGGCGCGGTCATGGGAGACAAAGGGGTCAAGGCGATCGCTGTTCGTGGAACAAAGGACATTAATGTTGCCCGACCGGACGAGTTTTTGACGCTCTGCGACGAAGTGCGGAAATATATAGAATTTCGGAATGAAAATCCGATTCCGGGTGTCATGACCATTTTGACCGGGCTCGGGTCGCCCCAAGAGATGAAAGTCCATGATGAAAAGTGGCACACTGAAAATTTCATGTGGGGTAATTCACGCGTCCGCAAAAAAGGGTTCTGGAATGAAGAAATCGCCGAGCAGTGGACGCAGACTTTGGATAGTATGCGGACGCGGTTGATCAGTTGCTACAACTGCCCGATGGAATGCGGGGCAACCATTTCTCCCCCGGGACGTCCAACCTACATGATGAAATGCTTCTCGAAGCTTACTTATACCATGGCCGCCTTCTCTGACCTGGAATTTGGTTTGAGTATCGCCCAAAGTGCTACGGAGTACGGGGTGGACGGATTCTCAACCCCGCAAGTCATGGCCTTTGCCCTTGAGCTTTACGAAAACGGCATATTAACTGACGATGACTTCCCGGGAATGCCGTCCGACAATGAGGGGAGATTCTACTGGTTACTTGACAGAATTGTTCGGCGGGAAGGGATTGGAGACGTTTTGGCCGATGGGACTTATTGGGCGGCCAAACAGATTGGTAAGGGCGCGGAGGCGTATGCTCACAATAATATTAAGAAACATGAGCAGCTTCCTCTGAAGCTGTCAATGCTGAATCCTATTTATTTCCTCATGTATGCTACAGGCGAAAAGATAAACATTACCCAGATTGAAGGGCAATTCCCCCAAGCGCCCTGGCCTACGAGAGAGGAGAGAGAAGCGTTTGTAGAGGATTGGTTCCAGGTTCCTGATGAAAAGTTTAAGCAGTACCTTTTAGACTGGGAACTACGCGGGGAAAAGTCGATGCCCTATTATCCGACCGTTGATATGTGCTGTGATATTGTCGACTGGCAAGAAATGATGCACTACATTGATGACGGCCTCGGGATGTGCTGCGGTTTATCATCATTTCCCCTGAAGCCTCCGTATCATATACATAATTACCCGAAATTCATTTCATCAGGCGCGGGGATCGATATGGATGAAGCCAAACTAACACAAGCAGCCAAGAGATACCGGACTTTAATTAGAGCCTTTAATATAGGAAGGGGCATGAGGAGGAAAGATGAGAAGCCCCCGGAGAACCATTGGAAGAAAAGATTTCCCGAGCTCGAAAAGGAACTTCTAGATACGTATTACAAATTCAAGGGGTGGAACAATCAGGGTATTCCCACCAAGGAGTCTTTGCATGAATTGGGTTTGGATTACGTATTCGATGACTTCGAAAAGAGAGGGATCTATTCAGAAAGTGAAGGTACTCCTTCCAGTGAGACTCCGGTGGAAGAAGAGAAGATATAAAGTGAAGGGGTGGTAACGGTCATGGGTGAGAAAGTAAAGAAAATCGTTAAAACAATAAAGGTTGACGTTGATAAGTGCAATGGTTGCCGGGCCTGTGAGGTAGCCTGCTCAGCGTTTCACGCCGCGCCGAGATATAGCAGCAATAATCCGGCGAGGGCTCGTATTCGGGTGATTCGTGACCCCCTGAAAGACGTATATGTTCCCGTATACGCGGGTGAGTACACGCCGGCCGAATGTGCCGGCAGAGACAAATACACGATTGACGGAAAGGAATACGACGAATGTGCCTTCTGCAGGGCTTCCTGCCCATCCAGGTACTTTTTCAAAGAACCCGATTCCGGCCTCCCTCTGAAATGCGACATGTGTGAAAGCGATGAGACACTCAAAGAGCCTTTGTGTGTTCAGTGGTGCACTGTTGATGCCCTGACTTACGAAGAAAGGGAAGAGGAAGTCGACGAAGGGCTGGAACAGGAGGAGTTGGAGACTGGATTGGAAGCGCTGGCAAACAAATATGGATTAGACGAGATGATGGATACCGTTGCCCGAATGTCACTGTCGAAGAGGGAATAGCACGTTAACAGGGCGCGGAAAGCATTCTTGCGCGACATATTGAAGAAGAGGTAGGAAAAGATAGTGGATACTGTAACCCCATTCAAAGAGATCGTTGATGAAATAAAGGCGAGCGGTGGAGACGCCTTTAAAAGATGCTTTCAATGCGGATTATGCGACACGGTTTGTCCGTGGAACAGGGTGAGAAACTTCAGTATGCGCAAGATCGTCCGAGAAGCGACGTTCGGTTTGACTGAGATTGAAAGTGAAGATATCTGGCGTTGCACCACCTGCGGAAGATGCCCTCAGCGGTGCCCCAGGGACGTAAGCCAGATAGAATCCGGGGTGGCCTTGCGCAGGATTGCCACGGAATATCAGGTTGCTCCGCCTTCCGTTAAGCCTGTCAGCACCGCGAGAGGAAGCCTCGTTGGTGAAGGTAACCCCTTGAGTGAACCGCGGGAAAACAGGGCAAAATGGGCGGAAGGTCTCTCCGTAAAACCGTTCACCGAGGAGATGGAAGTTCTCTATTTCCCGGGCTGCTACCTCTGCTATGACCCGAGACTCAAAAAGGTGGCCAAGGCCACGGCCACTATCCTGAATAAGGCAGGGGTGGATTACGGGATTTTGGGCGAAAAGGAAAGCTGCTGCGGAGAAAGTATCCGCAAGACAGGCGAAGAGGAATTGTTCAGAACCCTGGCCAAGGAAAACATCAAGACTTTTATCGATAATGGCGTCAAGAAAATCCTCGTTTCATCTCCTCATTGCTATCATACCTTCAAGAACGAGTATCCCGATTTTATGGTGAACTTTGAGGTTATTCATCTTTCCCAGTATCTATTCCAGCTTATTCAGGACGGAAGGCTTAAGTTAGATAAGGAGTATGGGAAGAAAGTCGCTTATCATGATCCATGTTACCTCGGGCGACATAACGGTATATATGACGAACCACGGGGAGTTCTGAAGAATGTATCCGGCTTAGAGCTCAAAGAGTTGATTGACTCACGGGTAGACAGCCTCTGTTGCGGCGGCGGCGGCGGCAGGGTTTGGATGGAAACCGAAAAGGGTGAGAGATTCTCCGACATCAGGATAGAACAGGCTCTTGAGGTCGGGGCCGAAGTGCTGGCTACTTCCTGCCCCTATTGCATTACCATGTTGGAGGACAGCAGGGTTACAATGGGTTTTGACGAAAAACTAGAGGTTAAAGACATCACGGAAATCATCCAGGAAGTGATTTAGAGTCTATATGGAAACGATTTAGGGAACTGAAAGACCTGGTAAGGAAAGGGCCAAATGGAAAAAGAACAAGTTGAACAAATTTGTGAGAGTTTCGCGGACAGGAACTTTGGAGACGTAATGGTCGTTGGTGGAGGGGTCAGCGGTATTCAAGCCTCTCTTGATCTTGCCACTGCCGGTTTTAAGGTTTACCTGGTTGAGAAAGAGCCGAGCATCGGCGGCCACATGGCCCAGCTTGACAAGACCTTTCCCACCAATGACTGTTCCATGTGAATTCTCTCACCCAAACTGGTCGAGGTCGGCCGGCATCAAAATATAGAGGTTTTGACCTATACTGAGGTTGACGGTGTAGAAGGGGAAGTGGGTGACTTTAAAGTAACCCTGACGAAAAAACCCAGATACATTATAGAGGAGAAGTGCACAGGTTGCACGACTTGTGTAGAATACTGCCCGATCGAATACCCAGATCAATTCAATCAGGAAATATCGCAGAATAAGGCGGTCCACGTATACTTCTCTCAAGCAATTCCCCTTGTCTCATATATTGACGAAAGCTGCATTTATCTTAAAGAGAAGAAATGCCATATTTGCGTAGGAGTATGTCAGAACGAGGCCATAGATTTTCAGCAAAAGCCGGAGAAGATGGAAATTCAGGTGGGAGCGATTATTTTGGCTCCCGGGATTGAGCCATTTGATCCTAAGGTGAAGGACGAATATTGCTACGGAAAGTTTGAGAACGTAGTCACCAGTATGGACTATGAACGCTTGTTATCCTCCACCGGGCCATTCGAGGGTGAGGTGCTTCGCGCTTCGGACAAGAAGCATCCTCAGAAAATAGCATGGATTCAATGCGTCGGTTCCAGACGCGTTACAGAAGGCGAGAACAGTTATTGCTCAGGCGTGTGCTGCACTTATACTCAGAAACACGTGATTCTGACAAAGGATCATAACGCAGACGCGGAGTGTACGATATTTCATAATGATATTCGGTCATTCGGCAAGGACTTTGAACGATACTACCAGAGAGCGGAGGAACTTCCCGGAGTTCGTTTCTTAAGAAGCTATGTGTCAATCGTAGGCGAGAACCCGGAAACCAAGAACGTAAGGGTGAAATACGCCACTACGGAGGAAGGTGTAAAAGAAGAAGAATTCGATATGGTGGTACTGTCCGTCGGCTTGAATCCTCCTGTCGGCAATGAAGATCTTGCCGCCAAGTACGGAATCGCGCTCAGTTCACACGGCTTCTGTGAAATCGACTCTACCAATCCCATGGAGACCACCAGGCCCGGAATCTTCATAAGCGGCGCCTTTCAGGGCCCTACGGATATCCCCGAGTCGGTCTTCAGCGCCAGCGGAGCGAGCTCCCAAATCGGCGAACTCCTTGACTACAGACGAGGAAATCTTGCCAAAGAGAGAATATATCCGCCTGAAAGGGATGTCTCCAAGGAGGAGCCGAGGATAGGAGTCTTTGTATGTCATTGTGGGGCCAATATCGGAAGGATAGTCAATGTTCCTGAAACAGTCGAGTACTGTAAAACGCTACCGAATGTTGTCTATGCTCAGGAACAGCTATTTTCCTGTGCTACGAATTCCGCCAAAGAAATAACCGACATGACGAAGGAAAAGGGGCTCAATCGAGTGGTTATCGCCGCCTGCTCCCCGAGGACGCTTGAACCGTTGTTCCGAGACACCGTTAGAGAGGCGGGAATTAATCAATATTATTGCGAAATGGCCAATATCAGGGAGCACAACTCCTGGGTCCACTCCAAAGAAAAGGAAGAAGCAACACAGAAGGCAAAGGATATAACCCGGATGTCGGTTGCCCGAGCCTGCCATTTAGAGTCATTACAGGAATTTGACTTGCCGGTCAACAAGGCCGCGCTGGTAGTCGGTGGAGGCATAGCCGGTATGAACTGCGCTCTCTCCATTGCCGACCAGGGACATGACGTGCACCTGGTGGAAAAGAATAAGGAGCTTGGAGGAATAGCACAAAAGATTCATTCCACGCTGGATGGACTGGATGTTCAGGAGTACCTGCGCGATCTCATGGCAAAGGTGTATCAACACCGCTTAATACACGTCTATCATGATGCGACAATCACGGATGCCACAGGTTATGTTGGGAACTTCGTGACCGCGGTTAAGTCTGAAACAGGATTCACAGAGATAAAACACGGCGCCGCGGTTCTTGCTATAGGCGCTGATCTATATACGCCTGCCGAATACCTTTATGGAGAAGATGACAGGGTAATGACCCACCTTGACTTGGAGGAGCGGACCGCCAAAGGAGACGAAAAGATAATTGACGCAAAGAGTCTCGTGATGATCCAATGCGTAGGCTGTAGAAACGAAGACAGAAATTACTGCAGCCGGGTATGTTGCAGTGAGTCTGTAAAGAACGCATTGAAACTGAAAGAGGTTAATCCCGAGATGGACATTTACATCCTCTTTCGGGATATGAGAACCTATGGGTTCAATGAGGATTATTACCGGGAGGCTTCAGAGAAGGACATAAAGTTTATCCGCTATGAGCCGCAGGATGAACCTCTGGTGGAAGCCGGCGAGTCGGACGAGGGTCGGCCCGTTCTAAAGGTTACCGTGACCGATTTTGTTTTAGGGAACAAGCTTGTGCTGGATGCCGATATCATTGCTTTGGCTGCCGCTGTCATTCCCACGGAGGCTACCAAAGAAATTGCCGGGTTATTCAAGGTAACTTTGAACCCGGACGGCTTCTTCAAAGAAGCCCATGTCAAATTAAAGCCTGTTGAGTTCGGCACAGACGGCGTTTATCTCTGTGGACTGGCTCATTATCCCAAGTTTATACAGGAAACGATCAACCAGGCTTATGGAGCTGCAGGCCGGGTTTTAACGCTTCTCTCACATGATATAGTAGTAGCCTCCGGCTCTGTTTGCACGGTGGATGAGGATAAGTGTGTTTCGTGTGGGGCATGTATAACGGTGTGCACCTATGGCGCCATAGACTTTTATGAAACGCCGCAGGGCAGAAAGGCCAGGGTTAACCCTGTCCTCTGCAAAGGAGATGGTCTCTGCAACACAAAGTGCGCAACCAATGCCATACAACTGAAGCACTACACCGAAGAAGAGATCTTGAGCGAAATTGATACGGCGTTTCCGGAGGAAGAGGTCATGCAACCAATGGATGTTGCCGTTGGAGATGTGTAGAGATATACGAATGAATGAACCCGGGATTACCAAGTGGGAGGTGAGAACGTATGAGTGCAGGAATTAGATTTAGACCAAAGGTCTTGGGATTTGTATGCCATTGGTGAGGATACGGCGCAGCCGACTTAGCTGGAGTTTCCAGAAGTCAATATACAACTGAAATGAGACTTATTCGCGTCATGTGTTCCGGACGAGTCGATCTGGCACATGTATTTCGGGCTTTCTCAAATGGATTGGATGGGGTGTTCATTGGTTCCTGCCACTTGAATGAATGTAACTATACTACTCATGGAAATTACCATGCATTAACTATGGTGAACCTGGCCAAGAAATTGCTGGAACACATAGGGCTGAACCCGGAGAGATTGAAGATCGCATTTATGTCCGGCAGTGATTCCAACCTTTTTGTCGAAGGGGTTAATGGTTTTGTCCAGAAGGTGAAGGAGCTAGGACCTCTTGGCCGAGGGGAAGGCCTGGACGAAAAGGAATTGAAGTTGAAACTGGAAGCGGTCACCAGTCTTATCCCCTACATCAGACTGGTGGAAAGGGAGAGGCTGAGACTGCCTGCTATGCCGGAAGAAGAATACCGTAAATTCTTCGACAGTGATGAGCTGAACCGGCTATTCGAGGAAACAGTCGCAGATAAATTGGCAATAGCCCAAATTGTGTCGCTTCTGCGGGAAGGACCCCATTCAACTGCGGAAATTGCAAAGACATTAGGCCTAACCCCGTCCAAGGTATCAAAACACCTGAAAACCTCATCGAAGCAAAGATTGGTCCGATACGATGAAAGCCGGAAGGGCTTTGCTCTCGCCTGAGGTGAAAGAGCAGGCGGTGGATCAGAAGAAAGAAGAAGATTAGGACAGAGGCTATGGACAAAGACAGAATCGACCAGATAATCGATAAACACAACTGCGAGCCCAGTTATCTCATTCAGGTGTTACTGGACATTCAGACGGAGAATAACTGGCTTCCCAGTGAGGCATTGGAGAGGGTCGCGGAAAGATTGCAGGTTCCTATGACCCGGATTCAGCATATCGCTACCTTCTACAAAGCCTTTAGTTTGGTTCCTAAGGGACGCCATCAAATTCACATTTGTGTGGGAACGGCCTGCCATGTTCGGGGCGCGTCGCGTGTGCTGGACACGGTCCAAGACCTGACGGGAATTGAACCGGGTGAAACAGACCTGGATATGAAGTTCAGCCTGGAGACCGTTAACTGCGTCGGCTGCTGTGCTTTAGGACCGGTGGTGGAGATCGATGGAAAGACTCACGGTAAGATGGGGCCGGCACAGACGTCAGACGCGTTAAAGAACTATGAGTAAGGGAAAATTATGCCAAGGATAAACTCCCCTGATGAGTTGGAGAAAGTCAGACAAGAAATATTATCCCGGAGAGACCCAAACGAGCCCTGCATTTCAATATGCGCCGGCGCTGGTTGTCTTGCCTCTGGTGCAGGTGAAGTCATATCCGCGTTTCAAGCGGAGATTGAAAAACAGGGGTTAAGCAGAGAGGTGAATACCAAAGGAACCGGGTGCCCCGGATTTTGTGAGAGAGGGCCCGTTGTGGTCATTTATCCTGAGGAGATTTGCTATTTACAGGTAAAGCCTGAAGACGTTCCCGAGATTGTCTCTCAGACCATAAAGGAGAAGAAGGTTGTTGAGCGTCTGCTCTATGTTGACCCATCCACAGACGAAAGAGCAATTCATGAATCCGATATCCCTTTCTACAAAAATCAAGAACGAATCATAATCAGCAGTAACATCAAAATTGATCCCAAGAACATCGATGACTACCTGGCGATTGGTGGATATTCCGCGTTAGCCAAGGCGCTCTTCCAGATGACCTCCGACCAGGTAGTGGAGGAAGTCAAGAAATCCAATCTGCGAGGAAGGGGAGGTGGAGGCTTTCCTGCGGGGAGAAAATGGGAAGGATCGCGCAATGCCCCGGAGCCGACAAAGTATGTAATCGTCAACGCGGATGAGGGTGATCCGGGGGCGTTTATGGATAGAGCCCTCCTTGAGGGAAACCCTCACTCAATCCTCGAGGGGCTGATCATCGGCGCCTATGCTGTCGGATCCCACGAGGGCTATATTTACGTCAGACAGGAATATCCCTTGGCAGTAGAAAATGTGACCATCGCCATCGAACAAGCTGAGGAGCATGGATTTCTCGGGGAAAACATTCTTGGCTCAGGCTTTGATTTCATTGTGAAGGTACACCAGGGAGCCGGCGCTTTCGTCTGTGGTGAATCAACTGCTCTGATGACCGCGTTGGAAGGCAGGGCGGGAGAGCCCAGACCCAAGTACATCCGCTCCAACGTCGTGGGCCTCTGGGGCAGACCCAGCGTTTTGAACAATGTCGAGACATGGGCCAATGTGCCGCTCATCATCAATGAAGGCGCGGATTGGTTTACTCAATATGGAACTGAATCGAGCAAGGGCACCAAGATTTTCTCCCTGGTCGGGAAGATAAACAATACCGGCCTGGTGGAAGTGCCCATGGGCATATCCCTGAGAGATATTATCTACAAGATAGGCGGTGGAATCCCTGGGGGCAAGAGCTTTAAAGCAGTGCAGACCGGAGGACCGTCCGGAGGATGTATCCCTGAGGAACTGTTGGATTTGGAAGTTGGTTTTGATGAGCTCTCCAAGGTTGGCTCGATGATGGGCTCCGGCGGCATGATTGTACTGGATGAAGATACCTGCATGGTTGATGTCGCCCGGTACTTCCTCAACTTCCTCACGGATGAATCGTGCGGCAAATGTGTCCCATGCCGTGAAGGCATGAGACAGATGCTCAAAATTCTCACCAATATCACCAAAGGAAAGGGGAAAGAGGGCGACATCGAGCTTTTGGAGCAGCTATCCGAGACAGCCATAGAAGCGGCCCTTTGTGCTTTAGGTAAGAGTTCCCCTAACCCGTTTTTGAGCACGTTAAAATACTTTAGAGATGAGTATGAGGCGCACGTCAAGGAGAAGCGATGCCCGGCCCTCTCGTGCAAGGATCTGATCGCCTTCTATATTGACCCGGAGAAGTGCAGTGCTTGCACGATTTGTGATAGGAAATGCCCTGCAGGGGCGATCAAAGGTGGCAAGAAGCTGATTCATATCGTTGACCAGGAGAAATGCACAAAGTGCGGCACCTGCTTTGAAGTGTGCCCTTCTCGTTATGATGCGGTGAAGAAGATTTCCGGCGAGCCTGTTCCTGCGCCTATCCCCGAAGAAGCTCGAACTATAGTCAGAAAGAGAAAACAAAAATGAGCGAAATCCTGTTAACAATCGACGGAAAAGAAGTCAAGGCGAAGCAGGAAATGACCCTTTTGGCAGCAGCCCGAAGTGCGGGAATATCGATCCCCACACTGTGTCATCACGAGAAACTGGAACCCTACGGGGCCTGCCGACTTTGCATAGTAGAAGTAGAAAGTCGCGGCTGGACAAAAATCGTTGTTTCCTGCGTCTACCCGGTTGAGAAGAATATAATCGTAAGAACCAGATCTGAGAAGGTAGATAGAATTCGCAAAATGATCTTGGAGCTCCAGCTGGCTCATGCTCCTGATTCGTTCATATTGCAGGATCTGGCTAAAGAGTATGGAGCAGACAGCAACCGCTTTGAAAAAGAGCCTTCCTTTTGCATTCATTGTGGTCTCTGTGTAAGATACTGTGCTGAGGTCAAGAAGAAGAACGCGGTCGGATTTGTCGATAGAGGAATAAAGAAAGAGATCTGTTTCATCCCAGAGATAGCCTCTAAGGAGTGCTGGAACTGCAAAGAATGTTTCCCCCTTTGCCCTACAGAGGCACTGCAAGCCGCTTACGTTTTAACCGAGGCACTCATATCTCCCCCATCTTCCTTCAAACGCGAGGCAGAAAAATAGGCAACGGTTGATACTCTTCCAAGTCGGTATAGAGCTTTTTCCCTTCCGGAAGGGGCTTCATCGGTGCGGATCTATTGATGAGCCAAGCCAAGGTGAATCCCATACCGCTCATCATGAGCGCCTTTCATATTCCCCTTTACAACAAAATGAAGTCTACTTCGGAGCCGGCGGGGATTCTTTCGATGCCTTCGGGGATAAGGACGATGGCTTGGGTGCGAGCCATAGACACAAGGCGTCGTTTCATTTCAAGGGGGGTAAGGCGAAATTCATTTCCTTGTTTTGTGAGGAGGCAGTGGACGACTTGTGTCCAGGTTTCTTGGCCGGAGATTTCGGATTCGAGGCGGCCGGTGATTCGCATAAACGGCGATCCTTCGTGTCCGGAAATTTTGCATACCGCGGGGAAGGCTATCAGGAGGAACGCGGCTTCGTTTGAAGGAGGCCCGCCGGGGAGGCAGAATATGGTCTTTCCGTTGAGAATTCCCATACCGATCGCTTTGCCGGGGCCGAGTTTGACTCTGTGGAAAATCTGCTTCCATCCCAGGGACTCGAACACGCTGATGATCAGATCTCTGTCGCCTTTCCAGGCCCCACCGGATGTGATGATCACGTCGGTTTCAAGGAGCATGGATTCCACGGTTCGGGTCAGATCATTGAATGAATCGTTGGCTGTTATCGAAACGGACGGTATGGATCGAGACGTGAGCCATGCTTGCTGAAGGGCCAGATTGCTCGCGTAGAGCTTTCCCGCTTCGATCGGCCGCCCGGGCATGAGCACTTCATCGCCTGTGGCCAGGAGACCGACACGAGGTCGACGAGTCACCTTGATTTCGGAAACGCCTCCCGCCACCAACAATCCCACCACCTGTGGAGTTATTTCCCGTCCATCTATGACCAGCGTTTCTCCTACTTCAACGTCGATTCCTTTGAAAAGGATGTTTCTTCCAGGGTGAGCGTCCGCAACCGCGGTAACCGATCTATTCTCCGATTGAGCAAATTCGTCGGCCAGCACCGCGTCACAGCCTTCCGGAATAGGCGCGCCGCTGAGGATTCTAATCGCCTTTCCTCGTTTAACCGAAATGTGGGAATTTTCACCCGGGCCGAGTGATCCGATCGCTTCCAACGTGACCGGGTTTGTAGGAGACGCGTGCTCTACGTCGTTCGATACGACTGCGTATCCGTCTTTCATGGAGGCATCGACAGAGGGGGAATCGACCAGGGCCGCGACATTTTCGGCAGCGGCTCGGCCCACACTATTCATTACAGGGATCAACTCGGAGCCCAGCCGGGTCACGTTTTCCAAGGCCAGTGATAGGGCTTCTTTGAAACTAATTTTCGACACGTTTACTCTCTTGGATCGTAACCGTTCACCGTGAACCGTACAAGCTCCCGGAATTACGTATGGGAGAGGTTTGGAGGGGGAGATCGCCCCCTCCATGCTCACCGGGCGCAGAACCGCTTCAAGCCCGGTGAACGATTACCTTGGATCATTAATCGGGAATTATTCCGCGATCTCACAAATGACGGTCGTTTTGGGCCCAAACCCAGATGTACGATGGGTTTAGACCCCCGAATCGGTGTCGCCGCGCTTCTGAAAATGGTCCAACGACTCCAATTCCCACCTTTGTGCCGGATCAGCGGCTCCTTTTCCCCACATTTAGACGTACCACACCCTCGGCTCCGCAGTCAACGGTAATTGTGTGCGAGCTTTTTGCGCTCTATATTGGTTCTCGAAAGTCGTCACGGTAACTGAGATTGCTTCGTCGTTTCACTCCTCGCAATGACACGCGTGAGCGGCGCCGCAGTTTTCAAGGCGCCGGACTATAGTTTCGAGCCTTTCCCTTTTGCGAGGGCTCTATTTTTGGGGACGCCCCAACATAAAGAACTCGACAAGCTTCTTTGTTTCAGGTCTGAGGTTTTGGATCCCCTCGTAAGGAAGCCCGTAGGTTGCTTTTCTGTCAGGATACTTCTGTTTCATCGCCATATGGCGCTTGATCATCGCAACAAATTGCCCTCCGCCCCACGGACCATATTTAATTGAATCCACAGGACGTTCTTCTCTAGGGTCACGGTAGAGATCGAACAAATGAGCCCCAATGGGATTATCTCCAGGGGCCGGCATGTGCATCTTGTACTTATTCTTGACTACCGACTTGAGTACCGGACCTTCGTAGATGTGCACATAATCTCGGCGTCCGTGAGTTTCACCAAGAAGCAGCACGCCGCTCTGATCCACACCGTCGATCAGTCTGTCCCTGGGGACTCTATCCATGGCATTGGCCAGGCGAGCAAAGGTCGTGAAAAGATCGGTCACGTGAACGATATCCTCGGCATAGGTCCCCGGTTCGATGACGCCTTTCCAGCGGACAAAAGCGTTCACCCGCACACCGCCTTCCAGATGGTCAGCCTTACCGCCCCGGTAGATCCGATCTGAAGCGCCTGTTGGTCCGAGATACTGCATGAAGGGACCATTGTCCCCCATCACTATGATGATGGTGTTCTCGGCGATGCCAAGCTTGTCCACCTCATCCACAATCTCGCCGATCCACTTGTCAACCTCGACAATGCTCTCGGCGATGGTTCCCCCGTTGAGGGTTTTGAACTCCTTCACATCAGTGCGGGTAAAGGTAAGGGGGAAAAGGGGCCAGTAATTCAGGAAGAACGGCTTTTTCTGTTTGGCCAGTTTACGAATCTGCTCAAGATCGTGTTTCTGGTATCGCTCATTCATCTCCCGGTACTTCTTTTGAGTCCACTTTTCACCGGGTTTCAAATCAACCTCGTAGAGTTTCCCGTCACGCAGTTCAACACCGGTTACCATGTGGCTGGGGTCGGGAACAAAACTCTTATCCAAGGTAAACGTTTGCGCCGCGCCGCCCGGGTCAACGCCGCGAATGACATCCGCGTTCTCGGAGTCAATGTGCATGATCGCAAGCTGGCCCTACTGGTGAATAGGGAACTCGGCGTGCATGAAACCCTGATTGCTGGCGTAGGCCTGCTCGATATCGCCCATGTGCCACTTGCCTACGTGGGAGGTGGAGTAGCCCGCATCTCGGAGCAACTCAGCAAGGGTGATCTCATCGGCCGGCAATCCGTCTCCGGCAAGCGTGGCCTTGGCCTCACTTAGACCCGTTCGTACAGCGTACCGCCCGGTCATCATGGCCACGCGGGTCGGGGTGCAGGAAGGCTCAGAGTACATTCTCTGGAAACTGAGACCTTGTTTGGCTAAGGCATCCATCCTGGGGGTCTTGTAGCCGCGGATGACACTCAACTCAGGCATGCCGATTTCCCCAAAACCCACATCGTCCAGAAGAATGTAGATGATGTTGGGAGGCTTGCCCCCGTTCTTCTTGCGAATCGCGGCCAACTTGGCGGAGATTACTTTGTCGTCGGCAGCCCACTTCTTTCCCTGCTGGGCTTCCAAGATGTAATACTCGGCATCGTGGATGATCTTACCTTTCTGCTGTGCCTGGACCGTTCCAGCCATTGACACCAGAAAGACTACAGCCATGAATGCCGGCCAAAGGCTCCAGATTCTAGTTCCCATGATCCTTGCTCCCTTGTTTGATTCAAATCGATGCCGGATATTTGATGATGATTTCCTGTCTCTTTTAGAAGTCTGATACACCAAGCGCCCGAACGCAACATGAGGCGTAATTGCCAACATCTATCCGGACTCTTGCGAAGTTACGAAAGAACTCCATGACCGTCCGGTCAAGTGCTGAGCATTCTCTGTGAGTCCGCCCATCAGCCCTAACCGCTTGGTATCATTGACAAGCAAACCGGATACCAGTGATAATATATATTGCTTTACAACCACAAGAAGGATAGAATAAAGATAATGAGCGCCGGCTATCTCCGGCTGCACTCAGGAAATGAGGTGAAAAATGAAACTTCGTATTTTCTCGGACTACGTTTGACCATTCTGCTGGATCGGCAAGGGCCTTGTCGATGAATTTAGGGATGAATTCAATATCGAGGACGAGTGGCTGCCCTACGAGCTGCAACCCGGGACCCCACCCGAGGGTAGGCTCCTGACAGACAAATTCCAGTCCCACGAAATAGCTGCCATGTTCGATAACATCCGGCAACGTGGCGACCGATACGGTATGGTGTTTAACGATCGCGATCGGGCCTCCAACTCCTACTTGGCGCTTTTTGCCGGGGAGTTCGCGCGGGACATGGATCGCTTTGAGGAGTTCCATGAAAACGTCTTCCGGGCTTTCTTCACTGACCTTAAGGACATTGCCCGGCTTGACGTGATCTTCGAAATCGCGGCCAAGTCCGGATTGAACCCGGAGAAGCTCAAACTGGCGTTCAGCGAGGGCCGCCACCAGGATCGCCTGGACACCGCAGCGACTGAGGCCCGGCGGTTGGGTATTCTATCCATCCCGGCCTTCGCTTTCGAGAACGACGAGATCATCGTCGGAGCGTTACCGCCGGAAATGTTCCGTAAGGCCCTTGAGCGCATCCAAAACCGAACCTACGTTGATCCGCTCGCGTAGAAGAACGAAAACCGGGGGCCTTCCAAGTGTTGGCTTATTTTGTTATATGGATTTATTGAATAGTCTTTCGAAACTCACGGGGAGTCATTCCATACATTTTCTTAAATGAATTTGAAAAATGAGATTGGTCGGAAAAATTCAACATATAGGTAATATCAGATAATGTTAGACTGTTTTCTTTGAGAAGATTTTTGCTTCGGTCAAGTTTTTTCTTGATAATGAATTGGTGAGGGGTAACATTTGTGGACGATTTGAATCTTTTGATAAAGTTAAACTTGCTGATCCCGAACTCGTCGGCCAATTTTTCAATCTTATAATTCTCCGACATGTTTCGATCAATATAATAAAGTGCTTTTTCAAGCTCTTTGCTTGTAAAACCGTTTACATTTTCAACTAGTTCAGCGGATTGTTCGTCCGAATAGTTCTTTACAAAGTGAAAAGTCAAAATAGAGACAATATTTTCAAGAAATAATCTGCCGTTTTGGTTTCCGGCCTGAATCTCAGAAAGTAATAATTTGAAGATATATTCAAGATTTGGGTCTCTGATCTGGTAAGTTTCAGTAAAGGTACAACGATTAGAGGCAATTGGCACCGATGAAATCATTTTTTCCGGTTCAACCAGCACAAGAATAAACTCATAATGATCGGCTGTGTACCTTGAAAAAGGAACATTGGCCGGATTAAAGAATATTTGATTGGGTTCCATCAGCACCTGTTGCCTACTGTCTCCCGAAGAAATTTCCCAGGCAATATCATTGTCACTGACATTCATGAGGAAGGCATGAAAAGGTGCAACGAGATTCGCGGCTCTGAACCCGGATATGGACCCATAGCGAATGATGATCCCATCAAGATTTAGATCGTAACTGGTCGCTTCAATCTTCAGGTTATCTGAAACCGACAATGGACAACTGCCGTCCAAATTAATTCCATTTTGGTCTGACACTTTATCCTCCCTTTATTCCCAACTCATTTAACTCCCTCCGGTATCCTGACTCGATTAACTCCTGAATGCCTTCACCCGAAAACTTCCCGGTAGTGGTGGCCCAAGGGAAAAGCCGAAGCCACATGAACATACCAACTCCGACCGTGACACGGCACCCTCGAAATGGTGGCATTCCGGATCCTTGTTTGCGCGGGAATGATTCTCCAATCCGACAGAAAATGTGGGAATGGCCATAAGTACCTATTCCTTTATCTTTGTCTTTTTCTTGAGACCTTGTGCTCCGGTTACCGCGCCGGGGACCTCGCTCTCAACGGATGATGGAAGGCGCTTAAGTCCTCGGTTTGTCTGGCCCATCAGCTGCACCTTGATGTCAAAACCCTCACCAGCGCTACCCTTCAGGGGTAGGACAACGCGGTTGAACCCCTTATTCTCTGACAGGGACTCAAGCTTTTTCCTGAGGATCTCCATTTGCGCCTTGGAATCAGACTTGATGAAGATGCATCCCTGGCCTTCGGCAGGCTTGAGCGGATCGAGGGTAAAAGGTTTGGAACTCACGTAAAAGGTCAGGTTGGCTGCCTTGATCTTTTTCCCCAGCTTAAGCCAGATGCGGGAATCGTCCCCAAAGAGTGTGTAGAGTTTCCCCTTTTGGATCGTATTGACCCTCATCTCTTCATAAGGAAATAAGACCATTACGTCGCCCGAAGAGGAAGCGGCTATAATGGCGAGATGTCCCGCACGATCAGACTGGAAATCGATAATCACACGGTCTCCTGTCCGGAATACCTCCCCGGGCTCCTTGTTGGTCCAGGCCTTCAATCCGATGGCGTCTACCGCTGGTTTTCCGATGGAAGCAATCTCCATTGCCTTGTCCGCGGATTCACCGGCCTCAGCCGAAAAGGAACACAATCCGGTCGCGACCAGAGCGCCAACACAGATGAAAACAACAACCAGCCTAGCAGTATTATCTCGCATCTTTCACCTCCCCGTTTGAAGTAAGTCCAGTAAGTGGTAAGTTTCGACGGTACTGTCCGCCCATTGCCCCATCATATCAATTCGGTTCATGCTTCACTATAGCAAAAACACGCAGGCTACTTCAAGACAATTGACGAAGCGGGTGTAGTCCAACTGAGGGGTTACCCTTTCCCTGCTTTTTCGTTGACAGACAAGCCGGATACGCCTAGACTGATAATGGAGTAATAGGTCCTGGTTGCAGAAATGAACGCAACTCAGGGGACGTTTGTCTGTGGTTTGAGGCAAGACCGGCAAGGGATATGCCGACTTGCGCACCTGCAAAACCGTGCTGAATTCCTCCAACCTCAGAAGGGCATGCCCGCAGCGTTTTGCTCTGCAAGGTAAATCAGGAACGTACCGCAGCTTGTTCCGGCGCAAGGTGAGTTCGGGCCGACCGCGTGTTACTCCGACGGTCAGCAAGAAAGAGGGGAGCGTACCATGAGAACACCGAGAATATTCTCCGCGAACAAAGAAACTCATGTGAGGGGCAGCTGGGAGGGCTGGGCGGTTTGCGTGCTCTTCCTTCTTGTTTTTGCGGCCTCAGCCGCCTTGCCCCTCGGATCCTTGGCAGCCGCCGGTGAAGGACTCAACGCGCCTTCCGAGCAAGTAGTTTCCGTGGTCCCTACCCTGGCAGGCGGGGATCTGTATGCGCTGGTGGTAGGCATTTCCAAGTACAAGAATAAGGCGATTCCAGCCCTGAAGGTCGCGGCCAATGACGCGAAGAAGTTCGCTGAGTTCCTCGGCACTCAGAAGGAGTTGTTCAAGGATACCAAGGTTACCCTTCTGCTCAATGAGCAGGCCACCAAAGCCGAACTTGAGAAGTACCTTTTCTACGAATTGCGCAAAGCGGGCAAGGACGACACCGTATTCGTGTTCTTGAGCGGTCATGGCGCCATAGACCCAAAGCGGGCCGGTGAATTCTTTTTCCTCAGCCACGACGCGGACCCGGATTTCCTGGAGGTCACGGCGTTGAACATGTCCGGACTGAGATTCTTGAAGAAAATGGACTGCCCCCGAGTAGTGCTCGTAGCGGACGCCTGCCATGCCGGGGGATTCTCCAAATGGCGGACCAAAGCCGCTGTCATACCCATAAAGAATTTCATCAACGATTTCAGTTCGTCAGCCGGAAGGGTGGTCATAAGTTCCAGCAGGCCGGATGAATATTCACTGGAAGCGCCTCGCATGGAGAACAGTGTTTTCACGCACTATTTTTTGAAGGGTGTGGAGGGCGCGGCAGACGCTGACAGTGACGGAGTCGTGACAATCAATGAGGCGTACAGATACGTCTATGACCGCACCAAGGTCGAGACGGAAGGTGCTCAGCATCCACAATTCGAAGGCGCGGTTGAGGGCGTATTCCCCTTGGCCCTGACCGTGGACCTCCGTGGTCGACCTGTCACTACCTTGCAAATTCTTGCGGATCCGCCGGCCGCGGAAGTCTTCGTAGGCGGAAGGCTCGTTGGAAAGACGAATCCGGACGGTTCCATTTATCTGAAATACCTTCCCCTCGGAAGACCGGTGGCCGTCAAGCTGCGAAAAGAAGGATGGATGCCCAAGGAAGTGGGACCGTTTATCTTCTCAAAGGGCAAACTGCATCACAAGACCCGACCGCTGAAACTCAAGCCGGCCCTTGCTTCTCTTGAGATAAGGACCACCCCCGGCAGGGTGGCGGTGAAGATCGATGGACGTTCCGCGGGCACAACCGGTCGTGATGGACGGCTGATCGTGCATGGAATCCAGGTTGCCGTGCCTCACACCATCGAACTCAGGAAGACCGGATTTGAGGACGACTCTCTGATGCTCAGTGTGCCCCTCTCTTTCATTGGGAAGAAATTCAAGCGGGATAAGATCACTCTGGCCAGGAGCGCGCGTGATCGCCCCGCGATTCAGCGCGTCCGTGATCGCGTGCAACAGTTTCGCCGAGAAAGACCTCGACAACGCGATCGCGACGCGGAGCGTCCACGGAAGAAGAAAGATTCCTTTTCCACGGCGGGGGACTCAGAAAGGCTGGGGCTGTAGTTTAGTTGCAGTCTGAACTCATCACAGCCTGCGTGTCAGAACTCGCACAACAAGTTGCACTGCAAGGCCATCAAAGGGCTGATGGTCCGAGACGGGTTTACGATCCCATAGTCTCCGTTTACCGGGTCCGAGAAGGTCATATCCCTGTACGCCCAGTTGAACCACTTGCCGGGCTGCCAGTACGCGAACCTGAGCCTAAATGTTATGTTTTCCAGGAGGCCCCAGTCAAAGCCCGCGTTTACCTCCCATCCGAGATCATTATCGGGCACATTCGGGCCGTACAAGCCGAAATCGCCGTTGCCCGGATTGCTGGCGGTATTCCAGGTCCCCGTGAAATCACCTTGCATGCTTTCTGTGTTGCTCGCCCTCCTTGCAAGTATGGCTGATGCAAAGACGTTAAGATTGGCTGCCACCGCGTAATCGACCCTTGCCGCATACGCAAGGAAATCCTCGTACGTACAGGACCCGTCAGTGGTATAGGAATTGTTACCAGTACCATAAAGACCGAGCAGCAAGCAGTAAGGCCGAATCGGCGCGTCGCCGGCGCCGAGAAAAGCACCGAGGAACTTGTCGTACTTGTCATTGGCGTACACGAGATTCCCGAGTATAAAAGAACCTCCATATGGGGGACCAAGAACAAGAGCTCCTCCCCTTCGGTCGTGTCCACTCCGATAGAAATGGGCTAAAGAGATTTTGGCGGGACCCAGGAGGGCTCCCATTTCCGCGGCCCAGGCATGAGCATATCCACTGAGAGGCCGTCCGCCGTTTCGAGCTACGTCAGTCTTGATGAAATCATATTCGGTGTTCAAGAAGAATTGGTGATTTCTATACTTAAAGTATAGGATACCGGAATAAAATTTGGCGTCTCCCAGGTAAATAGGTAGGTTTGTGCCTGGCAGCTGACCCGCGGTAAATCTTTGCACGGTCCCGCTGGCAGATATGTCGTCCTGATATGTGCCCCCAGGCTGTGGACGGCCATGATGCCCGTCACGTGAGAGCACGTATAGTAGCGACCCCAAATCCACATTCCCAGCCCGGTAGACCAGGGCCGCAGCCGTATTCCAGTTGTAGGCCTCATTCTTGTCAACAGCAGACGCGATTGTATACATCGTTCCGCGCGCGTTTCTGCGGTCATTTGGGTCAGTCCCCCCCTCGTAACCGCCATAAAGATACTGACTTACAACGAGCCTCAGTGGTCCGTATGGAATCACCAGCGCCAAGGATCTCGCATGGGAATCTTCTTCGTGAAGGAACCAACCCATTCCGAAACCTGCGGGACGCCTGCCAATCGTCAAATATCCCCACGGCGTGTTCATGGTGAGCCAAAACGCTCTTGCTACGGGCACAGCCATTCCTGTCCCGCTATAGAGATACCGACTGTCGATCATGGTCCATCCGGAATAGTGGGGGTTGGTTACCCAGTTGGCCCCGCCTCCTGCATAGTTGGCGTTCACATTTCCCTGTAAAGTGAAGATCCCCCTCAACCTAACAGCCCGGTTAACTCGGATGTCCGGGTAAAGAAACAACCTTTGCTGCGCGTAAGCCGCGTCCGAGCCCTTTGAAGAATAACCCTCCAGCCTGACAGCCATATTCTGAGGCCCGGCCAGCCCTATTGACGTTCCATTAGGGTTGGCCTGTGCCATGTCGGCGTTGCCGAAAAGGTCGCCTGGACCGGTCCGTGAAATGTACCTGTACCGCCATTCTGCCTCGCCTTTGAGCTTGAATTCCCAACCAAATGCTTCAACACCTATGGTTGCAAGCCATAGGACGGAGATCAGCAAAAAGAATCTCCTCTGAACTGTCATTCTGCTGGATCCTTGTTAAGATGGAACATGTTCTCCCACTGCTTACGTAGACATCGGGCACGCCTCAACTCCCCGGTCCGACAATCGCTTAGTCCCGGACCTCGGAGGCGCTTTCCCATATGTGGCCTACTTCACAACGCACGATAATTATATGGATATTGGCATGGACGGGTATCCTCTGTCAACCATAATTTACTCCGTAAGTGCTCAGTTTCATAAGTTCGGTCGCGTATTTTTGTATAATCCTTCAATTCATGCAAGCAAGCATACGGTGCTCCTGCAAAACGCGGTAAGGCCGTTACCCCGGTGAACCCTGGATCGGCTCAATGTCGGGGTATGTTCGTGAGTCAACTTCTTGCTCGTCTCTGTGGTCTCTGTGCCTCTGTGGTTCATTGCTCGCCGTTGCTTGAGATGAAGAGGCCCGTGCTCACATTCTACAGTGATTGTCCACGACAATGTCCGTTTGGGTGCGGATCGGACAGACCGTGATCTTGTGAAGCTGAACGCTGATCCCGGGCGGAGCGAATTCTCATGAGTAATCATTCAGTCACGAGGGGCAGATCTTCTCATAGAGCAATCCCCATATTCACTGCCCGGGAGATTGCTTCCTCCGGTTCAAGCCCGGAGTCGCAATGACATCGTACGAGAGTCCCCCGCTTGACTGAAGGCTTGCTCTCATGATGTGAATTCACTTGACAGATTCAGGACCCTGTGGTCACTATGCCATCTTGCTCGAATCACAGACTGCTGGATCGTCGCATCACGACAGCGCTCCTCCGACTTATCTTTTCTCGGGGAGTGACAGCGGAAGAACAGGCATTGGGGAGAATCGTCTGAGCGACCTTACCAAACATAGGCGCCTATGCCTTCGCTGAGTGAAACAATGAGAAAAGCTTCTTATGTAGGTCCCATAGTGGGCATCGCATGGTGCCTGCTCGCTGCAGAGTTGATATATTTTTCCCCTCAGTTTTGCGACACAATCAACAACAAGCTCTATGATTGGAAATTGTCGCTTATGGCGCCTCCGGTGTCGTCCACCCAGATTGTTCACGTAGACGTGGACGACAAGGCAGTAAGGGAATTCGGCCAGTGGCCGTGGGATCGCTCTATGAGCGCAAAGATGCTTCAACGGCTTGCGGACCTCGGGGCCAAGGCGGCTGTATTCGACATCCTATACTCCTCCGCCGGCAGGAGTGAAGCGGGCAATCAGGCTTTTTTCGATGCTATCAAGAATAGCTCGATCTTTGTCGGGGCCACCGCGTTTGACGTGACTCGCGCACAGGGAGTCAAGCTCACGGTTGATAAGGACCGCTCCCGGGCCGATGCGCTCTACGACAGATCCTGGATCGTGAGCGTTCCAAAGCGATTCCCGCTGATGAAAGCAAACAGGTTGAGGAAATCGCTCTTGCCCATGAAGCCGATAATTCAGTTATCTGAGGGAATGGGCCACATAAACGCATCACCCGACAAAGACGGTGTTCACAGACGTATTCCGATTCTAGTAAGGCTGGAAGACCGCTTTGTTCCTAGCCTAAGTCTTGCTGCTTTGAAGCTCTACTGGAACCTGAAGCCCGAAAACATAGTCCTTAAGAAGAGCGGAGAAGTGGAAATTTCAAATGGCGGTAAAGTGACCAGGATCCCCGTAGATGCCAACGGCATGATGATTGTCAACTGGGGGAGGATCTGGAAGAGCGTTAGGCATTTCTCTGCCGTGGACATACTATCGGACGAACCGGACCGTTCTAGGGAATCCAGGTACAGAGGCAAGATTGTCATAGTCGGCGTCACCGCCAGCGGCACCACCGATTTCGGTGTCACTCCCAGGCATGTCCTGAGCCCCCTGTCGCGAATTCATTCCCACGCCATGAACACTATCCTCATGAACGATTTCATCTTCCGAATCCGGGCGTTTCCTTATTTAGTCGCTCTTGCAGTGGTGGTGGCCATGTTGTTCGTGGCTGCGGCCGCAACAATGCGCCTCAAGGTCGGCATCATATCCGCGGTGTTGATCTGTTTTGTTTCAGTCCTTGGTTCGATTCTATGTTTCGTAGTTTGGCGCTGGGAAGTACCGGTAACCGAGTTTCTTTTTGTATTCGCTCCCTCTGCTCTCGGTGTACTTGCGATCCGAACCTTTTCCGTTGAATTGCGAGCTCACCGGGCTTCCAGGGCACTGGAAAGATATTTGTCCCCCGAGCTTCTGAACAGCATAGTGGGCACCGGCGAGGATCTGGACCTTTCCACAAAAAGGCGGGAACTGACAGTGGTCTTTGTGGATATGGTAGGCTTTTCAACAATATCCGAGACCGTGAACGTGGACTATCTCAATCAGTTTCTGAACAACTTCTTTGATCGGATGACACAGGCGATTTTCGAACACAAGGGCACCATTGATAAGTTCCTTGGCGACGGTATCTTGGCGTTCTTCGGAGACCCTGTCCCGCTGGAGAACAATGCCCTGGCAGCGGTAAAGGCTTCTCTGGATATGCAGAAACAGATGGCGGAACTGGATTCCCACTGGGCCAAATCCGGAATCCCGGAGTTCTCGAACGGACTGAGAATAAGGATCGGAATTAATACCGGCCCTGTTGTGGTGGGAAACATAGGTTCCACTCGTCGCCTGGAATATACGGTTCTGGGTTCAAGCGTGAACATAGCATCAAGGCTTGAGGCCCTGGCGCCCCCTGGAGGAATCATTATGACCGCAAGGACGAAGAGTCTGATTCCCGACGAACTGGATATGGAGGGACCGGAATTTGTCCGTGTGAAGGGCATTGATAGAGACATCGAGGTCTACAAGATCCACCCGGAAGCCGGCAACGACCTCTAAATGCGCGATCAGATGCCGCGGTTCTTCCGAAAGACGAACCTGTTGAAGTTCGATGGAGACAGGTCCCCACTGGAGGGGATCTTTTCGTGAGACCCCACCACCAGGAATCCCCCGAGTGCAAGGCTTTCCACAACTCTGCGGAAAGCCGATTCCATTGCCGCGCCCTCATAATAAGTCAGCAAATTGTTCCGCAAGAATATTATTTGAAAGCCCGCAGCTGGCGGTTGATCGGTGGAGAGATCGTGAATTCTCAGGATTAGATCTGCTCTCATGGAATCGCATATCTCGAATAGGCCCGGATCGGGAAGCGATCTGAAATATCGGTCCCGCAGATCCTGGTCCATCTCCTTGAGACTGCTTGAAGAATAGACACCCTTCTTCGCTCCGGCCAGCGCGGTTGGGTTCATGTCAGTGGCCCAGAGTTCCAGCCGCCGCGCTTGCGGACGCACGCCTTTGAGTCTGTCCCAGAGGATCGCGAAGCTGTACGCTTCCTCACCGCGGGAGCAACCCGCGGACCAGATTCTGATCGGGTCTCCTCCTCGCTCCACTATCAAAGGCAACAACCGAGTTTCCACGACCCTCCAGAGTTCCCGATCTCTGAAGAATCGACTGATCGTGACTGTCATCAATTGTTCGGCGCGTATTCTCAGATCGTGATCCGTGTCCAACGCTCTGAGATAATCTTCCACATTCCGAAAGCCGGATTGACTCATGTGCAGGGCAAGACGTCGCTTGACCCCTCTCCTCACTTTACGATACCCGGCCCAGGGGCGACCCAGTCGGCCGAGGATTTTTCGGAAAGTTTTGTCGTCCAAGATGGCGCCTTCCGCGTACCGGCTGAACCCCAAGATTCAATGGACCGATTTCAATTGTCCGTAAAGCACTCGCACGGTTTCAATTCTATTATAGCGATTTGCCCGAAGCAATGAACCGGCTGTGCCGCAAAAAGTTTTTGTCAGATTTCTGACCCTGTTTGCGAATTGTTTGTCAGAACGGCCGAGATCAACGGCGGCCGAAATAATCAAGTTGAGGATGAAGGAGGAATCTCATGAAGAATTTGGTACATCTTTTGACTGTCGCGGTTTTCGTTTTGTCCGTTTCTATGGCGGTGGCCGGAGAGCAAGGCGCGATCAGGCCGCAAGCAGAGCCTGCAAAGGCCAAAGCCGGTGTCAATTGCTGCCTCAAGGGAAAGTGTGGGGAACTCCCCACCAAGGCCGAATGTGAAAAGCGCGGCGGAAAAGTCGTCCAAAATTGCAAAGACTGTAAATAGTACGCTCTGATGGTAATGGCTCACCGGGCTTGAAGCGGTTCTGGCCCGGTGAGAATGGAGGGCCCACTCGACGTGGTGTCAATAGGTTCTGCACGATATATCCGTTCTTCGACCAAGTAGGCCTATCCTTCGATATCCCCGTGTCTTCGTGCAAAGCATAAACCCAGAACCTTCCTCGAAGCACCCACACTCGGCGGGCCGGTACGGACCAATAATGAAGCTCCCACACCAACCGGCTCGTAAATTGGCCCTACGCCCAGTGGCTCCCCCTCCAAACCTCCCCCATACGCAATTCCGGGAGTTTGTACGGTTCACGGTGAACGGTTACCTCTGATGACTACAGGGGACACCGGGGGCTGAAGGGCATGGCCCCTGGTGTTTCCTCTTTCGGTCTTGTATCAACTGACATGCACTGAAAGGTACAACGAAATATGGAAGTCCTTTCCGTTGTTCAGTCGTCCGTGGCTTTGCCTCGGACAGGGTACCCCAAGAGCGCGCACACTGCGCATGGACTTGGAGGGGAGGCCCTAGCCGGGCTGGCATTTCAACGTCATGCTTCCGACAGTTGTCATGGTCACGTAAGCTGTCCGAGGCCCGCTCATTCGCCCCACGCGGAGTGGCTCCCCTCCAAACCACCCCATACGCTGACCGGATGGGGGTGGTTCTTTTACGGGACTTTCAGGTAAACTTACATGCCCGGCCGTACGCCGGGCACAACGAAGCATGAAAGTCCTTTCCGTTGTTCACTGGTCCGCGGCTTCGCCACACGAGTCTATGTCGGTCCTACGAGTTTTGGAGAACAAAATCCCGGTCAGTGGTATCATGAGTCGGCGATCCTCGGTCAACCGGATCGACTCTGCCGGGAGTTCTGTGTTTATGGAGAAAAAGAGCGAAACCCGGGACCATCTGATGGTTCGCGAGTGCCTCGCGGGATCGGAGAGCGCTTGGCAGGAGTTCTACTCCAAATTCATAGGGCTCATGAGAAGGGTTGTAACGCAAAAGGCGAGCCTCCGCCCGGAAGACGTTGACGACATTATCCAGTCCGCGTTTTTGTCTTTGGCCTCGGGCCTTGAGAAGTACGATTTTCGACAATCCCTGCCGCGGTTTGTCTGTCTGATTACCGAACGAGTCATGGTGGACGAACTGCGCAGAAGAAATGCCGCCAAAAGGGGCGCTCAGAACCGGATCGAACATTATGACGAAGCGTCGCAAGGCGCGGCCGAAGCAACGGAATCCGACCAGGAGCTTCAGGACGAACAGATGGAACGCGCACAATTGTTCTTCAGCGTGAGGGAAGCTCTGAAGGAACTCGACCCACGATGTGGTGAAGTCCTGAAGCTACGGTTTTTTGACGAACTGTCTTTCAGTGAAATCGGAGCTTTGCTCGGGGCAAACGAGAACACCGTGACCGTCCGAACCAAACGCTGTCTGGAAAAGCTTCGAGCCAAAATGAAACACTTTGAAATGAGAGGGTTGGTACGTTGAAAAGGCCGGAATCCAGCGAAGCCGATTGTGACCGCGATGGGCTTCTTCTCAAATACGTCGAAGACCTCCTCGGTCCGGAGGAGCGGACTGCTGTGGAGGATCACCTGCGAAAGTGCCCGCAGTGCTCCCGGCAATTGGGCGCTCTTCAGGAGACCGTGGGAACACTGAGAGAGTTCAAGCACGCCTTCTGTCCCGAACCGTGGGAACTGTATGAATTCGTAAACCATCAAATTGACCGGGAAGGGGCCATATCAAGGCACATCCGGGAGTGTGGATCATGCCGTGACGCGGCCGAGGGTTTGCTTATCGAGGCACAGGCCCAAACCATGCCCCGCGAGCTTTCCAGGCAGGTCAAAGAGCGACTTCCGAAATCGCACACAATCGAGGAAGCGAAGGACCGACAACCTGTGGCGCTCATAGAGCGACTCCGTGAGCGGTTCAGACTGCCGGCCCTGGCCATGGGCGCGGCAGCGGCTGTGCTGCTCGCGGTTCTCCTGATCCCTCGTGAACCGCCTCAATCAGTGATAACGCTGAGCACGAGCACGTGGGAAAGCGTTCCCAAGCCCAAATCGGCCCGTACGCAGGGAAATGGCGTCGCCATTATCATAGCCCTGAAGGATTTTCCGAACCCGCTGCCCCAGAACAGGGTGGATTCTCTGTACGAAGCTGTCGCGCCGACTATGGAACTGTACGAGCGTTTCCCAATAGTCTCACCCGCTCAGTTGAGGCACGCGGTGAAAAAGGGGCTCATCAAACCCGATGACAAGAAGAAAATGCTCCAGGGCCTGCGCGCAAAGCTTGGAGTTTCCATTGCCGCGCTCGTGACCGTGTCGTACAAGCCCGGGGGTATGGCGGTTGACTGCCGGCTCGTAGACACCGCCTCAGGAGACACGCTTTCCGAGGAGCGAGCTTCGGGAGTCAGCAGTGAAGCCCTGGAGAAAAGAATCAGGTGGATGGTCAACGGGCAGCTGCTCGCGCACGGAAAGCGCGGATAAAGCGTGAGCGTTCACCGTGACCAAGGAAGAAAGAAGGATTTGCCACAGAGGTCACAGAGATCGTAATGGTTCACCGGGCTTGAAGCGGTTCTGCGCCCGGTGAGAATGGAGGGGGAGACTCATCTCCCCCTCCAAACCTCCCCCATACGTAATTCCGGGAGCTTGCACGGTTCACGGTGAACGGTTACCAGAGATCACAGAGAAAGGAGGCCTGTTTCTATTTTTCTGCGTCTCGGCGCCACACACCGACGTTCCGTGTGAACGGTTAGGAAACAACGAACCATCATTCCGAAGAGGGGGACAACGAAGCATAAAAGTCCTTCCCACTCGTTCCCAGGCTCTGCCTGGGAACGCATACCGGGAGGCTCCGCCTCCCCAACTTGGGACCGGCGCCTCCGCGAACAAAGAGGACTTTTGTATGAAAATGGGTGCGGCGCCAAGTCCACCGAATGCCGTCATTATAGCAAGTGTCCAAAAAGTTGACCGATATTCCAAATCGGGTTCCGATGCTCACAGAGGGAAATTCCCTCTTGCCCCCCTTTGACAAAGGGGGGTTGGGGGGATTTTTCCAATGTGCTCGAATCGCCTTTCAATCAGACAGAACTTTTGGCAACTGCTAGTGCGCCAGGGAAGCTTGGCATCTCTGGCGGGGTGAGAGTCCCCGCGGGGTAAGGCCTAACCCGCCACCCCTATCGAGTGTTGCGTATGCAAAGGAGGAAGTCAAACAGATCGATGCACCTCTCCCCGCCAGGTAGAGGAGAGCTCTGCGCGACCCCCTTGAATATCCGAACAATGCGTACGAAGCGTACACAGAGAATCCTGTAGGCCGCAGGGGAGACCGCACTCCCTCAAGCGATACAGCCTCGTTACGCCATTAGAGCAGGTGGCGACGGTGTTAGCAAACCGGAAGCCAACACAAAGGGATCGCTATGGGTGAGATCCCCGAGGGCCTGCCGGGGTCATAGAGCGTGGCACGCAGGAAGAGAGATGTCAGGAACCTGGGAGGCCCCATGGTTTCCCTCAGCAACGAGGGCAGGGTGTACCAACGCAATAAACGGAGGCCACCCGATGGATCATGGGGAGTCAGATCACTCCACTGTACTCGGAGGCGGTAGGGCCGACCACATGGGGAAGGGAGTGACAGGGCTGCGAAGCCCGCAAAGGAAACATGAACTGGTTATGAAAGACTGGAGCATCTCATGCAAACCTCACTGCGGGGGATAGCAAACAGAGCGAAGAGTCACAAGGGGCATCGTTTCCGCAACCTCTACGGCCTTCTCAATGAGGAGAATCTCCACTGGTGTTGGCGATACCTGCGAAAGGACGCAGCACCGGGGGTGGATCGAGTGGATTATCAGGCGTACCAGGACAATCTGGACGCCAACATCCACGATCTCGTTGAGCGCCTGAAAAGGAAGCGGTACCGAGCCAAGCTGGTCCGGCGGCGCTACATTCCCAAACTTAATGGGAAGATGCGTCCACTGGGCATACCGGCTACCGAGGACAAGCTCGTGCAAGTCGCGGTGGCCAAGATCCTGGAAGCCATCTACGAAGCGGACTTCCTGGACTGCTCATACGGGTATCGACCCCATCGCAGTCCGCAGGAAGCGGCGAAACACCTCAATGAGTCGCTGCACTATGGGCGATACTGCTGGGTGGTGGATGCGGACATCAGCGGGTTCTTCGACAACATTGACCACACGTGGTTGATCACGATGCTTGAGGAACGCATTGATGACGGTCCGTTTGTTCGCCTGATTGGCAAGTGGCTGAAAGCGGGTATCCTTGAGACAGACGGCCAAGTGGTGCATCCGGTGACCGGGACACCACAGGGAGGAATCGTTTCTCCCATCCTGGCGAACATCTACCTGCACTATGCGCTGGACCTGTGGTTTGAGCGCCGGGTCAGGCCCCGCTGTGGTGGGGCGGCCATGATGATCCGTTATGCTGACGACTTTGTGTGTGCGTTCCAGTCCCGGTCCGAAGCCGAGGCCTTCTACGAGGCCCTAGGTGCCCGACTCGGAAAGTTTGGACTTGCGTTGGCCCCGGACAAGACCCATCTCCTGCGTTTCTGTCGGTCCGATCTTAAGGGCAGCGGCAGATTTGACTTCTTGGGTTTTGAATTCTATTGGGCCCGCACTCGGTCCGGCCGACCCGGTGTCAAACGCCGGACGTCTCGGAAGAAGCTTCGGGCTTCAGTGGCCACCTTTACCGACTGGATCAAACGGAGTCGCAGCATCCCCGTTGGTCGCCTCATGGTGACCCTCAAGGCGAAATACCGTGGGTATTGCGCCTACTATGGTGTCATCGGCAACTATGCGAGCCTGGCTCAGTTCTTCTATCGGACCAACCGCATTCTCTTGAAGTGGCTCAATCGCCGCAGCCAGCGGCGGAGCTACACCTGGGTAGGTTTTCAGGCCCTCCTTGCCGCTTTTGGCGTCGAGGGGCCTCGTCTCTTGGCTCACCGCTCTCCGGGACAGCTTACCCTCTGGTGACCGCTTCCTCGTGCGGAAGCGAGCAGTCCTGAGGAGCCCGGTGCGGGAAAACCGCACGCCGGGATCTGTGAGGGGGCCGTCGGGTAACTGGCGGTCCTACCTCGATTAAGCGAGCATCCAAGAGGGCGACGCATGCGTAGCCCCTACGTGCGGGACCCGGCGACTTGCCGCCATTATTCCAGAAAGCCGCTTGCAGTCGGCTCCATCTCAGTCGATCCTCTTGTCGCTCCGCGACCCGGACGTGTCACGTCCGGGCCACCCGCGAAGCCCCGGACCAGTAAACAATGGAAGAGACTTTCATACTTCGTTGTGCCTTTGTTTCTAGGCATGTAAGTTCCTATGGTAATGGTTCACCGGGCTTGAAGCGGTTCTGCGCCCGGTGTGAATGGAGGGCCCACTCGACGTGGTGTCAATAGGGTCTCCACGATATATCCGTTCTCCGACCAGGTAGGCCCATCCCTCGATATCCCCGTGTCTCTGTGCCAAGCATAAACTCAAAACCTTTCTCAAAGCACCCACTTCCGGCGGGCCGGTACGGACTATTAATGAAACTCCCACACCAACCGGCTCGTAATTTGGCCCTACGCCCAGTAGCTCCCTCTCCAAATCTCCCCCATACGTAATTCCGGGAGCTTGTACGGTTCGCGGTGAACGGTTACTTCCTATGAATCAATATTGGATTCTTTTTTGCTCCCAATGGAACTCCCACCCAGCGGCGATGTCTAAGCTGACAAGTGGTAAGGTCGGGCGAAGGCCAAGCTTAATTTGGCAGTGATGTTAAATCATTAGGAAACAATCGCAGCGGAGGCCCCGACTCAATGGGAAATGCAAAAACCGCATAAGGGAGCGCCATGAAGAAAACCGCCGTGCCGGCCGGTCCTCGTTCCAGATCCGTCATCTCAACGACCTGTTTCCCCGGACTCCTTTCGTTCATTCTTCTCGCGTTTATCCTTGCTGTTCACATGTTTTCACCCACTCTTGTCCTCGCGGCCCGAAAAGCCGATTCCGGCCCCGCGAAAATCGAGAAGGGGAACCTTTTTGCAATCGTGGTCGGCGTGTCGAAGTTCCGAGATCCGAAGATCCCCCGACTCAATCTCGCGAACAAGGATGCCAACGCGTTCGGCAAGTTTCTTGAGACACAGAACAAAATCTTTGAGAAGACTCAAGTCACGTACCTGCTCGACGAAAAGGCCACGAAATCAGAGATCGAGAAACATCTCTATTATACGCTTCCCAAGGCGGGCAAGAAAGACACGATTATTCTCTTTTTCAGCGGGCATGGGTCTTACGATCCCATGAGACCCAAGGACTTCCTATTCCTGGCGTATGACTCGGAACCTGATTACTTGAGCGCGACCGCGGTAAAGATGAGCGGCCTCGATTTTCTCAAAGGAATTGAGGCGGACCGTGTTCTCATCATAGCTGATGCGTGTCACGCAGGCGGTTTTTCGCGGATGAGAGCAAAAACGCTTTCACCGTCAATGGAATTGTTTCTCAAGGAAGTGAAGAATTCGTCCGGCAGGGCGGTAATAACTTCGGGTACCGGTGAACAGCTTTCGTGGGAGCTTCCCAACCAGGACCACAGCGTGTTTACTCACAACCTGATAGAGGGCTTGGAAGGCAAGGCTGATAGAGACCACGACGGCGTTGTGACCCTCAATGAAGTTTACCGATACACGTACGGAAGAACCAAGGAGCAAACCTCCGGACATCAGCATCCGCAATTCGAAGGCAAGATCGTCGGTGAATTCCCTCTGTCTCACGTGGGTCCGCCCCTGTCGCCTCGTGAGTTGAGAAAGATGGTCATGGATATGGCCCGCACGGGAAACGCGGCAAAACTGAAACGGCTCATCGACTCGGGCGCGGTCATGGCCGCGAGAGATGACGCGAACGATACTCCCCTGATCATCAGCGCTCGGCACGGTCACACCGCGGTTGTGAAACTTCTGGTGGACAAACGGGTTGATGTTGACGACAGAAACAATTCCGGGACCACGGCCCTCCCGGCAGCGTGTGAGAATGGCCATACGGAGGCCGTAAGGCTCTTGTTGGCCGCGGGGGCCAAGGTCAATGTCAAGGACTGTCGCGGTCTGTGTCCATTGGCGGTCGCGTGTAAGAACGGGCACTTGCCGGTGGCGGAACTCTTGATAGCGAATGACGCTGATCTGCGAGCCAGGACCAATCAAGGAAAGACAGTACTGGGTCTGGCCGCGGCTGAGGGTCGCGTACAAGTGGTGAAGTACCTTTTGGAAATCGGCTCGGATCCCAATTGCCGCGATCTTGCAGGCCGGACTGCGCTGATCGACGCCGCAAGAAACGGCCACGGGAAAGTGGTGAAACTCCTGCTGGAAAACCGCGCCGGCATCTCCATGAAAAGCGGAGGTCATCCGGAAAAACAGTTGATGCTCGCAGTGCTTCGGGACAATCTTTCTGGAGTCAGACAATTGATAGTTCGAGGCGCGAACGCAAACGCGCAAGAGGCATCGTGTGAAACTCCACTCACTTTGGCCGCGGGCCTCGTAAATCACAGAGTAATGAAATATCTACTCTCCCACGGCGCGGACCTGAATGGACCGGCTCACAATCAAGTGAACCCGCTGTTGCTCTCAGCCAAGGCCGGCCGGGCCTCTGTCGTTAAGGTCCTTCTGGCCGCGGGGGCTGACAGCGGCGCCAGAGACGAGCGCGGCAATACTGCCTTAATGTTGGCAGCGCGACGCGGTCACACGAAGGTTGTCCGCGTTCTTGCGCGCAAACAACACAACCTGAATGCACGCAATGTAGATCAGCGCACGGCCCTGATGCAGGCTGCGGAAAGCAACCATGCGGATGCAGTCTCGCTGCTGTCGGCCGCGGGCGCGGACGTCAACGCGACGGACCGGAACGGCGCCACTGCTCTTATGCTGGGTTGCAAGAGAGGCCATGTCCGTGTTGTGGAGCTTCTTGCGACAAAGGAATCGCTTATCAACGCACAGAACAAAATGGGATGCACTCCGCTCATGTTGGCGGCCGCAAACGGCCATAAGACTGTGGTCAAGGCGCTTCGGGCCAGAGGCGCGGACACGTGGATCAAGGATTGGGAAGGAAAGACAGCATCAGACCTTGCATCAGAGAGAGGTCTAAAGGAAGTGGCCGCGCTCCTGGCCTCACGCTGAATACATGTTCTACTAACCATCACCCCTGATAAGGGACAACGAAGTATGAAAGTCCTTACCGTTGTTCACTTGTCCGTGGCTTCGCCTCGGACAAGGTACCGAAGAGCGCGCACTCTGCGCATGGACTTGGAGGGGAGGCCCTAGCCGGGCTGGCATTTCAACGTCATGCTACCGACATTTGTCATGTCACGTAAGCTGTCCGGGGCCCGCTCATTCGCCCCACGCGTACTGCGCGACCCTCCAAACCTCCCCATACGCTGACCCGGATGGGGGTGGTTCTTTTACGGGACTTTCAGGTAAACTCTCATGCCCCAAAATCGAGACACAACGAAACATGAAAATGCCGGAGAAATCGCGGGTCCCCTGGGTAGTGAGGTATCCTGTTTGTGTTTAAGATCACCGGGATTCACCCCAGGCCTTCTTGCTTCGAGCGATTCGTTTCCGTACTTTGTTCCATTCACCCGTGGCTAGGAATGATTGGCCGTGGTTCGAGAGCATTTTGGTAAACATCTCAAATGGGATGGTAAACGACAATTCATCGTTATTGTAGAATTTTCGGGCGGAAGGGTCCCAACCTCCCAGCACCGCCTTCTGCCGGCCTTGGGCCAAGTAGCGAAGCGGCCAGGCCGCGATGCTCCCGCATCCTGAACTCCATGGAGAAGCAACCGTCTCGGGATCGTTGGTTACAAAGAACGCCAGTTGGTGCAGACCGCACAGGGATTCCGGCCTGGAGAAGAATATGACGAGAAGCGGGTCCTGGTTGTCGGCAAAATGGCTCAATGGTTGCACGACGCAATATTTCTTGGGCGCAGGCACAGGGTCCAGTTCTTCAAAAACGCACCGCAAAACTTCCGGGGACTCGCAGTATCGCTCGCCGTCCATCCAACCGGGTATTCCGGTGGATACATACTTGATGATCGTTTCCGTTTGCGGTTTGTTGAAACCGAGCCAGAAGGCCCCGCCCGGGCATCCGAAACGTTCCGCTGAAAAATAGGCCGCCTTGTCTTTCATGCGAGCCCACCGAATGTGCCTCATGGCGCATGAAAAATCCTTGAACACGGCTTGCCAATCAATGGCGTTCCGTTCTTCTTTCTCACGTGTGGGAAGATCTATGGGTTTTGGAGAAAAACCGTCGATCGGTTCTTCATCCGTATAATAAAGGCCCAGCGGTTCTTCGGCGAGATCCAACGTCGCGAGCAGGTCGGGCAATGAATTTCGTGTTTGAGCATCCATCATGTTTCCCTTGCTTGAATGTATTACAGTCGTTCGCACAGCCTTTGCACCATGCGTACGGCTGAGTCGATTTCCTTCACGCTGAGTCCGTGCGCTATACGGTCGGCCCACGCAATTTGAACCCGTGTTACCCGATCCAGAACATCCCTTCCGTTATCGGTCGGCACGACCAGCTTCGCCCTCCTATGGTTGGGATTCTCCTCAAATGTAACAAATCCCCTTTTCATTAATACATTTGCCGTCCTCCTGACACTTTGTCGAGTGAGGCCCATGTTTCGAGCGATTTGGGCCACAGACACCGGCGCTTCATCTACCGCGCCGAGCACCTGCCAGAGTGCGCTTGAGAGTCCGAACTCCTTGGTCAATCGATCTCCGGCGGCAAGCAATTGCCCGTTGAATCGAAACGTTTCCAGGATCAACCGTGTGAATGCTTCTGCGGAAGGAGTTCTTGCCGGGTGTTGTTGATTTGACATGACAGCAGGCTACCAGGATGACAGCCGACTGTCAAGTGAGGTCTTCCACCTCGCGGCGTGTTGACCTCGGCAGGACGGGTCTGAATCGAGGTATAGTGATGCGCATTGATTTTCGGTGTTAAGATCACCCTCACCCTACCCCTCCCGTCAAGGGAGGGGGGAGGAGTCCCCTCTCCCCTGGCGGGAGAGGGTAGGGTGAGGGGGGGGGGGGGGGGGGGGGGGGGTAGCCGCAAAACCCATTTTCAATGCGTGGCACTATAGGACCGCCAGTTACCGACACCCTATGACGATTTGTCATTGAAACCCGCTGCACCGCTCTCCAAATGTTCCGGTATCACATCGCGACTGAATACATCCTCTTCCGTTTCCCTCCGCCTGATGATCGCGGCCTGATCGCGTGTCACCAAAATTGTGGCCGGTCGGGGCATCGCGTTGAAGTTACTCATGGAGACTTCCTGGTATGCGCCCGTGTCCAGTAGAGCGAGGATATCACCCACTTCCACATCCGGAATCGGTATGGTCGGCATTAATCGATCGCCGTAGCAGCTGCGTCCATTCACATCCGCCTTGTCAACCATAGGCGCGTCGGTCTTGTTGGCGAATACGTAATCGTGTAGATGGTGCTCGTAACGGCCGCCGGTGAACCAGAACTCCGTGGAATCCACAATCACCATATTCCACCTGATCGGCTTCCGCACACGCTTGATGTTCTTCACGGTTGTCAAATGAATACCCGCATTGCCGTGCATCGATCGCCCCGGTTCTATCTGCAGCATCAGACCTTTTGTGTTTATCCCGTGCTTTGGCAGTTCCTTACGCAGAGTGCTGGTGCAGGCTTCCGCGTATTCTTCGATATTGGGCGCGGGTGTTTGATTCGGCTTCATGACAATGGTGTCAATGAGCTTGGCCATTACCTTGTACCGCGTGTCCTCGCCCAGCAGGTTCACAGCCTTGGACACCGCATAGAGTGCGGCCAATTGCAGCGGTTCAGTGTAATCGGTCGCCGCGTTGAACGGATCCCGCGGGATGGCGAAGCCGCCGCCGATGTCGATCTCCTGAGGTTGGAATCCACCCAGCGCGGCGCACACTTTCCCGGCCTCTTCTGCAAATGCCTTCATCTGTTCTTCCCAGTACCGGGTGGAGCGATGATGACGACCGTGATGCTCATGAATGCCTACCAACTCAACGTTCTTCATCTTCAGCACCCGCGGCCCGATCGCCATGATGTCATCGAACACCAGCCCTCCCTTGTACACCATCGCGGCAATGTCAGTGGGCACCAGGCCTTCCGCGGCAAAGTCGGTACGATCTATGAAACCGGAGAGCGCGGGCTTTATCCGTAGGCGCACCTTTGCGACCTGATTGAGTTCATTGGCGGCCTTCTCAATGACATCCACCTCTTCCACACTGTCGATGGTGATGCGAGCGCCCTCTTGAACAGCTCTACGGATATGGGATTCATCCTTGGGAACCCCGTTGACCGAGATGAGTTCCGGATCAAACCCCGCGTTCAGGGCAACCGAGAGTTCCCCGGGAGAATAGGTGTCGCAGCCGCAGCCCTCTTGGGCAAGGATTCGCTGGACCGCGGGAATCCAATTGGCTTTCGCGGCCGGGAGAATCTTCACCGGCCCATCAGGCCACCCCTTTTGAAACGCTTCCTGGAAAGAACGCACATTGCGGCGGATCTGGTCTTCCGACATGACAAACAGCGGCGACCCGAATTGATCTATCAGATCAATTGTATCGCACTCCTCCACAAACAGATGCCCATCACGTTTGGATAAGCAGTCATCCATGCGGGTAATCTCAGGCATTATTCATTCCCCTTTCCATTTTGCCACAGAGGACACGGAGATCGTAATGGTTCACCGGGCTTGAAGCGGTTCTGCGCCCGGTGAGAATGGAGGGCCCACTCGACGTGGTGTCAATAGGTTCTCCACGATATATCCGTATCTTCGGCCAAGTAGGCCCATCCGTCGATATCCCCGTGTCTCCGTGCAAAGCGTAAACCCAAGACCTTTCTCGAAGCACCCACGCCCGGCGAGCCGCTACGGACTATTAATAGAGCTCCCACTCCAACCGGCTCGCAAATTGGCGCTACGCCCAGTAGCTCCCCCATACGTAATTCCGGGAGCTTGTACGGTTCACGGTGAACGGTTACCAGAGATCACCTAGTGATTCTGTCGACCAATCGTTTCTCGCCAAAGCCACTTGTTCCGTCATTCCCACGCTCGAACATGTTGCAGTGTTGTGATCAATCCGTCAAGTCCAAGCTTGGCCGGACTACCGGGAAGTCATCACTGCGGCGGTCATGCCTCAAAGTCGAGGCACAACGAAACACAAGAATATTTACCGCGGATCACGCGGATTACGCGCATAATAGGAAAAGCCTCTGACTCCACCAAACGCGTTTTGGTACCGCTTTTCATCAAGTACCGGTCTCAGAAGATTCAAGACCGACATGGCCGATCCCAAAATGCAGCTAATCAACCGCCGGGGAATCAGATCCTGTCCCGTTCTTTTCTTCCATATCAGCGCACATCCGCGTAATCCGCGGTCAAATACATATTTACCGCGGATGGCGCGGATTACGCGGATAATGGGAAAAGGCCGTTACTCATTGAAGCGCGTTTCCATGCGGCCCAAGGGTGTAACCTACCGGTCCGCAATCAAACGTCCACCCGGGTTCTGGACCTGAAATTCCGGCGACACTCCAGGTTCGATTCCTTTTGACAATTGCGACAATTGACGCTATTCTTAAGACAAGTGTCAAGAGCTTCCGGTGAGGTTAGAAAATGGAGTTGTCCGGCATCACGGAAATATTGGGCGGTCAGAAGGTTCTCCGCAAGAGAATTGAGAATCCGCTGGACTTAATTGAGTTGAGTAATGAGGGTGTTACAAAGGATGCCCTTTCACATCTTGCAAAAAAGTTGCACTTATCAATGAGTCAGATGGCCGAACTTCTGCCGGTCGCTAAGCGCACAATCGAGAGAAAGGTCCCTGGTGAGCCGTTTAAGGCTCACATAGCTGAACGGATCATACTGATTGCTCAAGTTGCCGTTAAAGGTATTAAAGTATTTGAGGATGAAGAAAACTTTCGTGCATGGTTGAATCTCCCTCATACAGCCTTTGCGAAAAAGACGCCTATCGATCTATTGGCGTCGAGCTTTGGAGCTGCAATGGTTCTAGATGAACTGGGGAGAATTGAGTACGGGGTATTCTCTTGACGCAAATCGCAACCGTTCGCCGTGAACCGTACAAGCCCCCGGAATTACGTATGGGGGAGGTTTGGAGGGGGAGATGAGTCTCCCCCTCCATTCTCGCCGGGCGCAGAACCGCTTCAAGCCCGGTGAACCATTACCGCAAGTCTTTCGGATTGCAAAGACCCGACGCATCAGAGATTTGACAGGAACTGGAGCCAGGAAGTATGGGGGGAGATGGAATGATAAAGGAATTAGTGTTATTTATGCTTCGGAAAGCAGATCCCTGGCAGCCGTAGAATATCTGGTTCATGTCCCTCTATCAATTTTGCCTACCGATCTGAGTATTGCTCGTCTTGAAATACCTGACGCCGCAATTCCAAAACAAATCTTGATAAATGACTTGCCGGTCAATTGGCGAGATTATCCTGCCCCACGAGAATTGGCTGAGTTAGGAACAAATTGGGTCTTGGAGAACGACTCGCTTTTGCTTCGTGTGCCTTCTGTTGTTGTTGCAAATGAATATAATATGCTGATCAATCCGGAGCACCCAAATAGTGGGGATGTTACCATTACACACATTGAGAGTTTTGCTTTTGACCCGCGCCTGCTTCGAAGAACAGGAGATTAGATGGCTGATTGAGTTTGACAGCAATTCACGATCAAGGAACGGATATGAGCCGGCAAAGTCGCAAGCGGCCAAGATTTTATGGGTGAAAGGCAGTTTGATGTGGGATTTCAGGGGCTTCTCGTTCGTGACAAGTGAAAATGGGGGAATTTCTTGCCAGGGTAGGCTCGGTATGCTGAGCTTTCGCTGGTATGCGTGAGCATTCAGTTTTACGGGGCAGATATTTTCATCGATCATGTCATTGCGAGGAGTGAAGCGACGAAGCAATCTCCTGACCAGGCAATTTGGGGATTGCTTCGCTGTGCTCGCAATGACATGTTCACGGGAAGCATCGCCCCGCCCCGTGTGACTGAATGGTTACTGCTATGCTCATTTTTCTCTGGCAAAGAACGGAATTTGATACTAAGAATGGGCCGGGGTCAGGGATCTCCCCTGATTAGGACCGGAGCGAGGGTGAATAATGGCAGTCCTTGGAACAGTGGTCGGAGTATTTGGTAGGATCAGACTTTGCTCGAGATCGTTGGCTTGTCTCCCATCAGGCAGGCCTCATGAAAGAACGCGCTCTTACGCGGCGCGGGCGGGGAGCCGCACACACGATAGGACAAGTAGATTGTTTCATAAATTCCCTCACCCCAACCTCCTCCCGGAGGGAGAAGGAGCAAACGGATTTACCGCGGTCACCGATGGCAAGGTGCTTGCGAAACCACATGCTGATCCCGCGAGTTTGATCCTCCTCGTCACAGCCGTGTTTATGGTCACCGCGTGCGTGATACCTTTACAGCAGGGGAAACAAGGCTCGGATCCGACACCGAAGTCTTCTGAGCGGAACACTGTCAAAGAAAGGACCACGGGTCTCATCAGGGCTTCAATTCCGGACAAACAGGGGCCCGGGTCAGACACAAGGAACCCCTCGGCCTTCAAGCCCGGGCCTGTGAGTCGCTCTCCGATTCCGAAAGACCGAGATCGACCGCTGCAATGGGAAGATGAGAAGGTGAAGACTGCTGCCAGAGCATTGGCCAAGTCATACCCGTCGGTGAAAAAGATCCAAGTCTGCTACGATGTGAAGGATGATGAATGGTGGGTGATACTCTACGACGACATAGGCAAAGCTTTTGATCTCAAACGCTTTATCTGGAATCGAGAGTCCGGAGAAATGGAGCCCTTCCTGGTTCCCAGGCAAATCCCCAAGAAGCAACTCAAATCCCATCTCGCCAAAGAAGAGCCCGGCAGGGCCTGTGAGATCCTTGAACCCTGGAAGGGTCCCTGACCGGCCAAATCACTTTAAGTTCTGTCGATAATATACCGGAAGAGCGATTCTTCTTGACATTCGTTCGTTCGGTATGATATTAGTCGCGTCACTGCTGCGCCCAAAGGGGCGAGCTTGTCGCAAAGCAAGATGCGGCTGGTCTGAACTTCGTCGGCCGAGACTTCGGCTCAAGCGGAGGGCGTGTGACCGCAAGCAGTTCCTCCAAGGAGGCTGTCATGATATCAGTGGCAAAGCGATCTATGGTTGTAATGGTAATCGTGTTCCTTTTGGGCCTGGGCTCCGGAATCGGTTGGACAAACGGCCCTGGAATCATAAGTGAGTTGAGACTAGGCCCCGACTTTAAGCGGCTCATAATCAAATCAGAGGGGCAGGTGGCCCTTCAGCAGGCGTTCACGATCAATCGTCCTCCCCGGTTGGTCATTGACTTCAAGGACGCGCGATTTGTCAGAATCCCCAAAACAGTAAAGTACCGGAACAAGCCGATCCGAGAGATGCGAACAGGAAAACATGGGACAGGAGCGCGCGTGGTTCTGGAATTCGGGGACTATGCTGTGCCGGAATACAGGATCCGGAAAATCGAGGGTTATTTCATAGTCTTTTTCGGCGCGCTCAGTCCCGCGGCCCCGGGGAATCTTCTGGCTGCGCAGGCGGACAAGACAGTCCATGGCCGGCGGTCTCGCACACGTGGAAGGAATACCGACACGGGTTCGGATGCTTCCCGCTTGTGCATCAAGACCGCGGAGGTCACTGACGGGCGTATCGTTCTTCGTGTTGCCCGTGCAAACGAGCCGGCCCGGCATTACAAAGTTGAGTTGGACCTGGATTTGAAACAAAGGGGCTTCAACATGGCCCACATTAGTCCTCTTGAGCCAAACGCACACAAGAGCACAATGGTCGCGGCAGAGACGCGGTCCCCACGGCGAGCAAAACTCAAACGTCGGCAGAGCTCCGGCTCCAAGAAAAGGAAACACGCCAAAGCCGCGGTCAGAAAGGTATTGGCGGGAAAGGGGCTCTTTGACCCATCCGATCTGTCTCCTGAAGGGAAGGGACTCTTTCACGTGGCCGACATCCGTTGTGAGGCGAATGGCCCCCGTAAAACCGGCAAGTGGTCGCCTGTGACCAAGTGCAGCTTTTCCCCCTCAAAAGACTGGCCTCCTCGCTGAAGCTGCGATGGAAGTTGGTATGAGGCATCCCTATCGGTACCTGGACGTACCGGCTAATCATTGTCCTTTGAAGATCGGCTTCCTTTTTCCCAAGAACGCGGCAAGGGCTTCACTGTGGTCTTCAGTCAACTGGCACAGCATGAACTGGTCCGAATCCATGTAGCTGGCCGCATTGTTCAACGCGTTGGTAAAAGCATTAATAGCTTGTTTGGTCATTCTGACCGGCAAAGGGGGCATGGCTGCCACATCTTCAGCGATAGCCAGGGCCCGCTTGACGACCTGGCCGTCCTCAACCACTTCCTGGGCCAGACCCCAGTTCAAGGCCTGCTCCGAGGCGATCTTTTCCCCGAGAATGACTATCTGCTTGGCCCTCGCAGGCCCAACAAGGCTCGTCAATCTGGGAAGAGTTTGCCAGCTCATGTTCATTCCCAAAACCAATTCCGGGACCCGGAAGGCTGCGCCTTGACCCATGATCCGTAAATCGCAGGACACGGCAAGAGAAACGCCTCCACCGACACAGTGGCCTTCAATCGCGACTATGGTAAACTGTTCCATGGATTCCCAGGCGTTACACATTTTCGGGCCCGCATTCACAAGGCGCCGCCTTTTCCCGAGTGGGGCCTGAAGGCCTTCAAGGATCTTCGGGTCCCGTAAGTCAAGTCCCGCGGTAAAGGCATTCGCAGCGCCGGTCAGGACCACCGCGGTCGTCTCCAGGTCATCTTCGAATGAAACCGCGACGTCTGTCAACTCCCTCATCAGATCCGCAGACAGAGCGTTGAGGTTGTCTGATCGATCAAACCTTACCACCGCCACGCGGCCGGTGCGCTCAACTTTCACATGTTTCCAGGTCATAACGCTTCCTTTCCGTTAACTGATCGAAGACTTCAGCAGCCGATTCCTTGTCACGCCACTATAGCCCAGGTAGAGGTTTTGTGTTAAGTTTTACGACCGATTTCAAGATCGTTTACCGGTAGGGGGTTCAGGTCTTGCCGGAGTATTCGAGACTCATTGGATCTTTCCCCAAAAGAATACCGTCTGCCGGGAATTTTTGTAGGGATTCATGAAACACGCGGTGAAAACGGAACGGGAAATCATAACCATTGAGACCCCGGAACATTTCGATCTTCAATTCCAGCTTGCGGGTATCGGAAGCCGGATATTGGCGTTCGTCATTGACAAGTCCATCCAGTGGGGCGCTCTGCTGGGCCTTTTCTTGACGTTTGTACTGGTTATGAGCCTCCTGAGCAATGTCTCGAGGGATTATGCCAGGTATGTGTCTGAGTGGCTGTTCGATGTGCGAAATGTCCTTGGTCGTTGGTTCATCGCGGTAGTGATTCTGGTTTACGGTATCATCACAAAAGGCTATTTTATTTTATTTGAATACCTGTGGAGCGGGTCCACCCCGGGCAAGAGATCGGTCAACATCAGGGTTATCAGGAGTGACGGCCGCCCCATAACGTTCCTGGATTCGGCCGTCAGGAACATTGTCAGACTCATCGATCTTCTGGGGGACATCTATCCGCTTGGGATTGCGGTGATGTTCTTTGATTCCCGAAACAGGCGTCTGGGAGATCTCGCCGCGGGCACGCTGGTCATTTTTGAAAAGGATTCGACCGCGCCGATGGCCGGCGAGTCAAGGGATGACTATCGCATGTCCGATCCTGTGATCCGTCGTGCAGCCGCAGGCATGAACGCAGAGGATTACCAGCTTGTCAGTAGATTCCTGTCAAGGAGGGAAGGATTGGAGCCGGGACACAGGACGAGTTTGGCCAAAGCGATTTTCGAACGAATCCTACAAGAGTCGGATTTCACGGCCAGGACTGAACCTGAACACGAAGCTGTGCTGGAAATCATGGCCGTGCTGTACCGGGAACGGACCCGGGTCCTGTGAGGATGTCGCATAACCCGGGTTATGGCGGATTTCGGGTGTCCGGTTCCACTCTTCATGCCTCTACAGACTCGACGCCGATGTTGACAGGCAGCCTCGGACCGGCATGGCAAAGGAGTACCTATGGTTGAGCGACCCTCTATAACGCGCCACGCTATTATCATAACGCAGCTCAGAGATGATACGAACAGAGCCAAGGTGGCTGAGACCTTAGCGGGTCTCAGCAAGGGCTCATCAGCAGATCTGATCGTGAAGCGGCTCGACAGGCTGCCGTGGACAATAACCAGCAAAGCCTCCCCAAAGAATGCGGCCGCGCTGACTCGAATGCTGGAGACCTTGGGAGCGAAGACCGTGGTCAGGCCACCGCTGCCCACCCCGACAGCGAGTGAAAGGGCGCCGGCGCAGACCTCGCCTGAAGCCCATGTTTCCTCCGAGAGGGATCCGACGCGGCCCCATCCGATTCCCGCGGCTTCCACAACAAAGAATGTCCGGGGAATTGACGCTATCGAGGCGCCTGCCGCGGGTACGCGGAAGCCCCCCCCGATTCCGCAGACCCCCGGGTTTGCAATAGAACCACTTACCTTGGCCGGAATGCTGGATAAGAGCTTTCAGATCTGTAGATCCAACTTCTGGAAACTTCTGGGAATAGTATTGATCCCAATATTGGTCGTGTTGGCGATCACAGCGGTCATTGGCGTTGTCACCTTGATCGTGGGCCTGGCCATGGGACTCACGTGGGATATTGAAAGTATCAAAAGCGCGGCGAGTTTGCTCTTTGTCGGCTTCGCGCTTCTGATGGCCATTGTTGTGCTGGCCGCTGCTGTGATAGCCTATTTCCTTGCCAAAGCCGCCCTGATCTACGCGGTCTCATCCATATATTTGGGAAGGGAGGTTCGGTTGCGGGAGGCATTTGGTTTTGCGCTGGGCAGACTGGCGCCACTCTTCTTGACCTCCTTGCTCTATACTTTTTTCTTGTGGCTGGTGTCCCTGGTCTCATTCATAGCTCTTGGCATTGCTACAGCTCTGCTGCTGATTCCGCTGTATTTGGCAGATGCGCAGTTCGCTCAGAGCTATGGCGGCATTCTCCTCATCGGGCTCGTTACAATACTGATGGGGGCAGTCTGGATTTCCATAATCACCTATGTGATCTTGAAACTCCTGCTCTTCCAAGAAGTTGTGATCATTGAAAACGTGGCGTACACAGACGCTCTCAAGAGAAGCTGGAGACTGCTGACCGGCAAGGCGGAGGGTCCATGGCCGAGGAGGTATTTCACGAGGGCGCTCGTTCTCATGCATATTTTTGTCGTAGTCTACTTGGCTGTTTACTCGCTCTTTTGGCCACTTGGCGCGTTGATCCCTTATCTCTGTCCCGAATCACTGGCCGTTCTCGGTCAGATTGCCGCCGGGACCCTAAGGAATGTCGGGGCTCAGGTCGCCACGCTCTTCATCTCAGTCTGCGGAGTAATCTTCTACTACGACATCCGCTGCCGCAAGGAGGGATTCGACCTCAAGGTGCTCGCCCGGATGGATGAGTGAACCGACTTGTGATCGAGGTGTCAAAACGGAAGAGCATCGGACGGTTGGGCCGTTAGTCGGTGACGTGCCTCTCACGACCAGAGCGGCGCCTCGTATTTTGGAAGACCGATGTTCATAAAACTATTGAGTTTGGCGTGGATTTTATTCATAATCCGACTATGATTAAGAGTTGAAACACTCATTCAGGAGGAAATATGGCAGACGAAAAAAAGAAAGAACGCAAAGATAAGAAGGAAAAACCCCTGGACAAATGGACGGTCAAGGAATTGCGCGAAGAAGCCTTGAAGATCGGCAAATTCGCCGGTATCCATGGAATGAACAAGGGAGAGTTGGTCGAGATTCTCGGAAAAGAAAAGGGTATCGAGCCTCCGAAGAAAAAGGTCGGCAATATTCGCGAGACCAAGGCAAAAATCAAAGAGGTAAAGACCCAGAGGGAAGAAGAACGCAAAACAGGCACAACAAGGGCTCGTCTCAGTATTCTCAGGAAAAAGATCTCCCGAATGAAAAAGCGGACCCGACAATAGGAACTTCCATCGCAAGAGAGAGGCAACAAAACATGAAAGTCCTTTCCGCGGTTCAGTAGTCCGTGGCTTCGCCTCGGACAGGCGTGTGAAGAGCGCGCACGCTGCGCATGGACTTGGAGGGGAGACTCAGCTCGCCTCCAAACCACCCCATACGTTGACCCGCAAAGAGGTGGTTTCTTCACTGGACTTTCAGGTAAACGCTCATGCCGTAAAAACGGAGACACAACGAAACATGAAAATGCCCACCGTCCAGGTGGGTTACGGCCGTAGGGGCGACGCATGCGTCGCCCTCTTATTGGCACAGATGTAGTACCTCTCAGTTGCAAGGGTTGTTTCGTTGCGGGCTCTTAGGGCTTGTCAGAAAATAAACGTCTCAATTCCCAGTGTGTCGTCACCCCGGCGAACCCCGGATCGGTGTCCGGGGCAGGCTCTGGAATGACGGTAATGAGTTCCGGCAAGGTTTCAGGATTCATAGGTTGTATAGTCTTCCGCATCGAACTTCGCGCCGAAGATGTCACCCTCCCCCAGCCCCTCCCGTCAAGGGAGGGGAGTCCTTTTCCCTCTCCCCTGGCGGGAGAGGGTTAGGGTGAGGGGGAACTTCCAATGAAGTTGCATTCGCGCAGAACTGAGTGCGGAAGACTATATTACTAATTTCGGGACAAGCCCTTAGCAGTGCATCCATCTTGGTAGGAGCGCTCATGCCTGATAAGAGACACGACGAAACATGAAGATGTCCGTCATCATGCTGGGGTACCGCGTCGTAGGGGCGTAGCACGCTGCGTCCTCTGAGACGTTCAAGCGGCCCCTTCGGTTGGGCGGCCGCTATTTCGGATTACGGCCACTCTTGTAGCAACTCCGCGCTTTTCTCATGGGCGACACTCATATGAAACCTGATAAGAAGCGATCCTCCAGGGGTAAACGTGTCGCCGCGGCTCTGCTGGTAGTCACTATCGCGGTTGTGTCTTTTCTCGCGGGAATAATGGTTTTCATCCGGGTCGGTCTCAAGGACGACCAGTTGGTAGCTTTCTTGGCAGCGCGCGCCGGGCACGCCGCGGGCAAGGAAATCTCCTTTTCGTCTGCCAGGATTGACTGGCTCTCTTTTGAAAAAGCGAGGATCACCATAGGCGGGTTGGAATGCCGGGATGGTCCGCGAATGCCTGTATTCCTGAAGATTCACAGAGCAATATTTGAATTGAGGCTGCTCCCGGTCCTGCGCCGGACTCTCCTGGTCAAAAGGGCCGAATTCTCAGAACCCGTTCTGGTCATTTCTTCATCAAAGGCGCTTGAAAGGAACGCGTCGCCTGAGCCGGCGGCTCCTTCGCGTCCGGGCCCTTTTTTCTTGTACCCGGTGATCGAGAGTCTGGAAATAGACAATGCCCGGGTTGAGGCGAGTTCCCTTGCGCCCAAGACAGGATCGGAGAAGGTGATTTTCAGCAAGATCCGGGCGATGGGAAAACATGTCACCGTTAACGGCGCGGTGAGCTTGAAGGCGCATGGCACGATTCCGTCCGATCAGGGACCGGGTTTGTTTGATCTGTCCGGCAATCTGGCAGCCACGCCTCTGAGTGGCGGAGAGTGGCGAGGCCGCGTTCGGGTCCGACTTACCAACTGTTCAGTGAAGCCTTTGGGAGCGATTTTGTCGCATTTTGGAAATGATCCGGGGCTGTCCAGGGGCGTGGTGAATCTTCTTGTGGAGGCGGACGGAGGGCCGACCAAAGGCCGGATCAGGGGAGATGTGCAAATCGAAGACGCGCTATTGCCTTCCGGCCCGTACTTTGGTCACCGGGTCAGCGTCAAGAACGCCCGAGTGAATTTCGTAGCGCGAATCCGCGAAGACAGTCTTGATTTGGAAATGTTGAAGCTCGCCTTACCTGGGATGAAACTTGTGACACAGGCTGCTGTGAGGCATCGGAGTTCACCCGATCCCACAGCTACCATCACGGTCAACGAGGCGGTTCTGGACCTGAAGGAGATCTTTCCGCTTGTGCCGCTGAGACTCATTTCGGCTGAGGATCGGAAGCGCTTGTTGAAGGCAGGACTCAAGGGCCGTATTGTGGTAAAGGGGGCAATGTGGACCGGTCGGATCTCCCGGTTGTTTCACGCCGAGGATTGGCTCGGCTCGCTTGCACTGGATGCTCGCCTGGAAAGAGTATCCGGTTTCATTCCCGGGTACGGTCTGCCTGTCAGGGAGGCCACCGGCGGCATTCGTCTGAGCGCGGATGAACTGAGACTCACTGACATAAGGCTGATCTTAGGGACTTCCCCCATAATACTCAATGGTTGGGTTACTGATTTGCAGTCTGCGCCGCGGAGCAATCTGTTCGTTTCTTTGACCGCGAACGGGGAAGACCTTGTGCCGATTCTCGAAAACAAGGCGCTTGTGAGCCGGTTTCCGTGGTGGCTCCAACGTGTGACCAAACCTCGCGGTCATATGTCGATGAAGCTTCACATCAAGGGTGATCTCAGCCGACCTTCACTGAACGGGAGGGTTTCCCTGGATGATTTTCAGTGCAGGGTACAGGATTTTCGGCTGCCGCTCAAAGGAATGAACGGCGCGGTGGAGTTTCGGAAGTCCGGGCCGGCAATATTAAATTTTCGGGGATTCATAGGGGGGTCTCCTATCCGGATGCGCGGAAAAGTGCTTCCGGAAGGACTTGACGTGAAGATTGAATCGGATCTTCTACCCGGGGATTTGAGAAAACTCGGGTTATTGCCCGCGGGTTGGAAAGCTTCCTTTAAGGTCCCAGTGTCTGTTTCTCTCAAAGGGAATCCGGAAAACGCGGAGTTCTTCTTCCAGGTCGATCTCAAGGGAAACCGTTTGAGTGTAGGGTCAGTGGTAGACAAGAAACCAGGGGTTCCACTGCGCGTGGAAATATCGGGAAATAGAGATGCCGGTGCGACAATTCTCGAAGAGGTTTATCTGATTCTGAACAAGACCCGGGTATCGGCAAAGGGCGCCATCGACAAGAACGGCCGGTTAAGTTTGAAGATCCATCTTCCGCCAAAAGGAATAGCCACAGAAGCATTGGTCCCCTTCTCCCACGGTTCGTTGGCCCTGAAGCCGGGAGGACGCTTCGATGGTGACGCCGTGATAAAAGGGTCCTTCCGGCCAAGAGACCTGAACCTTGAAGCCACTATTCTATTTAATCATGTCTCCCTTCATATTCCCGGATTCTACAAGCCTATGAAAGGCGGAACCGGGCGAATACGATTGCGGAAAAACTCCTTGACCTTGGTTGCGGAGAGGGCGCAAATCGGCAATTCCATGATGTCCGGACACTTATTCGTGTCGGACTTCAAACATCCGAAGCTGAAGATCAAAATTGAATCATCATTTCTGGACACCACGGATTTCACGGCGCCGCCCGAATATGTCAGCGATGTCTCATGGGGTGAATGGATCCGAACCAGCCCATTCATCACATTCCTTGCAAGAAGCAATGGAACAGCCTCGGTAAAGGTAGTCAAAGGCAAGACGGCGTGGAGGCGTTTTGCGGATTTTCAGGCTGATTTTAAGGGCCGGCAGGGCTTGATCGAGGCGCAGGAGTGGAAACTCCGTTATGCTGACGGAGTGCTATCGGGAAACGCATTGCTGGACGTGCGAGCCGGCGCCGAAGAGCCACTCAAACTCGACTTTCAGGGCGATCATTTGAACATCTCCACCGTTCTCCTGGCTGATCCGGAACAGGTCAGTGTAGAAGGAGACACCCTGATGGACGGCGAAATGGCATGGAAGCTCTGCGGCAAGCACATAAATATGGGCTTGTTCAAAGAGGGCCGTATGAAGGTTAGTGTCCGTAACGGTGTAATTCACCGCTTTGAAGCACTCTCCAAAATCTTCTCGCTCTTAAACCTCGGCTTCATTCTCCGGGGCCGGCTGCCGGACGTCATGGCACAGGGTCTGCCCTTTGAGCGTAGTACGTGGAGCATGGACATTTTCGACGACAAGTGGCAAGTGAAGGATTTCAAACTGGCTTCCGACGCTGCTCGAATAACCGCTTCAGGCCTGTATTTCAGCAACCAACAGAGGGTTGATTTCCTTGTGACTCTTGCTCCACTTGTGGGACTGGACACCCTGTGGAAGGGCCTCTTCGGGAATCTTCTGACAAAAGACGGAAAAACTCTGACTACCACGTTCCGGGTCCGAGGCCTGTACAGCAGCCCCGATGTACGACTGCTACCGCTCGAACCCTTGAAAATCGGCAGATGACCGACCCGCTCCATTTCGCCACAGAGATCACATAGATCACAGAGATAATCTAGTACAGCGGGGCTCAAATTCGTATACAGTTTAGAATCAATCCTGGTGGAGGATTTGCCATTTCAAAACCGTGTAGAAATATCGGTCTAGCATCACTATAGCTCCCCGTGAACCGTCATTCCAGAGCCTGCCCCGGACTCCGATCCGGGGTCTGCCCCTACAATTGCCACAGCAACCTGTTGCAAGGTTTATTTTGTGACAAACCCTAAGGCGTGTTGCTTTCAAATGGGAAAGCGTTTGGGCCTTGGCGACTTCGGGCAAACGGCTGACGCACTTCAATGGCCGCGCCGATATAGCTGTTGCCGGAAGTTATGTCCGAATACCCTCGCACAAACCGCGTAATGACCCAAAACCAGACTTGACCGCTGTCTCTGCCTCTCGGTCCTGCATTGCGATCTTGCTACCTTGCGGAAATAGGTCCGCGCTTGTTCCGCGCGTGGGCCTTGAGAACGCGCACTATTTGTCTTCGATCCTTCAAAGGAACATAGCCCGCACCAGGAGGAGGAAAGGAAGCCCATGTCAATGCGCTATGGCCTAGCCTGTCAGTTGCTTGGACGTCTGCTCCCAGGGCCAGAACCAGCCTGACCATTTTCAGGTTTCCTTTTGATGCAGCCAGCATCAGACACGTGTTTCCCTCGCCATCCTTGGCATCGACATCCGCGCCGTTTCGCACAAGCGATATGACAACATTGGTCCGGCCTGTGGTGGAAGCCTGGAAAAGCTCGGCCCTGCCCTTTTCTTTGTCATGAGCTAAGAGCGACTTCAGGACCTTTGTCTTGCCCGCTTCGCAGGCCTCCATGATGGCAGTGAACCCTTTTGCGTTCTTGAGTGTTGGGTCGGCTCCGCTCTTTAGGAGCAGGTTGACGATTGCGTCTCTGCCGTCGCGGGACGCAATGATCAATGCCGTGTCACCGTTGACATCCTTTGCGTCTGCATTCCCGCCGCGTTCCAACAGAAGTTGCACAAGTATCGAGTCACCCTTTTTCACACCATAAATAAGTACTGTGCCGTCATATCCGGACGCCGCCGGGAGCCTGTCTTCTTTGTGCACTGATGCAATCCGCGGCCGAGGTTTTTGCACGCTTACGAGCCGCGGTTGCGCTCCGGGCTTTGGTTTCTCCACAGTCCTCAGATCCGTGGTATCTTTCAATCCCACAGGACGGGCCCTCTGTGTTGCAGCGGCTTTCTTTGGTTGGACAACCTTGACGGCCTGTGCCGCGCTTCGGACCGGCGGCGGTGACCGTTTCTTTTTCAGGGGACGTTTTTCTTCTTTCAGTGAAGCCTGCTCTTGACGCTGGACAACCTTTTCAGGACGAGCCGGCTTGGAAGGTTTGGTTTTTTGAGATCCGGTCTCCAGAGCGCGTTTCGCAGGTTTCGGCGCGGACTCTTTTGCGGGCTTGACTGCTTTCTCGGGACGAGCAACCTTATGGCCGCGAGGCTCTCGCTTCACCTCCCGTACTGGAGATCTTACTTTCTTTGGCGCCTTGGGTTTAGGCGCCTGAATATCCCTATTGCCGCTTGTCCGGCTCGGACTGCGGTGCTTTCGCGATTTCGGTTTAGTTTGAGGTTTTTCTCGTTTTGCTGCGACCCCGGCCATCTTGGGGCGGTCTGTTTTCCTGACTGTCCGCGCATCAGATTTCAAAGCCGCGGGCAGTGGTATCAATTCAGTATAAAAGCCGATCGCTGTCAGGACTATCACGGCAAGCGCCAATTGACCCACGGCAAGGAGAATCCGATTCCTACGTTTCCGCGGTCTGGGTGGGAGTTCGGGCGCAGCCCCCTCAACAAACGGCTCTTTGTCAATAGCGGTCTTTTCCCAGGCGTCCTGCCAGTCATCTTTCCATTGATCCGCCAATTGGTTTTCAGGGATACCGTCCTTTCCATCTTCCGGTTCCAGATCAGAAGTGACACCCCATTCAAAGGACGTACCCTGATCCGACATTTCCGTTTCACCAAGTTCACCCTTGAGAAGGGCTTCAAGGGGTAAACGTACGGTTTGGTCTTCCTCCCCGGGTATGCGGGAAACAGCAGTCTTTGCATCGCAATGAGGGCATGTCTCGGAATCGACCAGCTTCAGGGCCCCGCATTCCGGGCACGTGGAAGCCAGTTCAACCGTGGCTTCGTAGACTGTGCGATGATCTTCCAGATCGGACTGTTCGAGTTTTCCGGAGTCAAGGAGCTGTTCCAGGAGATTCTGATATTGCTTTGCGGAGAGTCTGTACTTCCTTCTCAGATCGTCATCCGTCAGTCCGGCGCGGACATCCTTGACAAAGCCGTCGGAATGTACCTGAATTTTCTTTGCCATCAAAGATTCCCCAATTACCACTATGTTCTCATGCCGGCTTCCTCAAATCAACAGTGGCCCGAAATTTTGTCGAAAATGGGGTGGGGTCTTCAAATGCGCGAGAAATACGGAAACACGCTCAAGCAGATCGGAGAATAGCAGGGAATCCACTATTCGATTGTCAGCAAGGAGATCTCATACCGCTTCGCCATTTAACGAGCAAAATCTCTGGGCCTACGATGGGGGATGCTCGAAGGGGGAGATGGGACCCCCCTCCCCCTAACCCCATGTGCGTTAACTTACCGCTGGAATCCAATGTGTCCCGGGGGGATGCTGAGATAGTAGGCCGGCAATTCATTGCCGGTTTCTCGCTAAAGATGAGGCGCCACAGGCCTCTTCTGTACGGCGCGACCAGCGGTCGCCCGAAGGCAAGGCATCACATTCCAAGAAAAAGGACATTCTCATACAGAAACGGCCGTACTCCAAAATGGCGGGCATTATTCTGTTTTGTTCCGCCTCGATTTCCGGGCCTGAACGTTCGCATGAGAAGAGCCGATTCAAGAATACTACCTGAGGTTCTCGTGAAACTGCGCGGTCGGATCACGCGCCTGGGACAATAGTGAAATCGAGAACATCCACTATGCTGAATCCGTAGTAAAGGTAAATCGAGCCGCTGCCTAGAAATTCATCAGGATGGTGGATCGTGAACTTGTACGAATATTTGCCCTTGGTATTCCGTAGGTGCACGGTCTTCTCGTACTGTCTTGCGTCCGGAAGCTTGATGACGAACTTTAGAGGGATGTCCGATCTGGAACTGTCGTAGGAGAACCTGACCATCAGGGTCAAGCGATCGCCGTACAAGCCGGCGTTGAAAGTACGTATGTTTCCAAGGAAGCGCCACTTCTTGTTTGCCGGTGTGGCGGGCCCGAACTGCAGATCGTAGATGGATATGCGCCCGGGGATTTCCCAGGACTTTTCTCCACTCACCTGCCCTTGGACCGCTTGATTGTGACCTGAGGCCAAAAGGCAGGCCGCAATCACAAGCGCCCGGCAAATCACCCCACAGCCTATCCCGACGCCTAACCCGGAAATCCGCACAAGGGTATTCAAGGCTCGGATCATGCCCCCCACCATCTGGGCTTGATCGGATTGGGCGTCACGACCGGAGCACCGTAGCGATCCGCGAAATCTCGGACCGTGGGTGGCTCAGGGCCAATCTCTCCCGGCGCGTCGGGGAACCCAGGGCCAATCACTCCCGGCTCGTCGGAATGCAGATAATCCGGACTGTCCGGCGGTTCTTCATCCGGGCTCGGGGAAAAAAGGCCAAAAATGTCGGGGCCCGCGTCGTTGTCGGCCTCTGCCTCTGCTTGTTCCGTCCGCTTCTTCATTCTTGAGCCAAGGGCGCTGAACAACCAGGAGAATCCTATTATGAGGATCAGAGGAATCAGGCTTCGGAGCAGACTACCATCATCCATGTCGAATCCCTCCAGAGCATTACCACTACTTCATCGTCCATTCTTATAATCGCACAAAACAGCGTTCGCTTCAATCCCTTTACGCTGCTCGGCCGGCCCGGGTCATGATGGATGAATGGTTCTGATACGGATTCCTGTGTGCGCGCCGTACACTCTGCCTCACGAATCTGGGCCCAGACGTAGGGGCAGACCTATGTGTCTGCCCTCCCCCTTGCCCCCCGTAAGTGAATGGTTACTTGATGGGGAAGGTTTTCTATTGAAATGAGTGCTGATTGTGCGGTAGACTAAGATGTTTTTTGCCGACCAATCCCATATGGAACATGTCACAGGAGTAGAAAATGCCGTCTCGTATTCACAATTTCAATGCCGGTCCGGCTGCTTTGCCGCTGCCTGTTTTGGAAGAAGTTCGGGCGGAGATGCTCGACTTCAAAGGCTCGGGCATGTCCGTCACTGAAGTAAGCCACCGATCTGTCTGGTTCGACGATGTGATCAACGATGCCACGGAGCGCGTCAAACGACTGCTGGATTTGCCGGAGAACTTCAAGGTGCTCTTTCTGCAAGGAGGCGCCAGCACGCAGTTTTTCATGATTCCCATGAACATCCTGCCCGACGGGGCCTCAGCGGATTACATCAATACCGGAACATGGTCCACCAAAGCCATCAAAGAGGTGGAAATCCTGGGAAAACAGTGCAACGTGATTGCCTCCAGTCAGGATCAAGACTTTCGCTCTATTCCAAAGGATTTTTCGATCACACCCGGGGCGGCTTACCTTCACATCACGTCCAATAACACCATCAAGGGTACCCAGTGGGCAAGCTTTCCTGATGCAGGGGATGTTCCGCTGGTGGCGGACATGTCCTCCGACATCATGAGCAAGCCGCTGGACGCAAAACCGTTTGGAATCATTTACGCGGGCGCGCAGAAGAATCTGGGGCCCTCCGGTGTCACCCTTGTAATCATCCGGGAAGATATGCTGGACCGAGTCCCTGCAGACATCCCCACGATGCTCCGTTACACAACGCAAGTTGATAAGAACTCGCTTTTCAATACGCCCCCCTGTTTCAACATCTACGTGGTTCAGTTAGTCCTGAAATGGATTGAGGAGACTGTTGGGGGACTGGAAGCAATGGGCAAACTCAACGAGCAGAAGAGTGAATTGCTGTACAGCTTCATGGACCGCGGCGACTTCTACAGCGGCACGGCAGATACGGATAGCCGTTCCATGATGAACGTGACGTTCCGTCTACCAAGTGAAGATCTGGAGAAACAGTTTGTGGCAGAGGCGCTCGATGCCGGCTTGGGCGGTTTGAAAGGACATCGTTCCGTCGGCGGCTGCCGCGCGTCTATATATAACCCGACAGGACTGGACGGCGTCCGGGACCTGGTCGACTTCATGAAGACCTTTGCAGACAAGAACGGCTGATCCCGGTTGGGCTTAAACGGGACCGACTCGTTGAGTCGGAGTTTGTCCATTCCGCGGTTTTCGTCAACACGGTGAGTCAGGCGGGCTTGGGCCCTCGGTCGGTAAGACACACGTGGCGGACAGTTTGGGGCATGCTCCAACAGGACACTGGAAATGGCTTACAAGATCCTCATCTCCGACAACCTCCATTCACGAGGAATAGATCTGCTGGCAAGCCGCGAGGGTGCTGAAGTTGACGTGAAGACCGATCTTTCCCCGGGTGATCTGCTTGAGATCATTGGCTCATACGAAGGCCTGGTCATTCGCAGCGCCACCAAAGTGACCGGCGAAGTCATAGCCCGGGCGAATAATCTGAAGGTCATCGGCAGAGCCGGTACCGGCCTGGATAACGTGGACATTCCCGCGGCCACGCGACGGGGCGTCGTGCTCATGAACACTCCCGGGGGAAACTCGGAGGCCGCTGCGGAACATACGCTGGCTCTCATCATGGCCGCTCATCGCCACATTCCACAGGCTGTGGAGTCGATGAAGGCCGGGAAATGGGAGAAAAAGAAGTTCCAGGGCCGGGAGATAGCGGGGAAAACTCTCGGAATAATAGGACTTGGAAAGATCGGCGGCATCGTGGCCGGCTTGGCTTCTCGCGGCATGGGGATGACCACGCTGGGATACGATCCCATAGCGAGCCCCGAAGCGATTTCCCGGATCGGAGTAAAGGCCGCGGAACTTGATGAGATTTTCAGCAAATCGGACGTGATAACCGTCCATACCCCTCTCAATCGGGACACGCTCAACCTTATCAATGCCGCGGCATTTGAAAAGATGAGGGACGGGGTGATCGTAATCAACTGCGCTCGCGCGGGAATTGTCAATGAGGACGACCTGTTGCAGGCCTTGGAATCAGGGAAGGTGGCAGTGGCCGCGATCGACGTTTTTTCGAAAGAACCCCCGGGCCCCACTTCCCTCGTACAACATCTCAGGGTCATTGCCACACCGCATCTGGCAGCATCCACGCAAGAAGCCCAGCTTAATGTCGCCGTTGCCGTGGCGGAACAGATGATCGATTATCTGGAGAACGGTATTGTCAGGAACGCTGTGAACGTTCCGGCCGTTGAACCGGCCGTAAGAGAGAAAATAGCGCCGTACCTCGATCTGGCCCGCAGAATCGCCCAATTTGGCGTCCTGTTGGTGGATGGAGGGGTCAGTGAAATAGAAGTGGCATACCGGGGCCGCATAACAGAGGGATGGGATCTGACACCGGTTACCAACGCGGCTTTGGTAGGGTTGTTCCAGCGGTCCGAAGGCGGCAATGTCAACTATGTGAACGCTCCCGTGATCGCCAAAGAAAGACAAGTTCACGTCTCAGAGACGACTCAGAAGCAGAACTCCGATTCCCGATCTTCCGTGGCTGTCAGGATACTGTTGACCGACGGTTCGGGCGTTAGAGTGGAGGGAGCGTTGATCTGGCGATCAGGCCACGAGCCCAGGATTATTGCACTGGATAACTATGTCACTGAGGCTGCGCCTTCGGGTCCTATGCTCGTCGTTACCAACAGGGACATTCCCGGAATGATAGCGAAAATGACAACCGCGTTGGCGGACGGGGGAGTAAACATAGCTCAGATGAACCTGTCTCGGGACGGCCCTGGGGGCACGGCCCTCGCTATCATCAACACCGATACCCCCGTGAAAGACGCGACTCTGGAACAGATCAGAAAAATCGCAGGAATCCTGAGAGCGAACCGTGTCGTGGTGGATGATTAGGGCTTGTCACAGAATGAACCTCTCAATTCCGACAGCGTCGTCACCCCGGCGAAAGCCGGGGTCCAGAAGGGTTTGAAAGAGCCTGGATTCCGGCTTCCGCCGGAATGACGGATAGGGCGGCCGTATCGTGAACAGGCCCTTTGGGACAACGGCATTGGGTGGAATACACGACCGAACTTATGAAACGGAGTACTTAGGTTCCGGGGATTCTTGATGCGGCACGTCTATTGGATCGGGAACCGGCACTCATAGAGAGTCGGTTGGATCTCAAATACGAAGAAAGGTATGGAAACTTGACCACACTTGTCATTGACAGGCCTCGAAGTCAGAGTTCCCTTGTCGTAGTGGGGGCCCAGTGGGGTGACGAAGGCAAAGGGAAGGTAGTGGATTTGCTGGCCGGCAGAGCCGATGTAGTAATTCGTTTTCAGGGCGGCAATAACGCCGGGCACACACTCAATGTCGACGGCGAACAGATAATAGTCCACTTGATTCCCTCGGGAATTCTCTATCCGGACACCCTGAATATCCTGGGCAACGGCATGGTGGTGGACCCGGGGGTTCTGCTGTCCGAAAAAGAGGAGCTTCGTAAGCGGGGATATTTTCCACATGACAAGCAGCTCCTAATTTCCGACCGGGCCCACGTTATCATGCCGTATCACAGAGTGATCGATCACTGCCGTGAAGAAATCCTGGGAAAAGCCAAGATCGGCACCACGGGCCGTGGCATCGGCCCGGCATATGAAGACAAGGCTTCGAGGATGGGCGTCCGAATAGGAGATCTGTTGAGAGAGGATCGACTCAGGGAACGCGTTAGTGCTGCCTTGGGAGAGAAGAACTTCCTCATTGAGCACATGTTCAAGAAACCTCCACTGGATCTAGATGACATCGTGAAAGAATATGCCCAATTTGGCAAGCAGCTTGCCGTTCACGTTACCGACACCGCGCAAGTTGTTCACAATCATGTGGTTGAAGGGAGTCGAGTCCTCTTTGAGGGAGCACAGGGCGCGCTTTTGGACATAGACCACGGTACCTACCCCTTTGTGACGTCATCAAATGTTGTTGCAGGCAACGTGTGTTCCGGATCGGGAATCGGTCCGAACCGACTGGGCACGATCTGGGGAGTGGTTAAGGCGTACTCTACTCGGGTCGGCGCCGGGGGATTCCCCACAGAGCTCCTCAATGATCTGGGAGAGAGCATTCGAGAAAAGGGAGGAGAGTACGGCGCCACAACAGGCCGTCCCAGACGATGCGGATGGCTGGATCTGGTCATACTAAAGCATAGTATCCGCCTCAATGGGCTCACCGGTCTGGCGCTCACCAAGATGGATGTCCTCACCGGGATTTCGCCGATCTATGTGGCAACCGATTACGAGCTGGACGGCCGGCTTACGACCCAAGTGCCTGCTGATATCAAAGATCTGGAACGGGTCAAACCTGTCTACAGAGCCCTTAAGGGATGGAACGAACCCATTGACCACTGCCGTCGATTCGATGACCTACCCGATAATGCCAAGGAATATGTGGAGACTCTGGAACATCTGCTCGGTGTTCCGGTGACGCTGGTCTCCGTGGGCCCGGGTCGAGAACAGACCATCATGCGGGAGCAGGCCTTCTGATTCGGCAGGCTTGGCCGTTGCTATGGAAGTGATCCTTGGTGGAGAACGCGGTGGGAATCCCGCGAGTTTCGCCTCAAACCGAATATCCAAGAGGGCGTAGCATGCTGCGCCCTCTTATGATGTTCATGAACGGATTGCGGTGAACATAACTGCCGGAATCGCGGAAACAGGTCCCAACACGCGCGGATTGGAATTCGGATTCCGTTATTACCCTTAGTGAAGAGGGCGACGCATGCGTAGCCCCTACACCCGGGACCCGGCGCCTTGCCGGCATTTTCATGCTTCGTTGTCGCTCTCTTGCGATGGAAGTTGGCATGACACCTCTCTTGCCGGTCGCCGCTCTTGCGCCCACCTGAATCACTCGGCCGAGTCGGCCTTGTACGCGCAGAGGTCTCCGCACATGGTACAGGTCTCATGGTCCTCGGTACAGGTTTTGGCCCGGATTTCCTTGGCAAGTTGTGGATCGAGCGCCAGCCTGATCTGTTCTTCCCAGTTGCGTTCCTTGCGCGCTCGACTCATTTTCTCGTCCCATTCCCATGCTCCGGGCGCCCCCCTCACGAGATCGGCCGCGTGTCCGGCGGCCCTTGCGGCCAGCACGCCCATACGAACCTCTTCCACGTCGGGAAGTCCGAGATGCTCGGAGGGGGTGACATAGCAAAGGAAATCCGCGCCCGCGGCTGCTGCAATGGCCCCGCCTATTGCGGATGTGATGTGGTCGAGTCCTGGAGCGACATCCGTTACCAGCGGTCCGAGCACATAGAAAGGCGCGTTGTCGCAAAGCCGCTTCTGCATGAGGATCTGTGCGGGTATCTGATCCAGCGGAACATGCCCGGGCCCCTCAATAATGACCTGAACACCACGTTCCTTCGCGCGGCGGGCCAGCCTGCCTAGTGTCAGCAATTCTTCCACCTGGGCCTGGTCCATTGAATCCGCGATCGCGCCCGGTCTGAGTCCGTCACCCAGGCTGAGGACCATTCCGTAATGTTCACAGATATCGAGGACTTCGTCATAACGTTCGTACAACGGATTCTCTTGCTCGTGTGTGCGCATCCACCGGGCGAGGAAACTCCCACCTCTGCTCACGATGCCGCACACCCGCGGTTGGTTCTCCAGGCGTTCGATGACCGAAAGGGTGACACCGCAATGCACCGTAACAAAGCTGAGCCCATCCTCGCCGTGGAGACGAATCGCGTCCAGCATCTCATCCGCGGTCATTTGCTCGCCGCCGCCCCTCTTCCTCACCGATTCGACGATGGCCTCATAGATGGGCACAGAGCCCACAGGAATAGTTGATTCCCGGACTATCTTCTTTCTCACCGAACGCAGATCCCCACCGGTGGACAGATCCATCACTGCGTCCGCGCCCGCATTGATCGCGGCTTCCAGCTTCGTCAACTCCAAGTCCTCGTCGTGCAGGTCACCTGAAGTTCCGATATTGGCATTCACCTTGACTCGAAGGCCTTCTCCGACGGCCACTGCCTTGCCCGCCGGGGGCGCTTTGAAAATCGACACCGTCGAATTCGCAAGACCGTTTTCAAGCTTTTCCGCTGTCAAGCCCTCGTCACGGGCGACTTCTATGAATAGATCATTCAAGATTGCGCTCTCCCAATTCTTTTTCCCAAGTATAATACCATTTCGCGAATATTATTGTAATCCGGGTTTGCCACGAGAGAGGTCGGTGTCAACAAGCAGTCCGTGGCTCCGCCTCGGACATACGCATTGTAGCAGTTCTCGAAAGCTCTCTGGGATTCGCAGGCTGGAAAGCCTGTGCCACAGAATGAAGTTTCGGAGGAATACGAAATTGGCTTCGAGAACCGCTATATAGGCCGCGACAATTACTTGCCGGACTTGGCCAGCGCAGTCAAATTCTTGCCCGGCACGAAGAACTTCATTGAAGCCTTGAAGGTGGCGTATAGCAGGGACGGGCTCACTGGATAAATACCCGGGAAGATGGTCACCCCCGTCTTCGTGATCATATAAGCGCTCCCCAGGAACTTGTAAATCCAGAGCGCCGGGACTTTCAGCAGTAATCTCAGGAGTGGTATGAAGGAGTCCGGGAGCGAGCAAAACAAGCATCCAAGATATGCCAGTGCAAGCTGTTTCTTCTTTTCCGACGGAGTGTAGTTATTCATGGGCGACAGTGCTCCCACCTGATTACTGCCGTCGTAATCTATCGACAGAACACCGATTTGGATGGCGTACTCCGTCAACACCGTCTTGTGATAGGGATTGAAAATGGCGAATGTGGGAACAGTCATGCCGAGTTTCTTTGTGAACAGGAAGGAGTTGAAATCATCCTCGAGAGTTGTTCCGGGGATGGCCAGTAGAGTATTCCCGTACGTCTTTATGTTGTATTTCTTCGCAAATCGAAAGGAATCTATAATCGCTTTGTCGGTCAATCCCCGCTTCAGGATTTTGTTTCGAGTGACCTCGTCGCCCGTTTCAACCGACATGCCGATTGAGACGCAGCCCGCCTGATTGAGAAGTCTCGCCATATCTTCGGTCAACGTGTTTGAGCGCATCAAGCAATAGAAGGGGAGTCCTATCTCTTTCTTGTATCTGTCCGCGAACTCCAGCATCCAGTCGTCTATCCTGTAGGCAAAGGTGTCGTCATTGAACTTGATAAGTCTCACGGGCGGATACTGTGTACAGATGTGTTTGATTTCACTGATTACGTTCTCCACGGATCGTCGTCGAAGAATGTTGCCGCATTCTCCGAAGAATTTGCGAAATGCATGGTTGTGACAATACGTGCATGCGTATGGACATCCTCGGCCGGCCATCAGTGAGCGCATGGCGAGGTTCCTGTATATGGGCGCAGCCTCGTAATAGACTGATTTGTCCGCAAACGGAAGGTCATCAAGACTGGACACCAATTCTCTCGGGATCTGTTCGACATTGTCTTGTGGGGTAACCACGTTGGGAATGCCTGAAAGGGACTCGCCATTCTCAAATCGAGACATCATGCTGAGGATGGCGTTGTCACCGTCTCCCACACAGATCGCATCCAGCGACAGTTCCCGGACGACCTCGGGAAAGTAGGTGGGATGAGCCCCTCCCATAATGCGCAGAATTCTTCCTTTTGAACCCTCTGCCCATTGTCGAACCAAGGCATCCCCGTGGGCGAACAATTGAGATTCAGGAGTCATAGCGCTGTAGGCAACCACATCCGGCTCGTAAGTGACCAATTCTTTTAGAAGATCATGCCTACGTAGCGCCACCAACTTGGTTTGATGACCTGCTCGCTTCAATATGGCGGAGATCAGCAGAATCCCCAGCGGTTCTCCGAGAAACAGATCTGACACTATCAGCAAAACTTTCATTTGTCATTCAACCTCAACAGGGAGTGATGCCCGCGAATCCAACCGCTATGTGAAGGTGTTTTCCAAGTCCGCCTTGTGGATACCCTCACCACACTGATTGCGGGGCACTCACCCGATTGATAACGGCTTCTCATATGGTAGAAGCAGTGTCCGCGGCAGGGACGCCAGATGCAGAACCCTTGGATGAATGCCGGAGCAACAATCGGCTCACATGGGTTATCTCCCCTTGGAGATCCCAGTTCAGTCCCGGATGCTCTTTTGCACTCCGGCCTTGTGCGCCTCGATTACTACGCTCTCGTAATGGAAGGGGTTCCATCTTGCGGTTAGCGACAGCACGTGAAGCCTTCCGCGGGTGACACCGGTGATGGAAAAAACATCTCGGATCAGTGAGACATACCTTTGCTCACTACGCAGGAAAGCTCCCCGCTCCAGTTGCATGAGAAGTCGCCGACCCAATCCGCAGGACTCACCTGGATCCAACAGATCAATGAGGAGCAACGTTCCGTCCTCGGCCAGCAGGCAGTTAATAAACGCAAGTTCTTGAATCAGTAATTCGTCCGGTATATGATGAGCGCAGCAGTTGAGCACTGTCAGATGGAATGGCCCGAGGCTTTGAACCAAGTCCCTGGAAGTAGTAAACCGACAGTCGGAATAGAGGTTGCCGGCGTAACTCGTCAGTCGAGAATCTATATCATATCCTATGTATTCCAAATTCCGCCTGCGGAAAACTTCGGCAAACAATCCCGTACCACAGCCGAAATCCAGGACCTTTTCTCCGCGCTTGAGATTCATACGAGACAGAACATGGGCCAGGTTGCGCCGTTGCTCCAGTTTGTTGAGGGTTATGGCCCTCTGAAATATGTCGTTCAGGAGTGCATAGAGCACGTAAATCCGCTCCATTACTACATGAAGAAGCGCTTCAGACAGGCCGATCTCCACCTGATACCATCTTCTTTTCCGGGCCCTGCTTCTGCGTCAATTCTCAGTAAGTTTTAGTGCCTTGGGTCTCAACCTGAACGTGCGTGTGCAGTATCCGGACCCGGGAATCCTCTCCGAGCAAGAATTTCCGTCTGAATCCGCGTACCACGAACTTGCCGATGAGTGCCAAGGTCATAAAAATGCCACCGAAGAGCAGGCATGTCAAGCTGAGCCATACCAGCACCCCCAGAACCAGGTCCGGTGACTGCCCCGAAAGGATCCGATATGCTCCCAGGAGGCTCATGCCGAATCCCGCCAATGTCATCAACAGGCCGAAAATCAAAACTGCGGAGAAGGGGAAAGATGCATAGGAGGTAAAAACGTCCATGAAGTACTCAAGGCGCATCATGAACGTCCATTTTGACTCACCGATTTCCCGCGGCCGGTGTTCGATCGGAATCTCTACGAAGTGCTTGCTGAGCGTGAACGCGGCAGCCTGAATGGACATGTAATCCTGGGGGAGACTGAGAATCCCATCTACAGTGCGCCTGCTGTAGGCCTTGATGGACCCGAAGTCCTTCTGGCGCACACCCATCACCAGGCTGATGGCGTAAGAGCCCAACCTGGAAGTGAGTTTTTTCAAGAAGTTGTCGTTGCGGTTAACCCGCACTCCCCCGGCAAAATCATAACCCTCCATGACCTTTCCCGACAATTGAGGAATGCACTCCGGAGCAAATTGAAGGTCCGGGTCAAAGGGTATGACGATCTCTCCGCTACTAAACTTCAGCCCGGACAGGATGGCCTGCACCGCTCCCAGGTTCCTGGAGTGCTCCACCACCTTGACTCTTGAGTCTCGTTCCAGGAAGCTCAGCAGCTTTTGCAAGGAGTCGTCCATACTGAAGTCATCGATAAAGATGATCTCCCAGGTCTTTCCGAAATCTTCCAGAGTCGCTAGCAGATCCCGGAAACAGTTCTCCAGGACCTGGTCACCCTCATTGTAGACCGGCACAACCACGCTCACGAGAGGTACCGGCGGAACCCTTTTGTCGTCTTGTGAGACGCATGAGGAACTGGATCCAGCAGGAATTGATTGTCCCATTTCTCGGCTCATAAAAACACTTTCTCAGGACTTGGCCACAACAACCTGGTCGGGTGTGCGGCTTTTGACAAAATCTCTCGACCTGGGACCCAAGTTGGCAATAAGGTCCAATACCGTCACTGCGCCTTCAAACCTACCCCAGGGCTGATCGTAAGGCAGGTAATCGTAAGTCTTGTAAGCCAGTTCGATGTTGTGTCGCCGGAACAGATCCTCATCGAGGTAAGATTCGGCTGCCGGACCCGAGAGGTAGCGAGCCGCGTCGAACTTCCTCAGTAATTCCATAAGTCGATCGGTCCCGGAACCGCTGAGGTTACAGTCCCGTGAGTTGACGATAGGAGTGCGGATTTCCAGGAATTCGCACATGATCTTGATCAAGAGTACGTTCAGAGGGCTCAACCGATCATGAGCCTCGGCGACGCCCTGCTCCCACAGTTCCAAGGCAACATCTGCGTATGGGGCCGGGCCCAGGGCTTCACGGAGAATCCCGCGGTGGCTCTTGCGCCATGGTTTGTTGGACTTCCCTATCGCCACCTCATCCACACTCATTCCAAGTCTGTGACTCACAGGAACGGTCAACCATTTCAGTCCGTTGGAGGTCTTGACCTGGTTCCGGTTTCGCCAGGTCCCGGTGGAGTACTGGACGTCGTCATAGATAACGAATAGATCCACGCTGTCAATGAAGTCGAAATAACCTCGCCACGGCACATAGCAAGACTGGATGGCGCCCAGACAGAGGCCTTGCGCGCGTTTCTCAAGTATTCCGGCGGGATTCGTGCTGTTATCCGTCAACGACTTCTACGGCTCCATTGGACATTAATTGCTGCAACGGACCAATCAAGCGGGCCGACAATACGCCCTTTCACCGGAACAACTTGCCGGGGAGATCAAGGAAACGGCCAACCCGGGTCTCAAACTTTCAGGTTCCTCGTCCCGCGAAACGGCAAGACGCTCGTTGTTTAGGCACGGTCCCTCGCCCTGAGCATCCCACGGCCCGGGAGTCCTGAGTTCATTTCGAGGACTTCAATTCTTCGACCATGTGCCGATAACTGCGGCCCTCGTCAGGCCAACGCGTTGCACTCCAATCAGGGCACTGCCCGCAGAAGAGGTGTTCCCTGAAGTTATTGGTCAGGTGGGCCTCCCTGAGCTTCTCGTAGGCCCGTCCTCGCCAAGCTTCCACTATGGTGGTCGAACTGTAGTCGACCAGGGTGGAGGCGTGCTCCCAGTCCGCGGGACAGAAGGAGAGACAACCTCGCGGATTGAGCACGATCCGCTCCCAGGGATACGTGCAGGGTCGCCGCATTTCCCCGAGGTTATCGGACCGCATCTTCTCGGCAGTGTCCGGGATCATTCCTGCACCGGAATGGAGTCGCCGAACTACCACGAAGTCTGCCCCCCGATCTTGCCAGAATTGCTCGAAATCCGTGGTTTCGTGGATGTTCCGAGGCTGTTCAATGTAACTCACGACAACCTTGGTGCGAGATCCGGTCTGTTTCGCCATCTTGATCAGATTGAGCACATTGGATCGGGTGACCTGGAGATCACCACGAACCCGAATTTTTGCGTACGTCTCCGGGTGGTAGGCATCGATGCTGATGTCCACCATGTCAATGCCTGCCCCCACAAGTTCCTCTGAATGTGTTTCGTCCATGACGGTGCCATTGGTGGTCAGGGTGACTGCGCTCCCGGAGCGCTGGACTGCGTAGGCCACCATGGAATGGATGTCCTTGTGCAGCAGTGGCTCACCCTCACCGGAAAACCGGATATACTCCGTGATTCCGGCGCCGTGTTCACGAGCTTCATCTACCGCCTTGTTACTCAAGCCTGGATCGAGAAAGCAGCCCTGGTAGTATTGGGTCTTCTTGAAATCGGAATGTGGACAGTGTTCGCAAGCCAGATTGCACACGTCCGTAGCGTCTATGGCTATCTGCGACGGAAACTCTTTGCTGAAGCCGACCGCAAATCCGTAAGTGTTGCCGGTGTCAGCGTCCATAGTCGTCGCCTTGGTCTCTGGAGCGCTCGTGCCAAGGTTCGACCTCATTGTGCTCGCGGCCTGTGAGCCGACACGGTTGTCTTTCAAGTTGTCAGTGGGCGGCAGAGCAGGAGTTGATTTCCGTGAAGCCGGCGAGTGCCGAGTGTCGTATTGAATGGCTTCGAGAAAATGCTCCATCACATATTCGGCATCTTCCAGGGTCAACGAAGCGCTTATGGGGAGTGTCAGGATATCCCGATAGATCCGTTCCGTGTTCGGAAGAACAGGGCGTTTGCCCGCTTGATGGTAAATGGGCATCATGTGAAGTGGCGGATAATGGACGGAAGCCCCAACGTTTCGTTTGCGCAGCTCAAGGAGCAAATCATCACGCCCCATTGCCATCTGTTCAATCGGTAATCGTACTACAAAAAGGTGCCGGGCATGCCATGGATGAAGGAGATCGCTCTGAAAACCGACCTCCGGCGCCGACTTTGCTAAACGACTGGTGTAGTGTTCGGAGATTCTTAGCCGTAAAGCCTGAAAATCGGCCTGACGGCGTAGCTGAACCCTGCCGATGCAAGCCTGGAAATCGGTGTAATTCATCTTGTACCCGAGTTCCAACTGATGTGACGGAGACAGAACCCTGGGGTCGGAAAAACGCTTCCAAGCGTCCTGAGGCATCCCGTGCTGTCGGAGTGACCGTAAGCGCTCGGCCAACTTCTCATCCTTCACTGCAACTGCTCCACCTTCGGCGGTGGAAAGATTCTTGTTGCCGTAGAAACTGAAGCAAGTCAAATTCTCCGAGGAGCCAACCTTCGAGGAATCCGGATAACATGAGCCGAAAGCGTGAGCCGCATCTTCGACAATAGTCACATGCCGTGGTAGAGACTGACGAAGCCCGGCCACATCAACTGCCAAACCGCCGAAGTGAACGACCACGACGGCTTTGGTGCGCTCAGTGAGCTTGCTCATTACGGTTGCAGGAGTGACGCACAGGGTGTCAGGGTCCACGTCACAGAAAACCACTTCAGCGCCGAGATGTAGCGCCACGTCGGAGGAACTGCACCACGTGAGGCTGGGGCAGATGACTTCATCTCCCGAACCGACACCGTGAACCAAAAGGGACAAAAAGAGCGCGGAAGTGCACGAATTAACTGTGACAACATGTTGTGTTCCCAGGTAGTCGGCCATTTCTTGTTCAAAAGCCAGGGTCTCCGGCCCCATGCCGACCCATCCTGATGTAAGCACGCGGGTAACCGCTGAAATCTCCTCGCTCGAGAAATCCGGCCTTCCAAAGGGTACGTAGTCTTCTCTGATCATTCAAGTCCCTCGTTGCGCGCATCTTCTAACATACGAAGATTCTACCCACTATCGGATACGATTTCAAGAGTGAACTTTGTAGGCCCCGATTGGGGCCGACCGACTATCGTTGGTTTTCCCCTGCCAGACATAGCACGTAATAATCCCGTGTTCCCGGGACGAATCGCCAGCCCTCGCCGGCCAGTTCGTCTAACTCTGCTCCTCTTCCAACCACCAGTTTAATTCCGCTCTGCTCCAGCTTCTCCCTGGCCCTCTGCCTATTCTCTTGGGACACTGCCAGGTATTCGTCTCTATCGGTTATCAGGCCTACAATCCTAACTCCGGCCATTCGGCCCCAGTAAGTGGCTACGGCTGTTCCCAAAATGGCGACATCGCCCCCGGCAGGCCTACAGTTGTCCTTGAGGAAATCGGAAATGGCCAGCTGTTCTTGATAACGCCTTTCATAGGACCATTTTCCGTTGCTCGACACAAGACCGCTCTTGCCTTGGTCGACTACCGAAAACGCCAAGAACCCCAGGCAGAAGACAGCCAGGACTCCCACGCCGAACATAACCCGGTTCCTGGTCTTCAGTTCCTTCAACGGATACCTGAGACCGGCGACAAGCCCCAAAAAGGAGAGGAAAAAGAAGGGGCTCCAGTATCGCGTTTCAAAGTAAATCAGCATAAAGAAACACGTCGCCAGCGCTCCCAGCGACAGGAATATTGTGACCGTAGACGGAGGAAACAGTTTGCCGGAACGAAACCGACCGATTCGGGTTTGATAGAAGAACCAAACGAGTATGAGCAACAGCCACGAATAATCCCGAAAAAAGCCTCCAATGTTATTCAGCACTACCTTGGCATGTGCCACCAGGTCAATCTTGGGTCGCATCCCGATGTGCCAGTAACATATATCGAACCCGGCAGGGTACGTGCAAGGAATATGGTAGGAGTACGAGACGACTTCAGGGTGATCGTGTATCGTCAGCGGTTTGAACTTAGATTCTCCCTGACCGGAAATAAAAAACACATACGCGTATCCGCTCAATTCACCGTACGAAAAGCGCCCCATCCTGCTGGAAAGGGCCCCGACAAGCGGCGAAGCGACCACAGCCATAACCAGGAGCAGAACCGCCATGCGCGGAATAGCCTTTCTGATGGGTCCCGAGATCGCCGCAATAACGAGGATTAGGGCCGGAGAAAACATCAGGAACCAGGCCTTGGACATGTAGCCGATACTGAAAAGGGCCCCAGTGACCGCGTACTGCAGGTAAGTCCCGCCATGGTTCTTGATCCAGAGAATTGCGGCCACACTAGCCAGAACTATGAGATTCATAAGTGTGTCCGGCGAAATCAGACCGAGCTTCACCCAGATGAGAGTCACCAGAAGGAACATACTGTATCCCAGAAGGCTCACCGCCACCAATGGGAGCGGCCGCTCATCCTCTCCCACCAGCGGTTTCAACTCCTTTCTAACGCAGGACACGATAATGTCACACGCGGCCATGGCCATAAGAAAACACAACCAATTCACAATCTTGAGGACGGGAATCTCATTCAGGGGGGCAGTCTGAAGAATCAACTGAGCGATACCCAGCAGAACCGGGTACCCAGGACTGTAGGTGAGGTTGGCCAAACGCCACCACTCCCCGACCCTCAGACCCTCCCCCATCTCAACGTATGTAATTGCGTCGCCGTTGATATAGAAGCGAGTACAGTAGACAATAATGGCGCTGCAGACCAGCCCCACCGCCCAGAACGCAATACGCAAGCGCGAGTTCAGGGACTCGGAATCCAGAGATAGCAGCCGGGTTGTCATGCTTCTTGCCAGACCTTTCTGGAACAACTCCATTGGCGATGCCAAGAATTCAGACTGAAAGCGCGGGTCGCAGTGAAGATACGACCCCAACTGTCGGTTCGATCCCTTTTTCCGAAAGTCTTTCCGCCGCTGCCGTGATGCTACCGAGCGAGACAATTAGCAGGTCCAGGCCGTCTCGCACGATTTCGCAGCGGCCCAGCTTGAATCTTCCTCCCAAGTTGGGTATCACGTAATTGTCGCGTTTGTCGATACGGAAGTATATGGGGCCGGACATATCGTACGTCTCATGAATCGCGTTTTCGGCCTGGAGTGGATCTGCCGGCGCTATCACCCCAAGGCCCGGCTGCATTCTCGTAATCGCCAGGTCTTCCAGCGCGTGGCTCTCCCTGGAGGCTGATCAGGCATGATTCCCGCTCCCTCAAAGGCACTGATCCTAGTCTTCACCAGGTATGCGAGTATAAACCATCAACTGTGGGCCGTCAAACATAATTGCTCCCTTCCTGGCAGCCTTTCAGTTTCGCGGGGGGGAAGGTCGGATCCGAACATGTCATTGCGAGCGTAGCGAAGCAATCTCGTGCTCGCTGAATATGGGGATATCGAGGGATGGGCCTACTTGGCCCAAGAATATATCGTGGAGAACCTATTGACACCACGTCGAGCGGGCCCTCCATTCTCGCCGGGCCCAGAACCGCTTCAAGCCGGGTGAACCATTACGTTACTTCTTTGAAAGCGCATTAGTACTGCCATGTCACAAACCAATGGCATTTACAATTTCGACCATCTTTCGGGACTTTCAACACGAATGAGTTCCGGATACGAGGTTCCGGGAACTTCTCGGAACTTCTGTTTTCGGCCTAATCGAGGAGAATTGGCTCAGCGATTGTGGTTGATTAAAGAGGGCGTGGTGAGTTACACTTGAAGAGAATATGGAGCATGGGATGAAGCCCCGTGCCCCCGGCGGGAAGAAACCAAGGAACACCTCGACTGCACGACAACTGAAAATCTTCACGGCGGGCAGCTTTGGCAATATCTGATGAGATGAGGGCAGAATAGTGGCGAACCATGATGTTTCCGAATTGATTCTTCCATGCGGGAGGGGCGATGGTTGAGAGGAAGACTGGAAGCGTTCCCCGGGTGCTCGACGGGCTGTCGGAAATCATGGTGTTGTCCAACTACCCCGATGCAAAGAATATCATGCTCTTCGGGTTTGACCTGGAAGGCCCGCTCGAGGTTGAGGCTTTGAATTCGGCATTGAGCCGGGTAGTAGAACGTTTTCCGCAGTTTGCAAGCAGTGTGAAGCAGAACAAGGTCTCGGGAAAATGGCGCCTGACTTGGTCCCGAGATCCGGACTTCAAACCCGAATTGCGGGTGTCCCAATTGGTAGAGTCTGATCCGTCAGTCCCTTTTCAGCGATCATTGCTCCGCCATCTGCATCAGAGCCTCGAGAAGGAGTGGGACCTGCTGCGCACGATACCCACAGAGTTTCACATAGTTCGCGTGGCTGAGGAACGGCACAGTTTGCTGGCGCTGGTCCATCACGCGGCCGCTGACGGACGGACTCTATCCTCGTTCTTTAAAGATCTCTTGGCGAGCTATCACCAGATCCTGACTGGTCGAGAACCGGGATGGGCCGGGCAGGCCGATTATCCTGCCGCGGCGAAGAGTCAACTTGCCGAACGGAAAACAGGAAAGTGGCGTGACGCTCTTTTTCTTGCCGGCCACACTGTCGCTATGCGCGCGAGCAGGCCGTCCATTCCACAGGGAACCGGCCGACAGCAGGGCCCGGGCAACCACTACGTCAAATCGGTACTCACAAGAGAGGAGACTGCACGCGTTGTTGCGAACCTGTCCCGAGCCAAGAGGCCTTTTATGGATGTGTTGGTCGGGGCTGTCGGGACCGCTGTAGATGAGTGGAACGCGGCGCTCAATGTTCCTCGCGGAGTCATTGCCATTTATGTCACGGTGGAGATGAGAGGCAGATACGGGGACGCCCAAGCTCCAAGCAACAGCTCCTCAATCGTCCTGAAATTCGGTCCTGACGAGCGAGCTGATCCGGAAAAGTTCTCGCGGCGCGTGACCGAGGGGCGCGAGGAGCAGTTCGATAGTCTGTGCGACGCCAAGTTCGTGCAAGCCACGTACACTCTATCGGATGTCATGCGGCGGCTCCCATTGACTGCTAGACAGAAAATAGCCCATTCAGCATGTCAAATGCCCGTCATCCCCCTACTAATCGCACCATTTGGTGTTATGTGGCCCGAAATCAAGAACGGACGGCGCACCGGAGATTCCTACTTGACCCGGGCCGGAGATCTGGATCTCACTGAATTCCATGCGATTCCCTACAAGCTGGGGTACCACTGCCCATTGATTCTAGGCGCGTATACATTTCGCAGGAGACTCAACCTTCAACTGATGTCGTTAGTCTCCCACTACACATCGTCCGAGACTGAACGCTTAATGGATCTCCTGGTAAGGGTAATGCTCGACCGTCCATTCGGAGCGCCCACCAACTGATTCTCACTTGTTTGAAAGCGAAGAGGTCTCAGATGCAAGGCACCGTAGATTTTCTGGATCCCAACTCCGAGATGATAGCGCTTTCCGGCGGTTCCAACACAAAAAACTTGCTGATAACCGCGGTCCAGATTAGAGGTCCGGTGGACGAAGAACTGGTCAAACTGGCAGTCACAACAGCTGTGGAAGGTTTTCCCCGGCTCCGCAGTTGTCTTGGGGAGATGAAGACGAAGGGGAGGCATCGCCTGCACTGGCATCCTCGGCCTGATCTTGAGTTTCCTGTCAACGTGTCGGATCTGAAGAATCATGAGATCTCCACACCGCTTCTTGATGCAGTACTGAACCACTTGGCGCCGATCCTGGACAGGGACTGGGACCTTCGTGAAGAGTTGCCGGGAGAGTTACACCTTGTCCGAGTGTCCAACGACCTACATGTGGCCGCAATAGTGGTCCATCACGCGGCCTTTGACGGCGCTTCGGCTTCAGAGTTCGGCAGGTGCTGTGTAATGCAATACAAGGAAATGATCGAGGGTATCAAGACCGATTCCGTGCATCGTCAGGCCGATTCGCTGTCCACTTCCAGGAAAAGAACGGTAGAGGTAAGGAAACACAGGTGGGAAAACATGTTAACCAGCGCACGACTAGCGCTGATGCCCGTCATGTCGAAGCCCACGTTACCCGCGGGCAGTGGGCTGCCGCAAGAACACGCCCAGTACCATGTCAAGAGAGTTCTTTCAGTCGAGGAGACCGCACGCATTGGAATGTCCTCACTTAAGAAGAGAGGAGCTTTTATCGACGCTCTGACGGCCTGTAGTAGTCTCACAATAGAGCGATGGAATGAGCGACGGAATGTGAAAACAAAAAACGTGACCACTGCCCTGACCATGAACATAAGGGGCAGATACCAGGACTTCGATCACTCCAACAGCGTCAGCGCGCTCTTTTTTGAGTCCTGTCCGAAAGACCGAAAAGATCGCCGGAATTTGGTGCATTCCATCTCCATAGCCAGGATCAACCAGCTACGGAAACAGATGGACCTTAAACACTACGATAATGTTGCCAGGATGGTCGGCTGCACAAGTTTCCTGTCATTCAATAAAAGGCGAAAGATTGTCCATAGTATCGTCCGGAAGCATCAATTCTCGATGGCAATCACACTCCTGGGTGTGGTGTGGCCGGTAATGAAGAACGGCAAGCCTACATTGGATTCACATCCGTCCAACATAGGCCAGGCCCACATAACCGAAATACATGGAGTAGGTTACAAGCTGATTGGGAGTACTCCGTTGGTACTTACGGTCTATTCCTATGTCAACAGACTCAATTTCGTCATGGCCACTTCGGGCTGGCTCTTTACTCGCTCAGAGGCAGACGCGTTCATGGATCTGTTCATGGAAACGCTGAGTGGCTAGTACTGCACGGCGGAAATTCCCGGGCGGTTTTTACCTATAGCGCCACGCATTGAAAATGGGTTCTACGGCTGGTCCCCCCCCCCTCCCTTGACGGGAGGGGCAGGGGGAGGGTGATCTTAACACCCAATATCAATGCGCATCACTATAGTTCCCCGTGAACCGTCATTCCAGAGCCTGCCCCGGATCCCGGATCGTAGTCCGGGACAGGCCCCGATCCGGGGTTCGTCGGGGTGGCGGCCAGGACGGATGGACATCGGAGAACATACTGACAGCGAACTTCTGCCCATGAGTACTAGCGGGCCCTCCTTCGCGAGGGTTTGCGCCTCCACTTTCTCTGAAGCCAGAATCCCTGATCGGGATGCTCTCTCAGCCATTGCTCAAATGTGTTGTGAAATTGCTGACTCAGTTCCGTCAAGTCAGTCAGGCGATCACCGGTCAATTTTACCTGGATCTCCTCACCGAATTCGCTGTAGTATCGCCCGTCGTCCCCCCTCACGGTGTGAAGAGGCATCACACGGGCTTTGCCGTCAATTGCGATCTTCGCAAAGACCTCGTTGGCCGGCGCACTTTTCCCGAAGTAGGAAACAAAGACACCCCGCTCAGCATCCCCTCGCTGGTCTGCCAGACAGGCCATCATTTCTCCGTTCCCAACACGCGCGATCAGATGCTTGACGATGCCCTTGTCGCGAAAGGTCCGTATTCCCGTGTCCTTCCCGGCTCGGCTGAAAGCGTACCGATCCAAAAATGGATTTTTCACTCCGCTCTGCAAAAGGTTTAGCTGTAGTCCTAGAAATTTCGTGGTCGCGGCGCTGACCTCGAAACATCCAAAATGCGAGTTGAGCAGGACTATCCCGTGTCTTCCGGGCATCATGGTGAGGTTGAAGGGCAATCTGCCTTTGAGGACAATCCGTTCAGCCGTATCCGTCTCGCTCCAGCTCCGTATCCGGAAGAACTCGACCGCCAGCATCCCCACATGTTCAAAGCTCTTTATGGCAGTCCGCCGGATCCATCGTCCAGGCTGTTCCCGGCCGAACGCGATGGTGAGGTTTTCCAATGCCGCGGATCTCCGATCAGGCAACATGACCCAAACAAGTCTTCCGATGAAACGCCCGAAGGCCATTGCCGCGCTCTCCGGCAACCGTGTGAGACACAGATCCAGCAGCAGCACCAATAGGTAAATCATGTAGTCCAGAAAAAGGCCGTAGGTTATTCGCCTTGTCATAGCGCTCCGCCTAAGGTTTCTCGGTGACATTTCTATGAAAATGGATGCGTTGGGAAGTCCCCCGAGCTCCGGCTTGGGCTGACTATCTAATACCAATGCGCGTTCAAACAAGTGATAAAGAGCACTGCTGGGCAAGCCGGCAGTGGCACCCAAGAACCCGATCTCACTCTCTTGATTGCGCATTGGTATAAGAGAGCGACCCATGCGTCACCCCTACGCCCGAGACCCGGCGCGTTGCCGGCATTTTCATGTTTCGTCGTGCCTCGATGTTATTGAGGCATGTAAGTTGGTATCGGTTGCTCTTTATTCCCGCGTCATGGGTCAAGCACATAACACAACCTGACGTGATGTCAAGTAAAAGAGCGAAGTGACGGTAACCATTCACTTGGACTAAACCGCTTGGCGGTGGTTTTGGGGCTGCGGGGCGATTGACAGGATGAGTTTTCGCGTTGCCTTCGAGAGGCTTGGGGGGTGACCCGTGGAGCAGATCTTCTCCACGGGTTCTGCCGATTTGTGCCAAAAAAGCGTAACCTTTCCATGATCAAATAAAAGACCGTTGGAGGTCCAAGATGGGAAGGCTACGCGATCAAATGATATCAGATCTGTTTCTGAAAAACTACAGCGAAAACACAGTCCAGTCTTACCTTCGGTGCTGCCGCAATCTTGCCAAGCACTACATGCGCTCACCACAGGAATTGCGGGAGCAGGAAATCCGAGCTTTTCTCCTCTATCTCAGACAGGAGCGCAAGGTCTCTGCCGCGGACTTGAGAATGCATGTGGCAGCGATCAAGTTCCTGTACCGGATCACACTCAGAACACCAGATAAGGTCGGTCAAATCCCGTGGCCGAAAGTCCCCAAGACTCTTCCCGAGGTCCTTACCAAGGAAGAGGTCTTTCGGCTTCTCGATCAGATTCGTTCCATAAAACACAGGGCCATTATGGTCACTGCCTATGCAACCGGAATGAGGATCTCTGAAGTGTGTTCGTTGCGTGTGCCCGATGACATCGACACCGAGCGTATGTTCATCCATGTTCGGGCCGGAAAGGGACGCAAGGACCGCTCGGTCATGCTCAGCGACCGCCTGGTCACCTTGTTACGTCAGTACTGGAAACAAACTCGCCCCACAGGACCCTATCTGTTTTCCGGACAAAAACCAGGGCATCACATCAGTCCCTCCTCAGTCCGTGAGGTCTTGAAAAAGGCTGTACGTGCGGCAGGGATCTCAAGACCCGTCACTTTTCACACGCTACGCCATTCTTTTGCTACTCATATGTTGGAGTTTGGAACAGATCTCCGGATCATTCAGGCCCTCCTTGGACACAGTTCCATCGCAACGACCACAAAATATACGCACATAAGCTCTCATCTGATTCGTGGCACAACAAGCCCATTGGATAGGCTGCCGGACTTCAATCCAACCTGCTGAGGCGCACCATATATGCACATAATGCTCTCTCAGAGGCTGTAGCGCTACCGAGACCGAGCCTGGAGGTGGCCGATATCTTCCGCATTTACGGTGAAAACTACCGAAATGGGCATTGGCTGAATTCACGTCAGCGCAAGGCACTGCCCGAAGTGTCAGGGCCTGCAAAGCGCCCGGTGGCTCGCGCAAAGGCATGCCAGGATACTTCCCACTCACTACTTCCATATGGTTTTCACCGTGCCCCACGAACTCCACGCAATCATCTTCCAAAACCGCCGAGTCCTTTTCAACATCCTGTTCCGGGCTGCTGCTCGATCTTTGCTCCAGTTGGCCAAGGACTGGAAACATCTACGGGCAGAGGTGGGATTCACAGCCATTCTCCATACCTGGAACCAAGAGATGCTCTTCCACCCACATCTCCACTTGGTCGTCACCGGTGGGGGCCTTGACCGGTCTCACACCAAATGGATTGCTTCGTCGTTTCACTCCTCGCAATGACACACGCGATGAGAGGATCTGCCCCGCGAAACTGAAGGCCTACCCCCGGGTCAACAACAATCTTGACATAGGGAAACCGTTTTTGTAGTGTGGATGAATCGGTTTCAGAGATTTCAGGGTCGTCCATTGAGATTCTACCGGTAACCTTCTTTCAAACCCCGGCCGATTCCGGGTATCTTTCGGTTCACGGCTGGAAGGCACTGCTTTCCACGCACTTCATCAGGTCATATAGCACGTTTAGGATGTTCAGGTTCAGGTCCTTGTTGGGACTCGGCAGATACTTCCCACGGCAGCTTTGGTCTCGAATTCCAGGACTCGGTTGAGCCGGGTGAGACCAGGAACGTCGGGGATGTCTACCCACGTTTTCTAAAAGGGGAATGACTCGCTCCGCGAGAGTTCCCCCAAGGGGAGAGGAGAAGTCATGAAGAAAACAGCGTTAGTCATTATGGCATGTGTCCTTGCTATGGTCTTGTTCGCTTTCGGCCCCGTTGCTGCCAAAGAGATCAAGGTCCTGTCCCAGTTTCCCATGAGCGGACCTGTGGGGTCCCTGCCGGAATTCGGATGGGGATACATTGACGGCATGAACTGGGTCAATGGAGAGGGAGGCGGAGTCAACGGCAAGAAGATCAAATGGTACCTGGAAGATATGCGCTACAGTCCCACTGTGGAGGTGGCCAATTTCAACAAGTACTGTTCGGAGTACAGCAAAGACGAATTCCTGATGGCCACGGGATACATCACCGGGGGCCTCAAGCCGTTGATAGAGAAGGTTAACAAGGAAGAGAAGATCCCCTGGCTCGACGGCAGCTATTCCACGGAGATCTTCGGTAAAGACGGCGGCCCGTCAAAGTACCCGTACTATTATTCACTTGGCGCCACTTACGGTGACCAGATCAAGGTGCTCGTGAAGTGGATCAAAGAGAATCACAAGGGCAAAGACAAGCCTAAGATCGGTTTTGTGTTCAGCCCCACGGCATGGGGCAAAGACGGTACGCCTGAAGGGATCGCCTACGCCAAGAAGCTGGGCATTGAGGTCGTGGCTGAGATCGAATACCCCTACACCGCTACCAGCGCCACCAACGAATGCATGCAACTGCGTAAAGCCAAGGCCGGGTACGTAATCTACCATGGTTATTCGGCCGCCGGGCCCTACACGGCCATATTTTTCAAGACCGCAAAAAAGATCCTCAAAGGCGTCCAGTTGCTGGGAACTCATTACACCACGGGAAGATTCGGTATTCTGGTCGCTCAAGAAGCTTACGACGGATACGTCGGGGTAGCCACCCGACCTGTCATGGATGCCGTGCCCAGGCGAGCGACCCCGATGACCAATCCAATGGTAAAGTTTGCGCACGAATTCGCAAAGAAGTACCGCCCTGATAAATACAAGGATGAAAATCCAAGGGGAAAAGGAATCAAGGACATGTTCCTCTACACGGAGGGGCTGACTTATGCCCTAATGATTCAGAAGGCCCTGACCGATGCCGACAAAGCCGGCGAACTTACCAGGGAGGGGATCAAGAAGGCCTTGGACAATATGGTCTGGGACTTCAAAGGTATGTTCGGCGGCAAGACATTCGCGTACAAGTCACACACCATACCTATGCTGAGGATCTTTAAGGCCAAGGTCAAAATGGTTGATGTGAAGGGCAAGAAGGTACCCACAGGAGTGCTGGTCCCCATCAGCGAATGGATCGATACCACCGAAGTCAAGTGGTAGAGATAGACTGTTCCAACTGCGTCCCACACGGATTTCCGTGTGGGACCCTTAGCGCGGTGTAGCGTCCGGAAGCTCACGCACGAATTACGATCACCCTTGCTCCGCTCGCTATGGGAGGGGCCGAGAGTCCCCACTCCCCCGGGGGGCATAGGCGTTAACTTAGAACAAAGAACGGTTAAAATCCGGCAACAGAGGCATCCCAGATGCATCAGTCTCTTCATCGTCACCCCGGCGAAAGCCGGGGTCCAGGCTCACCGGATGAAGAACTGGATTCCGGCTTCCGCCGGAATGACGAAGCGAAAAATCGGGTCTGGAGTCTTAAGTTAACGCCTATGCCCCCGGCGGGAGAGAGTTAGGGTGAGGGGGGCCCGGCAGTAGGATCCATTTTCAATGCGCGGCGCCATAGCTTGGATTGAGCGCTGAAATCTTGTCTTTTCTCCAGCGGGCAGGGAATTCACCTTGTAGTGAGGTCACCATGATCGATCTTATTCAGACCCTCGGCTCAGGACTATTGGTGGGTTTGGTCTATGCACTCTTGGGTCTTTGTATTGTCATCATATTCAAGGCTTCAGAGGCATTCAATTTCGCCATCGGAGAGTTCATGGTCATCGGGGCCTTCCTCTTCTATATTCTGTTCTTTGATCTTAATCTTCCATTCTTTGTAGCCTTTCCCTTGGGGTTGCTGGCGGCAGCCGCTGTGGGGGCTATCATTGAACGGCTCACGATCAAGCCCCTTCTTGGGCGATCTCCTATCTCAATGACTGTTGTGACCCTCGGGCTGGCCTTTTTCTTGAGGGCCACCGTTCAATTTATCTTTGGATCGCACTCCTATTCGTTCAATCTTGAACTCCCTGATATCACGTTGGAGGTCGGGGACCTCTTGTTCCTGTCCGACCCGATCTGGGCGGGTATATTGTCCTTGTTTACCTTTGGTTTGGTCATCGTGGTTCTTTTTCGGTCACGGTGGGGTCTTGCCATTCGGGCTACCTCCGAAGACCAGGCCAAGGCCATGGCTTTTGGGATCAACGCCCGACTGATTCTAATGATTGTCTGGGCTATCAGCGCGGTCTGCATCGCGGTCGCCGGGATCATGATCTCCAACTTCGGGGCCCTTGCCTCCCTTTCGGGGATCGTGGGCCTTCGGGCCATTCCAGTGGTTCTCATCGGCGGGATGGACAGCATCGGGGGCGCCCTGGTCGGCGGGATCATCGTCGGGGTCTGTGAGGCCCTTGTAGGAGCGTACATAGAGCCTATGGGCCTGATCGGCTTCAAAGAAGTGGCTCCTTATATTCTGCTGTTGATTGTGCTCTTTATACGGCCTTACGGCCTTTTTGGAACCGTCCGGATCGAGAGGGTTTAAGAATGCTTGCCATTGAGAACCTGCGGGTGGTGTACCATGACGTGATCTCCGTCTTGAATGGAGTCTCCCTTGAGGTTAAAGACGGGGAAATCCTGATCATTATCGGGGCCAACGGCGCGGGAAAGACCACCCTTCTGCGCTCCATCGCGGGCATGATCGATTTTTACGATGGAGATATCATCGAGGGGGACATCAAGATGGAGGGCGCTTCCATCAAGGGACTCGATGCCACCGACATCATGAAGCGATACAGCGTAACCTATGTAATGGAGGATCGGCCCATATTCTGGTACCTCACCATGGAGGAAAACCTCAAAGCCGCGGCATTCTCCCGGTGGGACAAGCGGGTGAAGGCCGACATGGACGAGGTCTACGAGTATTTCCCGGTGCTCAAGCCGCTTCGACACAGGAAGGCCGGCTATGCCTCGGGCGGGGAACAGCAGATGTTGGCCATCGGTATGGCCCTGATGACCAAACCCAAGATATTGTTGCTGGACGAGCCTTCCCTGGGACTGGCCCCGCTCGTCACCGAGGAACTTTTTGGCATCATAGAGCAGCTCAACGAGTCGGGAATCACCATAGTGCTCGTGGAACAGAATGCCCACGCGGCGCTCGATATCGGCACACGCGGCTATGTCATTGAAATGGGGCGTATCGTTCTTGCCGGAGAGGCGCAAGAGCTTCTCAAGAACGAAGATGTGCGGGAGTTCTATCTGGGGTCCGGGAAAAAGGAACGCAAGAGCTACAAGGACGCCAAGCGATACAAGAGGCGGAAACGATGGCTATGACTGAGGCGAACAACGATATCCTTCTGGAGGCAAAGGATCTGCACCTCTCCTTCGGAGGAGTGAAAGTGCTGGTGGGCATAAGTCTGTCGGTCCAGCGAGGGAGTATTTTCTCCATCATAGGGCCGAACGGAGCAGGCAAGACCAGCTTGCTCAACTGTATCAACATGCACTATCGGCCTGAACTGGGCGGGATCCTATTCGACGGCAAGGAACTGAACGGCTTGAAGCCTCACGCGGTTGCCGCGCTCGGGTTGGCAAGGACCTTTCAAAAGGTGGAACTCTTCCACGGCATGACGGTGCTGGACAACATCAAACTCGGCCGCCACTTCCTCATGAAGTTCGCCTTACTGGGGAGCTTTCTGCGACTTCCCAATATGGTTCGTGACGAAATGAGGCACCGGGCCGAGATCGAGGAGGAGATCATCGATTTCATGGGTCTTTCAAGCTTTCGCTATTCACCGGTCGGGATACTTCCCCTCGGTGTTCGCAAACGGGTCGATATGGCCCGGGCGTTGGCAATGGGGCCCAAGTTGCTCCTTTTGGATGAGATCATGTCGGGAATGGCCGTTGAAGAGAAAGAGGACATTGCCAGCTATATCCTTGATGTGCACCGGGACCTGGGGGTGACCATCATCTGGATCGAGCACGACCTGGCGGCCGTCATGGACCTCTCGGATAGAGTATGCGTCTTGAATTTCGGCACGAAAATCGCGGAAGGTACCCCCGACGAAGTCCAGCAAGATCCCCAGGTCATCGAGGCTTATCTGGGGCGGCAAAAGAGGACTTAGGGATTATGCCACAGTATAGAGGCAATACCATGCTGAACAATACCTTGCTCGGTCTCATCGTAAGAAATGCCACGGACATGCGTGATGATGTTGCCATGCGAGAAAAGAGATACGGCGTATGGAGTCCGATGACCTGGCGTGAGCTACATCAGAATGTCCAACGGTTTGCGCTGGGCTTGCTAGCGTTGGGCTTGGAGAGCGGCGACACGCTGGCCATCATCGGGGACAACAAACCCGAATGGGTTATAGCCGAATTTGGATGCATGGCCGCCGGAGGACTCCCCACCGGCGCGTACCCGGACAGCCTTGCCGTGGAGATGGAATACCTGATCACCTATTCAGAGGCCCGGTTTCTGGTGGTGCGGGATCAGGAACAGGTAGATAAGATCCTCGTCGTCTGGGACAAGATCAAAGACCGCGTGGAGAAGGTGATTGTCTGGGACTCACGGGGCATGAGCCATTACTATGGGGAATACCCTTTCCTGGTTCGTTTTGAAGAAGTTCTCAAGATCGGGGCCAAAGAAGAGACCGGCCGAGAGGACTACCTTCTGAAAAAGGCCCAAGACACGCTTCCCACGCAAGCGGCAGTGATGCTGACCACCTCCGGGACTACCGCCCTGCCGAAGCTCTCGATACTCAGCCACGAAAACCTCCTCTTTGCCTGTGAGAGCTATGGAAAGTTCGTGAGCATGGAAAAGGGGGGTGAAATCCTCTCCGCCGCTCCCCTGGCGTGGATCGGAGAACAGATGTACAATCTCACCCATTTCCTGATGGTCGGCGCGCATTACAACTTTCCGGAGGAGACCGAGACGGTTCGGAAGGACTTGCTTGAGCTTCAACCTTTCTATTTCGGCGGAACCCCGATGGTGTGGGAATTTCTCATATCCACGATTCAGGCTGCTATGGACAATGCGGATTTCGTCAAACGCTATTTCTATAACCGGGCTATCGGGACGGCTCTGAAATGTACCGAAGCCGATCACGCGGGCGAGAATCCCGGGCAGTGGAACCGATTTATGAACCGCATCCTGGGTTTCCTCGTGTTACGGCCCCTTAAAAACAAGATGGGCCTTGGACGGGTGAAGGTGGCCATAACGGGGGGTGGGGCCATTTCACCGGAAGTCTTCAAATATTTCAAGGCCATCGGTCTCGACCTTCGCCAGGTTTTCGGTCAATCCGAGTGCGCAGGGATCGCCACCACCCACAAGGGAGACGATGTGAGACCTGAGACCGTGGGCGTGCCGATCCCCGGGGTGGAGGTCAAACTTTCCGATGACGGTGAAATCCTCGTGCGAGGGAAGAACACTCACATGGGCTATTTCAAGAACGAGAAGGCCACCAGGGAAGGCTTTACCGAAGACGGTTTCCTTCTAACCGGTGATGCCGGATATTTCGGAGAGGATGGGCACCTCTACGTTTTCGACCGGGCCAAGGATGTCATGACCCTCGAAGACGGTACCAGGTTTGCGCCCCAGGATATTGAGACCCGGCTGAAATTCAGCGCGTACATAAATGAGGCCATGGTTTGCGGAGCCGATAAGCCCTATGTCACGGCCGTCGTGAGCATTGACCTGGAGAATGTGGGAAACTGGGCCAAGAAACGAGGTATCTCCTTCACCACCTTCCAGGATCTCTCTCAGAGGCGTGAGGTCTGTGAACTCGTGCGAGGAGAGATGGGAAAGATCTGTCGGCGATTTCCGGAGAACATCAGAATAAGGAGATTCGCCATTCTTCTCAAGGCGCTTCATCCGGATGACGGGGAACTGACCAGGACGAAAAAGGTCAGGCGTGCTTTTGTCAACGAGCGATACCATGACCTCATCGAAGATCTTTACCAGGCCAAGAAAGAACACGATCTCGACATCGAGATTAGCTATGAAGACGGCCGTGTCTCGACCTTCAGAGGGACAGTTGTAATAGAGGAGGTGGGCGCGTGAGATCACTGTCCGAGATCTATAGTGACTATTTTTCCTCCACCGCGGTCTTTAGTTACCGGGAAGACGAGAGGATTTTTCGCACGCGGTTCAAGCGGGCCTGGTTCGCCATTTTTCTTGTCGTTGTGGCCGTCACCTGCGTGGCATCAACGTTCGGGATTGGCGCCAATGAGTATCACTATTTTATTATGAACCTGATCCTGATCCACCTCATTGCCGCGATCGGGCTCCAACTGCTCGTCGGGTTTACCGGGCTCCTTTCCCTGGGGCACGCGGCTTTCCTGGGTGTGGGCGCATATACTTCAGCCCTTCTGATAACGAAATATGGGTGCCCGTTTGTCTTGTCAATATTTGCGGGAGGCCTGGTCGCAGCCGTGTGCGGAATCATAGTCGGTATTCCTTCGCTTCGGATCAAGGGCTTCTATCTCATGGTGGCCACGCTGGCCTTCCAGTTTGTGATCGACTACATCATCATACATTGGGATAGTGTTACCCGAGGGATCAGGGGGATTGAACTCCCAACACCGCTCCTTTTCGGAATCTCGCTGGAAAAGCACAGTGCCTTTTTTGTATTCCTCTTTGTCCTGACGGTTTTCATGATGTGGGGCGCCAAGAACCTCACCCGCTCGAAGATCGGGCGGGCCTTCATAGCGATTCGTGACAACGATGTCTCAGCGGAGATCATCGGAATATCCATCTTCCGATACAAGCTCCTATCCTTTGCAATCTGTGCTTTCTATGCAGGTGTGGCCGGGGCCCTTCTTGCAGGACTGCTGAGAACTGCAATCCCCGAAGAATTCACTTTCCTTGTTTCCATCGTTTTTCTTGCCATGGTACTGGTGGGAGGTCTGGGAAGGCTCGTCGGAACCGTGTTCGGCGTCATTTTCATCACCCTCGTGCCTGTTCAGCTGGATCACGTTGTCAGCTACATAGCAAACGCCTATGATCCCAACTTCACCATGTACCTCGGACCCATGAAAGAGTGGGTCTTCGGTGGACTCATCATTCTGTTCATCATCTTCGAGCCGGAGGGCCTTGTGGGGGTATGGATCAGGATCCGCGATTATTTTAGGATCTGGCCTCTTCCTTATGTGTCGGAGTAGACTTCCAAAGCTCACGATGGTAACGCATAAAGAAGGAGCATGGCGGAAAATAGTGATACCAATGCGCTTTCAAAGAGGGAACTTATGGCTCAAGTCTGGAAGGGAAAAATTCCCCCTGCCCCCCCCTTTGAAAAAGGGGGGTTAGGGGGGATTTTGAGACTCGGTCCCTCACCTGTACACTGTACTGCTTTGAACGCAACTTCGCCTGAAAGTCCCGTGGACAAAGCCACCCCTTTACGGGTCAACGTATGGGGTGGTTTGGAGGGGAGATGAGTCTACCCTCCAAGTCCATGCGCAGCGTGCGCGCTCTTGGAGTACCCTGTCCGAGGCGAAGCCCCGGACCAGTAAACAACGGAAAAGACTTTCATATTTCGTTGTCGCTTTCTTGCGATGATAGTTGGTATGACTTCTTTCCCGACCCATATGGAATTGTTCACATCCCGATTTCACGCGTTACACTAACCTTGGCGCCCAAGAAAGCCACAATGAAGCACAAAAGTCCCGTCCATTGGTGCGGGTAGTCCGTGGCTTAGGCTCCCACAGCGGTACAAGAGAAGGAAGACACGGCAATGAGGGTTGAACCGGCTGCAAACTCGCGTTCCTTGAAATCTCTGTTTCTCGATCCTCGTTCCGTGGCCTTCATTGGAGTGCCTCGCAACAGCGGTCCAGGTTCCCTTAATCCGGTCGATCATCTGAGGAATTGGGGTTACGAGGGTGACATACATCTGATCCACCCCCATGTAAGTGAGATCGCGGGCCTTCCGGTTGTGAAGAATATCGCTTCAGTCAATGGGAACGTGGATCTGGCGGTGATATCCACCCCTCGGGAGACAGTCCCTGAGATGATCAAAGAATGTGGTCTGAAGGGAATCCGGGCGGTAGTTGTCACAAATCAGGGGTTTGCCGAGGCGGACGCCAGAGGCAGTGAGCTTCAGCGAGCCATGCTGGATGAAGCAAGACAAGGAGGAGTGCGCATACTGGGACCCAATACCCTGGGAGTGTCCAACGCATTCGATCGCTTCACTTCGTCCTTCATGCCCCTGGATCGGGAAGAATTGCCCATTGGGTTGATCTGCCAGTCAGGGGTTTTCTTTGTAGGCGCTTCCCACCTTGTCGGCGGAATGGGTCTCGGAGTTGACATTGGAAACGCGTGCGATCTTGATCTGGCTGATGCCCTGGAATGGCTCGGCACAGATCCGCGCATGCGAGTGCTCGCTGTCCACGCTGAAGGCATTACCAGGGGAAGACGATTTCTGGAAATTGCGAAGCAAGTGTGTACCCGGATACCGGTGGTATTGCTGAAGACCGGTCGGTCTCCTGAAGGCGCCAGAGCTGCGGCCAGCCATAGCGGTTCCATGGTCGGCGAGGATGCCGTCGTGGGCGCCGTGGCGGCCAAGTCAGGTATGATCCGAGTCACAGAGACCCAGGAAATGTGTGATCTTGTCCGAGGTTTCGTCCGCCTCCCCCCCATGTCGGGTCCCCGGGTGGCGATCGTGACCTTGACAGGGGCCGGCGGAATTCTTCTGTTGGACTCCATAAGTGCGTGGGGACTGGAAGCGGCTCGACTCTCGAGCACGACCCTGGAGCGGGTTCAGTCGTTGGCCCCTTCCTGGATGCCCCTGAGCAACCCGATGGATATCTGGCCCGCACTGATGAAACACGGGATGCGGAAGGTCTACGGGATGGCTTTGGAAGACGTGCTCCGTGATCCTAATGTGGATGGGGTCCTGTGTGTTGCCCTGGGATTACCGCGCTCCGAGCAGGCGCATTTGGGCGCTGTCGAGGTGATTCAGGAAGCCTCCAAACATACGGAAAAACCGGTCGTAGTCTGGTTCTACGGCTCCCGGATTGAAGAAGCACGGGCCCAGCTGGAATCGGACGGATCTGCCACGGCCGTTCACAGCCTGGAGCAGGGTGTACGTCTGTTGGCCCGGATGGCCCAATATGAGCGCTGGAAGAGCACTAGAAGCGGCTGCAAAACCTAGAAGAGTTTGAAGAGTATGCCGGGGAGGGCCTTTTTGCAAAAACTGCTCCGCGCAGGGCGATATGGCCACATTGAAGTCTGGTTCCTTTAGCTCGAAGCGCGGATACATTGTGCCGGCTCATTGCCTGCTTTCTTGCCGTTGGGTAAGGCGGCTGACACGGCAATGCCGTGGCAGGCTTTGGCCCGGAGCAGCCCAATCCACCCGGGTACCGCATATGATGAAGTCTTTTGGAAGGGGTCCGGGGGAACCTTTTCTACCGAGAAAAGGTTCCCCCGGTTTACTCTTCAGCATCCCGCTACTCATCTACCAGTTTTTCAAACTTCTCCCGACTCATGAGGACGTAGGTACCGGTGGCCTTTGTGCAGACATCACCCGCGCTGTTCTTGATTTCCGCCGCGAGGTTGATCTTTGCCCCATCTCTGGAATCAACACGACAGCGGACCTCGATTTCTTGCTCCACGAATAGGGGCTTCAGGAACCGGATCTCGATGTTGCTGGTCACCCCTATTTCGTTGGTCCGGTGTAGAGCGGTCCAGCCCATGATCTCGTCAAAGAGGCCGCTCTGTATGCCGCCGTGCAATACCTTTCCGAGTCCCTTGAAAACCCGAGTCGGGGTCCATCGGCAAACCAACTCCTTTGGCTCGGTTTCGGTCTCGTAGAAGGTCAGCTTCAGTCCGATCGGATTATTTGGACCACAGAAAAAACATTCTCCCGCGCCATAAACACTGGCCAACTGTCTCATGGGATAGGTTCCTCCAATAGATCATTGTGGTTCGCGATGAACTGCTATATCCGCGCCCATCCGCGTAATCCGCGGTTAAGATTAAGTGACCGCGGATTACGCGGATGGGCGCGGATGGGCGCGGATAGAAGAGATAACAATGGTAACCGTTCACCGCGAGCCCCCGGTTTAGGTAACAGTTCAGCGGGACGCAGTTCATATTTCTTTCGGATCTTCGCTCTCTAGCTCCAGTCCGGTTGGCGCCGAGTTCAAGCATAGGAAAAGCCTCAATGAAAACTCTCTAATGAAGCAACCATGTTTGGCGGCCGCTACCAGCTTTTCATGAAGCTCCCAAGCCCCTCGGCCCGTGAAATGGGAGTTTTTGGGAGGGGGTCCCGGGGGAGGCGTTTTTGCACAAACGCCTCCCCCGGTGAACTCTTACCTCACCTTTACCCTCTGTCTGCTCATCTCCACAGGATTCACGCCTGCTGCGAGCGCGGGTTCCGCGGTCTTTGTTTTGTTGTCGATTGTCTGTTGACGCGCGCCGGCCTGTTTGTACCCGAACCCGTTTGCGACAGCGATCACGCCGGGTCTGATTCCGGGAGCCACCAGAGCTTTGCACAAGAGTTTGGTTTTTCCGTCCAGGGTTTCGATGACCACTTGATCATGCTGATGGATATTGAGTTTCCGGGCATCCTTGTTGTTAATTATTACTCTGTTTTCCGGCATTACCTCCAGGAGCCATTTGTTTAGGCCGGATGGAGGTGTTCTGTGGAAGGGAAGAGTGTACGTGATGATCTCCAAGGAATCAGGGTGCGCGGGTGATTCAGCATAGTTCGGAATAACGGCCGGGGGTTTGTACTGGTTGGCTGAAGATCGGACCTCTTGTGCCTGATTTGTCTTGTTCCTGGGGGCGAAGATTCCCCCACGTTCCAAAACCCTTGTCAGGTCCTGCTTCGATCCTGAGACAGGGAATCCCGCGGATTTCATTGCTTCGAGCAGCGCGGAGAAGGCTTCCTGGCACCGGCTCCAAGCGGACTCGAAATCTTTGGACGCAGCGGCTTGGGATCCGGTCAGTTCGAGTTTCGCGCCCATCTCAGTCAGTATGTGCTCCATGAGCTTGGCCTGTGGAATAATGGGAAAATAGCGCTTTGTCTTGGGGTCAACGCTTCCCACCACAGGGGCGCGGACGCCGATACCGGGCTCTGTAACAGATGGCGGGGATGCGCATATGTCCCATCGTTCCAGGTACGTGGTGTCAGGGAGGATATAGTCGGCCAGGGCTGATGTTTCTGTTATCGCGTGGTCGATTGCAATGAACAGCGGGACCTTTTGTCTGTTGTTGAAAAAGGCTTCGGCTTTGTCGGGCGCCTGGTACACAGGATCGGCCCGCCACTGGATCAGGGCCTTGACCGCGGGACCGTATTCAACAGGTTCATCGTTGTGCTCCGAGCCGTTCAGGAGCTTCTTCTCAGCCTCTTTGAGGAAGTCATCCCGTTGGTCCGTCAATCCTCCGGTACCCGGGGATGATCCCACCATCAGGTTTAATGTCAGCACAGCCTTGGCTGTTTCCAGGCCGTTTGGTTGGGCTGTCACGCCCTTGCCGGGGATCGCGGCCGCGGCGGGCCCGGCTTCGGCCATGTGTTGAGCCACCCTGTTGATGTTTTCCGAACTGATTCCGCACGCGTTCGCGTAGTCTTGCAGGGTTCTGCTCTCCACGATCTGTTTCAGACCCTCGGCCGGGAACTTCGCGGCATCCGCGAAATTGTCGGCGAGGGCTCGCATGATCCCAAGAGCCAGATCCATATCCTTTCCAGGTATTATGGGCAGCCACTGATCAGCTTTTGAAGCGGAAGTGGAAAGCCTGGGGTCCACGACGGTCCATTGGAAGCCCGAAGATCGGACCCGAGCGTCCGCGATGTCCCGGGCCAGAGAAACCAGTGGAGCGCCCGAGTCGAGCGGAGCATCCCCGAAACTCAGCACAAATCTCGCTAGTCGGTAATCCGCGGTAACAGGGCCTGTGCCCGGACCGAATACGGCTTCTGCCGCCTCAGGGGCGATCCGGTTCAGCATGACCTCTCGATCTCGAAACAATCTTGCCCCGGGAAAGCTCGAGATGAAACCCTTCAGAAACATCTCCGCTCCCCAGTCTATCCGACCGGCCAGGAATCCGAGTCCTTCGCGGGAGGCCTTTATCTCCCCCAGGCCTTCAACTTTGCCTTCCCCGAACAGATTGCCGCCCTGTACGATTTCTCTTAGAGCTTGCTCCCAGGAGAGCGCTTTCCATTTGGACGAACCTCTCGGACCCACTCTCTTCAAGGGCCTTGCGACTCTGAACGGGTTGTAGAGCGTCTGTACGCCGCTTCCGCCCACAGCGCAGACCGAGCCCCCGTGCAGTGCAGCCTCGTCAAGACGCGTATCAAAGGGCAAAGCCGCGGCCGTGGAGATGGGATTGTACGGACTGCCGTCTATCTTCACCAGGACGCCGCCCGCTATTCGGCAGCGGATGCCGCAATTTCCCGGGCACAGACCGCAGACCGTGTAGATGTTCTCGATCCCCTGAAGGGTTTCAACCGGGTCTACACCAGGCGCTCCTTCTATGTATCTGGGAACAGGACCGGCTTGATCGAACAGATTGCATCCCGCGAACAGAGACGCGCCTCCCATGAGGCCGGCCATTCGCAGGAATTCTCGTCGGGTCACGTGGGTCATGTGATTCTCATACCGCTTTGCCATCTCAACTCAACGGCACGTCGAAGCCGATGAAGACAACTGAATACCTCATCAAAAAGACCCCGCCGATTATCAGCAGGGAGGCCAAACAGATCCAGGCCTTGCTCTTTCTTGTGATCGGAAACAGCAGAATAGCCAACGGCACGAGCATGCCGCAGACCAGCTCGCCCCACACGTAGAGCGTCTCGTGAAGGGCCAGCATCACCGATGCGTAACCGTCCGCGGTGGAAACCAGTAAGGTCAACCAGAAGCACCCGTTCCAGAAGAGGTCGGCCACGAGTATGCCGATCATCATCAGTCGCATACTGTTGAAGAGGCCCGGATCAAGTTTCTCTTTCCTGTACCGATCCATTACAAGCGCGACCACAAAGAGCAGCGCTATTCCGGAAAGAAGGGCTGATGTTAGAAAGAACCCGGGCATAAGAGCGGAATGCCACCATGCTCGCGCTCTTACCAGGGCAAAGGCAAACCCGGTGTACGCATGCACGAAAACGGCAAGCGGAACAGTGATCATCCCAAGGATTCGCGTTATACGAGCGTTCTTCACCAGGATGAAATAGATGTAGATCAGATTCGTGATCGGATAGAGCGTGAGTAGCCACGAGCCGAAAGAGAGCGCGGACGTGCGATTGAAATATTCCGGCGCCAGCGTATGCCAGAACCGCAACGGCTGATGCAGGTCCAGGATGAGGCACGCGGGCGCGACGAGCAACAACAGGAATGAGATAATAGCAGCGGGCAGCGCCATAGGCTTAAACTGCTTGATCCCGAACACGGTGGAGAGCGTGGAAAGAATAAACGAGCCCGCGGACAGGCCGGTAAAATAAAAGTACAGCGGGATATAGACTTGCCACGGTACAGCATGGGGCACGTTGTAAAGGACTGCTGCTTCCATTTACTCCTTGTCCCCTTCTTCCCAGTACGAGGCGTCAGGACTGGGAATGCTGTCGCTGTAATTGTGGATCTGCTCTTCAAACGAATCCGAGTACGTTATGCGACCCTTAAGGGACTGATCCGCCCCAATGTAGAACACCTTGGGTCTGGTCCCCAGTTCCGGTTTGATAACGGTGGTTCCATTTGACGCGAGCATCTTTGAGATTTCCGATTTGGGGTCGTCCAGGTCTCCGAACACGATCGCTCGTGAAACACAGGCTTCTGCACAAGCGGGCTGAAGCCCCTTGTCGATGCGAGCCACGCAAAAGTCGCACTTGTCGGCCGTGTGGCGTATGGGATTGAAAAATCGGGCGTCGTAAGGGCACGCGGCTATGCACATGCCGCATCCGATGCACTTCCCATAGTACATCACCACAACGCCGTCCTCTTCCCGCCTGACCGTTGCCTGAACCGGACAAACCTGAACGCAAGGAGGCACGTCGCACTGATTGCAGACACGGCGCAAAAAGAAATTGCCCGCGTCCGGGAAATTCCCTTTCTGAATACCCTTTACCCACGAACGCCAGTACCCTAGCGGCACATTGTTCTCGCTCTTGCACGCGATGGTGCAACTGTGGCATCCGATGCACCGACGCTGGTCGATCAGCATTCCCCAGCGTTTGGGTTTCTCGTTCGGAGGTTTGGCGTTATCGTTCATCAGTTGTTCGATGCTCTCTTTCATCGTGCCCGGCTATGTTCAGCACGAGGCTCCAACTAGTCAAGACGAGGTCCCCTCTCCCTCCGGGAGATAGACAGGGCACCAGTTCACTTGCCGTCCGTCCGGCAAGCCCGGTTGATCCAAGTCACCGTCGCTTGTGGCATCCGAGGCAGTCGAACCTGCCAAAGGATTCCTTGCCGTCATGGCATTGGCCCGTAGCGCAGGTTCGGCATGCCCTTGGAACTGCGTATGTCGCCATTGGCGCGTCCGGAGCGTCTCCGGCAACCGGGATGTAAAGCGTGGAGACTTCTTTTCCAATGCGCGCCTTCCTGGCGGGTGAATCCTCTAATGTCCTTATTACATAAGTCCCGTACGCCTGTGCCGCGAACAGCTTGTCGTGACACACTTTGCACGACTTATATTTCCCGCTCTTGAACCACATATGAGTGTAGTGTCTGAACTCCACCGGCCCTGGTGAACCTTTGGCCTCATAGGCAATGTTTCCGCCTCCGAAGATTCCGTACAGGCCCAGCACCGCGGTGAAAGTAGCGCCCGCGACCACGATCACAAGAACGATTCCCCATGCCAGGGCCTGAGTCCGCCAGTAGGCCGACTGATCCCTCAGATTGAGGAGGTAGTCCCATATTCGGTTGTAAATGCTCTGTTGCCCGGTGTCGCGCATCACTTCAAAGCCTTAGCGTAGAGTCCCCACGTACGTGGTGGTCCACTGCCTCTTCTTGACCTCTTCGGTTCCGTAATAAGGGAGGACCATCGGCGACACCCGATCGGTGTCGATGCCCGCGTCCTCAAGTTCCTTGTGGTATTTCCTTACGTGCTCCACGCTGAGTTTTCCGATGTCGTCGCGTTCCGCGGCGAATTTACCCGCGGTCTCTCCTGCCAGCCGTCCGAACACGGTGATGTCCAGCAAAGAGTTGCCCATGAGGCGGTTGGCCCCGTGAACGCCGCCTCCTACCTCTCCGGCCACGTAGAATCCGGGAACCGAGGTTGAGCCGTCCGATTTGTACTCCAGGCCTCCGTTCTGGTAGTGGAGCGTTGGATAGATCAGCATGGGAACCTTGGCGATGTCTATACCGTACCGCCCAAAGAGGATGTGCTTGCCGGGAAATTCCTTTTCCACGGTCCCTTCACCCTCGAGCAGTTCGATCATGGGGGAGTCGAGCCAGATCCCGAACTTTCCCGCCTGCCCCGGTACCGGGACTCCCTTGCCGACCTTTGTGCATTCCCGGATAATGCCGGCTGATTCGATATCTCGCGGTTCCCGTTCAAATACGAACTGTTCCCCGTCGATGTTCACAAGGTTGGCGCCCGCTCCTCTCACTTTCTCGGTGATCAGCAACCCCTCAGCCTGTTCGGGAAAAACCGCGCCGGTGGGGTGATACTGGGTAGCGTGCAGAAACTTCACTCCGACTCCGAGGCGATACCCCATCACCAGCCCGTCACCGGTGGCCCCGTAGTGGTTGGTGGTCATGAAGCCGCGGATGTGCAGCCGCCCGGAACCGCCTGTGGCCATGATCACGGCCTTGGCCTTCACAAGAAAGTACTCCTCGGTTTCCAGATTGTAGAGCACCGCGCCGGAGCATGCCCCGGAACCGTCCACCAGCAGTTCAACAGCTGGTGAGAACTCGAGCACGCGGATCTGATCGATCCGATTTCGAGCTTCATCCCGCAGTGTTCTCATGATCTCAGCGCCGGTGATATCAGCCGCGTAGTGCATCCTTTTGCGAGAGGTCCCCGCTCCGTGCAACGTGAAAAGCTTGCCGTCGGGCAATTTGTTGAACATGCAACCGAGCTTTTCGAGCCATGAGATCGCTTTGGGCGCTTCAATGACCATGGTCTTTACCAACTCACGGTCGTTCTCGAAATGCCCACCCCCGAGCACGTCCAGGTAATGGTAGTACGGAGAATCCTTCCAACCTTTTGTGGCGGCCTGCATTCCGCCTTCCGCCATCATGGTGTTGGCGTCTCCGTGACGGAGCTTTGTGGCTATGATCACATTCGCTCCCTGTTCCAGAGCGAGAAGCGCGGCCGCGGTGCCTGCGCCTCCTCCTCCGATGACCAACACATCAGTCTCGTAGTGAACCTCATCCAAATCAATGTTGTCGGGATCGACCCGGCTGCGGGCCTCGAACTGGTCGGCAATCTCTTGGGCCAGGGCATATCCCTTACTCGGACCCACTTTCAGATCTCGTAGAGCGCCCTCGCGGTAATCCGGATGGTATTTTTCGAGCCTTACCTTGCGTTCGTCCAGAGAAAGCGCAGGGAACTCCTCGCCCGCCTTCTTCCGGGCCACTCGTTCCAAGCGGGTCGCTTCAACTCTTTTGATCAGTTCAATGAGCTCCGGCGTATATCCCATAATTCCCTCCGCTAATTCTCTCCGATGCAAAGCGTGCTGTTCCAGGTTACCCTTCGGGCCCAAAGGCGCCAACTTAAGAAGTTCATGGGTCTTCTCTTGCTCGTCACCCCGGCGAAGGCCGGGGTCCAGTCAAACAATCGTCCAGTACAGATCTTGCCACTTCGGATTCGCGCTTTCGATAAGTCTCAGTTTCCAGGCTCGTTTCCATTCTTTCAGCCTCTTCTCCCGCAAAATGGCAGATTCCATGCTCTCGTGCGGTTCGTACCAAACCAACACATGAACGCTGTAGCGTTCGGTAAATCCTTTCACGACATTGTTCTTGTGTTCCCATATCCTCTTAACGAGATCTGAAGTCACGCCGGTATACAAGGTACCATTTCTCTTGCTTGCGAGAATGTATACAGCGGGCTGTTTGTTCATTGGTTTTCCATTCGCCGTCTGGATTCCGGCCTTCGCCGGAATGACGTACGAGGAACGGCACTCGCTCCAAATCTGCTCCTATGCCCTTCCGGCCCGAAAGTGGCAGGGCGTTCCGTGGAACCGCTGTCCGGCGTCACAGAAACTCCCGTTCGTCCGGCTCCCACTGTTCATCGGCTGTGTGCGGCTCCATTTGTCGTTCAACGTACAGCTTTTTCAAAGTTTCCTCATCCGATGCCACCAGGGAGTTCAACATGTCTTCGTACCGGCCCGAATTGATTCTCTCCACCATCTCTTTGAGATGCTCGGCTTGTGGCCTGATATATCTGCCTGTCAGGCGACGACACAGGCTCGCGATATGGTACTGGCTCAACTCCGCCGGGCAGCGGGACGTGCAAATGCCGCACATAACGCATGAGAGCGACATTTCCGCGACCCTTTCAATGTCTCCTCTCAGAGCCGCGGAGATGTATTCCATTACCTCTATGTCCATTGGGCACGACTTGGTACACGTGTTGCACCCCATGCACTTGGCCAATTCCGGATAGTGCTTCAGCAGTGTTTCGACGTTGGGTTCCAACTCCTCAAGGTCATATACCGTACGATTCGCCGGGAAAAACGGAACCATTGCAAGGTACATGTTGGGCTGGACCACGGTCTGGCATGCAAGCCCCACGTAGATCCTGGGGCTGTCCGGCATCCGGTAGATCGTGCCGCATGCGCCGCAGATACCGCCTCGGCAACCGCATCCCCGAATGAGCTGGTATCCCGCGAACTCGAATGCCTTCTGTATGGTGAGAGTGCTCGGGACATCATACCTCTTGCCCATGATAAATAAGGGAATCAGGTCGGTTCGCTCAGATACTTCGGCCGCGTTGCCGGTCTCCTGTGCTATGTCTTGTTCAGTGGGCGCCATCATGTCCATCCTTTCGTGGGAACGCCGATCAACTGCGGTTCATCCTCTTGGTCAATACGCGATAAACACGCCCAGCACAATGCCGATTATCATGGCCGTGATCGCCATGAAGTAGTTGTCCAGCGAAGTGATCCCGGGCGCGGGCTCGATGGTCTCGGGAACCACCTCGTCCACTATATAGTCCTTGTAACCGGTGTCCACCTGTGGACAGGCCAGCACACATGCGTAGCATTGTTCGCAATCTTCGCCCACACAGGCCTCCAGTGCAAAGGAAGTGCGCTGCTCGGTCTTGTCGAACCGCCCCGGTTCTCTGCGAAGCACCGGGCAGGAGTCGGTGCAATTCCCGCACGCCATGCAACCCTTGTCTCCGATGATATCAGAATCTGGATCTTTTACATCGAGACGATGATAGGGCTCGATTCCCCGGGAGAGGAGGCGGAACCTTGCCACCGGAGGCTCTCTGACATCCAGGATTATGTCCGCTACCTCACGGATGATTTTGTCTTTGGAATCCTCTCTGATGGAAGGCATCATCAACACTCCTGGTCAACCACCCGCAGCCGCGTTGCGCGACGCGGTTGTGAGACTGTTGGACTCTCTTCTGTGTTTCTCAAAGTCTTTCCTGCTCATGAGCGGGTGGCATTTTACGCAATTGTCAAAATTGTTTCCCCGCGTGCAGTCGGCCCGGAATATCACCGTTTTGTAGTGGATCTTTCCGTTGTGACAGCGTTGACAGGACTCCTTTGTCGGGAAAGCCACCATCCATCGAGGATTGGTGGAGAGCTTCCCCCACGCGTCCCGCGTCGCTCGATCGAATTGATCCGGGGTCATGGCAAGCGGCCGTCCGCTGCGATAAGCATGGGATGAATAAACGTGACACGCGTCGCAGGCCAGATGATTTACCTCGGCATAATTCACGGTCTTATCGGGCGGGCCCGCGGTCTCGCCTTTGTACCGCTCATGGCACCTGGCGCAGGTCTTGTCACGAGTGAGCACATGTTTGTGATGGTCCATAGCCAGGCCGATCTTCTTGAGCCCGGCCGGAAGGTCCCTTCGATAAACAGCCTTTCGCCTGACTGAAGCAAAGTGGCAGTGCCTGCAATTCTCGCTTGGCAAACGTACCCGGGCAAACAGTTCCGGCTCAATGGGTCTGCGAGGGTCAATTTGGGGGACCAGGTACGTGATCGCGTGGTACAGGCCCCTGAATCGGGACATCACCGTGCCCGCGGCCGCTCCTTTGATGTGGCATTGCGCGCACGATATCAGTTCGTGTGAAAACCCTTTTTTCTCAGCTTTCAACTTCGTGGCCATCCATCGCGCGTACACGGCTTGTTCGGTGTGGCACGTCATACACGTAAAGGTTCGCGTGGATATATCAGCCGCGCCTCCGACCACCAGAACCAGGGTTGCCACGGCAACAATGTATCCTGTCAAGCGGCCCATCAGGTTGTTTCTCCCTGTTTCAGAAGGCGTTCGGATTCTTCCTTTTCTTTGAGGTAAGCCTGAAACGCCGCGGAGATGACAAGCGGACCCGAATTGCCGATGGGGCACTTGGCAGCGCACCTTGCGCAACCCACACAGTATTTGGAGAGTTCCCGGACTCTCTCGTAATCACCCAGCCTTGTGAGCAGAATCAGGCCCATTGGGAACGGTACTCCCTCGGCCTCCTTTACCGGGCACACGCCCACACAGCCGGCGCAGTTGTAGCAATTGATGGATCGACCCGTGCCGGGCGTCAACATTGACAGCAAAGTGTACTCGAATACCATGAAAACCGCGAACAGTATGGCAAGCGCGTTAAGGGTCACACGATCCGGGGCCTTGCCGATGAATACGTTGAGGAAGATCCGCGAGAATATTCCATATTGGGGATAATCAAGGATGCCCTGTGTGAGCGCCGACTCTATCGCGCTCACATAGCCGGTCACAGTACGGCCCGATCCGCGCAACATTTCAAGCCGGCGAGGTACCACCGGCACTCCGCTCTTCAGGATTTCCCGTCGCAGTTTCGCTATTTCATTGTCTTTGACGGAAATCAGGTCCGGGTACTTCAGAGTTTTGAGGCCGACTATGCGATGATCGCGCACGTGGACCTTAACTTTGATCGGTCCTCTGAACCCTTGTGCTTCACCCGTGTAGGTCCCGTCCTGCACCGATTCGATCCCTTTTCCCCACGGGCTCTTGGCAATACGCAGTTCATCCACGCGGTTCACGTCGATCCAGGCGACCACGTACCCCAGGACAATCAGGCCTATTGCCGCGGCCAGGTAAATGACGCGCGGGCTCTTATCTTTGCGGTAATTCCCGGCCCACATCACCGCGAGGGTAACGATCAGGATCAGCGCCAATATGAACCTGCTCGAAGGAAAGAGCGCGGCTGTTATCACGAGAAACAGCGTCAGCCGCACACCTCGAGTTCGCACCGCGATCCACAGGAATCCAACAGGATCATGCAAGAGCCTTGACCACATCATTAATGAATTCCTTTCCAATCAGTCCTTCGGTCATGGCCCGTCTCAGGGAGTAACGGGGCAAGATCCCTCTTTTTATGGCTGTTCGCGTGTCTTCCTGCATGATCGCGAAAATTTCAGGCAAAGGAAGATACTGCACACAAAAACCCTGACAATTCCCGCACCGGATGCACTTCAGACCACCGTTGCGAATGAACCTGTCGTAATCGAGCACGCGGCCCGCGACAACGAGTTCAGCCTGGAACGCGATGCCCACAGGGCACCTGTCCTGGGTAGCGTAACACGCCCGGCATTCGTAACAGTATATGGTGGCCGGGTTTCCTCTAAGTATCGGCTTTATGACCGAGGCCAGAAGAGACGCCACTATCCCGAACAGAGCCACCCGATCCAGGTTCATGGTCCATCCGCGGTCCTTCAGATTCGTGAAGAACTGGTACCGATGAATCCCGGGCAGCACCATGGGCTGGTCCGGGTCGTCTCGTTTATGCCTTGTTTTTTGTTCTTTCTCGGACATCAATGAGCCTTCGTTCTATTGCTGTTGCCGAAATTCTTGTCTGCTTGGAAGGTGATTTCCGCATGACGGCGAAATCCCGCGTTGCCCCCCTTTGACAAAGGGGGGGTTGGGGGGATTTTCCCACTGTGAGCATCGGAACCACATCTGAATACCGGTCAACTTTTTGGACACTTGCCATATGCAAAAGCGCTCCTGGATTCGGTTTTGACCGCCTGCGCCTCAATGCGGCAACATGGCCGCCATGAGCAGACCGGCTATCAGCCCTCCCAGGGCGCCCTGAAGCAGCTCTGTGGGGGACTTCATGTCCAGGGCCCAGGCCAGGATCGTCCCTGAAAGGGCTCCTACAAACAAAAAAATTATCCATGTCAGCAATGCCCTAACCTCTTGTTCCGGAAGCGCCTTCTAGAGTGGCGGTCATCCGCTTGGACAAGGTTCGAGGAACCATCAGGCCGATAAGACAAGCGGCCACAAGCCCTCCTGCCACGCCCTGACCGATGGCCGCGGCGTCAAGCTCGAACAGTGCGAATGCGAGCACTCCGCCCGCGATTCCACCGGCCAGGAGAAATCCCACAAGCTGGGAAAAGAAGTTTCGGGAAGGATCGTTCCCGATGATCCTGCCCAAAAGTGAAATGAAACCGATGTTCACTGCGGCTATCACCAGGGTGAAAGCCCCTATGGTGACGATGTCCCTCACAAACGCGGGATCATCGGGCTGAAACACCGACAGATTGAGGAATTTCATGTAGATCGCGGCCAGAGGCGCCATGACCGCCATAGACGCGAAGGTGTATGCGCCCTTTATGAATCCGGTTTCCGCCCTCATGGTCCCTTCGCCCATCATGCCTCCACCTCCCAGTGGAGACGGCCCGCAAGAGGTGGTCGCATTGATTATGTACGCGGCCATGACTATGGCGAGCTGGGACCAATCGAGAAATCCGAACTTGGCCGGGCCGAAGAGGTACAACACCGGCACCAGCGCAGCGGTGAGTATCCGGGAGCACGAGAGTGGAAGTATGGTCTGAAACTGCACAAATATGGCCAGCATGCCGGCCACCCCGAGAAAGGGCACCTTCACCAGGCTGTTCAGGAGCACGCCCAGTGCGTCGAACCCACCGGTTGCCGCGAGAGCGCCCGCGGCCAGGAAGCCCGCGGCCATGGCGGTAACCGGCAGCAAGATGATCCCGTCCATAAGGTCGGTCAACCGGACCCTGCACAGGACTATCATGGCCAGCCCGCCCACCACCAACACCGTCTGGACCGGCATCTTCCCAAGGGGCTGAAAGATCGCTATCAACAGGGATCCCACAAAGATCACCAGGGACAGGTATCCCTCAAATGGAGCGCTGATTTCCTCAGTCCTTTTTTCCGCGCGGTCCTGAGACGCGGGCGCGTCACGAAGAGCCACATCATTGGGATAGAGCCTTTGGCTGATCACCTTGAGAAAGAGCGCCACTATTGCGGTACCCAACATCAAGGAAAAGGCCTGGGGCGCGCGGAGCATTCCTTCCGAAGCCGTGGTAAAGAAGCTCCCCAGAAAACCTTCTCCGATCTGACCCACCCCTCCGATGGGGGATGGACCGCACGATCCCATGGCGTTTCGTGTGAACGCGCCAATGAGGACGATCAACTGGGATTTCGTGAGAATCCCCATTCCGCCCTCGAGCCCGAAAGTGAATAGGAGCGGCAACAGCGCGGCCGCGAGAATCCGTCCGCACGGAAGAGAAGTGATCGCCGGAAGATTTATCAGGATCACCAGCGTTCCCACCAGCCCGATGGGGCTCCTGCGCAGATAGCCCAACAGCACCTTCAAAGCCTCGAATCCGCCCGAAGCCTTCATGGCCCCGGCAAGGAAAAGCCCGGTGAGTAAAGCGGTGATGGGATGTAGTATTATTCCCCCGATGAACTCGTTGGGCATCAGCAGCACAGCATTCCAACCGGAAACAACATACCGAAAGAGGCCGCCCACGATGAGACATAACACCATGGAAAGAACCAATACCGTCTGAACCGGAGTTCGGATATACCCGAACAGGGTCAGAAGCATCAGACCCAGGAATATGCTCAACGTCATGTAACCTAGAATTTCCAACGGGAATTCTCCGACGATCTCAACTAAGGGCCTGTCACGAAATAACGGTGGCATTCTCCTGTAGGGGCGGACCTATGTGTCCGCCCTTTCCCGCGTGCGCATCTTGCATTGGGGCAGGCCCCGGGGTCCAGTCAAACAATCGTTCAGTACAAATCCGGCCACTTCGGATTAGTGCTTTCGACAAGTTCCAGTTTCCGGGCTCCTTTCCATTTCATCGGTTTTCCGCTCGTCATCTGGATTCCGACGAAAGCCGGAATCCAGGCCTTTGAATACCTCCTGGACCCCGGCTTTCGCCGGGGTGACGACGGAGACTGGTTGGCCTTTTCTTAAGTCACCAGCTTTGAGGGTTAGGGTGAGGGGGTTCCAGCCGTAGAATCCATTTTCAATGCGTGGGACCATAACACAGTCCTCGCGTCGGTTGGTGAGCCGGTGCCGGGTTCAATCGATCATCCACAACCGCATCGATTTTTCCGAAACCATGGAAGGTCGATCACAAAACCGTCCTTGGAATCACAGACTCTAACCTCATCCCCTATCTGCAAGCGTCCCAGGCACGCGGTGCATCCGTTGAGGGCCGCGGTAACTTCCGGGCCGTGGTCCAGCCTGACCCTTACCTGGAAAACCGGGAGCATCGCCTGAGCCAAGCCGCTTTCATCCACAGCAGTTATCACGCCACGCTTCCCTCGTCGGAACCGATGGATCTCCGCGGCGCCGAACAGAATTACGAGGAATAGGACTGTTGCAGATTCGATAGTCATCGAAGGGGGGTTCGCTTTCTCCTGCAAAACCTATGCGTTAGTGCAAAATCAGGTCCGCGAAAGAACCCGAATTCTGCCGTCTCCGTTGTCTGCCACGTAGATCTTGTTCTCAGTCAAGGCGATCCCGGTGGGAGCGATGAATTCCTCGGGGACTAAACCTTTCCAGCCGATGCAGGAAACCAGGGCTCCTTCCGGACTGAATTGCTGAATACGGCGATTGCCCGTGTCCGCGACCCAGACATTGCCCCGTGAGTCGAGCTTCATGCCCTGCGGCATGTTGAGCTTCCCGGGTTCGCTTCCAACGCCTCCGAAGCTCTTCTTGAACTTGAGATCTCTTCCGAATACTTTCACAAGCCCGTGCTTGCTGTCCAGCACGAGTATTTCATTGTCAGCGTTCACTCCACAGGCTGTGGGGAGTCTGAACTGACCAGGATCGTCACCGAGATCTCCGAGCACCGCGGTGAGTTTCCCCTGCTCAAAAATCTGGATTCTGTGATTCCGAGTGTCAGCCACCAGGACCCGCCCCGCCTGATCCACGCAGATGCCTTGCGGAGTGGCAAAGGTCCCGCCGATGGCTCCTATGGAACCGACAACCTGTTTGACCTTCCCGTTCGCGTCAAAGACCTGGACCCGGCAATTATTGGAGTCCACCACATAGATGAGCCCCTGCGCGTCGATTGCCAGCCCCCTGGGAAAGTTGAGCTTGCCGGTCTCGGCCCCGGGTCCGCCAATTCCTGCGATCGGCCGATTGGACGAGTCCAAGCGCAGAACACGGTAGCCCGGAGGATCAGTCACCAAAAGATTCCCGGAAGGTTCAAAGGCAAGGTCAAAGGGGCCGGAAAACCCTGGAGCACGTGAGACCCGTTCTTCCGCGCGGGCCGAGCCACGCGGCCGGATAAAATCGAGCAGGGAGAACATCCCTGCCGTGCCGACGGATTGGATGAATGTGCGCCGCCTCATGGCGTGTTCCACAACTCCAGGAGTCTCAAGGGATTTTTCGTACTCTTCCAAGACCCGTAACAAGCGACCGGAACGGAGAGCATCTTAGTCCCGCGGGCGACCTCAGTCAAGCCTCGTTTCTTGCCGCTCCGCAACGCTTCAGTCATTCGGGGGACTCTCGTAAGATGTCATTGCGAGAGCAGCGAAGCAATCTCCTGCTCAGTGAATATGGGGATTGCTTCGTCGTTTCACTCCTCGCAATGACATGCTCAATGAGAAGATCCGTCCCTCGTAACCGAACGCTTACCCCGCTCCCCAGCCAAGGGAGGCTCGCGGACCGCGAGGTCTGCCGCGACTGAAAATCGCCCCGGCACTGCAAAGTCGCGGTCAAAAATTTCACCCGAATGTAAGGATATTATCCACGGGCTCCCGGTCACTTCTGAACAGACTCGCGGGAGCGTCGGGATGGGGTACTCCCAGCGCGATTCCGATCACGACTTTCTTTGTGTCGGGAATCTCCAATACCCGTCTCACGATGTCGGGGTAGTGCATGGAAGCAGCGAGATAGATGGTCCCGAAGCCCTCCTGATGGGCCGCGTAGCAAAAGGTCGTCCCGATGGAACCGGTATCCAGGCAAGAATAGGGCTCGTTCAGAGCGCCGTCTATGGTGAAGTAGACCACAGTGGGAGCGCCGAAAAACGAGTACATGTTCATGTAGTGTTGCATTCGCGCTGCCTTGTCCCCGCGCTCGATGCCCATGGCAGTGAACAGAGCTTTTCCCAGACCCATGTATCGTGATTTTTGAGCATCCGGAAAATCAATGGGCATGTTTATATCGGGCCGAGGCCCTTTTCCACCCTTGACTTCCGCCACGAATTCCTCTGCAAGCTGCCGGGCCTTTTCCCCGTCAGCCACCACGATCTCCCAGGGCTGAGTGTTTCCCCAGGAAGGCGCCCATCGGGCAAGGTCTACCATTTTCGTGATCTTCTCCCTGGGCACCGGATCGGAAAGAAATGCTCTTATACTGCGTCTATCGTGAACCGCGTCATTGAGTTCCATGTCTCCTCCACTGAAGTTGAATGATTTCATAGAATAACACGAATTCCGCGGGGTGGGTCTTGAAATCTCGTGACAGGTCCTAAGCCCCTTGCCCCCCAAGCGCAAGCTCTTTCCATCATTCCGGCGTAAGCCGGAATGATGGAAAGACAAAGCGGTCTGGACCCCTTAGGGCTTGTCACAGAATAAACCTGACAGCAACAGAAGGCGCCGCGGGCCAAGGACGTACGGCGCGACGCATGCGTCGCCCACTTTATCGCAAGGATGAGGCGCGAGTCAGTCGCAAGGGTTATTCCGTGACGGACGCTTAGGTTGGCGCCTTTGCCTCGAGCGGGGTTCAGGAAAAGCGAAAGCTGAACTCTTCGTAGGTTCGGCCGACGACATCGGGTCGGTCAGGCTTTCTTGATCAATCCAATAATAAAGAGAAGGACTATCGCTCCCACGGTTGCCGTGATCAGAGATCCGATGAACCCGTACGCGGACAACCCCAGGACACCAAAGAGGTATCCGCCGAGAAAGGCCCCTATGACCCCGATTACCAGGTTGATGAGCAAGCCCTGACCCTTGCCCTTCATGATTACTCCGGCCAGCCATCCGGCGATCAGACCAATGACCAAAAATGCGATCCAACCCATGATTCATCTCCTTATTCTCTTTGCTGATTCAGACGGACAAATGACTCTGAAAGTCCTTCGTATTGGGCAGTCCCTAGAAACAATACACAATCAAGCTACCACGCGCAAGCTGAGATAGCAATTGCCAAAAGTTCCGTCTGATTGGAAAGTGCTGGACAGGACCTGAATCGGCAGTGTAGAATTTGCAGCAGCGTTGTAGCGGCCCTAGCCGGAAAAAGATCCTTAAGGAGTGGTGAATCGTGATGAAGAGATCCCTTGCCGTTGCCCTTGTTTTGTTGCCATTGATGGCCTGCGCCCAGGGAAAACCTTTGCCCAGAGGGCTGGAGGAAACGGGCATCACCATACCGGTCAGACTCGATATGGATTCCGGCGACGTCCGGAAAATCAAAGGTAACGTGGTGGTGAGCGGTAGGTTTGTGAGTATTGCGCTGGACAACGGTCAACAGCTCAGCCTCACCCTCGATGCGGCCGCGAAACGGGTCGTCAAGATGGTCGTCCTCTTGGATAAGGAGAGATTCGTAAAATTGGTGAAAAAGTCAAGAGAGCTGTACAGCAAGGGGAACGAGTACGAGCGCGAAAAGCTTGATCTCTACGAATCGCACGTGTGGAAGGATAAAAGTACGACACTCTCGTTCATTTGGAGCCGGGACAGCTACAGGTTGGAGTTGAGTGACCGGACAAAGTGACGGGAGAAGTCTCGTCTACTCAAAATGCGCAGGAGGTGATTGGAGATCCCAATCACGATCAAAACATGAAAAGGCTTGTGCTGGTTGTCCATACCGAGAAACAGGTCTTTGAGGCCTGCCGACGAATTCTCGGCAAAGAAGGGTACCGGGTTGAGTACCTTTCCGATCCTTCTCGTGCAACGGAATTGATACTGAAGCATACCCCGTGCGTTTTGCTGACCGCTATAAGGATGCCCGAGAAGGACGGGTTCGAGGTCCTCAGCGACGCCCTGTCTGCAGATCCGGCGTTGCCGGTCATCGCGATTACCACCCATGCCACTATTCCGGGCGCGGTGGGGTTCCTCAATTCCGGTGGCGCAAACTACCTGGCTGCTCCGTTCAAGGCGGGCCAACTTGTTGACGCGGTCCATGAAGCAATGAGAAAAGCCGCAGCCGGAGCCGGTTCGTGGTCCGTGGCCAACCATGAACCCCGCCCGGCTTTGGACTCCATAATAGGGACCAGCAGATCCGTACTGGAATTGAAGAGAATGATACTCAAGGTCTCCAGGACGGACGTAAGTGTGCTCATTATTGGGGAGACCGGCACAGGAAAAGAGATGGTCGCCACTGCCATACATGAGTCTTCGCCGAGGAGTCGGCGCCCCTTCTTGCCGGTTGATTGCGCTGCTCTTCCTCCGACTTTGCTGGAAAGCGAGCTTTTCGGTCACGAAAAAGGCGCGTTCACCGGTGCAGATAGATCCCGGCCCGGTCTTTTTGAATCAGCCAACCTCGGAACGATTTTTCTTGATGAGATAGGCGAACTGGATGTCTCCACACAGTCAAAGCTGTTCAGGGTCCTGCAGGAGGGCAAGATCCGTCAGATTGGTGGACGCAGCGACACACTGATTGACGTGCGTGTCATAGCTGCAACCAATCGGGATCTCGAAAAGGGACTCCGGGACGGCACTTTCCGAGAAGAACTCTATTTCCGGCTGAATGTGGTCGCTCTTGCGCTTGACCCATTGCGAAAAAGGAAGAAGGATATCCCTCTGCTGGTGGACCATTTCTTCCGGCTCTTCAGACGATTCCACGGGTCCAGGCGCCTCTCGGGACTAGATTCATCGTACATGGAAGCGCTTCTTGAATATGATTGGCCCGGCAACATCCGAGAGTTGAGGAACGTCATCGAGCGCTCGGTTGTCCTGGCTGATGGGCCGCAACTGACCGAAGCGGACGTTGTCGACACCCTTGCCAATGAACGGGAAATCAAGACTTTCCCGGGAATTCACGCGGGTGACCATGTGGCGGATTATTCTGATGCCCGAGAGGAAGTGATCGATTCATTTGATAGGGAGTACTTCCAACGTCTCCTGTCGCTCTACCAGGGCAATCTTTCCGAGGCGGCCCGGAAATCGGGCATAGGCCGTAAGACCCTGTACAATAAGCTGAAACGGATCGGCATTATACCATTCGACGCGTCAGGTTCCGGTTGACCTTTCGCGCCTGTTTCTCAAAGTACACACCATGGAGGCCACGCCTCAACTAGGTGATTATGATAGATTATCCGGCACCGCGGCGCTCCGGACTGTTTCCAAAAGTACACACTTTTGCCCAAGTTGACCCGTCTTCTCATAATCCCAGAATGTGCGGTAGTTTCCGCTGGGCCACTGGTAATCAGAAGCAGGTAAATGATTCGATCCTTCAGAAGCTTGTTGGCACGTTATTTGCTTGTCCGACGGTTGAAGTCTCTCCTTCATTTTTTTTGAAAGTCCGTACACAATGACAATAGAAGTTAGACTAAATTCGCTGGAAGAGTACCCTCTGAAGGTTCCGTGCCGAGAAACCTGTCCCGTAAACACGGACGCGGGGAACTATGTGCGGCGAATCGTAGCCGGAGAGTACGAAGACGGGTACCGTCTCGCGAGAGGGCCTAATCCTTTTGCCTCTGTGTGCGCCAGGGTTTGCGCTGCTCCCTGTGAGGACGAGTGCAGGCGGGGCGAGATCGACGCGCCGGTTACCATTCGGGCTCTGAAAAGGTTCGTGTGCGAGATGCACGAGGCTGATCTGCCCGCGGAATGCCGCCCGCCCGCGCCCGAGGACGTGGTAGCGTCCTTTGACGACAAGGTAGCAGTGATAGGCGGCGGGCCGGCCGGAATGGCCTGCGCTGACACGCTTCTGAACTGGGGTTATCCGGTCACACTCTTTGAGGCGGCGGAGATGATGGGCGGCGCTTTGTGGCAGTACATTCCCGAGTACCGGCTTCCCCGCTCAGTCCTGGATATTGAGGTTGGCGCGCTTCAGGAAAAGGGATTGGACCTCAGGCTCGAAACATCTCTTGATGACAAAGTTACCCTTGACTCGCTTCGGGACGAAGGATACAAGGCGTTCTTTCTTGCCTGCGGGGCCACCAGGAGCCTGGATCTTGCCATAGAGGGCCGAGACGCGGACGGACTTTTCAGGGCCATTGACTACCTCCTGAATGTGAACAGAGGATACAGTCTGGATCTGGGCGAACGGGTAGTTGTGATCGGTGGCGGCAGTGTAGCCGTGGACGCTGCCCGGACCGCGTTGAGACCCGTCCGGAACGAGTCCGAAGGGATCTTTTCCTCTTCCGAGGATGGATTCGCCGGCCTGGACGCTGCGAGATCGGCCCTGCGAGGCGGTGCAAAAACGGTGACCGTGGCAAGCCTGGAATCCGTGGAAGACCTCCCCGCATCCCGGACCCACCAGGGAAAGGAAGAGCTTGAAGAGGCATTCACCGAAGGTATCGATCTCAAGACTTCAGTGGGGCCAAAGAGGTTTCTCGTCAAAGGGGGGAGGGTCGTCGGCGTCGAGTTCCTGGAGGTGGACCGGCTTTTTGACGACAAGGGGAGGTTCGCTCCGACCTTTAAACCCGGAACCGAATCGGTGGTGGAAGTGGATTCAGCTATTCTGGCAATTGGGCAGACGCCGGAGCTTTCTTTCCTAAGGGAAGAGGACGGCGTCGAACTCACTTCACGGGGCACAATCAGCGTGGACCCCGAGACATTGGAAACCTCCGCGCCCGGTGTCTTTGCAGGCGGTGATGCGGCTTTCGGCCCGCGCATAATAATCGACGCAGTGGCCAACGGCAAGCGAGCGGCCTATTCCGTCGACCAGTATCTGAGGGGTGTTTCTCTGAGGCAATTCAGAGACATAGTGGTCGAGGAACTGAATCCTGAAACGTTCAGGAGAGATCCCCACTATGACAGAATCGCCAGGCAGACCCCGCCTTCGGAACCTTCCGAGCGCAGAGTCGGCCCAACTGAAGTCGAGAAGGTCTACGATGGGGAAACCGCCAAGAGTCAGGCCCTGCGATGTTTGGACTGCTATGTTCACACCATATACGATCCGGAACTCTGCATTCTCTGCGGTAGCTGCACGGACACATGTCCGACCCGTTGCCTAACCTTTGTGGATGCAAATCTGCTCCGATCGGAACACGAACCCACGCGTGACTTCCTGGACCAACAGACTGAGGGCGAAGACACAGCGCTCATAAAGGACGACGATTTGTGCATCAGATGCGGAATATGCGCGAAAGTCTGCCCCACCAACGCCATGACTCTAGAACGGTTCCAGGTTGAAGAGCAAACCCTTAGCCTGAAGGAGGGAGAATCTTGAGCAACGCGCATTCGCATGAACCCACCAGGCGTTCGTTTTTCAACAAACTGGCTCTCCTGATCGGAGGGCTCGCGACAGGCGGCAGCGTATTCGCGGCGATCCGTTCACTGGCCCCGAACGTGCTCTATGAGCCGTCCAAGAAGGTCAAGGTCGGATTGCCGGACTCCATACCCGATGGCGTGACCCTCTTCAAAGACGCGAGAGCCTTTGTTTTCAAGAAGGGCGCATCCGACAAGATGAAGTTCTACGCCATATCGGCTGTCTGCACGCATCTTGGGTGCATAGTGCAACACGTTGGCACCGACGAAACCGGGCCGGTTAAAAGTGGGAAGCCCAAGGTGGGATTTGCCTGCGCTTGTCATGGGAGCGAATTTGCAGCCGATGGAGGCGTGATCAAGGGGCCTGCGCCGGAACCTCTCGCCTGGTTGGCTATCTCCGTCGCGGCTGACGACGGCCAATTGGTCGTGGACACGGCAACGGTGGTGGCCAAAGACGAGAGCTTGCTCGTCTGGGATGCCCACCAAGATAACATCAGGAAGGTGTGACCATGGAAGCGCAACAGACAACCCGTCGCCTTTTTTGGTCCTATTCTCCCCAATCGCCCCGTGAATCGTCTGATTCAGTCGTGAGGAACTTCCTCTTTCACGTGTTCCCCGCTTACGTCACAAAGAAGGGCATCAGCCTGACAACGACATTCTGGCTGGGCACGATTACTTGGGTCCTGTTCCTGATCCTCACTGTGACCGGCGTGATTCTGATGTTCATCTATGTTCCATCCGTGGAGCGGGCGTACCAGAGCATGAAGGACATCGAGTTCGTGGTGAGCTACGGTGCTATTCTCAGAGCCATGCACCGCTGGGCCGCGCACGGCATGGTGGCATTAGCCTTTATCCATCTACTCAGGATCTGGTACACCAAAGCGTACAAAAGCCCGGCCGACCAGGGCGGAAGAAGGGAAATTAACTGGTTGATCGGTCTGGTCCTGTTCGTGCTCACGCTGGCTCTCTCGTATACCGGATATCTCCTGCCGTGGGATCAATTGGCGTACTGGGCTGTGGTCATTGGGGCCAATGTAGCCAAGAGCGCTCCATTGGTCGGAGATCAGATGAGACAGATACTCATCGGCGGGACGGAAATAGGCCAGAACACCCTGATCCGATTCTACATTCTCCATTGTGTGGCGCTTCCGATGATACTCGTGATAGTGGGAGCTTATCACATGTGGCGCATCAGGCGGGACGGCGGGCTCGCGGTCACGGACAACTTGTCGCTTCTCCATCAGCAAAGGCCCGAGGAAGTACAACCGGGCCCTACCAAAACCTACTCTCTCCTGGGCATCAAAGAAGGAACGTCTCTGTCGGTAAAGAGCAGCGCTCTACCTGATTCGCTTTTGACGCGAACCAATCCCGAGATGATCTCCAGGCTGCTCATAGCGATCATTCTGACCCACGTGGTCATCCTTGGAACCGCGATTTTGTTCAAGGGCCCTCTTGAGGCGCCCGCCAACCCCTTATTTCCCCCCAACCCGGCCAAGGCGCCCTGGTATTTCCTCTGGCTGCAGGAGTTGATTGCGGATACGACCGTTAAGGTCGGGAGCTACGTGATTAACGGCGGATTTGTGGGCGGGATATTGATCCCAACGGTTGTGTTTGGCTTCCTGGCAGTCTGGCCTTTCCTCGACCGCAGTCCCGATGCGGCCATAGGAGTCTGGTTCCATCGTTCCCGGTGGCTCCAGAACAGCCTTTTCACCGTCGGAGTTGTCATCGTAGTCGCCCTTATCATACTGGCCGCTTACCTGAGGGGACCTTTCTGGAAACTCTACTGGTTCGGAACGCCGTGGCCACAGATGCCCACGCTCTTCTGAGAGAGGAATCATGGAAGATCTGCCGCTCAAGTCCTCACGCACGTTACAAGTGATCATGCTGATTCTGCTGGTCGCGTTGTTGGTACTCGTTGCTCTGATGATTCGTACGGATTTCACTCAAGAGTGGCGAACCCACCAGAAGGAGTTCAAGAGCATCGTTACCGCGAAACTCGGGGCCGAGAAAGCCCGAGAAGTGCAAACCGGGATACTCCAGAACTGGATTCCGGACCTGGAAGTGACGGACCGCTGTGTGACCTGTCATCAGGGCGTCACGTGGAAAGGGCTCGAAAAGGAATACATACCCTATTCGACCCATTCAAGGCCTGAATTGATGAAGAAGCACCCCGTCGAGAAGTACGGGTGCACGTACTGCCACGGCGGGCAGGGCTATGCCATCGACATGGAGGAAGCCCACGGCTGGGTCGAACATTGGGAAGACCCTCGCACCGACCTGGAACTGGCCGAGAGTTACCTTCTCAAAGACACCGGCGGCTTCATTCAGATGAGGTGCAACTACTGCCATCGGTATGAGAAGAAGGTCAAAGGCATGGAATTCATCGACCATGCCAAGGCGCTGGTCCAGAAGAAGGGTTGCAGCGCGTGTCACGTCATCAACGGCGCGGGTGGGAACATCGGCCCCGACCTTAACTACGCAGGGGACAAGGGGCGAGAAGAATACGATTTCTCAACAGGGGCCGTGACTGACCCAACCGTGTTCAACTGGCACATGAATCATTACAAGCACCCCAAGACCGTGGTGCCCACGTCTATCATGCCCGAGTTCCAATTCTCCACAAAGGATCGTCAGTCACTCACGCTGCTGACCATGAGTTGGAAGAAGAAGAGGCTTGCCACAGCATATTTGCCGCATGTCAAGGCTATTCCGGAACGATCGCCGGAAGAAATCGCCAGGGAAAGAGCCATGCTCAAGGGTCCGGGTTCCTTCTTTGTCAGGAAGCGTTGCTTTATTTGCCACAGCGTTTCCAGCTTGCACGTGGAGTCTCCCACCAATATCGGGCCTGATCTGGCATTGGCTGTGAAGAACGTACCGAAAAAGCACCGGGTGGAAGTGGACAAGTTCATCTTCAAACCCAGTGGAACAATGGGGGTCATCTTGGCCACCCCGCAATACGGACTGACGAAAAAAGAAAAGGAGACCGTTGTCCGGCTGTTGAAAGAAGCTTGGGACAAGGTACCCGAAGATAAGAAGAAGTAACAGACCATGCTCGATGGAGGTTCAGGGTTGCCTGAAGTCTCGGCCGGAAGGACCTTCCAAAGGGCAAAACACGTGAAAGGGGGTTGAGAAGGCCATTTTTTGGTAGGAGATGTGACCCAATCCTAGAGATTGGGAGGTCGCCCGGCGCCGACGACAAGATCCTTGGCAGGGAGTCTTGACCGCCGACTTAGGGCTGCCGTGAAAACCAATGAAAATCTGGAGGTTAAAAAGAATGAACTGGAAGAAGTTTGGCTTCTTGTTGGCGCTGGTATTGGCTGCCGTGGCGGTAATTGTCATGGTTACCGACACCAGTGACGCGCAGCGCCGTAAAAAGAGAGCAGATAAGGCCGGTCCCGCGAAATCGGAAATTGCGGCCAATGCTCTTAAATGCTATGTACCGCCCGGAGACCTGGACGAGTACTACATGTTCATGTCCGGCGGACATGGAGGCGGCATCTACGTTTACGGTCTACCCTCCATGAGGCACATCCGTACGATCCCCGTTTTCTCACCTTACTCAGCGACAGGCTGGGGCTACGACAAAAAGAGCAAGGAAATGATGGGCGACTTCACCTGGGGTGACACCCATCATCCGGGCTTGTCCGAGACAAAAGGTGAGTATGACGGACGCTGGCTCTTTATCAATGACAACGCGCAATCCAGGGTTGCTCGGATCGACCTGAGAGACTTCAAAACCAAGCAGATCCTGGGTCCGATCCCGAACAACGCGGGCAACCATGCTTCCGTGTATCTCACCTGGAACACTGAATACGTGTTCGCGGCCACACGATTCTCCATCCCTATCCCCAAGGGGACCGTGGCTGACGTAACAGAGTACCACGACAAGTACAAGGGAACCATTTCGGCCATTGCCGTGGATCCCAAGGACGGCACGATGAGCCTTGGCTTCCAGATCGTTATGCCGCCCTGGAACTACGACGTGGCTGATGCGGGCAAGCTCGTTTCCGGTGACTGGTGGTTTGTCTCCACCTACAACACCGAAGCGGAGTTCATTGAGGGCAAACCCCTGGAGGTAGTCGCTTCGCAGCGTGACAAAGACTATATCGTAGCTGTGAACTGGAAGGGAATAGAGCAAGAGGTAAAGAAGGGGAATTTTACCGAGATCGACGGCGCCAAGGTCTTCGATCCTGTTAAGACCCCTGGATACGTCTTCGCTATGCCCTGCAAGAAGTCTCCACACGGATGCGACGTTTCTCCTGACGGCAAGTGGATTTTCGGCAGCGGTAAACTGGCGCCGGTCGTCTCGGTCTTCAGCTTCGAAAAACTGCAAACCGCGATCAAGGACAAGAGCTTCGCGGGCAAAGACATGGGCATTCCCGTGGTCAGAACAGACGCGGTTCAGGTAGCCGAGATTCCCGTGGGACTCGGACCTCTGCACACCGTCTTTGACGACAAAGGGTTCGCGTACACGTCTCTGTTCGTTGAGAGCGCGATCGCCAAATGGCAGTGGAAAGGCGGCCGTCAGTGGAAGATGATCGACAAGGTCCCCATCCAGTACAATGTGGGGCATCTGACCGCGTGCGAAGGTGACACGGTCTCGCCTGACGGCAAGTGGGTAGTGTCTCTGAACAAGCTGTCCAAGGGCACACACCTTACCGTTGGTCCGGACCTCCCGGAAAGCGGCCAGCTCATCGACATTACCGGGCCGAAGATGAAGGTCATTGCCAATTCCTTTCCCGAGCCTGAGCCTCACTACGCTCAGATCATCAAGGCCGACAAGCTGGCCGGCAAAGTAATCGAGGTTTACCCGAAAGAGGAGAACAAGGATCCAAACGCTATCTGGGATCCCAAGGACGCCAAGGTCGAGCGCAAGGACGGTACGGTCACGGTCTGGATGACCGAGATCCGGTCCAACCTGACCCCGAATGTGATCAGGTGTAATGAAGGCGACAAGCTCGTCATACATCTGACCAACATCGAGGAAATGCGTGACGAGCTACACGGGTTCGGGATCTGCGGATTCGACGTCAACGGGGTGCCCGCTCCGGGTGAAACGCAAACGTACGAACTGGACACCACCGGCAAACCAGGCGTGTGGCCATTCTACTGTACGAACTTCTGTTCCGCGCTTCACCAGGAGATGCAGGGATACCTGATCATCAGTGCCAAAAAATAATCAAATCCGGAGAACACCATGAAAACCGCGGCGGTCTTGAGGTTCCTAATACTGATTGCAGCCGGAGTGCTGATCATAGTCAGCATGAAGTACCCTATGTGGTACATGTATCTTGATTCCAACAACTTCCCCAAGGGCATAGGCATGTCCGTCTGGGCTACTCATCCCGGAGATCCGGAAGATATAGATGATCTGGACGGAGGTCTCAAGGAGATCAACATTCTGAACCACTTTATCGGAATGAAAGCGATCTCCACGGAAAACATGCCTGTTTTCTCGGTCCTTCCGGTTGTCCTGGTGATTGCGGCGATCCTGTGTGGAATTACCGCTTTCGTCAGACGGTTCTGGATGAGCCTGACCACAGCTGTATTTTTCGGGCTCGTATCAGTCGGGGGATTGTTCATGCTGGTCTATAGTCTATACACTTTCGGCCACAACCTGGATCCTCAGGCCGCCATAACGGTTGACCCGTTCATGCCCGGTATCTACGGCGAAAACAAGTTGGCCCAGTTCACCACCTATTCCGACTTTTACTGGGGAACGTATCTTCTGCTCATCTCGTTCCTATTTATGGTGGTGGCCGCGGTCATGGACTACCGTAATCGCCGGGTGCCGGAACCACAACCGGATAGCGGTAACTGAAAGGAGAAACACGTGAAAAGCCTGAAAATCGCAAAATGGAGCCTGGGCTTGCTTGCGCTGCTCATGGTCTGCCTGGCGGCCGGTCCGCTCTTTGCTACGGATCAAGTCATCAGCCGGACGGACTATAAGAAGCTCGCGCAGGAAGCCTATGCCAATGCGGACGGCACAAAGAAGATCTGCTTGAGCGTTGTCAAGCAACTGAAGGCGAAAATGGCAGCGAGCAAACCCAGCGACCTGCTGAAGAACGAAGTTGAGGACGCATTGCACTGGTTCGGGAAGGCCGACGCGATTCTCGTCAAGGGCAAGAAGCAGATGGACGAAAACAAGTACACAAAGGACCTGGTTCTTGAGCTCAACCAATCATGGCATTACTTCATCAAGGCCGGATCGGCCGGCGTGAGGGCCACCATGATGGACTAAACCTTTCCAACTAACTTCCTTTAAACCCGTCCCTCGGCCTCGTGCCGGGGGACGGCACACCCGGACAGGAATCCGTCATGGTCGCACAACAGGGAAGACAAGGAGCGCAAACCACCGTCCGGCCGACTCTAATGCTGCTCATAGCATGTTTTTCGCTCCTGGTCCCCTTATCTCAGGCTGCAACCATCACGGTGGGCAAACCAGGCGACGCTTCAACGCTGCGATCCGTCAAAGAAGCGCTCGATAAGTGCGAGCCGGGAGACACAATACGCGTATATCCCGGAACCTATCACGGGAACATTGAGATCCGGACTGACAACCTAGTCATTGAGGCTATCGGAAAACCCGTCATTCAAGGGGAAAAAGAGGGAAACGCGGTGATCTTGGCCGCGAACGGAGTAACCCTCAGAGGCTTCGTCATCCGAGGGGGCGGCCGGCTGCTCCTGAAAGACGACGCGGGAATAAAGTTCATCAAGCCTAAGAAGTGCGTGGTCGAGAACAACAGGATGGAGGACAACCTTCACGGTATGTACCTCAAGCAAGCGGAAAAGTGTATTGTCAGGAACAATGTGATTCGAGGTAGAGCCTATGATTATCAGGAAAACAGAGGCAACGGAATTCACCTTTGGGACGCGCCTTTCAACAAAATCGTAAACAACGACATCGCGGATGTGCGTGACGGCATATATGTCTCCTTCGCCCACCATTGCAACATAGACTACAACAAGATTCACCGGACGCGCTACGGGCTCCACTACATGTGGTCCAATCACAATTCGTTTTCATATAATACCCTCACCCACAATGTGGGTGGCTGCGCGGTTATGTACGCTAAACGCATCACCTTCGACGGAAACGTCTTTGCCCACAATAGAGGCTTTCGGGCTTACGGAATCCTGTGGCAAGATGTCAGGCATTCCGAGTGCGTCAACAACCTGGTGATTGACAACACAATCGGCCTGTACTTCGACCACGCGGGTTTTTCAGAGGTTCACGGGAATATTGTTATGTTAAACGACGTAGCCAACATTATCCTTGAGAATTCAGAGAACAATCGAATCTATGAGAACAATTTCCTGAGCAACCTCTCTTTGTTGCGATTAAGGGGCGGAACTCAGCATGGACACAACAATCTATTCTACAAAGACGGTCGGGGAAACTACTGGAGTGGCTACAGGAGCTATGATCTCAACGGCGACGGCGTAGGAGACCAACCCTACGCATTGGAAGGAATTTACGATTCCCTTGAAGCGGACTACCCGGAGTACCGTCTCTTTCTCTTCAGTCCGCTTGCTGCTGCGGTAGCGTTGGCCGAACGGGCATTCCCTATTATTGAGCTGCGGGTGACTGCCGAGGACAAGTTTCCTCTGATGAGGCCCGTCAATATCGAGGGACCGCCGAAGGAAACACTGGCCAAAAGCCGGCTTAGAACCTGCGCGCCTTTGGAACGATATTCGGTCGTCCTTTTGTGTCTTCTATTGTCCGGGATTTGCGCCGTCGTCATCCGGAAAGGAGCGACTCCCTCATGATCAGAGTTAGTGGACTTACAAAGAAGTTTGGGGCGCTCAAGGCCCTGGACGGCCTGAACTTCGAGTGCGATCCGGGCGAGATGGTCGCCCTGGTGGGACCCAATGGCAGCGGAAAATCCACCGCACTCAAGATAATGGCGGGCATCATGCGCCAGAACAAGGGGGAAGTCCGATTCGGGGACGACTTGATGACCATCTCTTCCGCACAGCTTCGCAACCGGATCTCGTATCTACCCCAGCGGGTGGCGTTTCCGGATCAGGCCACAGCCAAAGAAATGCTGACATTCTTTGCAAAGCTCAGGAGAATCGGCAAAGAGAGAATAGCAGAGCTATTCACCGCGTTTGGTTTTGAAGGCTTTGAAACCAAGACGGTCGCAGAACTTTCAGGTGGGATGCTGCAACGGTTGGCCTTGGCGGTGGTGCTCCTTCCCAGAGCTGACCTGTACCTTCTCGATGAGGCCACCAACAACCTGGACGCTGAAGGTCTCGAACGGTTCAGGGAGCTGATTTCCGCGGCCCTGGAACGGGGGGCTTCCATAGTCCTGTCCACCCACATACTCAAAGAAGTGGAAAACTTGGCCGACAGGATCGCGATAGTTTCCGCGGGACGCATCGTTCGTATGGATAAGATAGAGCGGTTCGTGAATGAGGTAAACCATTCTCGAAGGATGTGGATGAAGCTGGAAAACCTCTCAGAGAGATACCGTGAGTTGGCGCTGGACATGGGAGCGCGCGAGGCGGTCTTGAATTGCAACACAATGACCGTGGAATGCGAGGAAGAACAACGTATTCCCATTTTGAACGCCTTGGCCCGGGAAGGGGCGGCCATAAAGGACTTCGGCATCTACGAACCCTCCCTGGAGGATGTGTACAAACAGGCGCTTCGAGATCATTGAGAATGACGAATCCAATCGATCCGTGGTATTGTAGCGAGAGCGCCCCACAGTGCGAGCAAGTTCCCGAAAGAAGGGGGCGCCGTGGGCACGAGTCTGGAGTGAACCACTCTTGATTACAACCTGTGGAGGAAAAGAATGGGCGAAAAGATGTTCTGTTACCAGTGCGAGCAGACTTCCGGCGGAAAAGCATGCACAAAGAAGGGTGTTTGCGGAAAGACTTCGGATGTGGCCGCTCTTCACGATCTTCTCACTTATGTCCTGAAAGGTTTGTCCCTGTGTGCCGTTGAGGGACGCAGGGTCGGAGTCACCGACCATAAGGTGAATGTCTTTACCGTGGAGGGAATGTTCTCCTGTTTCACCAATGTGAATTTCGATCCGGAGCAGTTTGTGCGTTTGGTCAACCAGGCTGTGGACCTGCGGGAGGGCCTCAAGGAAAAAGTGAAGGCCGCTGGAGGTAACATCGATTTTCCGGAAGGTCCGGCCACGTACAAACCGCCGGCCGAGATGGAGGCGATGGTCAGTGATGGAAGGGGAGTGGGTTTTGATTCGGACACTGATTTGGACCCCGATATAAGGAGCTTGCAGCACACGACGATCTTTGGCCTGAGAGGCGCGTCAGCCTACCTCGATCACGCCCAGGAACTCGGACAGGAAGACGACGCAGTCTACGCCTGCGTCCACGAGGGTCTTGCCTCCACACTCAACAGGGACCTGACCCTGGACGACTGGCTCGGCCTGGTTCTCAAGGTCGGCGAAACAAACCTTCGAAGCATGGAACTCCTCGACGCTGCGAACACCGGCGTGTACGGCCATCCTGTGCCCACGAAAGTCCCTCTGGGTCACAAGAAAGGCAAGGCAATACTAGTCTCAGGGCACAACCTCAAGGACCTCGAAGAGCTTCTCAAACAGACTGAAGGGAAGGACATCTACATTTACACCCACGGAGAAATGATACCCTGTCACGGGTATCCGGGGCTCAAAAAGTATTCACACCTTTTGGGCAACTACGGTACCGCGTGGCACAATCAGAGAAAAGAGTTCCCCGACTTTCCCGGGCCCATAGTGATGACGACCAACTGCCTTCAAAGACCCAAAGATTCCTATTTCGACAGCATTTTTACGAGCGGTCTGGTCGGTTGGCCGGGGGTGACGCACATTGGTAACCACGATTTTGGGCCGGTCATTGACAAGGCGCTGGCGATGCCCGGTTTCCAGGAGGACGGCAACGGAAAAGAAGTCACATGCGGCTTTGGGAGGAACGCGGTGATGTCCGTGGCCGACGAAGTGATCGAAGCGGTCAAGAGCGGCGCGATTCGTCGTTTTTTCCTTGTTGGTGGTTGCGACGGCGTCAACCCGGCCCGGAAATATTACGCCAGCCTTGTCGAGCAGGTTCCGCAGGACTGCGTGGTCCTCGCCCTCGCTTGCGGGAAGTTCAGGTTCTTCGACAAAGACCTGGGCAGCATAGGCGGAATTCCGCGCCTCCTTGACGTGGGACAGTGCAACGACGCGTACTCTGCGATTCAGATCGCTGTTGCCTTGTCGAAGGCCTTCAACGTGGAAGTGAACGAGCTGCCACTGTCGATAATCCTCTCCTGGTATGAACAGAAGGCAGTGGCCGTCCTACTCACTCTGCTGAGCCTGGGAATCAAGGAAATCCGTCTAGGCCCGAGCCTGCCTGCGTTCATAACGCCCAACGTGCTGGATGTGCTGGTCAAGAATTTCGATATCAAGCCGATCGGCACTCCCGAGGACGATCTCAAGGCGATCCTCGGATGAACCAGGCTCGGTGTGATCTACTCGACCCTACGCTTGTTGGAAGGGAGGCGTAATAACATGAAAAGGCTTCTATCGAGTGGCGTTGTGATAGCCATACTGTTGATGACGTCCCTGACGCGGGCCGAGCAACCGGTGAAAATCGGTTTCCTTTATGCTCTGGCCGGAAAGAACGCCACGTTGGGAGCGGTAGCCAGACAGGGCGTTGAAATGGTGCTCGATGAGATCAACACCAGTACCAGTCGCATCCTAGGTCGAGAAGTAATAGGGATTTTTGAGACCACCGGCGCAGGTCCGGCAGCGGCAGTAGAAAAGCTCAAGAAACTCGTAACGGAAAACAGAGTGAATGTAGTCATTGCCGCTATGTCGGAGGACACGGCCGTCCACGTGGTCGAAGCCATTAAGCGGTTGAAGGTTCCGTTGATCCTGACGGCCGCCGCAAACCCGGACCTCACCGGAAAGAAGTGCAACCGCTATACCTTCCGAATCACGTGGACGGCCCAACAGAGGGCTAAGGCCGCAGCTATTATCGGCGCCAAAACCAAGGCGACTACGTGGACCACATTGAGTCCGGATAAGGGTTGCGGTCTCAAATGCTGGGAACTCTTTAAGGGTTATCTGGCCGAGACAAACCCCGAAGCATTGGTCGCCGCCCAATCCGTGCAGGCGTTCGCCCCTTCCGGGACAAGCGATTGGTCGCCGTACATAGCCACCGTCGTGGCATCTAAAGCCGCCGGTGTGCTGGTTACTCTTGAAAGAGCCGATCTGATTACTTTCTTGCGGCAGGCCAAGGATGAGGGGCTCTTCGACGCGGGACGGCAAGTCCTTATTGCGTGTCCGGCTGCAATAGACGTGTTTCTTGCTCTTCGTTCCAGGATGCCCGTAGGGATATGGGTGGGGGCCCCGTACTGGCACGGGGCCAAGCTGACTTCGGAGAATTTCAGGTTTGTCCAATCCTACATGCAGCGGTTCGGCTACCCTGCCTCATATGCCGCGGAAAAGAACTATTCAGCGGTAAAGGTGTACGTCAAGGCAGTGGAAAAAGCCGGTTCCCTGGATGGAAAGGCCGTGGTCAAAGCCCTTGCGGGGCTTTCGCTGAGGTCGGATATGCTTCCTGTGGGCAAACTCACTATCCGTGCGGAGGATCACCAGGCGCTTTTCGATATTGTCTGGGGACGAACTTCCAGCAACATGGCTGTCACATCCTCGGGAAGGCGGTACAGGATGCTCGACGCCATGACCTTTGTTACTCCCGAGCAACTGGCAATTCCGGCCAAGGAGTGCAATCTAAGATGAGCGCGGCTTCATTCAGCGGATTGTGTACCGCGGCCGACAGCACAGGAACCATTCCATGCGGAAGATCATAATCCTGTTTGCCGTGACCTTTGTTATGACAGCCTGCTCCAAGAGCGGCGATCCGATTCCGGTTGACATCTATCCTGAAGAAGACGTGTGCGAGACCTGTCGGATGCTGATCACGGACCAGAGATTCGCGGCCGAATGCGTTATGAAAAAGGGTCGGGCAAAGAAATTCGATGATCCGATCTGCATGATCCGCTATTTCGATATGGCCAAGACCCTCGGAATAGCAAAAAGAGAAGATGTTAGAGCTTATTTCGTTAAGGATTACGACAAAAAGGAATGGATGGACGCGAAAAAGGCGCACTTTGTCAAGGCCAATGTGGTCACGGTTATGGGGTTCGGAGTCGTCTCATTCAAAAAGAAAGAAAGGGCGCTCGAATTTGCAGAGGAATACAAAGGGACTCTGCTGACCCTTGCCGATTTGTGGGAGCTTTTCAGACGGCCTAATGCTGAGCGGGAAGTGACTATAAAGGACGGTGTAATTAATCCGGATGTTGTTTCAGTCAACTTTGGGGACCTTGTGGAGATAAGGCTGAACATGGAAGACGACGGCGAATGCAGAGTAGCCATCAGAGGTTATGACAACGAAGGAGTCTTTCCTGTGGCCTCAAAGGGCCATCCCGCGCTGCTTCGATTGAACGCGGTGCGCCCCGGCTCGGGATTCGCGTTCATCAACTTGAAGGACAACACGGTTCTGGGCCGCTTCCGAGTGGAAGGGGCGCATTTTCGGGAAGAGATGAAAAAGAGGTGACGATCTCATGAAAGCTTCGGCCATTGCAGAAATCGGAAAGCTTGAGCTCAAAATCCAGTTGCGAAGCAAATGGATGATCGGGTTCGGAATGCTCTTTGCCGTTCTTGTGGTGGGCGTTTCCTATTATGGCCTGACCTTTCTCGGATACGAGGCGGAATTCCAGGATTTCTACCGTACAACGGTCACCATGCTCAATCTGGTTCTCATCATCATTCCCGTCGTGGCGCTTGTGGCATGCGGTCAGAGCCTGAGCGGCGATCCGGGTTACTTTGAATTTCTAGCTTCACAGCCGATCGGGCGTACGGACATCTTGCTCGGCAAGGTGGCGGGTCTCTTTGTAGCGCTGACCGTCATTACTGTTTTCGGGTTCGGCCTGGGTGGGCTGATGATAGCTCTGAAAACCAACTCGGAAGGGATCTGGAAGTATTTCATCTTTGTTGGTATGTCCATCACGTTGGGTCTGGTTTTTGTCTCACTTTCCGCGATGCTCTCCATACTGGCCAATCGGCGGGCGATGGCTATAGTGACGGCTTTGGTACTATGGTTCTTTTTCCTGTTCATTTACGATTTCATCGTCCTGTCCGCGTCGTACTATGTGGAAGAGGCCTACTTGAGGAAGATGCTCTATTTTTCACTCCTGGGCAATCCGATCGACCTGGCGCGGGTCGTGGTCTTAATGTCCGTAGGAGGTGAGGCCGCCCTGGGCGCGGCAGGCGCGGGGCTTCTGAGGATGTTCGGGGGCGCGGTCACGTCGGCGATTTCGGCTGCGGCCCTGTTTGCCGTGTGGGTTGCCGTCCCTCTGGGAATTGCGGCCCTCGTGTTCAGAAGACAGGACATAGACGGGAAATGAGGTCGCTCATGCAGACTATGGCTTTTCCCGTGTCAAAATTGGGTTTGGTGATTCTGGCTTCGGCTTTGATCTGCTCATGCTCTTCACGGGAGGTTCTCCAGGTGGGAGACAGAGCGCCCGGATTCCAGTTGAAAAGTCTCAGCGGCGAACCGAGGAGTTTCGATCCCGTATCCGGAAAGATCCACGTCCTGTATTTTTGGGCTGATTGGTGCCCCCGTTGCGAAGAGGACTTTCGCTTGATGGATAAACTGTACGCCAAATGGAACAAAGATCCCGCGGGCCCGCGCTTGTTGGCCATAGATGTGGGGCAGACTGAAGAACACATCCGCAATTTCGTCAAAAGGCTGAAGACTTCGTTTCCCATTTACATGGACTATGACGGCAAAGTCGCGAGAAGCTTCGGAGTAAAAGGATTGCCCACCTTTTTTATCACCGACAGCAAGGGCATCGTTCGGCACATCATCCTTGGATGGGCCGACGAGAAAGGGCTGATGGAGGAGATCGGCAAGCTCAATTGACAGCGCGGCCCATTGCCCCGCTTGATCCGCCGATCTCGTCACAGGCAGGATGAGAAGATGAAGATTCACGGAAAAAGAAGAACAAGCCTTCCCACATTATACGTGGTGCTTTCGGCCCTGTTTCTTCCTTTTGTGGTCTTCCATTTTGCCTGGATCACGCCTGTGGTTGAGTTGTCATGCCTGTGTCCTGACGGCGATTCAGCGTACAGTTGTTGCTGCAATTGCTCTAAATGCGTGGAACGGAGGGGAGGCCTCGAAAGCTATTGCCATGTGAACCCGAACCGGAGCGCGGAAGTCGAGATCAAAGAAGGAACGAACATCTCTTTCCTTGTCCATGCGCAGCGTGAGCGCTCTTCGAGTGCCCTGTCCGAGGCGAAGCCACGGACTGCCAAACGAAGCGAAAGACTTTCATGTTCCGTTGTGCCCGGCATACCCGGGCATGTTGGTTCCCATAAAGGGCCTCGGGTCTCACTGGAAACACTGGGCTGTGACTGCAACAATCACATCAAAGAAATCTCACTGGATGTTAAGCTGATCTTACAACGTGCGCCGATCTCCGGCGCATGCACCTTACCGGTCGCCAGACTATGCTTAGCCGACGACCGGAGGCCTCCAGAGGCCATTCCCTGCCACCCCGAGAAGCCGGGCTAATTCACCCTTTCCCTCTCCAAGTATTGTTTTCTTAAGTAATCCAGCATGAAAATTGGTTAACCAATCTTTCTCAATTGAGATCGTGGGTTTACCTGGGAGGTACGTATGTCATTTTATTTTCGACGTGGTTTTGTTCTGGGTGTGGCTTTGGTGATAGCCGTGGGAGCGGTTGCCCTGGCCTCGGGGCCGATTACTGCTTTCGCGGAAGAATCTTGCGCGGTCAAGCATCCATTCATGCCGCCAAACAAGGAGTTCTCGGGGCAGTGTGTCAATTGCGGGATGGGCAGGGCCATGTGGGCCCGAACCTGGAAGACTTTCGAGAATTCCGGCGGAAAGTTTCAAGTCTGCTCGTTTCACTGCGTTGCCGACATGGCCTTGAAGTCCGGTGAGGCGCCGAAAAACGTTGAAGTGGCGCTCTATCTGGAGCCGAAAAAGATGCTTCCGGCAGGAAAGGCCGTGTTTGTGGTCGGTTCCAAGGCAAAGGGAACCATGACAATGAAGAGCAAGGTCGCGTTTCCATCCAAGGACGCGGCGGAGAAATTCGCGAAGTCCTGCGGCGGTGAAGTCGTAGGCTTTGAGGGTGCTCTCAAGATGGCCAAGCAAGGCGTGCCCAAAGAAAACATGATGATAGCCAAGAAGCGGATCAAGATGGGCAAAGTCGTAGAACCGGTGGACAACAAGGATCAATGCCCGATCTGCGCCATGTACCCGGCAAGGTATCCCAAGAACAAGTGTCAGATCATCGGCAAGGACAAGAAAGTATACCATTTCTGCTCCAACCAGTGCCTCTTTAAATTCTTGAAGGACCCAAAGAAGTACGCAAAGGCTGATGTTGTCCCGTTCCTGATATGGGTTACCGATTATCCGTCCGGAGCATGGATCGGCGCGAGAACGGCCTATTACGTGGTTGGTTCCAGTGTTCAGGGACCCATGGGCCCCGGCGCCTTTGCCTTTGATAAGAAAAAGAGCGCCGAAGACTTCGCTAAAAAGGAAGGCGGCAAGGTCCTCATGTTCTCAAATGTGGACGTCGACAAGATCAAAGCCAAGTAGGAAGTGATCAATTGTTCCACTTGAAAGTCTATTTGGTGATCCTGGCTGGTCTGGTGGCCCTCTTTCTGGGGGCCATCATGGACAGCCGATTCAGCGGGCACTCGGGAGCGGGTCCGGAGGATCTCCGGGCGGTCTCTCCACTGCTCCCGTCCGCTGATCCTGGAATGAACAATTCCGCCCGCTACATTAGACACTTGGGTCTCAGCACACCTGGATCGGCGTTCCCCGATTTCCCTGCCCAGCCCGACTATCTTCCGGCCGGCATGATGTGGCCGCCTCCGCTGACTTTCGTGGGACTGGACGACAAGCCTCCCATGACGGGCCCCACCTCGGAGAACAAGGCAGGTTCCAGATGAGATCGTTCCTTTACACGGCCGATTTCGCCATCAGAGGCCTGCTCGGGCGGAAGTCAAAGAACCTGTCGATTGCGGGCCTGTTTGCTCTGATCGTATTTCTTTTCTCAGGTATCGAATTCATGTCGACCGCGGTCTATCAGGAGACATTGAACGCGCTCGAGTTTCAACCTGCAATCATAGTTCAGAACGTCAGGGCAGGCAGACAGACACCTATTGACCTTGCCTCGGTTGAGGAGATCGGCAAGATCTTCGGTGTTTCGGGTGTTCGGGGAAGAGTCTGGGGCTACTATTTCGATCCATATACAGGAGCCAACTACACCATAGTCGGAGATCCGGGCGACCTGGTCGAGAACCTGGAACTCATTCCTGCAAGCAGCGGCAAGATTCCGGCGGGCAAGGAGATTGAAGCTTTGAGGGATGGAGAAGCCCTGGTAGGAGAGGGAATTCTCAAGGTCCGACATTTGCGCGTCGGAGGGATGCTGAATTTCCAGGATTACGCTGCAAGGCCGATCTCATTCAAAGTAAAGGGCGCATTCTCCTCAACGGTCTCCCTGTGGACGCACGATCTGATACTCATAACTGAGGCGGAAGCTCGCAGACTTTTCGGGCTTGAAAAAGGAATCGTGTGGGATATAGCGGTTGAGGTGCCCAATGAATTCGAGGTCCCTAAGGTCGGCGAGAAGATCATTAGCGCAGTTCCCGGGACCCGAGTTATTGCTACAAACCAGCTCAAGAGAACCTATGGGAGTTCTTACGGTTTTCGGAGCGGCGTGCTGCTGTCCACCAGTGTTGTGTGTCTCCTGGCCTTTCTCATACTGGCGTACGATCGAGTTGCTCGGCTTTCTCAAGAGGAACAGCGGGAAATAGCCATTCTCAAGGCTGTCGGGTGGCAGACAAGAGATGTGATTCGATTGAATATGCTCCAGAGCCTGATACTTTCGTTGACCGGTTTCCTCGTGGGCGTTGTTCTTTCCTACTATCACGTCTTTGCAGCGGGCGCCCCGTTGTTGAGGATCGTTTTTTCCGGCTGGTCGGTGTTGTACCCGCCCCATCCGCTTCCACCTTTGCTGGATCTTTCCAAGCTGTTCGGGCTCATGTTTCTTACCGTGGTCCCGTACGTGGCAGTGGGTATCGTTCCCATTTGGAGGGCCTCAGTCAAAGATCCGGAGGAGGTGTTCCGCTCATGAGCATCATCTCGTTGGAAAAGGTCGAGAAGACCTTTCATCCGGGGAAACCGAATGAGTTTGTGGCTTTGCGCGAGTTGACCCTCGACGTTGAACCCGGGAAGGCCACGGTTCTGGCCGGCCCCAGCGGTTCCGGGAAGACAACCTTGTTGTCGATGATCGGCCTGATGAGCCGGCCCACGTCCGGTCGAATAACGATTCTCGGAAAGGAGACCACTCTCCTGGGAGAGCAGTTCCGCACGTTGTTTCGCCGACGGCACATCGGTTTCATTTTTCAGCATTTTCAGCTCATCACCGACCTGAAGGTCAAAGAGAACCTTGACATCGTTCTTTATCCGGAAGGAATCCCGTTCAACAAAATCAGAGGCAAGCGCACGCGTCTTCTGGAAAGGTTTGGTCTTTCCGAAAAGGCTGTCAGCAAAACATCCGTCCTCTCCGGTGGGGAGAAGCAACGTTTGGCCATCGCAAGGGCCCTCATGAACGGCCCTGAGATACTGCTCGTGGATGAACCGACAGCACACCTGGACACCGCCTTGTCCCGCGAGGTGATTGCCCTGTTCGAAGAGCTCAAGAAAGAAGGTAAAACATTTATTATAGCGTCTCACGACCCTCTGGTTATGGACAGCGGGCTGGCGGAAAGGACCATCCATCTTCGTGACGGGTCAGTGGTCCAGGAGGTGTAAATGATCTGGAACTCCTGGGTGTTGGGATTGATCATAGGGCAGATTGCCGTTGCATCGGTGGGCGCGGCTGCATGTTTGAACGCGCTCAGAATTGTAAGGAGCTGGGACACGGCGTCTCTGTCTCCAGCGCAACTGGAGCTGGAGCACAGATCTGAACTGATTGCCACGATTGTTTCATGGAGCCTACTGTTTCAAATATTTTCGCTGCTGGTGTTTGAGATCACCGCCAGATCTCTGGCGCCCTTCATCCCCGGGGCCATGTGTACTGTTGGGACTCTTCATGCGCACCATCTGGGTTGGCCGGTGCTCTTTCTGAAGATAGGAGCGCTTTACCTTTACGGATGGTGGGTTGTTATCAATCATGTGGACTTGCAATTGGAAGGCTTTCCTCTTACCAGGTTCAAGAGCTGGTACATGATCTTCCTCTTTCCTTTACTCCTAATAGATCTTCTTATGCAAATTGCATTTTTTACCGGCCTAGATTCGTCTGTCATATCGTCTTGCTGTGGCGTCATATTTGAAGTGGGTGGGGAGGGTTTCGGGTCTTCAGTGGCTTCCCTTCCGCCCAAAACCACCAGGGCCTTGCTCTTCGGATTTCTGGCAGTGATGCTCGCTTTGTCTTACGCGGCGCCATGGGAAAACAAAACAACCGGAAAAATAGCCTACGCAATCGGATCTGCTGTGGGCCTTATCCTCGGCATTTCCGGGGTCGTTGCGTTTGTGGCCCCGTACATCTACATGATGCCTGCTCTGCACTGCCCGTTCATATTCCTGGACCACGAACATTTCAACTACGGGTATGTAGTGTACGTTCCATTGTTTGCGGCTTCTTTTCTGGGCATCTCACTTGCGTTGCTCACCATCATCGAACAGAAGTTCCCTTCGACCAGGCTTGCGTCCCAGCGACTTGCAACACGCTTTGTTCAGTATTCCAGGGTGCTGTGGATCCTGTTCTTGGCGGCTGCTTATGGTCCTGTGATCAAGTTCTGGATAGACACCGGGGGAAGGGCCGACCTCTTTGAGGTCGGTTACTGAGGAGGCAAAAATGAGAAGAAGAGATTTTATTATGCGGGTTCTTCGAGGCATCGGAGTTTTCGGTTTGATCGGGACTTTCCTACCGGCAGGCCGGGCATTTTCCTATGCAGCCGAATTTCCAAAGCCAACGAAGAAAGATCGTTGCTCGGTGTGCGGCATGTTTGTCCACAAGTACCCCAAGTGGGCCGCGGGCTTTGTCTTCAAGAGCGGAGCAAAATACTCTCACTGCTGTCCCAAGTGCATGCTCCATAACCTCAACAATATCCCAAAGTACCAGCATGGTGAGAAACGAGAAAACATCAGACTGATATGGGTAACGGAATACTACACAACAAAGAAAATGGACGCACGAGATGTCCTTTTTGTGGTGGGCTCAAGTGTGGTCGGCCCAATGGGCCTGGACCTCATTGCCGTCAAAGGAAGAAAAGCGGCCGAAAACCTCAAGAAGGACTACCAGGGTGAGCTCATCGTCACCCTTGATCAAGTTACTCCTGAGGTAATTCAAAAAGCTCGGAAAGGTCGGTTGAGAAGGTGAGGCGATTCATGTTTCCGGGGGAGTCGTCACGCCGGACATTCCCCCGTCCTTCTCGGCTCATACCGACGATCACCTCTAATAGGGGACAACGAAACATGAAAATGCTCGGCAACAGTTGGTCTTGACAAAGAAATTAGCTGGAGCTATTAAAACAGGATTATTCGCACTTAAGTGTGGTATACTTTTATTGCCGCTGTGAAAAGAGTACGAACCAGGGCCAAAGCCACAAAGTAGTGCCACAAACGGCGGATAACCCGCTGAAATAACTAGGCCCGCCCCAAGCCCTGCGAAAGTTGAGCCAACCAGCAAGGCTCTTGCGGCTGCCAAGATATCAGCCCGGCACCAGAGAAGCGAACAGGAGGGACAACTTCAACATGATGAGACAATTGACGAGAACCGCCGCGAATCGTTTGGAATATCTCTTTGGCTCCACCAAGGGGCTGATCCTGCTCAGCATATCGCTGATCTCGCTGGTTACCGCGATCTGGGCGACCCTCTCCGGCCCGATGGCGGAATGGGGGATCAAGGAGATTACTGTCAGGCTCCTGGGCATGGAGCTGCATCCCGCGCAGCGCGAAGGCAGGATCATCATGCTCTATCACTCCATCGCCATGGCGGTCATTGCCGTCGAGGTCTATATGATCACTTCGGTGGTCGGCATGAAAAGGCACCAGCAGACCACCATCAACGGAACCATCACCGTCGGCTATCTGGTGGCGCTGGTCTTCGGCCTCTGGTTCGCCTACTTCGGTCACAACTTTGTATTTCATGGACTGTTTCTGGTGGGGCAATCCCTGGTCTTCTTCAGTGGCTGCCTCCTGGCAGTGGCGCTCTGGCCTTGGCGGAAAGAATATTATCTTCCCGCTGATTCGGAATATGCCCGTACGAGAAAGGGTGTTGATCTGGAACGGGTCGCGTTTTTCGTTATGACGGTTGCCGCCCTGGGATCGGCCTGCTTTGGGGCGGTTGCGGGCTCCTATTGGGGCCGGGGCCATGAGACTTTTCTGGCCGAGGACCTGATCCGAATTCCCAACAAGAACGCGCTCCAACTCGCGATTATCGGTCATCTTCACATAATGCTCACCCTGATCGCGGTGGCCCTCGCTCTGATCGTAGGCCGCTGGCTCGATTTTAAGGGGATTTTTCACAAGATAGCCATGCCGCTGATGATTGCCGGCTCCATCATCATCACCTTTGGCGTGTGGGCTGTTGTGCCGTGGCAACCGATAGCGCATATTATTATCAACTTCGGAGCGGTATTCGTTATGGTCGCCGCCCTGCTGCTGGTGATTTTTGGGTGGCGGAAGCTGATCCGGGAGCGCCTGGCGGCCCAGGGCATAAAAGGGGGCTTCTGGCCCTCTCTCAAAGCACTGGGACATGATCCCCTGAAGTTCGGCGCCCTGTGGCAGATGGTCTTCATGAACTTCACGGTGAGCGGGGTCGGTATTTTCATGGCGATCAACCTGGACAAGATTTTCCGGGTCTGGCCGGCTCGGGAGGAGCGGATTTCCCTGACCGGCCACTGGCACATCCTGGCGGCCATCATTGCCACCATCATCCTTATGTACTACGCTGACATATGCGGGCTGCGCGGCAAGGCGAGAAAATGGTTCGGCTGGATTCTGATCATCGGCTCCGACATTGCCTTTGCCGCTGTCACGATTTTCTCCATGAAACGGCTCTTTGTCAGCGAATATGACCAGCAGCCCCTGGTGGGCTGGATGACTTTCTTCACCGATCTGGGACTAGGGGCGATTATGGTGATCCTGGCGCTGCTCCTGCTCTGGCGGCTGTACGATCTCTTCCAGCCGGCCGGCCGCTGGAAGGAAGAATTTGACGATCCGGAACTCGCGATGGAGCGGATCCTGCCCGTGATGCCGGCTGATGATTCCGGCAAGGAGGCGGCAAGATGAAAGAAATCAGAATCCTTTTGATGATCCTTTTCCTCATTCCGGCCCTGGCCGGTTGCATGCGTGACGCTGGTACGGAAGCCATCCCGGGGTTTGACTCCGGGGTTACTCCCGGGTCCTGGGTACTGATCCCGGCAAGCGAGTTTGCTTCCGGCCTGCACAATCATGCCACCAAGGTCGATAATGATTATGAAATCATGGCCACCCATGTCACCAATAGTCAATATGCCGCCTATCTGAACGACGCCCTTGCCAAGGGTACCATCAAGATCGTGGACGACAAGGTAATGGGACCTTATCCCGGAGAGAGATTCGACGGCTACAACCACGAATTTCCGGTCAAGAAGGGCGACAAGCTCCACGTGCCGCTGAAGGCGCAGGGTCTTGCCATCGAGTTTGACGGTAAGACCTTCACGGTCAAACCGGGACGGGAAAACCATCCCGTGGTTCAGGTCACCTGGTTCGGGGCCAAGGCATTTTGCGATTTTTTCGGCTGGCGGCTGCCCACCGAGATCGAGTGGGAAAAGGCGGCCCGGGGCACCGACACAAGGTCCTATCCCTGGGGAGATGAAATCACCCCGGCCCATGCCAACTATTACGCAGGCTATGATCCCTTTGAAAAGGGTTTCGGCAAGCAGGGAACCACCACTCCCGTGGGCTTTTATAACGGCCGGATTTATGACGGTTTTCAGACCGTTGACAACCGCAGTCCCTACGGGCTTTACGACATGGCCGGCAATGTCTGGCAGTGGGCCGGGGATGACTACCCGGATACGCACTACCGCTGGATGCGGGGCGGCAGTAAGGCCAACTATGATTACAATCTGCGGGTTTATGCCCGCAACAGCAGTGGCCCGGATTATCATTCGATAAGTGTCGGTTTCCGGGCTGCCCGAGACCCCAAGCGTTGAAAGTGTTTGCCGACCACGTCAAGTACTACCTGGCGCTGACCAAACCGAGACAGACCGGGCTGCTCTTGTTCACCGGCCTGGCCGGCTACCTGAGCGGCCGCTGCCCGGTGCTGAACCTGCCCGAGATGATCGGCCTGCTGGGCAGTCTTCTGCTGGCCATCAGCGGCTGCACCGCCCTTAACATGGTCTATGACCGTGACATTGACGCCCGGATGGGGCGCACCGCCGATCGCCCGTTGCCTGCCGGCCGGATCACGGTGAGGGCCGCGCTCGGTTTCGGAGTTCTGCTCATCATGGTTGGCCTTGCCTGGGCCTTTATTCTCTCCCCGCTCTTTGCCCTGGTGATCGCGGCCGGCCTCTTCTTTGATCTGGTCGTCTACACCATTTGGCTGAAGCGGCGAAGTGCCTGGTGCATAATCTGGGGCGGCATCGCCGGGGGGATGCCGATCCTGGCAGGCCGGACGCTGGCAATCGGCTGGATTGACCCGGTCGGAGGCATGCTGGCGCTGGCGGTCCTGCTATGGATACCCACCCACATTTTGACCTCTGTCATGCACTATTTCGAGGATTACCGCAGTGCGGGGATACCCAGCTTTCCTGCCGTGTACGGCTTTAAGAATACCCGGCTGGCGGTGGGCCTGGCCGGCATCGGCACGACCGCGGCCGTGGGGATCGGCTTCGCGGCGTTGGGGATTTCCTGGGGATACTTGCAGCTGTTGGCGCTGCTCTCCGCCTGCCTGATCGGCTTGGCCCTGGTCAGCATCTTAAGGCCCTGCAATCAGCTCAACTTGGGCCTGTTCAAATTCGCCTCCCTCTACATGCTGGGCGCCATGGTCATGCTGATGGTCGGAGGGTACAACACGAGCCAGAGCAAGCCGATGGACCGTGAGGGGGAAGAAGCATCGTATTCACGTGAAGTATCGGGTCAACATGGGGCGACTCATCTCCCCCTCCAAACCTCCCCCATACGTAATTCCGGGAGCTTGTACGGTTCACGGTGAACGATTACTACGGCAGACTATTTTGAACAAAAACTGCGTAAACTTATAGCGAAGAAGAATCGGAACCTAACACCGGAGCAAAAAAAAGTTCTGGACAAATTCATGGAATCTGCCACAATGTTCGGTGACATCAATCAAGATCTGGTCAACCTGAAAGGCATCGGTTTCAAGTGCTTTCTGCCCGCGACATGGGAGCGTGAAACAGCTGGGCCATTTCATGCACAGACTGGTATTCTGATAGTGCAATCCGGGCCTGTATATGGAAGTCCTCAACTACAAAGAAGGCATGAAAGTAGGCGACTTGAGAGGCATCATCAGCGTTGCGGTTCCTGTTATGTAAGTTGCCGATGTATCAAAGAAACATAATCGTTCACAGGGATCGTCCCTGCGGAACGCAGGGCTGAACGACAACAGGAAACCACAGAGCCACTGACACACAGAGAAAGGCCGGAACGAAGTGCATGCCGTGCCTCTGTGGTGAAATTGTCATTTTTTTCGTTAATGGGCTAAACACGGGCGGCAAACATCTCCGCGGTTTTGTAAGGGCTGCGCTCCGTATGGAGCTCAGTGGCAATCAAAAGTTGGTTGCTCCGTACTGTTTGGCGCCTGTTGCCCCTGACGATATTAATACTCTAGCTAAAAAGGAGGAAGACTATGAACTGGTTTGACAAAATCGTTCTTTTGGCAACCGGTTTGGTGGCAATCTACCTGATAGTGCTATTTATTCAGGATTATCGTGGTAAAGCTACCAAGGCCGTCCATAACATCTATTACATTATCTCTTTTGCCGTTTTATTGGTTTCGGGGCTACTGCTAATCATTTTTGGTTGGGGTGCCCTCGGCAATCCCCTGGTGGCAGTGGTTGCTACTCTGATACCGCTTGGGCTATCCATGGGACTAGTGGCACAGTTCTATGAGAAACAGGCAAAGGCTTATCTTGTTTTTGCTCTAATTGGGTTGGTTGTCATTGCCGTTACGCGCTTTACATCAGTGGGGGCGGGATTTGCTGTCGTTATATATGCACTTGTCCACGCTGTTGCGGGTATCTTGATAATCCTCATTCCCATCCTTGCAACTAAGGACAAGAAGGCACCGGGCGGTTTTATCATGGTTACAGTTGGGGGAGTGTTGATCAGTGTTGGCGGCATTGCGTTGGCCTTGTTAAAGGCAGGTACCCCGATCCTTTCCGCTGGAACCATACTTACTATTCTGGCGCCATTGCTTTTGCTCATGGCTCTTGCCTATGCATGGGGGTTTACAAAAAAGGTCAAGGCCGCCTAAAAGGAGGCAATTTAGGATTGCCGAGAGATATTGGTTGTTGCGGGAGCAGCGCGTTTTGGTGGCAAATTGTCACAGCGGCTATGATTGAAAGGAACGAGAGTCTTGCTTTGAGTTGCGCGGATTCATCGTAACCGTTCAACCGGAGCGTGATGTCGGCGAGGCGATCGAACGACCGCAACAGATAAGAGGGCAGACCCGTGGGTCTGCCCCTACTTTTCTCGGGTCCGTGGCTACGGCGCGACGCCCATATGTGCGCCCTTCCAAGATCTTAGCGGCCATCGGATGGTGACCGTCCTGACAATCTCAGTTGTGATACCGCTTCGCGGTTTGACAAGTAAAATCTCGGGGCCTACGATGGGGCATGCTCGAAGGGGGAGCTACTGGGCGTAGGGCCAATTTGCGAGCCGGTTGGTGTGGGAGCTTCGAGAAAGGCATTGGGCTCATGCTTTGCACGGGGACACGGGGACACGGGGATGTCGAGGGATGGGGTGAGGGCCTTCCGGATAACCGGCGCCTCACAAATCTGCGCAGCCCACGGAATATGTTGAGGTACTTAGGGTGTGTCACAAAACAAACCTTGCAACAGGTTGCTGACGCAATTGTAGTGGCAGACCCCGGATCGGAGTCCGGGGCAGGCTCTGCGTGTCTGCCCCAATTGTCGGGGTGCGCACGCGGGAAAGGGCGGACACATAGGTCCGCCCCTACAGGAGAATGCCAACGTTCTTTCGTGGCAGGCCCTAATGGTCCGTCATCAAATTTAGCCTGCCGCCTGCGGAAAGCGCCTCGGGGCGCCGACGGCCGCCGGAAGACCGGGCCAACAGCCGCGGGCCAAGGAAGTAGGGGCGACGCATGCGTCGCCCTCCTGATCGCAAGGATGAAGTACCTGTCAGTTGCAAGGGTTATTCTGTGACGGACCCTTACTTGCAGGAGGAGCGTCTGCCGGAGCCAGGAGACAATTCAGTCAACCAATAACCGTAGTTGTGCAGCGGCGAGTTACTTCGAGGCTCCTGGTGAGCGCTATGGGCACACCAGGATTTTGGGAGACGAGCTGTTTCTTGGATTATCACCCGGCGGTACATGTGCGGAAGCCGTCCGTCAGCTTTTGTTGGGATGCACAGCCCGCCCGGTAATTCCCGCGGACACCATCCGGCGTCGTAGAGCATAGCGAGAAATCCCGAGAAGACAAGCGGCTTCTTGCCTGTTTCCGCCAGAGTGTCGTAAGGCCTCCTCGACCAGGCTGCGCGTCAGATCGGCAACAACATCGTCGAGAGACGCCTGGGGTGGAAAAGGCGTGGCCCACTCCCAGTCATCCGCGCGCGCATCACCTGAAGCAAGGGAGTCCAAATCCAACGCCACGCCTCCGGAAAGGATCAATGCCCGCTCCAGTACGTTCCGAAGTTCCCTTACGTTGCCGGGCCACCTGTATTCGGACAGGTGGTCCAAGGTAACGGGATCGACCTCCGGCATCTCGGATAGTTGGAGTTCGGCTGCAATTTCTGAAATAATTTCGTCGACCAGTATAGGAAAATCCTCAATCCTTGCCCGAAGCGGTGGGATCCTTATTGCAAACACGTTCAGGCGAAAAAACAGGTCGGAGCGGAAACGGCCCTGGGACACTTCGTTTTCCAAATCCCGATTTGTTGCCACCATGAGTCTGGCGCGGACTGTAATTTCCTTTTCCCCTCCGACGCGAGCGAAGGATCGCTTGTCGAGGAAGGTCAGTAGCTTGGCCTGGAGACGGAGAGGGAGATCTCCTATTTCATTCAGCAAAAGTGTTCCACCCTCCGCCAATTCCAGGAGGCCCCGTCTGCGACCGCGCGCCCCGGAAAAGGCGCCGGCCTCGTGCCCGAAGAGTTCCGACTCAGCCAACTCCGGAGCCACCGCGGCACAATTGATACAAAAGAAAGGACCTCTTGCCCTTTGGGAATGACGGTGAATATACGCGGCCAGGAAATCCTTGCCGCATCCGCTCTCTCCAGTCAGCAGGACCGTGCTGTCTGTTTGCGCCACCATAAGAGCTGCACGCAGGGTCACGCGCATGGTCTCTGAACGGCACTTTTCTTCGATTCGATGTGACGCGGGCCGGACAATCGTTCGCCCGGTAACGTCGCGAGCAATACCAAATACCCCGACGATTTCGCCTTTGCCGTCGCGCAAAGGGACCCTGATATCGAGGAAGGTAGAGGGACTCCCGCCCACCGGCCTGGTGTGCTCTTGTTCAACAACCTCGCCATTGAGTACACGAGAATCGAGATCGTGCAAGTACTCGCCCACTTGCGGACCAAAAAGATCTGTGTCCGACCGGCCGACGATACTGGATGTCTCCAGGCCCAACAGATTCTGCATATGCGAATTTACGTGAGAATATCTTAGAGACCGGTCCTTGATGAAAATGCAGTCTTGGGCCGACTCGAAGACTGTTCGAAAACGTTCCTCACTCCCTCGTAATTCTTCCTCTGTTCGCTTGCGCTGCGCGACCTCAAGGCGGAGTTTTTCATTAGCAATTTGGAGTTCTTCGCGCCGGGCTTTCTCTTCTTGATAGAGTCGTGCGATGTCTTCAGCATATTTCAAAGACTGTCTGGTCGATATCCCCTTCTTTCCCGACTGCCCTTGGGCTTGTTCGGTATTGTGTGTCATGGGGCCCTCCGGCGCCGTATCCCTCACTCAAGGATATCGTCCACTTTACGCATCAGTTCCAAGGGGCTGAAAGGTTTGCCGAAATAGTCGTCTGCGCCTGCTTTGAGTCCTGTCTCTCGGTCAATGTCCTCGTGCTTGCCGGTGAGGATTACCACCACGCAGTCTCTGGTTTGAGGATCTGTCTTCAAGATCCTTGTGGCCTCAAGGCCGTCGATACTTCCAGGCATCATTATGTCCATCATTATCAGATCGGGCTTTTCGGCGCCGGCGATCTTGACCGCCTTTCCGCCGTTCTCGGCCTTTAAGACAGTTCGATCCGCTGTGTGCAGGGTTTTTTCCACCAGGTCTCTGATCTCGGCCTCGTCATCCACGATGAGTATTTTCTTCAATGGGGCCTTCTCCTTGTAAGAGGTGACGCAAGCGAATCAGGGGGCTGAATTTCTCGGGAATTCCTTTGCCGGGTTCGCTTTCACGTAGAGCTGTGCTCCCCTTTTCCTCAACATCGGGTTTGGGCTTGGTCATGCCCGGATCCATTGGTCAGAAGTGTCTGTTTGAGACATTCACAGGATATAATTATTTGGAGAATTTTTCAACTCTATCAGCAGCTTCTCTGAGGACGCTGATCTCCGTGAAAACCCGCGGCGGGCGGCTATCCCAGATCAGCTGGAATAGTTTGGAAACACTGATCGGCTCTTCCGCAAAGCTGCTCACGCGGTCACTCCCGGATCAGTCATGCCTCGTCCAGAACCCTGCGAACATCTTGTGAGAGTTTCTTAATGTCGAAAGGCTTCCAGACAAACCCCTTGACGCCCCTTTCGACAACGCTTTTGGCCGCTGCATCAGCCGAGTAGCCGCTGGCAATCAGAACTTTGGCCTTCGGGTCGATGTTCAGAAGCTCCTCAAGGCACTCCCAACCTCCCATCTCCGGCATGATCAGGTCCAGAATCACCAGAGATATGCGAGCTTTTTCTTTGCGGTAAACTTCCAGGGCCTCTTTCCCGTTCGCGGCAGTAAGGACAGTGTACCCGTGATTCGTCAGTACCGTCTTGCCCAGCTTTGTAATCAACGGCTCGTCATCGACCAAGAGAATCGACTCGGTTCCAAATGCGGCCACTGCTTCACTTTCGGCCACACCCCGCGCCGTCTCCGGCTCTGCCACGGGAAGATAGATCCTGAAAGCAGTCCCTCCCCCTGGTTCACTTTCACACACAATACTACCCTTGTGGCCTTTCACTATTCCGAATACCATGGCAAGTCCGAGGCCGGTTCCCCCGGCGTTCTTCTTTGTCGTGAAGAACGGCTCGAAAATGTGATCCACAATTTCCTTTTCCATGCCGTGACCGGTATCCGACACCTTCAATAAGACATTCTCGCCCGGTTCAGCGTCAATGTGGATCCTGCAATACTCTTCATCCAGAGTGGCCATGTGGGTTTCTATGGTGAGTTTACCGCCTCGGGGCATAGCATGTTGCGCATTGACCGCGAGGTTCATTAGTACCTGCTCAATCTGGGTCGGGTCGGCTTGGACATTTTTCAGATCATCGGCCAAAATGAGTTTGATTTCGATCATTCTGGGAATCGTTCTAGACAATAGTCTTGCAGCTTGTTTCACCTCATCGTTGACGTTGAGGGAACGTGGGAATGTCTCCACCCGCCTGCAAAATGTGAGTATCCTCTTTACCAGATCCGCGCCGCGCCTACACGCGTGGATTGCTGCCTGAAGTTCGTCATAATCCGGGCCCCCGGCTTCTTTTCGCATTAACAGCAGCTCGGTATTTCCTAACGCAATTGTGAGCATGTTGTTGAAATCATGGGCAATGCCACCGGCCAAGGTTCCAACGGCTTCCATCTTCTGGGCTTCGATGAGCTGTTTGCGGAGTTGCACCTCGTACGTAACATCGCGCACTGTAGTCAGACTTACGGTCCCCAATGTCGGGTCATGCCAAACAATAGAATTGATGATAACATCTATTGCCGCGCTGTCTTTCTTGATTAATTGATAAGATATGTCGCGCACTTCACCATCACGCCAAAAATGCTCCAGGACTCGGCCAAGAGTCTTTCTTGACTCCGCGGTCATAAGGAAATCAAGTTTGCGCCCTATGACGTCGTCCTGCTCGTAGCCCATGGTGGTCAACCATTTCCGGTTCACATTGCGAATTCGTCTCTCCTTGTCGATTGAGTGCATCATCACCGGCGCGTCCTCGTAGATTTTCCGGAAACGCTCCTCACTCCTCTGGAGCGCCGCCTCCGCTTGTTTCCGCTGGTCAATTTCGGCCCGCAACTGTTCGTTTGCCCGGGCCAATGCTGCGGTTCTCTCCAAGACACGTGTCTCAAGGTCAGCGTGAGCCTCACGCAGTTCCCTTTCCGTCCGGTGCTTGTACAGAGCCATCTCCACTGTATGAAGCAAGTCTGTCCCAGAAACCGGTTTCACCAAATAGGCGAATGCTTCCGTCATCTTTGCCTGGTCAAAGAACTCCTCCGAGGAATGGGCGGTAAGATATACAATCGCAATGTCGAAGCGAGACCGTATACGCCTTGCCGCCTCAATTCCGTTCATCTCACCTTCCAAAGAGATGTCCATCAGCACCAAATCGGGTCGTGTTTCCTCGGCCTTTTCAACGGCTTCCTCACCTGAGGGTACCACCCCGACGACGTCGTATTCCGATATTCCCAGGTGCCTGGCGAGATTCCTGGAGAGTAGGGGTTCATCTTCCACAACCAGGATTCTTGATGGCTTTGTCATTCCCGACCACCTTTCCGGAGATTTTCAGGTTCTCGAAATTTGACCCGAACTTCAGTAGCTCTTGTCCTGTTGATCTCAATCTCACCGCGAAGCTTTGTCACAAAACTCTCTACCAATTCCAGTAGGGTCAGGCTTCCCCAGATACCCGTAAGGCTCGGTCTTCTTGGCTCTTTCAAGGACATCCTTCTCAGCGAATCCCGTGAGATACACGACAGGAATATCGAACCGAGACCCGATCTGATCAGCAGCCTCAATGCCGTCCATCTCGTCTGTCAAGTTGATGTCCATCAGAACAAGGTCAGGCTTGGAATCCTCGGCCTCTTGGATGGCTTCTTCTGCTGAAGTGACCATTCCGGTGATCTCGTAGCCGAGATTCTTGAGAGAACGGGCCAGGTCTTTGGCCAGAATCATTTCGTCTTCGACGATTAGGACGCGAGACATGGACAGGCGTCCTCCTTCCTATGGGAGGGTTGGATGACGAGCGCCGGGTCCCCAAAGTACTGCGAACAAGGGGAGTGGCGAGAACAAATTCCCTCCATTCTCACAAGAATTACCAGATCGGCCGCTAAAGGGGAAGAAAATTCCGCAAGCTCATCATCCCCCGTCATGACTCACCGGAACAACTCACGGATCGGGTCCGGTTTCAGCGAATCTCATATGTTCGCCGATATTCCCGCCGATCCATCCTGTTTCGCCCGTCCCGCGTATCGGAGCCGTGCAGGGAGTTGCTCAGCATGTGAACATGAAATCGGTATTATGTCCCCGGAATTCTCGACACTACCGCGAGGTGTTCGGCTGTGGGCCAACGAGAACATTTTGGTTGACCCAGGGGCGTTCGGTAAGGTACGCTCAAGAAGATGATAAAGGAGGTCTTCTCAGCAACGTTACAACGGTTTGACTCCGTCGGTTCATGAACGAGACGATACACGGCCTTTTCAGGGTCCAGGGAACCATCCCTCGACCCTTCAACGGTGCCGAGACGCCTTAAATGGCAAGACCGGCGCGTGGTTCTCCCGTATATAGCGGGGTAGGCTGGATCAGGGGCGTGGCAAGAGAACGACTTAAGGGCCAAAGTGGAGGAGATGGAAGAGTCTCCGACGGAACCCAGATCCTTCCACGATCAGCAGGGCGCTTTTTCGGGCGTAGTACCATCGGGGAAAGGTAATGAGTCCTTTTCGACGTGCAAGAGCACGCTTCCCCGGTTAAGATGGTTCACCAGACTCGCTGCACCGGTCTTTGGAAAGCACGGCCAAGAGGTTGCACCTCTTGCACTCTTCCAGCGTTTCCCCGCCCGGTTTCAGCCCGTCCTTTGAGGAGATAAAGATTCTATGAAGCTGCTCTTGGTATTTCCCAAAAGTGAAGGTGGTTATTGGGGAAAGGTCCGTCACGGAAAAGCGGGCCTTGTGGCCTTGGGGTTGCCGACAGTGGCAGCGCTCACGCCGCCGGGTTGGGATGTCTCCATTCATGATGCTCGTGTGACTCCGTTAGATTACGAACAAAAGATTGATCTGGTAGGCATCACGGGCTATACGGCGGAGATAACCAGTGCCTATGCCATAGCTGATGAATTCAGGAAGAGAGGTATTCCCGTGGTTTTGGGCGGTATCCATGTCAGCGCGGTGCCGGAGGAAGCCCTCAAACACGCCGACGCAGTCGTAATCGGGGAAGCCGAGGAGATATGGAAGCAGCTATTACTCGATTTTGAATCAGGATCAATGCAAACCACCTATCACTCAGACATGCTGTGCACGATGGAAAAGATGAAAGTTCCCAGACGGGATCTCCTCAACAAGGCCATGTATACGAGTTATAACACAATTCAGGCCACAAGGGGCTGTCCTTACGATTGTGATTACTGCGCGGTCACAGGTGTATTCGGACGTCAGTTCCGAACGCGGCCCGTAGCAGAGGTGCTGGATGAAATCCGTGCATTCGACTCAAGACACTTTCTATTTGCAGATGATAACATTTGCGGGCAGCCCCGTTATGCGAAGGAGCTGTTCAGGGCTTTGATCCCCCTGAAAAAGAAATGGGGCGGGCAGACCTCCATTACTTTTGCCAAGGATGATGAACTCCTTCGGCTGTATGCAAAAAGCGGCGGGCAATATGCCTTTATCGGTCTTGAGAGCCTTTCCCAGAATAATCTCAAGGACATCAACAAGCCATGGAGTAAGGCCGAAGATTACGAAGAAGCCATCCGCAAAATTCATCGTGCGGGTATCAATGTTATCGGGAGCTTTATATTGGGCCTGGATAATGACCATCCTTCCGTTTTTCAGCACACCCTTGAGTTTGTCGTGAAAAATCGGATTGCCGGCGCCCAGTATCATATCCTCACACCGTTCCCCGGGACACGCCTATACGACGGAATGGAGAAAGATCAACGCATTCTGGAACGAGATTGGTCAAAGTATCACACAAGTGAGGTCGTATTTCAGCCTGTCAGTATGACTGCCGAAGAGCTGCAGGATGGCTACAATTGGATTTTCCGGCAGACGTACACCCTTCCCAACATTCTGAAACGGGTATTCCGCAGCTGGCGGGGGATTCCGTATCGGGTCGCCGTGAATCTCAGCTACCGGAAAAAGGCCTTGCAAACACCCGTCGTCTCTTTCGGAAAATATGGATGAGATGCGACTTCCCGCACATTGAGCTCTTTCTCAAGAGGATGCCCCCTGCTTCCAGTGCTCAACTCTGAGCCATTTAATGAATTCCTGAAGGGTTAAGGTGCGGGTGTCTAATGTACAAAGGTAGTTGACATCGGCAACCCCCCCCGGTCATAAAGAACCTTTGATTGGTTTTTGACGAATACGGCATCTTCACGAGCAGAAAGGACATACTTGATAAAGATATACGTTGATGCAGACGGCTGTCCGGTAAAGAATGAGGTCTTTCGAGTGGCCCTCCGCTACGGGCTCAGAGTCTATGTGGTTTCCAACTCCAGACTTAGAATTCCTCAAGAGGCACTATTTGAGCTTGTGATCGTCAATAAACGATTTGACGCGGCAGATGATTGGATTGTGGAGCATGTTAATGAAAACGATGTCGCTGTGTCAGCTGACATTCCCCTTGCTGCGCGGTGTCTTAAAAAGGGCGCTCGAACACTGGACCCGAAGGGTCGTGTTTTCACTGAGGATTCCATTGGAGCTGCCCTTGCTGGTAGAGACTTGATGGCCTATCTCCGGGAAACGGGAAATATCACGAAAGGTCCGGCTCCTTTTGAAAAGCGAGACCGTTCTCGTTTCCTACGGCATCTCGACGATGTAATCCAGGCCGCTCTTAGAGCAAAGCGTAACCCGGTATGAAAATAACCCCAAGCCCCCTTGGCAACAACCCGCAGCGGATCCGCCAACGGTTGGTCAGGTTCGTTATGCGCTCGACAGATGTCACGCCTCATTTCCCACCGCCCAACTATGGGCCCTGGGATGCTGACAACAACCCACACAGCACTCACTATGCGTAGATATTCCAAACGGAGATCCAAACTGCTGCCGAAAGGACTCGTGGTCATCCACGAAGACCGAGATATTCTTGTCGTAGATAAACCACCAGGTCTTTTGACGATGGGCACGGGTACAGAGAAATCACGAACAGCTTACTTCATTCTGACTGATTATGTCCGCAAGGGCTGCGCCAAGTCCAAGAAACGCATTTTCATCGTTCACCGACTGGACAAGGATACTTCGGGGGTACTCCTTTTCGCGAAGAGCCAAGAGGCAAAGCTATCCTTGCAGAGCCAGTGGAAGGAAACGAAGAAAAAGTATCTCGCCGTGGTTCATGGCCAATGTGAGAAGGGCTCGGAAACTATTACCACATACCTGGTACAGAACAAGGCTTACCGCGTGTACTCCACATCCGATACCACCAAAGGAAAATTGTCTCATACTGCTTACACCGTGCTCAAGGAGACAAAAGACCATGCTTTACTGGAAGTCGATCTCCTGACGGGCAGGAAGCACCAGATTCGCGTACATCTTGCCGATATCGGACACCCGGTTGTGGGCGACAAGAAGTACGGAAAAGGGATTAAGGCCCACCAACGTCTGGCGCTGCATGCTAAGTCGATTTCCTTCAGACACCCCTTCACCGGTGAGCAGCTCACCTTTGAAGCGAGGGTTCCAGAATACTTCAACAAACTGGTTGGTAGTTTGAGTCAGGTAAATGCCCAACAAACCAACACAGCGGACGCGTAAAATATATTCCGGGGTTACGGCTCACGGTGAACGGTTATGCTTGTTGACATAGACCTTTCTCGCGGCAAACCCGGATTACAATAATATTCGCGAAATGGTATCAGACCGTTTTTCTTGACTTCTCTTGCAGGATCACAGTATTCTCAATGAAAATAACGAGCGTCAGTTGATGGAAGCGCTGATTGGCCGGCGCTTCCCATGTTTTCCAGGCGAGGCTAAGTGTGCGTTGCGCCGCCTGGACTGATCGGCACTGCCCACCATAGATTCTGGACGACACAACGATCCGTTATTTGCTGTAGAGAGCAAGCTCATAATGACCTGGACACCTGAATTGAACGGACATCAATGGGCACGGTAAACGGATCCACATGTCCGGCTGGAAGCTGTCCCGCAGATGTGCCGCACGAAAGGGTTGATTGCCTGATCATGGAGAAGTCGGAAGAAAAATCGCAAATCGGCCGGGTCGCCCAAAGGATGTCCAGGCCTCCTGACATCGTGTCCAGCGATACCACTTTCCTTGCGTGGCAGCGCACCCACTTGGCAAATGAGAGGACATTCCTCAGCTGGAGCCGAACGAGCATTTCTCTGCTGGCACTCGGCTTTGTTCTGGAAAGATTCGAGCTCTTTCTTCAGGAGCTCGTTAGAGCCAGTGGAGGAACAATAGCCCTTGAGGCCCGAGGCGGGGTAGTGTTACTCGGCCTGGTCTGCTTTTTGGGAGCAGGGATTGCCATCGTCCTTGCCGGGGTCAGATTCATGAAAATGAGGCGGAACATCGATGGGGGTGTGGCACGGTTCTCAGTGGTTCCTGAAGTCCTCATAATGGTTTCAGCCGTGGTGGTAGTGGCACTGGCAATCCTTCTCTCTTTGTCAGGGTTTTCCAGACTTGTCGGCTCACTCCTGTGACGGCCGGGATGTCTCACGAACTGAGCATTGCAACCCGCGGGACTTAATGGCGGAGCAAGGCGAAACCTAGCCACAGAGAACACAGAGAAAGCGCGGTTCCCGCGAACGCGGGCGAAACCGAACAAATGCCGTCAACCAAGGAGTTACGTATGCCCTTCACGGAAATAAGAGGGAGAAAGATCTATTACGAGATGCATGGGGATGGAGACACTGTTCTGCTTCTCCACCACGGCTTTGCAAGCGCCAAAATGTGGAAGGAGATATATCCGAGCATTGTGGCGGCAGGCTACAGAGTAGTTGTGTACGATAGAAGAGGGTACGGGCAGTCGGATCCGGGCCCGGATTTCGAGGAGTTCTGGGTGAGCGACACGTTTGTTGACGAGAACGTGAAGGACCTGGCCGAGTTGATCAAGGCGCTCAACCTTGATCCTTTCAGCATTGTCGGCCAGTGCGAAGGCGGCGTAGTAGGAATGGAATACGCGGGCAGGTTCCCCCTTCACGTCAAGGCTCTCGCTGTTGCGAGCACCTTATGTTTCAGCCAAACTACTTTGATTGAATTCAACAAATTGAAGTTCCCAAAGTCATTTCAGGAACTGGAGCCGGATATTAGGGACAAAATGATCCGGTGGCACGGCTCGGACCATGCCGAACCGCTCTACGAAATGGCTCGAACCCGCGGCGGAGCATACGGAAGCGGCTTCTTTGACTTTAGGCCCCGGTTACCCTTTGTCACGTGTCCCACTCTCATCTTGTATCCGGACAGGAGCGCACTCTTCGAGGTGGAACAGGCGGTGGCTTTCTACCGTCTTTTGCAGAACGCCGAACTGGCCGTTATTCCCCGCTGCGGCCACAACACTTACGACCAAAAGCCCGAAGAATATATTGGGCATGTTTTGAATTTCCTGAACAGAACCAGTCACGAAACAGGCAAAGAGGAGGTCGATTACTCCATGACGTGCATTGCGCCTGCTCCTCCCCGCTCAGAATCGGGGTAGCGGAAAAGTCTCGTGGCTGCCCGATTTCAAGGCAGGAGAAATACTCACGAAAGTGGAAGCATCTCCATGCCGGGCATTTGGCCCCATGATGGAATAAGGAAGTGGAGGCGGTTGACGGCATCCACCATTGAGATATAGAATGCCGCAAACAGATAAGTAATGGGTGAAGGGCAATTGCCATTTGCCTTTCGCACTTGTACACACTTGAGCATAATAAAGGAGGCTATGGATATGGCGCCTGGTAATGAAACATCAGCAGACGCATATGTGGATGTGTTGTTCGGTGAGGCTCAAAAGAACTGGGGCTGGCTACTGGCTTTGGGAATCTTATGCGTCATCCTGGGAACCATTGGACTGGGAATGACTTTTGCGCTGACTGTGGCGAGCGTTCTTCTGTTTGGGGTCCTTTTTCTGGTGGGCGGCGGCTTCCAGCTGATCCAAGCGTTAAAGTGCAAAGGTTGGAAGGGGATTATCTGGCATATTCTTATTGCGGTCCTCTATGTGGCCGCGGGAATCGTTGTCATCCGCAATCCAGTCGGGGCTTCAGTCATGCTCACGCTCATATTCGCGTGGATAATCATTGTCGTGGGGGTCATGCGAATCATCACGGCAATCCAGATGCGAAGCGGGAAAAACTGGATCTGGCTCTTATTGGCAGGCATTGCCTCCGTTGTGTTGGGAGTGATCATCATGGCGAAGTGGCCTATTTCGGGCCTTTGGGTGATCGGTCTTTTTGTTGCCATTGAACTGATCCTCAACGGCTGGTCCAATATCCTGGTGGCGTTGGCCGCGCGAGGCGCCGGCCACAAGTAGGGGAGGCGTCCCGACCGGTGTACATTCCCGGGCGGAGCCTGGGAACGAGGGAAGGGGGACATGGGCGCCAACCTGGTGAACAGGCCGCGAGTCCCGGAGGGACTCCTGATAGTAGCCCCGGAATTCATTCCGGGGTACGTTGTCCCTACAAGGCAACTCCCGAGTCCCAGAGGGACGACCAGGACGGACATCGGGGAATATACTGACAGCAAACTTCCGCCGATCAGTACTAGTGGATCTCCAGGATCACCTCTTTTCCCAATTCCTGGAGTAGGTTGACGATGGCCTGGACGCTTCGGCTCTTGAATCCCATCTCTTGCGGCAGATTTGGATTCAGGTGCGCTGGGTTTATGGCCTGCCCAAGGAAGATCCTGATGCTGTCGGAATAGAGCAATTCCGAGGTGAGACGGCTTGCGCCGTCATGTTTGCCGACCAATGATTCGGGGTGGTCGAGGTTTTCCAGTATTTCCAGAGCGTGGTTGACCGTATGAACCCCCTCTGTGACCAGGTCTATACCTTCCACTTTGGCGGTCGGAGGGATTGCCTCGGTCATTGACGACAGGTCCACCACAACATCCTTTTCCAGCTTCTTGGCAACGATTCCCGCTGTGGTGCCTCCGGAGACTATCTTGCGGCCAGGGCCGTCCAGAAAAGTCTTCACGACCGTCTCATCATCTTCGGCGTTAACGGGTGGGCCTATCATGAACGAAACAAAGCGTTTACGCCGAATCTTGAGCACGCCCGCGGTTGTGTCGTCCCCGGGTTTATCTTCGTAGAGTTGTCTGGCTCTTTCCACAAGCGTCTCAGCAACCTTTTCCGCTGAAGCGTCTTCATGTACCTGGGTTTCCAGGAACGCGGCAATCTTTTCCCAGTCCCAACCAAGGTTGAGCAGCCCTCCGATGCCCGCGTGGATTTCTCCATCGCTCACGGTCACCAGCCAGTCTCCCGGTTCCACGTGAACGTGGGCTTCGCGGATTTTTCTTGTCCCGAAGACCCTGTCCTTGTATTTGAGCTCGCTGACATATCCCCGCTTCAGGAAAAAAGTGGGGGGATTGTCAAACTCGGCAAGGTACACTCTTCCGTCGTCCTGCGCCTTGATGAGGGTGAACGTGCTGTAAGCGATCTTACGGACCTGACACTCGGGAAGGGTATCGGTAAGGGTATCCACCACCTCTTCCAGGGGCAGTCCTCGTTCGATGAGTCGCGTGGCTATTTTCGTGGTGAGGGTGGCGAGTATGTTCGCTTTCACTCCGCTCCCAAGGCCGTCGGAGAGTACCATGAGCTTGCCGTCCGCTATAGGCGCCACGGATAAGGAATCCCCGCAAAGGATCTCTCCGTGCTTGCAGATGTTTGCGCCGCCTGATTCTATGAACAGTGCTTCATTCATTATGCTCTTCCGTCCTTTGCACTCTGTCCCTTAAGGCCTGCAACGGGGCCCGATACGCGCTCGCGTTCATCCGACTCTCCGGCCAGCTTTATCAACTCGTAAAGGGCCGCCTTGGTTTCGGCTGTGGTCTCGCCGAGCAGCCCGGCTATCTCCTGGGCCACTCGCATCTGCTGATGTATCACCTGCTGGGCCCTTGTGAGAGTCTCCGCCTTGAACACGTCGGCCTCCTGGTCCTTTCTTACCGTGTCGGTAATATCGACCAGCATCAGGACCCGGAGATCCTCGTCAGGAAGCTTGAAATTATAGAGCTTGGCGGTTCGACCCACCTTGGTGAGTTCCACCCATCGCGAATCCCCGGGGCTTCTTTCCAGCGGGTCCACCCCGAAGAGTTCTTTGAAGGTCTTGCCACCTACCACTTCGTGGCCGGTGGCCGAGGCAAGCTCTACGAAAGCGCGATTGTTGTATACGACGCGATGGGCCTCGTCTGCAAGGGCCAGGGCCACGGGCAGTCTCTGGAAGATAGTTTCAGCCCTCTGTTGCGCGTGCTCGCGACGCGTGGAGTCCACGGCCGCCTTGGTCCGGAGCGCGGTGTAGACCATCAGCGTTATCTGATGGGGGCCGAACGGCTTGGGTAAGTAATCGAAAGCCCCAAGTTTTACCAATTCCACAGCCTCTTCGGTCGCCTTGAACGGAGCGGTCAATATGACGAGTACCTCTGGTTGACGGTACCTGATCTCCTTGAAGAATTCTCTGCCGCTCATGTCGGGCACATCAACTTCCGCAACCATCACATCGACGAATTCCTGCTGCAGTTCATTAAGCGCTTCCTCCACGGAGCGAGCCACAGCGACCTCGAAGCCTTCGTTCTCCAGGGTTCGCCTACAGACATCAAGGGTATTTTCGTCGTGATCGAAGAGCAGGATGCGCGTGGCGGCCCCCTGCGCCTCATCTTCATCCGGGGCCGCGACGCCCAGCGGATCTGAAATATGGGCCAGGTGGTGGGCCATGCCGTCGGCCATTTTTTCCAGGGAGGCCAGTTTCTTTACCCTGGCCACCTGTTCCTGGGCCTGTTGAAGCTCTCCGGTTTGGAGGGCCACTTTGGAGGCGAGCTGTTTTCCCCATTCTTCCAGTTTGTTTTGCGATATGGCCAGGTTGCGCACCATGAGATTAAATGATTGGGCAAGCTCTCCAAGCTCATCGCGTGCTATGACGGGAACTTCATGACTCAGATCTCCCTCGGCAACCGCGCGGGCCGCGGCGAGCAGGTCCTCCAGCGGACGGCTAATCCATTTTACCAGGAAATAGGTGATCGCGCCCATGAGAAGGACGCCGATCAGCGCTACTACTAGGAATCCGACTACAAGCCGATCTATGACGGACGTGATCGGCTTTTGCCGTGTGGCCAATTGGATCGCGCCGACGATTTTGCCCGCGGTGTCTTTGATCGGTTCGGAAGCGGACAGGTAAGCGTCACCGAGGCGCGATTCACGAGAAAGCGTTGACTTCCCATCGGTCAAGACCTGAGACACTATCTGGGGATCAGCCTCGAACCCAAGAAGCGGAAGCCCTTCACCGCCCTTCAATGTGGTGCTCACCGCGACCCTTCCCTCATATATGGTCACATGCCCGATATCTCGCTTCCCGTGGACCAAGCCCTTGAACACGAGCTGCGAGATCCGATCAACAATATGGTTGTTGTTGTTGAGAAGGGTGCCGCCGTATAGAGTGCCCGCCACCTTGTCGTCGATCATCAATGGCTGGGCGGCTTCTATTACCAGGCCTCTTTGCTCCGTCTCATTGCTTATTTGCTGTCTAAGGTTGGGGTTCTCGCGGTAAAGTCTTTCCGAGGAAAACTGCCTGATGCCGGACATTCCCGTGCCACCGATCGCGGAATTGATGACAGGGTCCTTCGACAGATCTTCACCGGCCACTTCGCGGGCATAGGCCCTGCTCAGAACTCTTCCTTGGTCATCAGTGACGGAGAGGAAATCGAGTTCGTTCTCAACGCAGATTATGGCGAGCCGGTTTCGGACTTCCGCCAGATCGCGCCGCTTGAAAAGGCGTTTCAATTGCTCCGACGCTGCTGTTCTCCGAATGTTCAACAACAGGTCTTTACGAGCATTCTCCAAGACAAATCCCGCGGTGGCCAAATCGGTCAGCAGTCGAGCGCGATACTGATCCATGATCATTTCTCGGGCCATCCGCGTTCCGATCAAACTGGTTCCCAGCCCCACGAGGACCACAACACCGAGGACTCCTCCCAAGACCTTCATTCTGAGCGAAAAGCTCGCGGCCCATGCCGTGAAATCATTCCAACCGGTCCACGGCACCGGTTTTGATCCAGCCCATTTCATGATGTTTTCACCTTCTAGCCTCGCTTCCGGAGTATCTCCGCCTCAAAAATCTCTTGTGCGTCCTCCGGGCTCTGAGCGTGGAAGAGTTCGTCATCGATCAGGAGATTGGCGCCGTCTGTACAGTGATCCATGCAGAAAGTACCTTTCAACTCCACTTCTCCTTCAAGTCCGGCCTCTTTGATAGCCTCTTTAAAATACGCGATAATCCCGTGGGAACCCTTGAGATGACACGCGCTTCCCACGCAGACCGTTATCACCCGCATTGGTAGAAACTCCTTTCATGAATAATCCGATGGATCCGTAACCCGCGTCCGTGTTGAAATCCTAAATTCGCACATTATTCATCCGATCACAAGACCCGGGACGGTTCGGCATGCCGCGCTTTCGCGAAAACAATGCTTCGTGCAACTGACTCCCAGCCAAAGAATTCCGGATAGCGGACGACCCGGAAGGCGTATCCCACAACTCTCCGGGACATATGTAAGCCTATCACTTACGAGGGGCGGATCTCCTCATCGACCAAGTCATTGCGAGGAGTGAAATCCCGAATTCCGCGGGAAAGCAATCCCCACATTCACTGTGCAGGAGATTGCTTCGCTGCGCTCGCAATGACATTGCACTGCCACCCGAATGACTGAATGATAACGGATTAATCACTTCTTCAGTGGCGGAATCTCACGCTGAATGATATAATTCCATCTTATGCCACTGAGTTGAAGCATTAGGGACCTGATTTCCGTTCACGGTGAGGACAGAGCCGGTCGGCTGCTTGTGCCGCACTTTCACGGATTGCGGGTCTGAGATTCTTGGCCCGACTCACGCGTTGTTAGGAGAAGTCAGGATGGAGTGCCAAATAAAGGTTGACAAGGTTCTTACAGGTCCGGAAACGGCTGATTTCTTGAGGCGGTTGGCGGACGGCCTTGACAAGGACAAGTTGATCGTTGGAGACACGACTGTGGGGATGCGCCGGTCGATCCAAATTGAGGAATCGCTGGATGTAAAGGGCGATCAGGTTACCTACGGTCTCAAAGTTACTCATCAAGGCAACGCGGCGCCGGAGGACGCCCCTGACCGGAAAAGAGATGTGAAGCCCCCCGTAAAGAAGCTCAAGAAGCGGATGGCCAAATCGTTTAAGGCTGTTTTGGATGTGCTCCAAGAAGGGGAACTGCCAAGGCTGGATCAAGTAGGATCTTTTTGCGCAGACACGGACATTATGTTCAGTGTTATGGACAAGGCACAAGAACACTTTCCAGCTTTCAAAGCTAAGTGCAGGGATTTGCTGGGGGCCGTCGAACACGGAAATCTTGAAAACGCCATCGACGCAGCTGGAGACATCAATCAGCTGCGAAAAGAGTGCCACGCCCGTTACAAACGGGGTTGAGTCCGTCCATGTGTCTCTGTGAAGCCGCAACGAACTTGTGGCCACAGCCTCAACTGAGACAGGTACTTTGACTCAAGACGGACAGGTTGATCTTTTAGTTTGAATCCCACATAACGACAATTCGGAACCTGAAAACGCAACCAGATCGTGCCACGATCCGTGCATGGCGCAGCCATGCGTACGGCGCGCCGCATGCTGCGCCCTCTTATACCAATGCGCGTTCAAACAAGTGATAAAGAGCACTGCTGGGCAAGCCGGCAGTGGCACCCAGGAAACCGATCTCACTCTCTTGATTGTGCATTGGCATTAATTCCAATACGTTACACACTGTCCTCCGTGGAAGGCCTCATCTGGGTAGCACGATCCGCGTATGAAATTGAGTTTTGAGACAGCCTCTTCATTCCGGGGTACGCTGTCCCTGCAAGGCGCCTCCCGAGTCCCAGAGGGACGACTGAAATTCCTTCCCTGGTTGTCGGAGTTCAGCCGTCCCTCCGGGACTCGGGACGGGTGGTAGGCACGGCATACCCGGCGATGAATCGCCGGGCTACTATCCAATGTTCCTCCGGAACATCTCATGAGCACGGTCTAAGTTAACGCCTATGCCCCCCCCCCGTACGTGAAGGACTACTGGGGCACGCTAGTCACTATTGACATGACGGCCGTTTACCGGTCTAATTGAAAACAGGATGATAAGCGGCCTTTCGTGATCGCTCCTTGCCGATGGGAGATCCCGGATAACCAGTTTTGTAAGAGGAAAACCATGATGGACAATCCAATCTATTTAGATCACAATGCCACAACTCCACATGATCCTGAAGTGATTGAGGCCATGAGGCCCTTCTTTGAGAAGGAATTCGGCAATCCTTCCAGCTCCCACTGGTATGGGATCAAACCCAAGAGAGCGGTGGAGAACGCACGCGCGCAAGTGGCGTCTCTGCTGAATTGTGAGCCCGCGGAGATTGTCTTCACCAGCGGGGGAACGGAGTCGAACAATCAGGCCATTATTGGGATCGCTCGGGCGAACAGACGCAAAGGCAATCACATCATTACATGCGCAATCGAACACCCCGCGGTGCTGGAAGTCTGCCGATATCTGGAAAAGTGTGAGTTTGAGGTCACGTATCTGCCGGTGGACGAATTCGGTCTGGTACATGCCTCTGACTTGGAAAAGGCTGTCACGCCCCGGACCACTCTGATTACGATTATGCACGCGAACAATGAAGTGGGGACTGTTCAGCCCATACAAGAGATCGCGGCCCCGGCGCGGGATCGTGGAATTGTGATGCACACCGACGCCGCGCAATCAGTGGGAAAGATCCCCACGGATGTGCGATCACTTGGAGTGGATCTCTTGTCGGTGGCAGGCCACAAAGTGTATGCTCCCAAGGGGGTCGGCGCCATTTACATCCGCTCCGGCCTGGTTCCGGAAAAGTTTATGTTGGGAGCGGAGCAAGAAACCGGCAGACGGGCCGGTACGGAAAATGTAATGGAAATTGTGGGCCTTGGAAAAGCCTGTGAAATCGCGACCCGAGATCTTGCGGACAATGCCGCGCACATGAAGGCCATGAGAGACGGATTACACGACAGACTCAGTGCAAAGCTTTCGGACCTGAAACTGAACGGGGATCGGGACAACCGACTGCCCAACACGCTGAATCTGTCGTTCAAGGATCTGGAAGCCAATAGAATACTCGAAGAAATCGGCCTGGATGTTGCCGCTTCCGCGGGCGCGGCGTGTCATTCGGATCAAGTCCAGCTGTCCCATGTGCTCGAAGCGATGGAGATCCCCGTTGATTGGGCAAAGGGAACGCTCAGGTTCTCCACGGGCAGAATGAACACCGATGATCAGATCCAAAAAGCCGCACAGGTGGTCGGCGATGCGGTAAAAAGGCTCAGAGGAATGGTTCACCGGGCTTGAAGCGGTTCTGCGCCCGGCGCCGCTGGAGGGGGCGACCCATCTCCCCCATACGTAATTCCGGGAGCCTGTACGGTTCACGGTGAACGGTTGGGGCTTGTCAGAAAACAAACGTCTCAATTCCCACTGTGTCGTCACCCCGGCGAAAGCCGGGGTCCAGGAAATCCTAAAGAAGCCTGGATTCCGGCTTTCGCCGGAATGACGGTTCAGGGGGGCTTGGTAAACTGTCCACCAATTTTCGCCGTGCAGTACTAGCCGCAGTGAACATCCTCTAAGGAAGCAACCATGTTTGGCGGCCGCCACCAGTTTTTCATGAAGCTCCCAAGCCTGTGGGCCCGTAAAATGGGAGTTTTTGGGAGGGGGTCCCGGGCCACTCGGCGTGGGGCCAACGAGCCATCACGGTGTATCCGTGCTTCGAGCAAATGGCGCCAGACCCCAAGAGGGCCATATCGCCCTGCGCGGAGCAGTTTTTGCAAAAACGCCTCCCCCGGTGAACTCTTACCATCAAAATCGTCCGGATCCAGGCGGACAGCATACGTGGTGCTGACGGTCCTCTGTGCAATGGCGGCCTTTGGGGTCACGTACAGGTATCTTCCTGATTACGGAAATGCCCTGGGTGATCAGCGGGCCAAATCGGGCAAGGCCGTGTTGGATCGGAAACGGCGGTTGTTGCGGATCTTCCCGGATGACAAGGGGAACTTCTGCCTTTGGCGTCCGATCGGGCGTGTTCCCCGGTCGGTTCGGCAGGCCTTTGTAGCAGCCGAGGATAAGCGCTTCTATTATCATCCGGGATTCGACCCCGTCGCTGTAGTGAGGGCCTTGATCAGCAATGTTCGTGCGGGGAAGACCGTTTCCGGCGCGTCCACCATCACGCAACAGGTGGTGCGTCTCATCAAGCCAAGACCCAGAACTTACAGTGCCAAGATTGTTGAGCTTCTTTCCGGCGCCAAGATGGAATGGCAGCTCTCCAAAGAGGAGATTCTGGAGCTTTACCTGAATCTCTCGCCCACAGGAGGGAACATTCGAGGCGTCGCCCTTGGTGCCCCGATATACTTCAACAAGGATATCAGTCGGTTGACAATTCCCGAGGCCGCGTTGCTGGCAGCTTTGCCCCGCTCACCGTCCCGGTTTGATCCACGGGGTTCAAGCGGCAGAAAGCTTGCTCTCGCGGAAAAGGATCGTGTCCTGGAGCGCATGGCTCGGATGGGCTGGATAGAACCGACACAGCTGAAGGAGATGGTTGGATCGTCAGTGGATTTTCACATCACCGGGTTTCCGTTGGAGGCTCCTCACCTGGTGGATTTTGTCGTCCGGTCCGTCGCGGATTCCGAGCCCGTGTTGGAGACCACAGTGGACCTGGGACTCCAGCACAGTGTGGAAAAGATTGTTCGCTCCCACAGGGATCGTCTTGCGGGCATGGGAATTGAACAGGCCGGAGCGCTGGTGGTATCAACCGATGGACCCGAGTTGCTGTCAATGGTCGGTTCAATGGGGTACATGACGAGAGACCAGGGGTTCAACAACGCGACTCTGGCCAAGCGGAGCGCGGGTTCCACATTGAAACCATTTCTGTATGGCATGGCCTTGGCGGAAGGCTTCAATGCCTCGTTGGAGATACCGGATACTTTCAGGATCTATCGGACCCCGCACGGGGACTATCTCCCTTTCAATGCGGATCGGCGTTCATATGGGCCTGTTTCGCTTAGATCGGCCCTGGGGAATTCTTTGAACATATCGGCTGTGAAGCTTCTGAAGGGGCTGGGGGTAGAGGAATTCTTTCACCTGCTGAAACGTCTGGATCTGATCGAGAACAACGCGCTTCCGGCTGAGCATTACGGCCTGGGGCTTGCCATCGGCAACCTGGAACTGAGCCTCTACCGCCTGGTTCAGGCTTTCACGACGCTCGCGCGAGGAGGGGTTTACGGTCCCGTGATCTACATGAAGCCCGCCGGGACCTCCAGCCGGAGGGTCTTTTCCCCGGAGGTTGCCTATGTGATCACCAGCATACTGGAAGATCCATCAGCCAGATTGCTGACATTCGGCAACCCCCAATCCCTGAATTTTGGGTTCCCGGTTGCAGTGAAGACAGGTACCAGCACCAACTATCGGGACTGCTGGATAGTCGGGTACACCACCGATCACGTGATAGGGATCTGGGCCGGCAATTTCAGCGGGCGTCCCAACAATGGAGTAACGGGATTGCGGGCATGTGGTCCGATTCTGAAAGAAATTGTCCTTCATCTGTACGGAGTCAACGGGCCTCAAAGATTTCCACGGCCTTTGGGCGTGACCGGGAAGTCAGTGTGCTGGATTTCGGGCAAGCCGTCTTCCGCCAGGTGTCCGTACACCTACAACGAGCTGTTTATCGGTGAATCCGTTGCTACAAGCCAGTGCAACCTGGAGCACGACGAGGATCCATATTTCTACCTTGGCTCCCCCTATGCTCGATGGCTTCACAGAAGGGAAAACCGGCAGGGTAAGGGGAGATTCCGTCTGGGTACGCCGAAGAGAACCAAGCCGGTTCCGATCTTGTCAAGGGATGCGTCATCAATGGTCAAGGAGCAGAGGGCGCCCATTGTCAGGACTTCACGAATGAGCATTGTCAGTCCGCACAACCTGGACCGTTTCGTGATGGCGCCTCATATAAGGTCGCGGGTTCGTTTCCGAGCGGTTCCCGACCCGTTGGTGAAGCATGTAACCTGGTTCTTGGACGGCTTTGAGTTCCGGAAAACACCGCCTCCGTACGAATTCTTCTGGGAACCGACCAGAGGCGGCCACAGCATACATGCGGTTACCCCGGAGGGAGCGGCCGACCGGATTTTTATTCGAGTGGAATGACACATTGTACCAGTTGCCAACCGTTCTGCGGAAAGATCAGTCTGAGACGTAGATCACCTTGCTCCCCTGAGGTTCGAACCGGAATGGAAGCTCGGTGAGATCCTGGAGTGCGGCTCTTACACGATTCCTATTCTGTTTCTCAACGTAGAACAAAAGGAACCCGCCTCCGCCCGCGCCGAGGAGCTTACCGCCGACGGCCCCGGCCTCTCGAGCGGCCTCATAGTAGTCGTTTATCGCGTCATTGCTTATGGTATCCACCAACGTGCGCTTCAGAAGCCAGCCCTCGTGCAGGATTTCCCCTAATGTGTCGAGCAACCGCCCTTCCCTGAAAACTTCCAGGGCCCGTCCGCTCAAATCCCTCATCTTGGTGAGCACGTCCAGTTTCTTTTCCGTGTTGGCCTTTTGTACTTCGAGTATTTCTCCGGCCTTGCGGGTGAGACCGGTGTAGAACATGAGGAGGCTTTCCTGGAGCGCCTCCTTGGTCTCACTTGCACAGATCACCGGATCCACGAACACGGTTTCGTCCGGATTGAAGCGGATCTGGCAGATCCCGCCATAAGCCGCGATGTATTGATCTTGTTTTCCTATGGGGTCTCCCAATCTCTCAATTTCGATTTCGCAGGCTTCCTCTGCCAGTCGCCCCGCGGAAACATGCTTTCCCGCGAATGTGTAGAGAGCGTGGAGCAGGCCCACCGCGTACGTGCTGGACGAGCCCAGCCCTGTGCCGGCAGGGATGTCGGCCATCGACGCGATCTCTACGCCGTCCGTGACCCCCGTGATCTTCATTGCCTCACGGATGATGGGATGTTGAATCTCGTCCACCGAATTGACCAATTCAGACTGAGAATACTTCAGCAGGATTCTGTGGTCGAAATATCGGGACAGGCGGTTTACGGTGATGTAAACGTACTTGTTCAGGGTGGTGGATACGACGGCCCCCTGCTGATGCCGATAATAGGATCGAAGATCGGTACCGCCGCCACAAAAGCTGACACGCAGGGGAGTCCGAGTAATAATCATGAGTTATCTTTGTCGCTCATCAAATGTGAAGCCCTGTTCCGGGCGTCAACACGAAGGCCGGCTTAAGAGCCGGCCCTGGTTATGCCCTGTCCCGGAACATCGCTCACCGGAAAAAAATTATCCCGGGACAGGGTACCCTCAACCCTCCATGCAACATCATCACAAACAATATTCCGGTCGCGTTAATCACAAAGCATAGTCGACAATCCTCGGGCAAGTCAAGGATTTTTGTGGCCGCGAAGTAACCATTCAGTCATTCGGGGGGCGATGGGGAGGGCAGGCTCTATGTGTCTGCCCTCACCTTCAAAGCCTCCCGAAACTGAATGGTTGCGCCACAAAGTAAGGCTTCAGTTTCGCGGGGCAGGTCTTCTCATCGACCATGTCATTGCGAGGAGTGAAACGACGAAGCAATCCCCACATTCACTGTGCAGGAGATTTCTCTGCTGCGTTCGCAATGACATCTTGCGAGTTAACCCCGAATGACTGACCGGTTACAGACATCTTTGCGGAATTCATTGACAAAAAACACCGAACTTCCTAGACTGATTCTCATTCATCTGAATACAGGCAGAATACGCTCTAAGTAGGCTCCTGCTACATGGAGTATCCTGTGGGGCTCACCATTTTGCCGGGGATCTTTCTCTTTAGTCGTCACATTCTTAACCCTGTCACTTGACAGCGTGCCGCGCTTTTCTGTCACGTACGGTGGGAACAGAGTATGATTTGCGAATCGAGCACTGGATTGCGGGAGTAACGAAGTGTGAAGACCCCCTCACCCTAGCCCTCTCCCCCAAAATGGGGGAGAGGGGACTCTTCTTGCTCCCTCTCCCTCTGGGCTTACTCTTACCCACACGTGACACCGTGGGTGGTGTACAAGGGAGAGTCAGTCGTCCCTCCGGGACTTAAAGAAGGGAAATTATGGTGGTTTCTTTTACCCGGCCATAAATGACCGGGCTACTCTCAGATGCCCCGACGGGGCATGAAGAGGTGTCCCGTAGGGACACTGGAAAGTAGCCCGGTGCTTCAGCGCCGGGTTCCTCAATCCACTCCAACCCTGTCTGAGAGTCCCGGAGGGACGACAGAATACTAGCGGCGCCCGCGGTGTTACGTGTGTCCCAGTGTAAGCCTACTTGGGGCCGGCCCCACAGGCGCCTGGATCTTTCAAAGACGAGGAGACAGCCGAATGTTGTACAGACACAAGAGAAGCGACCAACTGGGTGAGCGGGAACAATTCTTGGCCCCAACCTATGGTTCACGAGAACTTGCAGGACCGGTACCCAAGTACAGGCTCCCATCCGGGGGGATGCCTGCCCGTTCAGCCCATAGCATAGTCCATGATGAGCTCATGCTGGACGGCAACTCCCGTCTCAATCTTGCCACCTTTGTGACCACGTGGATGGAACCTGAGGCACGATCGCTCATGGCCGAGTCTTTCGACAAAAACATGATCGACAAAGATGAGTATCCGCAGACCGCGGCAATCGAAGAGCGGTGCGTGAGCATCCTGGCTGATCTGTATCATGCTCCTCAACAGGGTGGGGCCTGCGGTTGTTCCACGACCGGTTCCAGCGAAGCCGCCATGCTCGGAGGGCTCGCGCTGAAATGGAAATGGCGTGAGCGAATGAAAGCCAAAGGAAAACCGGCTGATAAACCGAACATGGTGATGGGCATCAATGTCCAGGTATGCTGGGATAAATTCTGCCGCTATTGGGACGTTGAACCGCGATTCGTCCCAATCGAGCCCGGACGCTATTGTCTGAACGCGGATGAAGCCTTGAAGCGGTGCGACGAGAACACCATCGGCATCGTCGGTATCATGGGCACTACCTTTACCGGCGAATACGAACCGATCCGGGAAATCAACAATGAGCTCGAAGCATTCAATTCCACTACCGGTTATGAGATTCCGATCCACGTGGATGCCGCGAGCGGCGGTTTCATCGCCCCGTTTTTGCAGCCGGACCTGGAATGGGATTTTCGCCTCAAATGGGTGAAATCCATTAATGTTTCCGGGCACAAGTACGGCCTTGTGTATCCGGGGGTAGGGTGGGCGATTTGGAGGGACAGGGCGGAACTCCCCGAGGACTTGATCTTCCACGTTAACTATCTTGGTGGTGACATGCCCACGTTTGCGCTGAATTTCTCTCGCCCCGGGAACCAGGTAGTGGCCCAATACTACAACTTCCTGCGGTTGGGATTCCAAGGTTATGTGGAAGTTCAGCGAGCGTGCCGCGAAGTTGCCGCGCACCTGGCGGCCGAGCTGGAAAATATGGGTGTTTTCGAATGTGTAACCGACGGAAGCGACATCCCGGTGTTGGCTTTCAAACTCAGAGATGACGCAGATGTGAATTTCTCGGTCTTTGATATGTCCGAGATGCTGAGGCATCGAGGTTGGCTGGTTCCAGCCTACACTATGCCGGCCGACTGTGAAGATATGGCCGTGATGCGCATTGTGGCCAAAGCGGGCTTCAGTCATGATATGTCTGACCTGCTGCTGGACGACATGCGTCGCGTCTTGAAACACTTCGAGCAGCAGCCCGGGTACAAAGCTACGCATCCGGAAAAGAAAGGTAAAGTCCACCGGCATTGTTGATGTAAGTCTTCAGTTTCGCCGGGCGGATCGTCTCATCGAGCATGTCATTGCGAGGAGTGAAACGACGAAGCAATCTCCATACTCACTGACTGGGAGATTGCTTTGCTACGCTCGCAATGACACCTAAAAAGATCTCCCCAAATGGCTGAATGGTTACCTGTGTGTGCCGCGCTTTTCTGTCACGTCTTGAGGGAATGGAGAATGATTTGCGAATCGAGCACTGGAGTGCAGGAGTAGCGAAGTGTGAAGACCCCCTCACCCTAACCCTCTCCCCCAAAATGGGGGAGAGGGGACTGTTCTTGCCCCCTCTCCCTCTGGGAGAGGGGTGGGGTGAGGGCCTTCCGGATAACCGGTGCAGAACAAATTTGCGCAGCACACGTTACCTGTTGAGAAATTGTTAACCGGGACGGCACGGTGTATCCGTGCTCCGAGCAAAAGGAACCAGACCTCAAGGTGGCCATATGGCCCTGCGCGGAGCAGCTTTGGACTGTGTTCATGAAGACACGACACGCGGATCACAAGGAGAAACCATGACTAACCAGGACGCCCAATTCCCTGAGACAGCCAACGACGGAACCCCTGAATACAACGAAACGGTTCTCAGGAGCTATAGGAAGCTCCAATACCGGATTTCCATGTACGATGAGAAGCCCAAACCCGGCGCTGGAATTCGACTGGGCATTTACCAGGCTCAAGCCGAGTGCGGCGAGGGGGCCGGCGAAAAGAACATGAAGCGATTGGATTCAGCAGTCCGGCAGGCGCGGAAGTTTGACGTCCAGATCCTGTCTTTTCCGGAATTGTACGTCCCCGGGTACACTCTGGATCCGGAGTCCGCGCGCGCGCGGTGTCTGAATACAAGGACGGGCCGAGTATCAGCCATGCGCGCGAGATTGCCCAAACCAACAACATGGGCCTCATAGTACCCTATGCTGAAAAGTATGACGAGCCCGGTGAGAAAAGTTACTACTACGACAGCATTGCCGTCATAGATGAAAAAGGCCGACTGCTTGACAGCTATCGCAAGACACATCTCTATGCCCAGCAGGAAAGGGATAACTGGGACTTCGGCGCCGGCGATTACCCGGTTCACAGGATACACGGCTTCCCTGTAGGTCTGCTCAACTGCTACGAATGTGAGTTCTCTGAGCTTGTGCGGATCCTCGCGTTGAAGGGCGCGAAACTTGTTGTCGGACCCACGGCTGCCGACAGCTATTATCGTCAACCTAACGGTGAAAGGAGCAAAGTCCCGTATCCTGATGTGTCCCGCTTGCTGTTTCCGGCCCATGCGTACACCAACAACTTGTTCTTCGCGTACTCGAACCGATGCGGGTACGAAGCTCGTTCCGGCGATGTATGGCATTACCGGGGCAACAGCATCGTTTGCGGTCCTCACGGGGATGTGATCGTTGCGGCCGATCACGAACAAGATACGCTCCTGATAGCGGATTGCGTCCCGGCTTACTATGGTCGCACCCATCCGGAACCAGGATACTTCTATCTCAAGGATCGCCGCCCGGGTCTTTACAATCAGTTGGTTTCCTCCCAAGCTCAATTCGTTGACATTGGGGACAAAAACCTGGACGAAAATACTGACCTCCTGGGAGGCGGCTTCACTTACCCGGAAATCAAAGACGGAAAAGAGACGCATTGACTCAGAGGGCTCTCCTGATGTACGCTTCGAGAAAGGCCCTCTTTTTTCAAAACCACGGGTGACGAGGGAATCCATGTGTGCCCACTTGGTGCATCGGCGCCGCCGATATCTGTAAGAGTTTGGAGGATTATATGAGATTTGTATTGATGCTTCTGACGTGCATTCTCGCGGTAGGCCTACCGGCCATATGTGAAGCGGAACAGCCGGCCGTCAAACTGGGGGCCCTCTACAACTTGACCGGCGGCATGTCCACCATAGATGCGCCTGCGTGTCGTGGATCGCAACTTGCAGCCAAACTCCTCAATGAGAAACGCGGACTGCTGAACGGAAGAAAGCTGGAACTCATCGTCATCGACACCAAGACCGACACAAAGACAGCGGTGACAGGCGCTGAGAAGCTAGTCTCGATGCACGTTGCGGCAGGACTGGGATATGGCGATAGCGATTCGGTTCTAGCCGCGGCCCCAGTGTTCGACAAACATGGAGTTCCCTTCTTGACCACGGGAGCGACCGATCCTGAACTGCCGAAGAAGATCGGTCGATTCATGTTCATGACCCCGTTTGGAGACAACGATCAAGCCTACGCCATGGCGGATTTCGCATACAAGACCCTCAAAGCGCGCAACGTGGTGGTGTGGATCAATGAATCCACCGTCTTCACGAGGGTCCTGGCTAAATTCTTCAAAGAACACTACATCGCGCTCGGCGGGAAGATCATTGAAGAGCAGCCCTTCAAATCGGGCCAAAAAGATTTCTCCGGTTCCATCCAAAGCCTGAAAAAACTCTCTCCCCGTCCGGACGCTGTCTTCATTTCGGGCAACCCAACAGACGCGATGTCCACGGTGAGCCGGATAAGGAAAGCCGGAATCAAGCTCCCCATACTCAGTGGAGACGGCTTTGACGCAAATCTGCTCACCCGTCTTCCAAAGCCGGAAGACGCGGAGGGAGTCTACTTTGCCACCCATGCCTATTTCAAATCAAAAAGACCCGAAGTGATCGCGTTTGTCAAAGCCTATAAGAAGGAATACGGGAAGCCCCCTGAGAACTCCTTTGCCGCTCTGGGATACGACGCTGTGAACCTGCTGGCCGATGCGATTGAACGCGCCGGAACAACCGAGAACAAAGCTGTTGCCAAGGCGTTGAGAGAGACCAGGAGATTCAAAGCGGTCTCCGGCGACATGTCATTCTCTAGATCGAGCCGTGTCCCGGTCGTCCCCGTGGGCATCGTTGCCGTCAAGAACGAGCAATACCAACTGATGACGACCTGGACCCCCTGATACCAACTTACATGCCTAGAAACAAAGCGACAACGAAGTATGAAAGTCCTTTCCGTTGTTCACTGGTCCGGGGCTTCGCCTCGGATATACGCATCAGGAGCGCCCACGCGACGTGGTGTCAATAGGTTCTCCACGATATATCCGTTCTTCGACCAAGTAGTCCCATCCCTCCATATCCCCGTGTCCCTGTGCAAAGCATAAACCCAAGACCTTTCTCGAAGCACCCACGCCCGGCGGGCCGCTGCGGACTACAAATGAAGCTCCCACACCAACCGGCTCGCAAATTGGCCCTACGCCCAGTAGCTCCCCCTTCGAGCATCCCCCATCGTAGGCCCCGAGACTTTATACCAATGCGCGTTCAAACAAGTGATAAAGAGCACTGCTGGGCAAGCCGGCAGTGGCACCCAAGAAACCGATCTCACTCTTTTGATTGCGCATTGGTATTACTTGTTAAATGGCGAAGAGGCATGAGGCACAAAAGGTGGTATTGGAGTACAAAAGACGGTGTCAAGCTCTTTTCCTAAGCTCAAATTTTTTGATCTTGCCCGTAGAAGTCTTTGGCAGTTCACAGAATTCTATTGATTTTGGGGCCTTGAAGCGCGCGATGCGATCTTTACAGAAATTGATGATCTCTTGAGCATCGGGATTCGCGCCGGGCTTTGGCGTCACAAAGGCCTTGACCACCTCACCCCACTTGGGGTGGGGGATGCCGATTACGGCCGCTTCCTGGACATCCGGGTGCCGGTAGAGAACGCTCTCCACTTCGACGCCTGAAATGTTCTCACCGCCGCTGATGATTATGTCTTTCATTCGATCCTGAATCTTGACGTACCCGTCGGGATGTACAACGGCCAGGTCTCCGCTGTGGAACCATCCGCCGCGAAATGCCTCTTCAGTGGCATCGGGCTGCTTGTAGTAGCCGAGCATGACATTGTTGCCCCGCATGACGATTTCGCCTACCGTCTTGCCGTCCCGTGGCACAGGTTCCATGGTCTCGGGATCCACTACATCCATGTGCATTGCCGTGAGATATGCTACGCCTTGCCGCGCCTTGATCTCGGCCGTTTCCTCCGACGGGAGTTGGTCCCACTTCTTTTGCCACGCGCATATGCTGTGCGGACCGTACACTTCCGTAAGACCGTACACGTGAACGACGTTTGCCCCCATTGCTTCCATGTCCTGGATGACCTTGGGCGCGGGCGGCGCGGCCGCGGTCACTACGTTAAACCGATGATTGACTCGGAAATCACGTGCGGCCGGATGACTGGTCATGGAGATCAATACTGTGGGCGCGCCGCACATGTGTGTGACACCCTCCTTTTCCACGAGTTCAAAAATGCGCTCCGGAGCCACCCTGCGCAGACATACCTGGACACCGCCCACCGCAACCACTGCCCATGGGAAGCACCAGCCATTACAGTGGAACATGGGCAATGTCCACAAATAGACCGAGCGCGAATCCATCCCCAATTCAAGAGCCTCCCCAAGGGAGTTCAGGTAAGCGCCCCTGTGATGGATCATAACGCCTTTCGGCTTCCCCGTGGTGCCGCTCGTGTAGTTTATTGAAGCCACATCGTACTCGTCTTCCACCCTGCACTCAACGGCCGAGGAACCCGTGGCCAGCAACTCCTCATATTCCATGCCCTTTAGCGGTCTTTCCGGGCTGATATCGCAAATGTTGACAACGGTCTCCACTTGAGTCAGTTCATCCAGGATGGGTCTGACAAGGTCCGCGAATTCATTGTCCACAAAGAGCGCCTTGGATTCGGAGTGCCGGACAATGTAGGAAATCTCCGGCCCTGACAATCGAACGTTTATCGGTACCAAGGCCGCGCCGATCATGGGAATGGCGAAGTGGGCTTCCAGCATCGGTGGGATGTTGGCGCAAATGAATGCAACCTTGTCCCCTTTGCCTATTCCAATGTTGATCAGCGCCGACGCGAGCCGGTTTACTCGCACGTGGAATTCCCGGTACGTAATGCGTTTGTCTCCATGAACCACGGCAATCTCGTCGCGGTAGACAATTGCGCTCCGGGCCAGGAAACTCACGGGAGTCAATAAGTCAAAGTAGACTCTGTGATCGGACATGATTCGTCGTTTCCCTCCTTGCCGGTTTGAGGCCCGTCCGCGTGACGGTTCATTCCGTCGCGCGGGATCGGCGCCGGCCTTGGGTAACCCTTCAGTCATTCGGGGTTAACTCACAAGATGTCATTGCGACTCCGGGCTTGAACCGCAGGAAGCAATCTCCTCCACAGTGGATATGGGGATTGCTTCGTCGTTTCACTCCTCGCAATGACACGCTCCATGAGAAGATCTGCCCCGTGAAACTGAAGCCTTACGGCCTTGGTTTTCAGCTTGCTCACTGACTTGATTCCATGATATCACATAACATCTGATGGAGACCAACCATGATATCCGTCTCGGGATACCAAACACTCAAAGCCATTTACGAAAGCGCCAACAGCGTAGTCTATCGCGCTCGCCGAACAGAAGACGGCAGGCCCGTAATTTTGAAGACGCCCAAGGGAGAGCACGCAGGTTTCGAGAAAATCAGGCGGTACAAGCATGAATTTAAAACCATCCGGGACCTGGACCTGGAAGGAGTCATAAAGGCTTACAGTCTTGAAGAGCATAACAACAGACCTGTGCTGACACTCGAGGACTTTGGAGGCGCGTCCCTTGATTTATTAATGAAACGCGCTGAGTTCACTCTGCCGGAAGCGCTGTCCATAGCAGTGGATATTGCGGGGGCCATGGGCCGGATACACTCGGCAGACTTGATCCACAAAGATATCAATCCAGGCAATGTTGTCTTCAATTCCAGGAGCGGTATCACCAAAATTATCGACTTTGGATCAGCCTGCATTCTATCACACGAAAGTCCCATGACCCGAACTCCCGGGCTATTGGAAGGTACGCTCCCGTATATGTCTCCGGAACAGACGGGGAGGATGAACCGGTCTGTGGATTACCGGACCGATCTTTATTCTTTCGGGGCTACGCTGTACAAGCTTCTCACCGGACGCCCCCCGTTCGAGGCAGACGACGCTCTGGAGATTGTGCACTGCCATATAGCCAGAATGCCCAAACCGCCCGATGAGCTCAATCCCGACATCCCCATAGCCATTTCAGAGATCGTGATGAAGCTCCTGTCGAAAAACGCGGACGACAGATATCAGAGGGCCGTGGGTGTCAAAGCGGACCTGGAACACTGCCTCGAACATCTCCACCGTGATGGGAGAATAGAGCCCTTCCAGCTGGGGCGCCGAGATGTGCCGGAAAGGTTTCAGATCCCGCAAAAACTGTACGGTCGGGATTCCGACATAGTTACATTGATGAGTGCTTTTGATCGGGGAACCCGGGAGAGGAAAGAAATGATGCTCGTGGCCGGGGCGCCCGGAATCGGAAAGACATCCCTGGTGCGAGAAATCTACAAGCCGGTCACACAGCGGCGAGGGTACTTTGTCGCAGGCAAGTTCGACCAATTTCAACGAGGTATTCCCTACAGCGCAGTGGTTAACGTTTTCCGCGATCTGGTACGGCAACTGCTCTCGGAGAGCGAGGCCCGGCTTGCCCGTTGGCGGGAGAGAATACTGAGCGCGGTGGGTCCCAACGGTCAGGTCATTGTTGACGTGATCCCTGAGGTGGAGCTCATTGTAGGGCCCCAGCCGCCCGCACAGAGCATTGGGATTGTCGAATCCCAAAATCGCTTTAATATGGTATTTCAAAACTTCACCCGCGTTTTCTGCCGTGAGGAGCATCCACTGGTCGTATTCCTGGACGACCTGCAGTGGGCTGACTCTTCTTCGTTTAAGCTGCTTGAATTGATGATCACGGACCAGGAGACTGAGTTTCTGTTTGTCATCGGCGCGTATCGTGACAACGAAGTCGGTCCGGACCATCCCCTGATGGATACACTTGACATCCTGAGAGAAGAAGGGGTCGCAGTTGATGAGATCAAGTTGGGCCCCCTAAATCCCTATGACGTCAGCCGGCTTGCCGCCGACGCAGTGCACAGGGATGACGAAGCAGTTGAGGAGTTGGCCGAACTCGTGCTGCAAAAGACCGCAGGGAATGCTTTTTTTGTAAATGAGTTCCTGAAATCACTGGATGTGGAAGAATTGCTGAGATTCGACTTCCAGCATGGCGCGTGGATATGGGACATCGATCAGATTCGAGCGCGACAGATCACGGACAACGTGGTCCAGCTGATGACCGACAAGATTCAGAAGCTGAGCGCCCAGACGCAGAAAGTGTTGGAACTGGCCGCGTGCATAGGAAATCAATTCGAACTGAAGACCCTTGCGATTGTTTGTGAGACATCAGAAAGAGCCGCCGAGGTTCATCTGAACACAGCAGTAGCGGAAGGTTTGGTGGTGGGGCTCGGTGACGCGTATGAGTCCATCGATTGGGATATGCCCCCGCCTGACGGGTCAAAGGTTGAATATAGATTCTCGCATGACCGAATTCAACAGGCTGCCTATTACCTCATGCCGGATTCGGAGCGACAAGTTGCACACAGGCAAGTGGGGCGCCTGTTGCTGTCGAGCGCTACTTCTCCTGAAAAAGAAGAGAGGATATTTGAGATTGTTAATCAACTCAACCTCGGCAGTGACCTGATCGACGGTCCATCCGAGAGAGAGGAGCTTGCCCGACTCAACCTTCTTGCCGGCAAGAAAGCCAAAGCATCCGTGGCGTACGAGCCTGCCTTGACGTACCTGAACGCGGGAATAAAATGCTTGGCGGTAAATAGCTGGGAACACCAGTATGACTTGACGTTGGAACTGTACGTGGAGGCCGCTGAGGCGGCCTATCTCGCTGGAGATTTCAGCGAGATGGAAAGACTCATCCGTACCGTGCAGAACAATGCTCGGACACTGCTGGACAAGGCTAAAGTATATGAAGTTCAAATCCAGGCGTACACTGCCCAGACCAAACTCAGGGAAGCCATTGAAACCGGACTGCACGTGTTGAAGCTTTTCGGGGTGAAGTTTCCGCAAGAGCCGACCAAATTGGATCTTGTTATGGGTCTGATGAAGACAAAGTTGGTCATGGCAGGGAAACGCATCGAGGACTTGAAAGACCTTCCGGATATGAAGGATCCGCACAAGCTGGCTGCAATGCGAATCCTATCCATAGTGATTGTCCCGGTCTATTTCGCGGGCGCGGATCTGCTACCCCTGATAGTGTTCAAAATGACCAATCTGTCCGTAAGATACGGAAACACCCAGGCATCGCTGTTTGCTTATGCAAGCTACGGAGCAATTCTGAGCGGCGTAGTGGGAGAGATCGACAAAGGGTATCGTTTTCGGGAACTGGCGCTAGGTCTTTTGGAACGATTCGACCCCAAGGAACTGACGGCCAGAACGCTGATATCAGCCAATTACCTGACCAAACACTGGAAGGATCCTCTGAGGGACACGATAAAACACATGCTGGAAGTCCATCGAGGCTCTCTGGAATCCGGAGATCTGCTCGGCGCTTCCATCGCCGCGTACGTCGTCGGCGCGGTCTCATATTATGTCGGTAACGAACTACCTGAACTCGAACGGGAACTGGCTGCATACAGCAGTGTGATACATAGACTCAAGCAAGAGTTCGTGTTCAATTTAAACGAAATTTATCGGCAGAGCGTGCTGAACCTGATGGATCAGGCCGAAGATCCGTGTAAGCTGATCGGTGAATCGTTTGACGAGGAGAAAATGCTGCCGATTCATCAGGAAGCCAATGATGGAGCCGCGATTCTCAACATATTTTGCCAAAAGCTTGTACTCTGTTATCTGTTTCATAGACATCGTGAGGCGACTGAGCACGCCGCAGTCGCGGAAAAACACCTTGACGCCGGCCTTGGGAGCGAGGTCGTGCCCATATTCCATTTCTACGATTCGTTGGCCCAGCTTGCGCTGTATAGTTCAGTGGGAAAATCGGAACGAAGAAGCATCATGAAAAAGGTGGCCGCGAACCAGAAAAAAATGAAGAAATGGGCGCGCTACGGCCCCGTGAACTACGGGCACAAATACTACCTTGTTGAAGCTGAACGTATGCGAATACTGGATAAGCGCAGCCAAGCAATGGCGTACTATGACAGGGCCGTTTCACTGGCGAAACAAAGTGGATTTGTCAATGAAGAAGCCATGGCGCTTGAAATCGCGGCCAGGTTCCATCTGAGCAACGGTAGGTCTCGTGTTGCCCGGGACTACCTTCAGCATGCAAGGTACTGCTATGAGCGGTGGGGCGCAACTGCAAAGGTGAAACACCTCAATGAGAGGTACTACGATCTGCTCTCGGAGCGCTCGGTTCCGTCCAAGCCAAAAACGATAGACCTCACAATTACTCAAGATCGGACCTTGACCACCACAGAGACCATGCTGAATCTGGCAGCGGTCATGAAGGCCTCGCAGGCTATTTCAGAAGAAATTGTTCTGAACAAGTTGCTGGATAGATTGGTTACAATAATTATCGAAAACGCCGGCGCCCAAAAAGGGCTTCTTATACTGGAATCCGAGGGCAAATTGCTCATAGAGGCCGAAGGATCTGTAGATCGGGAGCGGGCTACAGTGTTGCACTCACTCCCTGTGGAGAGCAGCAAGAACCTTTCGCCTGCAATCGTGAACTATGTGGCCCGCACGAGAGAAAGCCTGGTTCTCAACGATGCGGCCAATGAAGGCGAATTCACCCATGACCCATACGTTCGCAAGAACAGGCCCAAGTCAATCATGTGCGCCCCGCTCATCCATCAGGCAAAACTCACCGGCATTGTCTATCTGGAGAACAGTCTGAGCACCGGCGCTTTTCCATCGAATCGCCTGGAGACATTGGGGCTTCTTTGTTCCCAGGCCGCCATCTCCCTGGAAAAAGCCCGGCTTTATGAGCGACTTGAACAGTATTCCCGGACCCTCAAACAGAAAGTGGAAGAACGTACGGCTGAGCTGCATGAAGCCAAGAACGCAGCGGAAGCGGCCAGTCAAGCAAAGAGTGAATTCCTGGCCAACATGAGCCACGAGATTCGTACGCCGATTCACGGCATCATGGGAATGACGGAGCTGGGCCTGAGCACCAAACTGACCAAGGAACAACGAGAATACCTGGATGGGGTAAAACTGTCCGCTGATTCTCTCCTGGAAATAATTAATGATATTCTTGATTTCTCCAAGATTGAGGCGGGCAAACTTGAACTGGCGCCGGAGGACCTGGGCCTCAGAGAATGCGTGGGCGACACCTTGAGCATGCTGGCTCAACATGCTCACAAGAAGCGTCTTGAACTGGCGTACGACGTGGCCTCGGACATCCCTGACCTTTTGATTGGTGACCCGGGCCGTTTTCGGCAGATCCTCGTGAATCTTGTCGGCAACGCCATCAAGTTCACGGAGGAGGGTGAAGTGATTGTCCGGATGGAGTTGGAGTCTCTGTCCGACACCGCGGTGAGCCTCCGCTGCCACGTGAGTGATACTGGAATCGGAATACCTCCCGAGAAGCACGACACCATATTCAAAGACTTTGAACAGGTTGACGCATCGACCTCAAAAAAACACAAAGGAACCGGACTGGGGCTGGCCATTTCTTCACGATTGATTGAGATGATGGGAGGGGAGATCAGTCTGGAAAGCCAGGCGCCAGGGGGAAGCACTTTCCGATTCACCGTCTCTTTCAAGCTTCAAAGTGAGGCAATGAACGTGCCGGCGCCGGAACTCCCGGACCGGTTCAAGGGCCTGCCGGTACTGGTGGTGGACGACAATCCAACCAGCGCGGGAATAATCGAGCGGAGGCTCCGCGAATTGGGGCTCAACCCATCAACCGCGTTCAATGGCACTACAGCGCTTGATTGCATGAGGACGGCGCACAAGGCCGGCAATCCCTTCCCGCTGGCCCTCATAGACTGTTTGATGCCCGATATGGACGGCTACCAACTCTTGGAACGGATCAGATCGGACCCGGATCCGGCCTCGACAAAGGTAATAATGCTCACGTCGGCCCCCCGGGCCGGTGACTTATCCGGGCACCCGGACTGGAACGCCCAGGCCTATTTGGCCAAACCGCTGAAACACTCCGACCTGTACAAGACCATTGGGAGAGTGCTCGGTGAGCCTTTGCCCGTGGAAGTGGAACCACCGCGGGAAGATCACTGGCTTATTCCCAAGGCCGAGAGGAGTCTGAACATCTTGTTGGCTGAGGACAACGCGGTGAGTCAGAAACTGGCCACTCGAATGCTCCAGAAGATGGGTCACACAGTGAGTGTGAGCAACAACGGGAAGGAGGTCCTGGACGCCTGGGAAGACGGCGAGTTCGACGTGATAATCATGGACGGTCAGATGCCGGAAATTGACGGTTTTGAGGCCACAAGGACTATCAGAGATCGAGAGAAGAGCACCGGCGGACACATCCCGATCATCGCTATGACCGCTTACGCTATGAAGGGCGACATGGACAGATGTCTGGAATCCGGTATGGATAGCTACGTTGCCAAGCCCGTGAGCCCTGAGACACTGTTCAAGGCGATTGGGGATACCGTAGAAAAGACTGAACCGATGCCGGAACCACCGGATTCCAGTCCGGTTCCCGGGAAGACAATGGACGAGACCCAACTGATGCGCCGAGTCCGTGGTGACAGAGCACTTCTGAAGGATCTGGCCGAAATTTTCATCGATGAATCTGCCATGCTCTTGAATCGGATGCGCGACTCAATTCAACGCGGGGATTCCAAGGGCTTGCATAAAGCGGCTCATACCCTGAGAGGCGCGACGGTCAATCTGTCGGCTCCCCCGGCCTCCAAAGCCGCGCATGAACTTGAAACCATGGGTCGCAGCGGAGACCTGACCGGGGCCGAACCAGCGCTTGCCAACCTGGAAAGGGAGGTGGATCGCATGCTGGAGGTTTTCGCGAAGACTCTCGAAAAGTCCGAACAGTGACCAATGTCGGTTTCCGCTCTAGTCAGCAGAGTACACCTTCAGAAGTTCGGTTTGCGCGTCGGGCGCGAAGACTCTGACATTCTCTTCAATGCCTTCAAGGTGTTGCTGAACCGACTGCTCGCTGATACCGGGGGGCGCGTACGTGGTGAACAGCACTCTGCGAGTTTGGGGAGAAATCATGGTCCGTTTGTCCGCACCGTAGACGACGCTGGAGAGGATCCCTTCGGAATCAGCAATGATCATGTCACCCGCTTTAGGAACTTGTTCCTGTCCACTCATCTTGACATATTTCTCTTCGCCCTTTGCCACGTCCAGGGTCACCGGGGGCTGCACCGCTTCCAGGTCATGTCCTGCGGTGAGCAGCATGTTCCTCAATTCGGCCACGAACATGGCCTCAACCAGGGCTGAGACCCCGGGCAGGGATCTACCCTTGAAAATGATCGATTCCACCTGCTGGAGAACATGATAGGTCTTCTTGAAACGCTTGTAGTACTTCTTGTACGCAACAATGGGCTGGAGCGATCTTAGCTCAGCCTTGTCCTTGAAAAGGGTGCGGAGATCCTCTTCGAGTTCTCGCTTTCTCCTGTCAAGCTCAGGATGACTCTTCGGATTCGTAACATCGCTCATGGCCAGAACACCCGCGAACGCCCCTGGATAAGCCTTCTTCCATTCGTCCGATACTGTGAACATCTTGACCTCCTCCTACGAGGACCACCGGAATCGAGATTCCATGAGAATGGAATGTTGTCATGCAACGCTTTCCACACCACTTTATACCATTTAGTGAATATAATTGTAATCCGGGTTTGCCGCTCCAGAGGTCTGTGTCAACGAGCAGTCCGTGGCTTCGCGCAAAGCATAGACCCAAAACCTTCCTCCAAGTACCCACGCCCGGCGGGCCGCTACGGACCAATAATGAAGCTCCCACACCAACCGGCTCGTAAATCGGCCCTACGCCCGGTACCTCCCCCTTCGAGCATCCCCCATCATAGGCCCGAGATTTTACTTGTTAAAAGGCGAGGCGGTATCAGATGATCGCTCTGGCTCTCCGGCCGAAGGCTATGCGCGATGTCCGCGCAAAAAAATGACCGGGAACGGTTGTGTTCCCGGTCTTCGGGGTTGTTGATCAGGAGCGCGCTGTCATGATCCGGGTGGCGCTCCCGCTGCGTCTTGCTCCACGATGGAGTTCCTGGTGCGCTGGAGCGGGACATTTCTCCAGCTGGGCGGCCTCTGAGCCAAAGCTCTATGTGAGCGCGGGACTTTCAGTGTGGGCCTTAAGCTTGGCCCACTACGCTGGTATTTGGGCGAACATCCTCGTTTTCCAGCTTGATCTCCTCAATGATGGAAGCAATCTCAGCATGAAGAATCTCCAGCTGCCAGTTGAAATAGATGTCCTCTCCAAAGTCCCGGAGTAGCTGTTTCTGGGCTTTTATGTAGTCTCTTGGAGCTACGGCTCCTGAAAAGACGTGAATCGGGTTAATAAGGGTTGCAATGATCTCGTCCTGGCGGTCGTTGGTCTGTTCAGTCGCGTCGCTGTTTCGGTTCATTCTGCCTTCCTTCATGGTATTCCTGCCTTTCCTCTATGCAACCACGATGCCAACTTGCGATAAAACCGAATAACGCCCTCATATTACAGAGTTACCACCGTCCGGAGCTGAGTCCCCCAACATGCGACTGTCTAATATTCGACACATCCACAGAGATTGCTCAGATAATGTGCCGAATTATCAAAGACATGCGCAACTGGCCGGAATCGGTCATGTCTCCCGGATTTCGCGCGATTCTCAGCTCCAAATCAAAAATTTGACGCGCAATGCTATCTTCCCTATAATGACCGCGGGAAAACGCGAAAGTTCAAACAAAATAAAGAGAGAGCCAATTTCTCGGCACTTAAGAGGAGACGACCAATGATGCCCGGACCTACGGAACTCATTATCATACTTGTCATAGTGGTGCTTATCTTCGGCGCCAAGAGGATTCCCGAGATCATGGGCGGTATTGGAAAGGGAATAAAGAGCTTCAAGCGGAGCGTGGAATTCGACGATGCTCCCCCTGTTGCGCCGCCGCCTCAGAATGAATCAACGGAGACTCCTTCGGAAAAGGTCGAACCCAAGTAGAACGCCCTTTTTTTCATTTGATTTTTTCCAGTGACCTGCGCTTATCGAACTCGCTCGCCGATCCGGGGTGAAGTGGTCGCCGGTACCTGAAGTTCGATTTGAACAATGAAGACCGACATCTTTGATGACCTCAAGAATAAGGGTCCTGAGCCGATTTATCTCTTTCATGGTGATGAATTCCTGGCCAAGGAACTCGTGCAGAGATTCGTCTCGGAATATCTTGACCCGGGCTTGCGCGACACCAACCTCATTTTTTTTGCCGGCGCCGGCCTCAACCTATCTGATCTTTCATCTCAGCTTTTCACGCCCTCGCTCTTCGGCGGCAGCCGCATCATAGTGGTAGAGCAGACCCCTATTTTCATGGCGCGTTCCGATCGGAGAAAGTTAGTTTCAAAAGTAGTAGAATCATGGAGGACCGGCGACCGAAAGGCCTCTTTGAAGGCTTTCGGTCAGCTGTTGCAGCTTGTGGGCGTGGATGCGAGCGCAGCCGGGTCAGGTTCGGATTGGAGCGATGAAATCCTTGGCGGATCTTTGGTCGGCGAAGATGCCGATATTCTCAACCGGGTCATCCAGGCCTGGCGGGACGAAGGCAAAACGGTTCCGGCCGCAGCAGACGAAGCGTTCCTCGAGGAAATCGTGAGTTCTTCTTTCCCCCGGGATACGGTCCTGATTTTTACCGCTCCAGGCGTTGACAGACGCAAGAAGCTGTTCAAGTTGGTGGAAAAGCGCGGTCGAGTGGTTGAGTGTACGGTTCTCAAGGAAAGGTACGGCGCGAGGATCGACAGGTCGTTTTTCGACCACCGCGTTCGCGAAATTGTGGGTAACGCGGGAAAGAAGATCTCCGGCGCAGCCTTGAATGCTATGTATTCCCGCACCGGCGATGATATGCGAAAGCTCAATAGTGAGGTTGAAAAACTGATCCGTTACCTCGGGGATAGAAAGGAGATCACACCGAAGGATGTGGAAGAGGTCTTCGAAGATTTCCACGAGGCCGCGTTTTATGAACTGAACCGTGCCCTACGCACGGCCGACATTACCCAATGCCTCCCGGCGCTTCACGAGAACCTGAAAATCGTTGATCATCCGCTTGTCAGCCTTGCGGTCATTGCCAACGAATTCCGCAAACTCATGGTCGCGCGGGAGTTGTTGTTCACGGTCTTTCGCTCTTCGTGGAAGCGCGGGATGTCCTATGAACAGTTTAAGGGGGTTGCCCTCAGAGTGCGTCAAGAGAATCCTGAAATGACGGGAAAAGGAAAACTCAATCTTCTGTCCATGAAGGACTATCCCCTCTATCTTGCTCTGAAGGACGCGCAGAGGTTTTCCATGGATAGACTGATCCGAATCATGGGGGCTGTACTCAATGCGGATGTTATGATGAAATCCTCAAGGGTCGGTCACAAATCGCCTCAGTCCATCGTGGAGGATCTTGTGCGCGAGATTTGCAGGCCTTCCAAAGGCAAGAATCGGCCCGGAGCGACAATGGCCCACTGAACGCGACTGCGGCCGCCGGTTGACCCGGTTTTGATTCCAAGCCGCGGTCTCTCGGAGGAATCCCAAACCTGGCGGAAGTTTGATGGCTAGGCGAGAGTTAAGAGCAACCTACTTACTTGAGGACATCCGGTCCGGGATGGGCATGTCGGAGCTGATGGAGAAACACGGGGTTTCCTCAAACAGCCTCAAAGGCGCGGTCAGCATACTCCTGGACACACAGGCCATTACCAGGGAAGAGCTCTACGGAGAGCTACATTCTTTGTTCGACACAGTGGTTCCAGACAACACCAGGGAACTGGTTAGACACCAACTGGATTTTGACACGCTCATCTATGACCCGAGCCGGCCCGAGATCTACGGCAAGGTCCTTGACATAACCGAAGCTGGAGTGCGTTTAGTGGGGATTGAAGCCAAGCTGGATGAAACCAAGTCCTTTGTAATCCTCGGGGATGCCTTTGGTGACGTGGCGCCGATTGAATTCGAGGCTGTTTGCCGGTGGGCCGAGCCGGCAAAGGACGGTGGGGAATGCGTCACAGGATTCCAAATTACGAAAATCTCGGAAAAGGATTCCCAGGAGCTACAAGAAATGATTCATCTCCTGGAATCGGAACTCTGATATCTCGGCCTTGGCATCTGGAACCCGTATGGATACTCTCCTCTCAAAGGTTCCCCGCCTCTTATCACAAATTGCGATTCAGCACAGGCCCGTAACACCCTAATATTGCTACACTACATGAGCGCACTTGATTTCTTCTTACTGCTGCTGAACGCGAGTTCTGGCGCAAGGCTCTCATCAACGCTTCTTCGGGACCGGTGAATCATCTACACGAATGAATGCGTTGAGCGATACCCGGTCTTCCTTCGGGTGATTGGTCTTCAGAATCACGACGCCCCGGTAGAATGGTCCGGAATCGTGCTTGGACAGGGTCAATTCTATGGAGCATGGGCGTTGGTCGCCCGGCTCGATCTCGACTCTTCGCGGGGTGAGCGCAACGGCTGACACGGCCCCTCGAGCCTCTTCAGCCTCGACAATGGCCCGCCGATTCCACCGATTGGTTATCGTGAGAGGAAAGCTGACCTTTTCCCTGAACGTCGGAAAGCGCGCGACGAGTCCCTTGGGCTGAACCGACACCTCCTGAAAAACCCGCGCAAATATTCTCATTTTAGCCGGTAACACTTCAGCATCATCGGTGTATAAGAACACAGTTTGGGTCTTCTTGCCGGGAGTGAGGCCATCCGCGTTGAATGAAACTTCGATTTTCGCTTCTCCTCGGGGACCGATTTCCTTCACCGCCGCGTTCGCGGAAGTGCATCCGCACGAGGTCTTGATCTTCCCAATGACAAGAGGCTTATCTGTCGTGTTTACGATCCGGGCCGTCGCGTTCACGGTCGTTCCGTGCAGCACATCTCCGAAATCAAACGATTTCGGTCGGATTTCCATCACCGACCGCGACGCAGCTCCCGCTAAGACGACTGATGCGAAGAACGTCAAGACGAACAAGGATCTCGCTACATGATGCACCATGGAATTGTCCTGTTCTTGGAACGGATACGGCCGACCTGAGCACCCGGGCGGTATCGGCAAAACCTATTTGACTTATCAGAGCTCTTAATGGTAAATTCGAAATGTGTCAAGCCCGGAAGGGAAACTCGAGGCGCGCTCTTGATCAACCGTACCGGGCGGATATGGTCCTCAAATTTCTTCAGGAGGTATCGGACAAAGATGTTCGCAAAGAAAGTTCTTGCTGTTGGTTTGCTGAGTATAGCCTTAGTGGTGTCCGGCGTGGCCGGCGCGGTCGCGGGAAAGGCCGACGTGCCCGAAAAGATCAAGGAAATCATCGCGATCAATTTCGCGGGAGAAGTGATGCGCGGCGCTTACAAAGTCGTCTCAACGGAAGATCTTAAGAAGTGGATCGACGAAAAGAAACCAATGGTCATGGTGGATACCATGCCGTTCGAGGCGAGCTACAAGAAACAACACATCCCCGGAGCGGTCCAGATCGAGTTCCCCATTCCGGAAATGAAGAAGATCGACGACAAGAAGAAGGCCGAATTTATAGCGTTGCTCGGAGACGACAAGGCTAAGACCCTGGTGTTTTACTGCGGCTTCGTTGAGTGTACCCGCAGTCACAACGCGGCCATGTGGGCGGTGAATCTCGGATACACCAACGTGTATAGGTGTCCGGGAGGCATCGAAGCCTGGATTCAGGCGGGCTACCCCATTGAAAAAGGTAAGTAAATGAGAATTCCGACGACGGTTCCCGTAGAAGATGTCGGAGAAGCGCTCGTTCGCGTTATCGGCAGTCGTGCCCGGAATCTGTTGGAGACAGGGCAACTCTTCTGCTCTGAGGCGGTCCTGACGGTCCTGAACAGGGGCTTGGGGGGGGGCTTGCCGGAAGAACTGGCGATTCGGCTGGCAGCCGCGCTGCCGCAGGGACTCGGGGACAGCGGTTGCACATGCGGCGCTCTCTCAGGAGGCGCCTTGGCTCTCGGCTTGTTCCTGGGAAGGGATCGACCGGGCGCACGGGACAACAAGAGAGCAATGCCGGCCGCGAATCTCCTTCACGAAAACTTCAGGAACGCCTTTGGTTCAAGTTGTTGTCGCGTATTGACTCGAAAGGTGAAGGGCAACCCCAAAGCTCACCTTCTACAGTGTGCCCACTTCACCGGTGACGCCGCGGAGATGGCCGCCCGAATCATCCTGGAAACGCACCCGGAGTTGATTGAAAACGCGGACTGGGATTACCTGCGCCAGGAAGATACGAGGATCGGCTCTAAAGTGAAGCAACTCTTCGGTTCATGGCGCTAAGCGTGACGAATAGGCGTGAGGCCGAGCCGAGCGCTGAAGAAACCCAATGAGATCTTGCCTGAGCGCGGTCACGAGATCTTATACCAACCATCACCCCCAAATAAGGGCACAACGATACATGAAAATGTCTTCTTCCTTGGAATGTCGTGGTTTCCCTTCGGGCGACCGCCGGTCGCGCCGTACAAAGGGGGCCCGTCGTACCGCCGCCATCTTCATACTTCGTTGTGCCTCGATCTTGCGGCATGTAAGTTCCCGTCTCGTGAAAGAACCACCCCTTTGCGGGTCAACGTATGGGGTGGTTTGGAGGGCAATGCTGTTGACTTAAGCCGTATACTGTTGATCCGTATACCATTATCCGTCATTCCGGCGAAAGCCGGAATCCAGGTCTTTCAATACCTACTGGACCCTGGCTTTCGCCGGGGTGACGACGGGGACTGGTTGGCATTTTCTTAAGTCAACAGCATTGGGTTTGGAGGGGAGCCACTGCGCGTGGGGCGATTGAGCGGGCCCCGGACAGCTTACGTGACATGACAACTGTCGGTAGCACTACGTTGAAATGCTTGCCCGGCTAGGGCCTCCCCTCCAAGTCCATGCGCAGCGTGCGCGCTCTTTGAGTAGCCCGTCCGAGGCGAAGCCACGGACTAGCGAACAATGGAATAGCTTTTGTGTTTCGTTGTGCCTATGTTTTCAGGCAGGTAAGTTGGCTAGGGGTCCGCGGATTGTTTCGGTTCGGCCTCAGGCTATCTGAGCCTGATGATCACGACCACACGCTTTTCCTCCTTCGGAACGATCGCCTTGTTCGCGGTGAACGTCGCCCGGCCCTGCACGTAGTCGCGAATGGTGTATTGTCTGTTGCTTATCTTGCCCCCGGGGCAGCTCTGCAAACAGATAATACAGCCCGACTTCCAAACGGGAATGAGATCCTTTTGCCCGCCGAACCGGAGATCGATTCCTTTCCCCGAAGGATCGTTCAAGACTGACGCGAGCGGCAGCGGGTCATCGAGTCCCAACCACCAGACGAACGCGTCGACGGGAGTTCCTTGGACCCTGGTATCCGGGGCGGAGCTGTTGGGGTTATTGCGTTCGTCCCAGACCGCCTGGGTTAAATTGTCGCCCGGTCCGGCCCCCAGCGCGATGAGCGCGTCGTAGACTTCCACGTCGCCGGCGAATGTCGCGAACAGCGCTTCATGGCCCTTCCGGCCCTGCCTCCAGGTTACTGCGTGATGCCCCGGCAATTGCTTGAACCAACCGGCCTGGAAGGCCTTCCGCTGCACGGTCGCGAGCAATCGCACTTCCCGTGCGGCCTTGTCGATGATCATGGGGACCTTTTCACTCAGCCCGGCCGCGCAGTCCTTCGCGGGACAGTCGCTCGGAGGCCACCAGACCAGCGCAAGGACCAACAACGCCCCGATTTTTTCCCAGCTGCGTTTCATGTTCTTACGTCCTTTCGCATACGCGCAGTGTACAATAGGACCCTGCTCCAGGAAGTCAAGCCGAGTCTCGTTGAATGGTCGGGTTGTGGCTCTCTTGGCGGCCGCCACGGGTTGTTAATCAAGCCCTCAAGTCTGTCGGCCCGTCGCCCTGAGCATCGCTGCGACAGTCGTCCAGGAACACGGACATTCTCACCGGAGGATCTCCAGGGCTCCCGCTGTTGAGCCGATTCTACGTATCCGCGATTGACACGTTTCCGGATTCGTCTTAGTATTCTCCGAGTCCTTCATTTCATCGTCATCAAAGTTTTTTCTAAAGAGATCATGAGGCTGCCATGAATTACAAGATCGGCATTGACGTTGGAGGTACATTCACCGACTTCTTGCTGACCCGTTCCGACGGGCAATCCGGCACTTACAAGGTGCTCTCCACTCCCAAGGATCCGTCGATCGCGACCGTGCAGGGAATCGAGGAAATGGCCCATGACGAGGGCATGTCCCTCAAAGACTTCCTCACCGCGGTTGACGTGATCGTTCATGGGACTACCGTCACTACCAATGCGGTGCTCACTTATCGCGGGGCCAAGACCGGCCTGATCACCACCACAGGCGTGCGTGACGCCCTGGAGATGCGCCGCGGCATTCGGGAAGAACAGTACAACAACCGTTACACCAACGTTACTCCTCTGGTTCCCCGCTACCTTAGATTGCCGGTCACCGGCCGTCTGGACTACGCGGGTAAGGAAATCACCCCTCTTGACGAAGGCGAAGTGCGAGCGCAGGTGGACAAGTTCGAGAAGGAAGATGTGGAAGCGGTGGCAATATGTTTCATGAACTCTTTTGCCAACCGAGAACATGAGGAACGGGCCGCACGAATCGTCAAGGAAATCATGCCGGACGCGTATCTTTCCGTATCAATGGACGTGCTGCCCTCCATTCGGTTCTATGATCGGGTTTCCACCACGGTACTCAACGCGTATGTGGGTCCGATCCTCAAGAGATATCTGGGCAGCCTTCTGCAAAAGCTCGACGCGGCGGGTTTTCCGAACGTTCTTTTGATAATGCAGTCCAACGGCGGGGTCATATCACCTCAGATCGCCATGGACAATGCGGCCACTACGCTTCTTTCAGGGCCCGCGGGCGGCCCGGTGGCCGGGGTAGTCTATGCCGGCATACAGGGGTACCGGGATTCCATAACAATGGATATGGGCGGGACATCCTTTGATTGCGCGCTCATCAAAGACGCGACCCCGTTCACCACAAGCGTCGGGGAAATCAATCGGCTCAGGCTGGCGCTTCCCATGCTCAATGTTGTCACAATCGGCGCGGGCGGCGGTTCAGTCGGATGGATAGATGAGGGAGGACTCCTGAGGATGGGTCCCCAGAGCGCTTCTTCCGATCCGGGTCCGGCGTGCTACGGACTGGGAGGGGAAGACCCCACCTGCACGGACGCGGACCTGGTCCTGGGGTACCTGGACCCGAATTTCTTCGCAGGCGGACGCATGCCGCTTCACCCTGATCGCGCTAAAGAGGCTATTGAAGATAAGATCGCCAAACCTCTGGGTTATGACCTCCACGAAGCCGCGGCCGGAATGTATCGGGTGATCAACGTGAACATGGCCGCTGCGGTCCGGGAAGTGGCCGTTAAGCACGGGCAGGACCCCAGGGATTTTCCCCTGGTCGTCGCCGGCGGAGCCGGGCCCAATCATGCCTGTATGATCGCATTGGAACTGGAGAATCCGGTTCTAATCGTCCCCAGGGAGTCGTCAATATTCTGTGCCGCGGGCATGCTCATGTCCGACCTGAAGCATAGCTTTGTAAGGACTTATCCGGTTCTTCTCAAGGAGGCCGATCCCCAGGTTTTCGGTCGCCTGTTTGACGAGATGAAGAAGGAAGGCAAGAAGCTGCTGATTTCCGAAGGAATCAACGAATCCGACATTGAATACCGATACTCGTTGGATTTACGGTATATCAAACAGTACCACGAGGTGGAAGTGGACGCCACCCCTCAGGAGGTGGACAGATTTGATATCGAATCCATGGCCAAACGATTTCATCCAGCTCACAACGCGCTGTACGGTTATTCTCTGGAGGACGCGGGAACGCCGGTGGAATTGATAAACATGAGGCTTGTGTGTGTCGGCCGCACGCAGAAGCCGGAATTCCAACAACAGGAACGCGTTGACGAAGATCCTTCGGCCGCGTTCAAGAGCAATCGAAGCGTGTATCTGCCGCTGCAAAAGGAGTTCCGCGAGGTTCCGGTCTTCGACGGGCTGGCCCTGCAATTCGGAAATCGAATCGAGGGGCCTGCCATTGTGGAACAGGTCAACACCACGACGTTTGTCAGCCCGGAATTCAATGTGCTCACCGACCGCTTCGGCAGTTTCACCATGTATCTGAAGGATCGGGAGGAAGACGTGAAAAGGAGGATCCTCTCATGAGCAATGATATCGACAAGGTACTGGTCTCAATATTGCAACGCCGCTTGAAGTCCATCACCGAGGAAATGAGCATCGCGCTGACCATGACCACACGATCTCCCATCCTTTGTGAGGCAAAAGATTTTGTCACAGGGCTCTACGACGCAAAAGGGAAGATGTTGGAACAAACGGAGAACCTGCCCATACTTTCCTTTTCATTAGGACCGGTCTGCGAGTACATCGTGGACTACTTCGGTGACGAGATCTATCCCGGTGACGTGATTTTCCACAATGATGTCTTTTCCATGGGAAACCAGAACAACGATGTCGCGGCTTACAAGCCGATCTTTTTCGAGAACACCCTGGTGGGATGGGCCGCGTGTAAAGGTCATCAGGCCGACATCGGCGGCGCGGTTCAGGGCGGTTACAATCCCAATGCCACCGAAGTCTGGCAAGAGGCCCTTCGAATACCGCCGGTAAAGGTCTATGAAAAGGGAAGACTCCGCAAAGACGTCTGGGACCTGATCTTCGCAAATATCAGGCTGGACATCGTTTCCGAGGACATGCGCGCCGAGATCGGGTCATGCGTTGTGGGTGAACGTGGATTGCTCAAGATACTGGAACGATACGGGCTGGATGTGTTCGAGTCCCACAAGGAGTACCTGTTCGATTCCACCGAAAAGATGATGAGGGCCGAAATCCGAACCATTCCCAACGGAGTGTACTACGGTGAATCCACCTGTTACTTCGACGGAAAGAATGTCGGGTCCAAATACCAGATCAGGGTGAAGATAACAGTGGAGGACGAGGAGATCGCGTTCGACTATTCCGAGACAGACGCCCAGACCAATGCATTCGTAAACGGTACATATACGTCGAGCGCGTCGGCCACAATCCTTACGTTTCTTCAGATGGTCAACCCGGATATGCCGCACAACGACGGCATGGTTCGGCCCGTCAAGATCGACATACCTGTGGGCACGATCCTGAACGCGGCTTATCCGGCCGCGACCACGTACGGCAACCACCTGTGCCCCAACAATGCTGACGCAATAATGAGGGCGCTGAGCCCCGTGATTCCGGACAGGGTCACCGCGGAATGGAACGAACTGCTCTGCTCCCTCACTACCGGTGTTGATCCCCGAAAAGACATGCCCTATGTGGATATCGGATTCATGGGTCTCAAAGGAGGTTCAGGAGCTATCAAGGGAGTTGACGGATACGACCACATCGGAATGATCGACGCTTCCGGTGGAGTGCTGGATCAGGACTATGAGATGTTCGAGCAGCAAACTCCCCATGTGCTCACCAAACATGAATTCTGGGAAGACTCCGCGGGGCCCGGGCAATGGCGAGGGGGACTCGGGGTTGAGACGGAATTCACCATCGGTTCCCACGACACCAAAGTGGTTACCTTCGGCGATGGAGACGTGGAACCGGCCCGCGGCGCGCAGGGCGGCAAAGAGGGTACCCTGAACAAGATAGAACTCAAATACCCCGACAAAGAACTCTATCTGTGCACAACCAAGGACCTGGTGGAAGGGGTCCCAAAGGGAACCATCTATTATCAGGAGGCGGGCGGCGGCGGTGGCTACGGAGATCCGCTGCTGAGGCCTGCTGAAAAGGTCGCTCGGGAAGTCAGAGATGGAATAATCTCACTGGAAGCGGCCAAGCAAGACTATGGTGTGGCCGTGGACCCGGAGAGCTTTGCGGTCAATGAACAAGAAACCGGGAAACTCCGCGCACAGTGAGGGCTCTTTGTAAACAGGCCAGTACTTATCGACAGAAGTTCGCTGTCATCATGTGCCCCAGCGGTCCGTCCGTCCTCGCCGTCACCCCGGCGAAAGCCGGGGTCCAGAGAAACTTGAAGAAGCCTGGATTCCGGCCTTCGCCGGAATGACGGTTCAGGGAGTGCTAGGTAAACCGCCCGAGAATTTCCGGTTGAACGTGCCGGCATATGCGAGGTAAATGGCAGATGAAGACTTTCATGCCTTCCTATTCATCCTACGATGAACTTGCGGATCTTCAACTCAAGGGCCTTCAGTGGACCGTGAACCATGCGTACAATGGGTCAACAGCTTATCGCAAGAAGTTTGACGATGCAGGAGTCAAGCCGGAACAGATCAAGAGTCTGGACGATCTTAGCCGTATACCCTTCACCACCTCAAAAGATCTGGCCGAGGGCTATCCGTTTCCGCTTCTTTGCGTGCCGATGAGTGATGTGGTGCGCATACACGCGTCTTCCGGCACCACAGGGAAAAGGAAGGTCCTGTGCTACACGCAAAAGGATATTGATGACTGGAAGCATTTCTTTGCCCGCTGCTACGAGATGGCCGAGCTCACCACTGAGGACCGCGTCCAGATCTGTGTAGGGTACGGAGTATGGACCGCGGGCGTGGGATTCCAACTCGGATGCGAGAATTTCGGCGTCATGGCGGTTCCCGCGGGTCCCGGCAATCTTGAGATGCAAATGGAATTCCTGATTGATTTCCAGAGCACGGTAATATGCTGCACAGCCTCCATGGGCCTGTTGATCGGGGAAGAGGTAGCGCGCAGGGGTCTCAGGGACAAGATTAATCTTAGCAAACTCATATACGGTTCAGAGCGCGCATCCGACGCGATGCGAGCCAGAATCAAGGATCTACTCGGGTTGGCCGGCATGTATGATATCCCGGGCATGACCGAGCTTTACGGTCCCGGTACTGGATTGGAATGCTCCGCTCATGAGGGCATGCACTATTGGGCTGATTACTACATCCTTGAAATACTCGATCCCGATACCCTGGAACCGGTTCCTGAAGGTGAAGTCGGCGAAATGGTCGTTACCACGTTGAGCAAGGAGGCGGTTCCTCTCATCAGGTACAGGACCCGCGATCTCACGTCAATCATCCCTGAACCGTGTTCCTGCGGACGACTCATCCCCAGGCACGACCGCATCCTGGGCAGATCGGATGACATGTTCATCTTCAGGGCCGTAAACATTTACCCTGGTCAGATCGACAGTGTGCTCAGCGAAACCACTGCCATCGGCAGCGAGTACCAGGTGATCCTGGACCGTGGCGCTGATGGAAAGGACACAATGACGCTCAAAGTGGAGCGTGCTCTGAACGCAGATCCGGCCTCTGATCCTCAAACCGCCGGCGCAGTCAAAGAAATGGTGAAAAGGAAGATCCTGGTCACCCCTGAGGTGCAAATTACAGACCAGGCCTCCCTCCCAAGAAGCGAAAGAAAGACAAAAAGGGTGTTCGATAATAGAGAGGATTGAGCGGAGAGTCCGGAGACCAGTGTCTGTCGCAGTTGCCGGAAGATTGTTCGGATTGTGTATCGGACGCCACTGCCGTACCGTCACCTGTCCGGGGGTCTTGAATCCCTTACATCTTGCACAGCCGGCTGAATATCTATAGTGTATGGACACGGATTTGCGGCAAACACCATCAGGAGAGTAACGGATGCCCACTGATTTCACATTCGCTTACGGTTCGAACATGAACCGATCGGATCTGCGTTCCTGGCTGGAGCGGAACGGCGATGATTCTTCCATGATAGTAGGGTACCGGCCCGCGATACTGGAGGGCTATGATTTCGTCTGGAACTACTATTCATCGAGCAGGGCCGGAGGCGCGGCCAACCTTGAGCCCAAATCCGGTGGCGCCGTCCTGGGAGTGCTCATCGAGTTTGAAGAGCCCCTGCTCAAAGCATTTGACCGCAAGGAGGGACATCCGGTCTTCTATTCCCGCGGTGACAACCGGATTTCCGTGATTTGCTCCGAAGACAATCAGTCAATCCCCGCCTGGATCTACATAGCCGGGCCCAACAAGGGCGCCCGACATGACATTTGGCCCACACGCGCGTACAAGAAGATCATCGTGGACGCGGCCGTCGAAAACGGCTTCCCCCAGGATTACGTGCAGAGGCTGGAGAGTTGGCAAACCCAGGGATAGTTGGCTCTGGACGTGGGGGATGCCGGAACCTCTTGCAAGGGGATGGGCTGGACTATCGGGATGGGTGAGACCCTCGACCGGCTGGTGAGCCGTCCCATGATTCCCAAAACGGGTCCCCCCTTTCTTCCGCGCTTCTCTTCCGCGTCAGTCTTCAAGGATCGACGTTGGAATTTGAAACTCATCTTGGATTGGCATATAATACAAGGTTTAGATTCCCTGAAATGGAAAGGTTTGTCATGAGTACTTACAAGGTTGCGTTGACGCGTTACGAAAAACCATTGGAATCGGTCCGCAAGGCCGTGGATTTGTCGGGCGGCCTGGATCATTTGCCTTCGGCTGCAAAGGTTTTTATCAAGCCCAACATTGTTCATTGGACTGCTGCGGTGGAGTTTCCCAAATGGGGTGTGATCACCACTTCGCGGGTGATCGAAGACATAGTGACCCTGCTCAAGGAGCGCGGTATCGACGATATCACCATTGGGGAGGGGCCGACGCTTCTTGACCCAAAGGATACCAAGACCGTGGCGCACGCGTTTGAGTATTTGGGATACAATATGTTGGGCGAGCGCTACGGAGTGAAGACAGCAGATATTCTCCAGCGACCCTTTGAAGATGTCGATCTGGGAGACGGCGTGGAACTCAAGTTCAGCACCGATATTCTCAACAGTGATTTTGTGGTGAACATTCCTGTGCTCAAGACCCATGCGCAGACAATGGTCAGCCTGGGGATAAAGAACATCAAAGGCACGATCAACGTCAATTCCAGAAAGAAATGCCACAGCCCTGACCCGCAAAAGGACCTGCACTTCATGGTCTCCAGGCTCGCGGACAAGCTGCCGCCTTCTCTTACTATTATTGACGGGATTTATTCCAACGAGCGGGGTCCCGCATTTGACGGCAAGGCAAAGAGGAGCAATATCCTTGTCGCTTCTCAGGATGTGTTCTCCGCTGATTTGGTGGGCGCCAAGGTGCTCGGGTTCGAGCCGTCCGAGGTTCCGCACCTGGTTCACGCGGGCAAAAGTCGTGGTCGGCCTATGGATCTGTCCGATCTGGATGTGGTCGGCGAAAAGATCGAGGATTTGGCCGCGCCGCACAAATGGACTTTCCCGTACAATGAGGAGGGCACTCTTCCCCTTCCGATGGAGAAAATGGGAATCAAGGGGCTGTCCTACCCCAAGTACGATGAGACCATTTGCACGTACTGCTCAGGCCTGACCGGCGCGATCCTTATGTCCATCGGCATGGGCTGGAAGGGCCAAGAATTTGACAACGTGGAAGTGCTCACGGGCAAGGTGATGCAACCCACGCCGGGCAAGAAAACAGTCCTCCTTGGACAGTGTCTGTACAAGGCGCACAAGAATCATCCGGATTTCCACAACATGATCGCGGTAAAGACGTGTCCGCCCGAGTCGGACGCGATCGTAGAAGCTCTCCACGACGCGGGAATAGATATCAACCCTGCTATCTTGCAGAATATGGATAAGGCCCCCGCGTTCTTCATGAGAAGATACGAAGGAAAACCGGAATTCGAGGAATCCTTTTTCAAGATCCAGTAAGATCGGCTGCCACGATTTCGGTACTCGGTGAGTAAGCCGGGAGTTTTTTCTGGTACTGTACGGCGCCAATTCGCGGGCGGTTTACCAGGCTCCCCCTGAACCGTCATTCCGGCCGAAGAACGTCATCCCAGCGCCTTGCCCCGGACGCTGATCCGGTGTCTGCCCCTACCTCTGGGCCCAGACCCGTCGTGGGACAGAGTGTACGGCGCGCACCTGTGTGTGTGCCCTCTTGCCATTCGTTGAACGCAGGAACGTGGTCGCCCCGTCGCCCCCCGCAACTGAAGGCTTACTCGTGGTGGTAATCATTCAGTTTCCGGGGGCAGATCCTCTCATGGCGTGTGTCATTGCGAGGGGTGAAACGACGAAGCAATCCCCGTACCCGGCGCGCAGGAGATTGCTTCGCTGCGCTCGCAATGACATCCTGCCATTGCCCCCGCGCAAGTGAATGGTTACTCATGGTGGAGATTTTTCCTTGACAGTTGGGCCCGCTGCTGATCTAATAAAGAATTCTAGTTCAGGAGGTACGTATGTACGCCATCGTGCAGACCGGTGGAAAACAATATAAAGTGGAAACCGGGGATTACGTCAAGGTTGAAAAGCTGGACGGCGAGCCCGGGACCGAAATAGCATTAGATCAGGTCCTGGCACTTTCCACAGCGGACGGAATTGACCTGGGAACCCCCTTTGTCCAGGATGCGCTGGTAAAGGCAACGATTCTTCGCAACGCGCGTCATCGGAAGATCGTGGTCTTCAAAAAGAAACGGCGCAAGGCTTATACCAAGAAGCAGGGACATCGGCAATGGTATTCCTTGTTGAGGATCGACGACTTCCAGGTTTCCTCGGCGAAGCAGAACTCCGAGCAAGCCGTGGCGGGCGCAGGCAAAGAGGCTGAGGCATCGGCAGAGACCGCGGCCAAGGAACCGCCCGAGAAAAATGTCGCTGCGGAATCAGGGACGTCCCCCGAGAAGAAGGAAGAATAGGAGAGGAAAATGGCCCACAAGAAGGCAGGCGGAAGTTCGAGAAACGGGCGGGACAGTCCGGGCCAGCGGTTGGGAGTAAAACGCTATGCAGGCCAACTGGTGCGGGCCGGAAACATCATCGTGCGCCAGAGGGGCACAAGGATTCATCCCGGCGAAAACGTCGGAATGGGTCGGGATTACACCCTGTTCGCCAAGGTTGACGGTATCGTCCAATTCCAGAGGAAAGATCGCAACCGCAAAAAGGTTTCGATCATCGAATCCTGACCTGTGTGCCTGAACCACAGGCTCCCTTTTCCGGGGATTCAGTCCGCGCTCGGATGTTGACCGCGCCTGTTTCGGTGATCACGAACAGGCCCGGCGAGCCTGGACGCCAATAGACCCGATAAGCGTTCTTCATGAACTTTTGGCCGGCCCCGTGGCCGGGGTTTTCGGCCCAAATTTGGATCTCACTCGCGCTCTGTTGAACTGCATTGAAATTCGTAGACGAGACACGCATCAAGGTGATTAGTGGAAACGGGGGGCGCGGCTGCCTCAGCTTCCGGCGGGAGAAGTTCGTGCCCAAGGGAGGCCCTGACGGCGGCGACGGCGGAAAGGGCGGGGATGTGGTGATCGTATCGGATGTTTCTCTGAACACTCTCCTGGACGCTCAGTACCAACAGCTTTACAGGGCCCGCCGCGGGGTTCACGGGATGGGGAAGAAGATGCACGGACGCTCTGCGCCGGAACTCGTGATAAAGGTTCCGGTGGGAACCCTTGTCAAGGATGAGGAAACCGGGGAGCTGATAGCTGATCTGGACAGTCCGGGTCAAAGACTCCTGGTAGCGAAAGGGGGAGGAGGTGGACGAGGGAACGCTCGTTTTGCCACCCCCAGGAACCGGGCGCCGCGACGGTTTGAAGAAGGGCGCCTCGGACAGGAAAGGTCCATAAGGCTTGAATTGAAGCTCATGGCCGACGTGGGGCTCGTGGGGATGCCCAACAGCGGCAAATCCACGTTGATATCCCGGTTGAGCAACGCCCGACCCAAGATTGCCGATTATCCCTTTACTACCATAGTCCCCGGATTGGGGGTGGTCAGGCTGGGGGAGTATCGAAGCTTTGTCATGGCCGACATCCCGGGCCTCATCGAGCACGCGGCCATGGGAATGGGTATGGGGCACCAGTTTCTCCGTCACGTTGAGCGGACCCGCGTTCTACTCCATCTGATAGATCCAGCCCCTGATCTGACACCGGAAGCCGCGCAACGATTTTCCATCATAATGGACGAGCTTGCTTCTTATGATCCGGATCTGGTACAAAAACCCATGATTGCGGTGATAACGAAAATGGATATCCCTGAAAACAGGGAGGCTGCCGGCAAACTCAGGCCCCTGCTGGAGAAAATGGGATTGACCGTTCATGAGATTTCAGCCGTAGCCGGCCTGGGCCTTAAAGAGCTCTTGGGAGATACCGCGCGGCTGCTCGAAAGAATGAGCGCAAATCAATGACGCATCAAGCGGTCAGAAAAGAGATTCTGTCCAGCGTCAGACGCGTGGTCCTGAAACTGGGTTCCAGCGTGGTGACCACGGAAGAGGGTCTTGACACCAGGGTCATGGGCGAACTGGTGGACGACGTCTGCGCTCTCAAAGAGGCCGGCAAGGAATTCATTATCGTCTCCTCCGGCGCGATTGCGGCTGGTGTTCGGCGCATGAATCTCAAGGCGGGCGCCCGAACCATCCCTCAAAAGCAGGCCGCGGCATCCATTGGTCAGAGCCGTCTGATGGCCACATACGGGTACGCGTTCAGTCGTCACGGGATAAGGGTGGGACAGATGCTCCTCACCAAGGACGACCTGAGCCACAGGCGAAGATACCTCAACGCGCGTAATACGTTGACGACCCTCCTTTCCTGGGGGGTTGTTCCGATAGTAAACGAGAATGACACGGTAATGGTCGAGGAAATCCAGGTCGGGGACAACGACAATCTGTCAGCGCTCGTGGCTACCCTTGCCGACGCGGATCTGCTGATAGCTCTCACCGATATGGAAGGCCTAATGGATTGCGATCCGCGAAAGGATTCAGAGGCGTGCCTCATTCCACTGGTTGAAGCGATCACCCCCGAAATAAGGGGAATGGCCGGCGCGGCTACATCCACTGTGGGTCGCGGAGGGATGTCGTCCAAGCTGGAAGCCGCGGCCAAGGCCGGGGCTTCGGGGATACCCATGATAATCGCGGGTGGAAAGCAGGCCCACGTGGTTTCTCAAATACTGCAAGCCGACGCGTGCGGAACCCTGATATTGCCCGCCAAGGAAAAGCTTTCAGCCAGGAAGCACTGGATCCTGTACAATCTCGAACACGAAGGAGTGCTCATAATAGACTCGGGCGCGGCCGGGGCCCTGACACGTGACGGAAAGAGCCTGCTGTCCATAGGGATTGTCCACGTCAGTGGAGACTTCGAACACGGCGCGACCGTGGTTGTTCAGGACACTGAGGGCAAGACTCTGGCCAAAGGCCTGGCGAACTACTCTTCCCGGGAGATGGAAAAAATCAAGGGACATCGCACCGCGGAGATAGATTGGATACTCGGATATCGCCGCAACGACGAGGCCATCCACGCGGACAACCTGGTGCTCGTGGGTACGAACGGCATTGAACAGTAGCTTCTCTGCGTTCGGGCCGTGCCGCTGTGGGCGTTGAGTCATGTCCAATGCCCGTGGCTTGGGCCGGTAAAGCACTTGACAGCGCGCTTGGAGATGCAGACCTGTTTCTTGATGTGGAGTAGAGGAGTGATTTGAATGGGAATCCTTTCCATAGTTACTTTGCCTGATGATGTCTTGCTCAGGAAAGCTGAAGAGATAGCCAACATAGACGAGCATATCGTGACCCTGGCCAAAGACATGGCCGAAACCATGTACAAGGCGCCCGGGGTCGGGTTGGCGGCTAATCAGGTGGGCCGGCTGCTGCGCTTGATAGTCATCGACGTGGAATATGCGGGCATGGAACCCCAACACAGAACCAGGAGGCCTGTCTTCATCATCAATCCACGGATTTCCGCTAGTGAAGGCCGCGCGTCCCGTGAAGAAGGATGCCTCAGCGTTCCCGAGTTCAACGTGGAAATCAAAAGACCCGAGACAGTGCAGGTCCAGTGTGTGGATCTGGACGGCAATCCGGTCAGTATCGAAGCGGACGGGCTCCTGGCAAGGGCGCTCCAACACGAGATAGACCACCTCGACGGAACCACCATCCTGGACCATGCCTCCGCTCTGAAGCGGAACATTTATCACAGAAAGCTGAAAAAGAATGCCAGGAGAAACCGGTGACTCTCAGAGTGGTTTTCATGGGCTCTCCCGAATTCTCTGTGCCCACACTCCGGGCGTTGCACTCCAACTTTTCGGTTGCCGGAGTGGTGTCTCAACCGGACAAGCCCAAGGGCAGAGGGCGCAAGACCTTTCCCACGCCGGTGAAGGCTGCTGCCGTAGAGATCGGGGTTCCTGTTATTACGCCGCAGGATGTCTGTTCAGAGGAATCTTTGGCCTTTCTCAAGGAATGCGATCCCCAGGTGATCGTGGTCGCGGCCTACGGCAGAATCCTGCCTGAACAGATCCTGGAACTGCCGGCCATGGGGTGCGTCAATTTGCACGCGTCCCTTTTGCCCCGACACAGGGGAGCATCGCCGATCTCAGCGGCCATACTGGCCGGCGATGAAGTCACCGGTGTTTGCAGTATTGCTATGGACCAAGGAATGGACACCGGCGACATTCTGTTGCAGACTGAGATCATGATCGCTGAAGGTGACACCGCAGGCTCGTTGCACGATCGTATGCTGGAACCGGGCGCGGACCTGATTGTCAAGACACTCAAGGCAATGGCTCAAGCGCGAATCCGTCCCGCGCCCCAAGATCATGAAAAGGCGACCTACACACGACCTTTGTCCAAGAATGACGGTCGGATCGATTGGCGTAGAGACGCGCGGCACATCAGTTGCCTGGTAAGAGCCATGAACCCCTGGCCCGCGGCGTCAACTCAGTTGTCCGGAGATTGGCTCAAGGTATGGGAGGCAGCCCCACAAGAGGGTCAGGGCGGCCCGGGGACGATCGTGGACATTGTTTCCCATGGAATCCTGGTGGGAACCGGCCAAGGCCTGTTGTTGCTCAAGCAGATCCAGGCCCCCGGCAAGAAGCGGATGGAAGCGGCCAATTTCGCGAGAGGCCGTCGTTTGAAGCAAGGAGACAGTTTCGGGGAATCCGACTGACGCGGGGAGTTTCGGTCATTCCTGATCAAAGAGAATCACAAAATCCGATCGTAGAAGAATTCGACAGAAACCGTATCAACAAGGGAGATTTGAAATGAACAGCCTCAAGACGCTCGTTCTTCTCGCAGCGCTCAGCGGCTTACTGATAGTCATCGGAGGTTGGCTTGGCGGAAAGACCGGAATGACCATTGCTCTGGTCATTGCAGTGGCAATGAACTTCGGGAGCTACTGGTTCAGTGACAAGATCGTGTTGAAAATGCACCATGCCCAGGAGATCACGGAAGCCCAAGGGCGGGAGCTGTTCGACATGGTCCGTCAATTGGCTCAACAGGCCGACCTTCCCATGCCCAAGATCTACATCATACCCGATCCTTCGCCCAACGCGTTCGCCACAGGCCGGGATCCCGAGCACGCGGTGGTCGCGGTCACCGAAGGGATTCTGAGGCTGCTGGATCGCGAGGAATTGGCCGGAGTTATCAGCCACGAGTTGGGGCATGTGAAGAATCGAGACATACTCATTCAGTCGGTGGCAGCCACCATCGGAGCCGCGATCACCTATCTGGCCTATTTCGGTATGTTCTTCGGCTCTTCCGACGACGACGAGGGCGGGTCGCCCCTGGGGTCGCTCCTCATGGTCATCCTGGCGCCCATGGCTGCGACGGTCATTCAGATGGCTATTTCCCGATCCCGCGAATACATCGCGGACCGGACCGGCGCCGAGATTTGCGGCAACCCCATGTGGCTGGCGCACGCGTTGGACAAGCTGAGAAAGGGTGTGGACCGGGAACCCACGCACACGCAAGAGGCCACCGCGCACATGTTCATCGTCAACCCCTTCTCCGGGGGCGGAATATCGCGGCTGTTCTCGACGCATCCTCCCCTTGACGAGCGCATCGGTCGCCTGCAGGAAATGGCCGGGTATTGATACCGGGAAAACCTCCACCCCGTGATGCTCGTCTGCGCGTCTCCCCTGCCAGGGAAGCCGCGCTGCACGTTCTGGGGGAAGTACGCAAGGCGCGGTTCGCTGAAGACGCTCTACTGGACAGCCTTACCGCGGATGATCTTGCGCTGGATCGAGCCTTGGCAACAGAACTGGTCTATGGCGTGCTCAGATGGAAGCGGCGGCTGGACGGCATCATCGGACGTTGTTCCGACCATCCCAAGAAGAAAATCCAGCCAAGGCTTCGTGACATTCTGAGAATAGCGCTTTACCAGATCTTCCTGCTGGATCGGATACCGGAACATGCCGCGGTGGATCAGGCCGTGAGACAGGTACGATCTCACTCTGACAAGCGCGCCGCGGGATTCGCCAACGCCCTGCTGAGAAGGGCCCTCCGAGAAAAGGATTCAATGGATCCGCTTCCTTCCGATGATCCGTATTCCCTCGCGTCCTACTACTCACATCCACAATGGCTCGTTGAACGCGGGCTCAAGGAGTTCGGGCTTGCGACAACACGACAAATATTGGTCCACAACAATTCAAGAGCGACTGTTGTAATTCGGGCCAACACTCTAAAGACCGCCCGGTCGGACCTGGAAAAGCTGCTCCGGGATTCCGGCCTGGAGATTGAGCCTGTGGTCGGCATGCCGGACGCGCTGATGGTTCCCGCGCCACGCGCGCCTGTCAATTCCATTGCGGGATTCCATGAGGGTCTCTTCGCTGTGCAGGAGACCGCGTCCCAGATGATAGCTCCGCTGTTGGCCGCTCAACCCGACCATCGGGTGCTCGACGCGTGTGCGGCGACCGGCGGAAAGACCGCTCACATTGCCGCGTTGACTGGAAACCGGGCCGAAATCACCGCGGTGGACCTTGATGAACTTCGGCTGGAAGAAACGCGACAAAATCTTAAACGTTTGGGTGTGGAAAGGGTCACGTTTGTGCAACGGGACGCCACCGATCCCGAACTGATCCACGATCTGGGCCTCTTCGATCGCATACTCGTGGACGCGCCATGCTCCAACCTTGGTGTGCTCCGCCACAGCCCCGAGGCCAAATACCGGACAACGCCCCGGGACCTCAATGTCTTCGCGGAGCGTCAGATCCGCCTACTCGATGCCGTGGCCCGCGCGCTCAAACCGGGGGGCATCCTGGTCTATTCGGTATGTACCATCTCCGAAGAAGAAACATCAGGGGTCGCACGAGCATTCCTCAACCACCGCCCTGATTTCCAATTCATGCCGATCGAACAAGAGCAGGTCCCGATACCGGAATTCATCGGCCCGAACCGCGTACTCCGAACCTTCCCCCCGATAGCCCAGTTCAAGACAGACGGCTTCTTTGCCGCGCGATTCACTACAATTGGGTAAGTAACCATTCAGTTTCGGGGGCTTTGAAGGTGAGGGCAGACACATAGAGCCTGCCCCGGACGCCGATCCGGGGTCGGCCCCTACGTCTGAGCCCAGACCCGTCGTGGGGTAGAGTGGACGGCGCGCACCTGAGTGTGCGCCCTCTTGCCATCAGTTAAACGCAGGAACGTGGTCGTTCCCATCGCCCCCCGAATGACTGATACCAATGCGCGTTCAAACAAGTGATAAAGACCACTGCTGGGCAAGCCGGCAGAGGCACCCAAGAACCCGATCTCACTCTCTTGATTGCGCATTCGCATGAAAGTCCCATGGGAAAGCCACCCCTTTGCGGGTCTACGTATGGGGTGGTTTGGAGGGGAGATGAGTCTCCCCTCCAAGTCCATGCGCCGCGTGCGCGCTCTTGGAGTACCCTGTCCGAGGCGAAGCCACGGACCAGTGAACAACGGAAAGGACTTTCATATTTCGTTGTCGCTTTCTTGCGATGATAGTTGGTATGAATGGTTACTTGGGTGATGCCATTTCCCTTGCAAACCAGCATCACTTCTTCACCAGCAGGCGCATGGCGCTGACGCCGTCTTTGGTTCTGAGCCGGTTTACCAGGGAGTCGGCCCTCTTCTTGGACGAGAACCTCCCCAGGTGTAGGCGATAGATCACACCGGTGTCAGGTCTGGCCACTGGTTTGAGCGTCACCTTGTACCCGCGGGCCTTCCACTTTTCGGCCCACTGTAGGGCGATTCCGGGATGAGAGAAAGCTCCTACTTGTACCGTATATTCCCTGGTAGATCTCCGGAGTTTTGGCTGGGTCGGTCGTTTGGGAGATTCCACGGCCGGCTTGGCGCCGGCAACAGGGATCGCTGCCGGGGGGCGATCAAGCCGCTGTTTTGATTTGGATTTGTCGCTCGGGACTTCCGCCTTCTTCTGCGTATCTGACAAATTGGGGGTATCTGAGACTTGCCCGGAGGTCGCATTGAGGCCCTGTGGAACACGATCGTCCTGGGTTTCCAGATCATGGTAAAATCTCATAACGGGGCGATTGGGACTCTTTTCCGTCTTGGAATTGGAGAGACCTGGGCCCGCCTTATCGGGCCGGGCCCGCGCTGATTGATTCCCGGGAGACTCGCCCTGGACTTCTCTGACCGGGGGCGGATCGTCCCACAGCCGAAGGTTCAGCAAGCCAAGGGCTACGGTGCAGAGTATGGAAGCCGCAAGCGCGACAATGAGCGCGCCGTTTTTCGGGGAAGAGGCGCGGCCGCGCGATTTGCGGCGTGTGGGACGCCTATTCTTTTTGAGAAGTCTTCTCAGATCCATGATCCCTTTCACACTTATTCGCATTCAAACGAGTAACCGGTGGTCCGAAATGGGAGCGAAGGGAATGCCCACGTTCCCCCCTTTGAAAAAGGGGGGTCAGGGGGGATTTTTCAACTCAGACCTTTGCACGCTCATGTTCCTTGTCTGATCGCGAATTCCTATAAGAGCCCTCTCTTTTCGCGAAGGCACCGACCCCAAGGAAGGGAGGCGGAGCCTGGGAACGAGAGGAAAGAACCACCCCTTTGCGGGTCTACGTATGGGGTGGTTTGGAGGGGAGATGAGGCTCCCCTCCAAGTCCATGCGCCGCGTGCGCGCTCTTCACACCTGTCCGAGGCGAAGCCACGGACTACTGAACAGTGGAATGGACTTTCATGCTTCGTTGTGCCTTTCAATGCATGATAGTTAGTATCACATGCGGTCCGGAGCGCTGACGCCCAGAATCTCAAGACCATTGGCCACCACCCGGCGAACCGCGTCAACGAGATAGAGGCGAGCCTTTTTGATTCGGGAGTCCTCGGTAAGAACCTTGTTGTCGTGGTAGTACGCGTGGAAGAGTTCCGCCAGGTCCATCAGGTAAAAAGTTATCCTGTGGGGTTCAAATGCTTCCGCGGCCTCGGAGAGCATGTCCGGGAAATCAGCCAGGTGTCTGATCAGTCTTTGTTCTTCCGGCAGGGACAGCGCGCCCAGATCCGGGTCGGTCATGTCGGCGTCAATGCCCCGTTCTGCGGCGATCCGGAATATGCTTGCCACCCTGGCATGCGCGTACTGCACGTAATAGACCGGATTATCTCTGGATTGTTTCTTCACAAGGTCCAGGTCAAAATCCAGATGGCTGTCGCACCGCTTGGTCAAGAAAAGGAAGCGCGCTGCATCCGGTCCCACCTCGTCCAAAACTTCCCTTAGGGATATAAACTGCCCGGACCTGGTGCCCATGGGAAACTTCTCCCCGTCCATGACAAGGCCTACGAATTGCACCAGGAGAACCCGCAAGGTGTCCGGAGAATGCCCGAGCGCCTCAATCGCTCCACGGACGCGCGGCACATAGCCGTGATGGTCCGCGCCCCATATGTCCACGAGCCGCGCGTAACCCCTCTCCATTTTTTGCTGGTGGTACGCGGCATCGGCAGCGAAGTAGGTGGGCTCACCCGTGGCCCTTATGAGCACCCTGTCCTTTTCATCCTCGGCCCCCTCCAACGTGAACCACAGCGCGCCGTCTTTCTCGACCACTCTTCCCCGGCGTCGCAACTCCTCCACGGTGGCGGAGATCGAACCTGATTCATGGAGTTGCTTCTCACTGAAGTAGCTGTCGTAAAGGACACGGAACTCAGCGAGATCTTCCTTGATCCCGTCCAGAATTCGATCGGCCGCATACTGGGATACCAGGGCAACTCCTTCGCTTTCGGGAACATTGCCGAGCTTATCTCCAAGCCGCGTGTCTTTCAGATCAGCCGCCAGTTCTCTGATGTAATCGCCCTGGTAATGGTCCTCGGGGAAATCGACCTTCTCCCCTTCAAGTTCCCGATATCGCAAGAAAACCGAGTTGCCCAGAATCTTCATCTGGTTTCCCGCGTCGTTCACATAATACTCGGTGTCAATGGAGTACCCGCATGCGCGCAGGAGCCTCGCCAATGTGTCCCCCACCGCTGCGCCTCTGCCGTGCCCCACATGGAGAGGTCCCGTCGGATTGGCGCTCACGAATTCAAGTAGAATCTTCAGACCGTGAGGTTCGGCGCCGTGTCCGTATCTTTCTTTTTGTCGGTGAATGGTGTGAAGCGCGGCCCGCCATACTTCATCAGCGAGGAAAAGGTTTATGAAGCCCGGTCCCGCGACCTCCGCCTTATGGAGAACTTCCGGGTCACTGTTTAGATTGTCCACCAGGAGCGCGGCCAGGTCTCTGGGCTTTCGGCCCACTCGGCCGGCCACAACCATCGCCACGTTAGTGGCGTAATCGCCGAATTTCGGATCCTTGGAGCGTGTAACTTCGATCTCTGTTGAATCCCAATCCGGAAGATCCACCAGTTTTCGCGCCACCGCATTTTCAATAGCCGTCCGGATCAGGCTTCTTATGACATCCTTCATCTTAGAGATTACCTCGAAAAGGGCTTCCCTTCGGGGGACGGCCCGTGGCCTGTGCAACAGGCGCCCGCTGCGTTCCGGGAAGTTTCATACTTCGTTGTGCCTCGATGTTGAGGCATGAAAACAGTCTCACGTCTTCTCGTCCTTTGGTTTGTCTTCGCGTGCTTCGGACTCCTTCAAAGTAAGGTCCCTTGTGTAGTCGGGACATCGCGTTGTGGTAGCCCCGTCCATGGTGAACTTCTTATTGCAGGTCGCCCGCCACGCGCAAACCACACATAGGGTTTTATCATTTTCCATCAATATTCTCCTGCGCTGATGGAATCTTCTATCAATTCTGAGTCTTATGGTCAAGGCTTTTAATCTTGGTTTACAACAACTTTCATACCCGGGAATGGCACAGAGAAGAGTAAGAATATTGAACCACAGAGGGCACAGAGGGCACAGAGGGGGCAGAGAAGCGCGAACATACCGGGACATATCGAGCCGACCCAGGTAAGGCGGTGGCCGCACAAGCGGACCTGTGAGAGTGGCTCTCGAACTTTCCATACCTGGCGAATTAAGATGTCCGCGGTGTTAAGTGCGTCTCATGGCCAGTTTGTCAAAAGGGGGGAGGTCCGGATTCCCCCCTTTGAAAAAGGGGGGATAGGGGGAATCTTGCCTATGCTCGAGAATCACCTTTCAATGACCCGGAACTCCTGGCGCCTGGCACACAACTGTGCCCGGAGGGAGAGGGTAACTGAGGATCTTCCGACTGTCACTTGTTTGATTGCGAACCGGTGACAAGCCGGAGTCGGCTCAGGGGGCTGGAGCCTCGGATTGAGGCTGTTCCGGTGCCGGCCCTTCTTCCCTTTCCGGAGCCTCTTGACGGGGGCCGGCTTCCGGTTCCTCTGGTTCAAGTTCCTCGGTTTCTTCCGGTTCCGCTATTTGCAGGTCCTCGACAACCCGGGTTCTTAACCGCGTGAGCGCTCCGCCATGTATGAAACGACGCCTGCTCGCGCGCTTCACAACAGTTCCCGGGGGGGCTGCATAGGAAGGGTGGGCCAAATCCATACCGGAGGCCTTCCATATGTAAACGAAAGCATCCAGGGTCGCATTCATGGAAGTGTTGTAGATGTGCATGAGATCAACATTGGTGAACAGCATGTTCCTGTTGTACTTGCGAGGCGCCCGGAACATGGCGTACGTGTCTTCTCTCATCCTCACACCGTATGCGTCGTTGCGCACATGCCTGAAGGTGGGCATTCCTTCCTGTTTCAACCTCTCCATAACTTCGCCCAAGGATTCGAAATCTCCGTACCCGTCATAGAACAACCAGATGTCTACGATATTGTCACCAATCATCCGTTGGTAATCGAGGGAAAACTTCTCCAGATATTCCAGGTCGGGAAACGCAGGCAACTTCTGCAGAAAGATCCAATAGCTGATCATTCCCAATCTGGCCGCCAGGTTCGACGGAGATGTGTCCAACTTCATGTCTCCGCCTTTGAAGGCTTGGACGCAAAACGGGATGTCTCTCATCAAACGAGCATACGCAGTTCCACGCAACTCCTCAAGATCCCTCATTTTCAACGGATAGACGCGAATGCTTCGCTCCACGAAAGTCATGCCGCGCGCAAAACCCACGCGGTTCCGGTACAAAAACGAGCCCATTGCCCGTGGAAGCAATTTCACGAGGTCCGCGGCCACGGTGTTCATGAATACCACGTTGCTCTCGTAAGGCACTTGCTGGCTGTGGGCCGGACAGACCATGATCAACAAGAGCAGGCCGGTTGGGAGCAATTTTATGAGCCTTCGAGTCGGCATTGAAGGTCCTCCTTGCCAGGAGAGAATTGCCCTTTCGCAAAAAGGGCTCTCCCATTGCACGAAGAATACCACAATGCCGTGTTAATTTCAACTTTAATTTCACGATGGTATGTAAGAAACGTAATGCACAACATTGTAAAGACCGTCAAGTTTGATTGCTCGTGATAACTTACCGACATCATAAGGGCTTGTCACGAAATAACGTTGGCGTTCTCCTGTAGGAGCGGACCCCTGTCAAGCCAGGGGCAGGCTCTATGTGTCCGCCCTTTCCGCGTATGCACCCCTGCATTGGGGCAGACACGCAGAGCCTGCCCCGGACACCGATCCGGGGTCTGCCCCTACAATTGCCAAGGCAACCTGTTGCAAGGTCTATTTTGTGACAGACCCTAAGTGATTTCCGAGCTGCATCCAACTGAGATATTCCCCATTGACACCGATTTTTCAGAAGTCTCAATCCAAATCCTGGAGTCAGTTTCTTGAGTCTTGGCGTGGCTTTCCTTGCTCTGGAGCCCTTTTTCGGGTTGACAGAATCTATAGCAATGGTATGATATGCACGCCATGATGTGGACTTTTTTGATGAATTTGGTCCTTTTGGAGGATACGGAACAGTGAGCGCCGCGCAGAAAATCGGGTACGAGGAAGCTGCCCTCGTCCGGAAGCGGCGATACGGGATGGAATTGCTCGTGCCGGCCGTTTGCCTGCTGATGTTGTGCGGTTGTGGCTCGAGGAAGGCCCTTGTGAAGAACGACACGGATCTTGGGACCCCCAAGGGTCATGTGTCAGCCAAGGTCAAGAAGAACAAGAAATCGCGTGTTCGTTTGCCTAACAAGTTTCCGGCTATTCCTGTAGAAAAGGACGGTCCTAGAGTTAGAAAATTCCTCCGTGAGTACGCTTTTAATCAACGTCGGACCATGAAGCATTACATGGCCAGAGCGGCCAATTACCTTCCTATGGTAAAGGCTGTGGCTAGAGAGCACGGCCTTCCCACCGAGATTGCATATCTCTTCATGTTGGAATCGGGGGGCAACCCGGGAGCGCGGTCACCGGCAAACGCCCTGGGAATGTGGCAGTTCATGCCGGCCACCGCGCGCAGTTATGGTCTGAGGGTCGATTCGTGGGTGGATGAGCGTCTGGACCCGAAAAGATCAACTCAGGCGGCCATGCTCTATTTGAAGGATCTTTACGGAATGTTCGGCTGTTGGCGGCTGGCCTTGAGCGCCTACAATTCCGGCGAGAACAAGCTGAATCGAGTGCTGTGTCAGGAAGATGCAGACGAGTACGACCAGATATGTTCCAGCAAGCGCCTCAAGAGGGAAACGCGAGAATTCTGGCCTCGCTTCCAGGCCATTGCCCAGATTGCTTCCAACCCCAAGATGCACGGGTTCAAACCGATAGCCGACAAACCTGACGTGAGACGATACGAGACAGCGGCTGTTAAAGGATCCTATTCCATAGCCACGCTCGCCGCGGCTGCCGGAACATCAGGCGACAATCTTGCCCGACTTAATCCGTCCTTGATCAGAGGCATGACCCCGCCCAACGGATCAGGCCACTCCTTGAAGGTGCCCAATGGCACAAAGGTTGTTTTGATCAGTAGATTGAGGAGACTCCAGCCGGAATCTCCAGGCGGCCACGTAGTCCACGTGGTTCACAAGGGTGACAGCCTGTGGCGAATTCTGAGAAGGTACAAAACCAGCAAGGCCAAACTCGCCAAGCTGAACCCGGATGTGAACTTACGCCGGGGTCTCAGGCAGGGATCAAGGCTCGTTGTTCCTTCCCGCAAGAAGATCCCGAGGAAGCCCGCCCAAGAACGGAAACAAGTGTCCTGGCTCAGGTAAGTCCTCCCTTATCAACGATTTGAAGGCTCGTCTCAGCTTCTGTAATCCGCGTTGATGCGGACGTATTCCGCTGACAGATCGGTCGTGAGAATGTCGGCCTTCCCACCACCGGATTTCAGATCCAGCAATACTGTTATTTCCTTCCCTTTCATCGCGGCCGCCGCCTGAGGCTCCCAATCATCGGACACCAGAGATCCTCGGATCACCACCGGCACATCCCCTATGACAAGGTCCACTCGATCAGGATCAAACATCACGCCCGCACGGCCCGCGGCGCATATTATCCTCCCCCAGTTGGGGTCCTCTCCGTGGAACGCGGTCTTAACCAGAGGGGATTCGGCTATGGTACGCGCTACTTTTTCAGCCGCGTCTTGATCAGGAGCGCCGAGAACCCGGACCCGGATCACTTTCGTGGCCCCCTCGCCGTCAGATACGATCATGTGGGCCAGGTCCGTGCATACCCTGCGAAGCATGGACGCGAAACAAGACCGGTCTGAATCCGTGACACCAAGCCTTACCGCGTCCGGGCGACCTCCGGCCATGATTATCAACGTGTCGTTGGTGCTCGTGTCGCCATCAACGGTGATTCTGTTGAAGCTGACTCTGTTGGCTTCCTGCAGGCATTCTCTGAGGAATGGCGCCTCCACTTCCATATCGGTCATGATCACGGCGAGCATGGTTGCCATGTTGGGCGCGATCATACCGGAGCCTTTAGCCAGCCCCACCATTCTTACCGGCCCGGAAGAAACCGTGTCATCGAGGGCCACTGTCTTGGGAACAGTGTCCGTGGTCATAATGGCCCTTGCAACATCCGGGAGTTTGCGCGCATCAAGTCCGGCCACCAGGTCCGGAATGTGGGCAAGAATTCGATCGGTGGGCATTGGGTTTCCGATGACACCAGTGGACATGGGGATTACCAGGTCCTGATCAATGCCCAATTCTATGGCCGTCCTGCCGGTGAGTTCCAACGCGTCCGTCATACCTCGTTCGCGGGTGTAGGCGTTGGCGTTCCCCGAATTCAGCAGCACCGCTGAGCAGAGGCCTTTTTCAAGACGCTTCCTGGTGAGAACCACAGGAGCCGCACAGACCAGGTTGGTTGTGGTTACTCCTACAGTAACCGCGGGTGTGTCGGACACGATGAGACCCAAATCAAGCCGGTCCGATTGCGCGTCCTTTATCCCGGCAGCGGTCGCGCTGAACCTGAATCCCCTTATTTCCATTGAATTATCCTTCACTACTGTCTACTCCCAACCGGGGAACCTCAACCCCAAGCTGCTTCAATTGTCCGGTAAGCCTGACCCGATCTAGGAAAAGAATGCCGTGCATCCCGGCTTGGACAGCGCCTTCGACGTTTTCTTCAAGGTCATCTATGAAGATTGATCTCTCCGGGTCTATGCCGAACTTCCTGATCGCCTCTTGATAATAGCCTGCGGACGGCTTCCCGACGCCCAGCTCGTAGGAAAGAGCGGCTGATTTGTAGAACGCCACCGTCGGAAACTGTTCCAGTATCCACTCGTAGTGAACCCTGCTGGTGTTGGAAACGAGCCAGGTTCCGTACTGTTTCGATAGGGCTTCTCCCAGGGCGATCATTTCATAATCGGGTCGGAAGATGTCGCACCAGATCAGCTGAAATTCTTCCTCACTCAGTCGGACCTCAAGAATATCCGACATGGTCCGGTGAAACCGGTCGAATTCAATTTTTCCGGTCTCCAGTTTTTCCAGTGGTTCCATAAACAAACGCCTGAAGCCCGGCCGGTCGTCCTTCTGCATCTCCGCCATTTTTGGGGGAAGATGGGGAAGAAGCCTGTTCAGGGCAATTTCCCAATCAAATGGGACGAGTACTTTCCCAAGATCAAAGAGTATATTGTTGATCACTTCTTTTGCCCATCCCGCAAATCAGCGGAAGCCCCGGACCAGTAAACAAGGGAAAGGATTTCTATGTTCCGTTGTGCCTCTGCTTTCAGGCATGTAAGTTGGAATCAGTATATCCCCAGTTCCATACCGGCTGCCAGGGTCTGGCCGAGCTCTCGACATTTTCCAAGCACGGACTCTACGATTTCACCTCTGGAAATGATCGGCTCCTGCACCATCCTGAACCCATATCCTTTGATGATGCGTTCTATGGAACCCAGGGCCCCTGTTCCGTCGTTGCCCGCGCAAATCACAAGGGCATAGGGTTTTCCATTGGTTCTCTCCCTTATTTCTTCATAGGTTCTGTCGAACAGGTCCTTTATGGCGCCTGCCATGTACCCAAAGTACTCGGGACTGCACATTACCAGCAGATCACAGCTTTCCAGGTCCGCGGCGGTAATGTTGCGCGCCCGATCTCGTCGCACAGCGATTCCTTTGACCAGTGCCGCGCCCTGTTCCACCGCGGCGGCAAGTTGCTCAGTGCCACCGGATTGGCTGTGGAACACAATGAGGAGAGTCTTGTCTCGGGTATCGACCATTGTTCTTCAGTGCCTTATTCCAATGCGTTTTCAAGCAGGTGACAATCAGCACTGCTAGACAAGCCGGCAGTGGCGCCCAAAAAAATCGACCTCACCTGTGGGTTGCGAATTTACCTGAAAATAGATGAGCCCGGATGACGCTGACGCTCCGCCTTGCACCAACTATTTCGGCGACGCATGCGTAGCCCCTACGGCCGGGACCCACGACTTTGCGGGCATTTTCATGCTTCGTTGTGCCTTTGTCTCTAGGCATGGAAGTTGGTATAAGGCCGGGCGCGGTCGCTCAAGGCGCTTCTCCCTCTTCGTTCTTGATCCGGAGTTCGATCCTGTCCCGGAAGAGGAAAAGGATCACCAGAAGAACAGCACAGAGAGCGGCCAGCGCCGCAAACAGCGTCCAGTTTTCGTCGAATAACGCGGCTCCGCTGAAGCTGAGCATAACGGTCCCCGGGATTCGTCCGATGGCGCAGACCGCAACGAATCTTGCGAATCCCATTGGACTGAGACCCAGCAAGTAGGAAAGGATGTCCTTGGGGAACCCGGGAATGATGAAGAGCAATAGAACCGCTAAGGTCCCGCGAGATTCCGTGACGAACCGGAATTTATCCAGGGTCGAGCTGCTGACCACGAGCTTCACCAGGGGGAGTCCGATGATTCTTGCGGCCAGGAAAGCTATAATGGAACCCACGGTGAGGCCCACTGAGGAATAGACAACTGTGGGCAACGCGTCGAAGAAGAACCCTCCCACCGCGCCCGTGAACTCCCCCGGAATCGGGGCCAGCACAACCTGGAACGCTTGAATGAACATGAATGCTGCCGGCGCCCATGGGCCCCAGCTTTGCAGGTACTCCCTCATCTGTTCTTTGTTCTGAAAGGCCGACCACAGCTTGTTCAGGATCGGAGTCAGGTCCCCTGTCCACACGAGGATCGCGGCTATTGTCGCGAGCATGCTCAGCAGCGTTACGGACAACATCACGCGTTTCTTTTCATCGGGGGCCGGCTTTGGCATCAAACGGCTCCAGGGTTGGGGTGAACACCGTCTTCAAGGTCCCCCTTGAGCTGTTCACGAATGGTCCGCAGAATCTCATCCTCCATCCTTCTGATGAGGGGGCGAAAAGTACCGGAGTCTATGGCGGAGATCCCGATGCCGTCATACGTTGCACAGAGGTTGGCTACCGTCTCAGGATCTACCAGGTCCTGTTTGTTGAACACCCTGATCATGGGGATGAGGTTGAGGTCGAGCTTCTCCAGGAGGCGCTCTACAGCCTTCATCTGGGTCTCGAAGGCTTCGATGGAGCAGTCGATGACATGGATGAGCAGATCCGCATCCGCCAGTTCATCCAGAGTTGCGGAAAACGCTGCTACCAAGGTCTCGGGCAGATCCTGGATAAATCCCACGGTGTCGGTGATTATGACTTCGGTCTCCCTGGGGAATCGCAACCTGCGACTGGTGGGGTCCAGGGTGGCAAAGAGTTTGTCTTCAGCAACAATTGTCGAGCACGTGAGCGTGTTCAGCAGCGTCGATTTTCCGGCGTTGGTGTATCCAACAATGGATATTACGGGCGTTTGCCTCCTGTTGCGAAGTTCTCGCCGAAGGGATCGCTGTTTCGACACGTCCTTTACCCGTTTCTCCAGGAATCTGATACGATGGTGAATGCGACGGCGGTCTATCTCCAGCTTGGTTTCTCCAGGACCACGGCCGCCTATTCCACCGGTTAATCTGGACAGAGCATCGTCTTTCTCTGCGAGTCTCGGCAGAGCGTATTTCAACTGGGCCAGTTCAACCTGGATCTTGCCTTCCCCGGTTCGCGCCCTTTGCGCAAAGATGTCCAGGATGAGCATGGAGCGGTCTATCACCTTCATCTCCGTGAAATCGCCGATGCACTTTACCTGATTGGGGCTGAGTTCCGCGTCGAATACCAGCAGTTCGGCTCCCTTCCGGAGCGCATCGATGACGACATCCTTGAGTTTTCCCCTGCCCACGACGAAGCGCGGATCCACGGTCTTCCGGCGCTGTATAACCGTGCCAACCACTTCCATTCCGCATGATCGGCCCAATTCTTTCAACTCTTCCAGAGACTCCTCGATCTCCCACTCTCTACCTAAGACGCGACCAATCAAGTAGGCGCCGCTGCCACGGTCCTTCACCGACCGCGCGCCCACGGAGCGGGAAATTTCGTCCTCAAGTGACCGTATAAAAGCAGTGAAATCAAGATCCAGCATCGACGGATGGACCGGATCGAGAAGCTGCCAAACCTCTTCCGCTGGATTGGGGGGCAGCAAGTGGGCGATTCGAACAAGCTCGGGCAAGCCGTCATCGTCAACTCCGACGGATGAGATCAGGTCCAGCCGCAGCAGCGCGAGGTCCGTCAGATCCTCCAAGCTCAGGGGTTCAGCCTTGAGGTGCGTGTGAATCAGCCGAAGCCCTCTCAATCTGCCCGCGCCGACTCTCCATCCATCCAACCTCGGTATCAATATGGAACGAGCGTCTCCCACGAGGACCCGTATGATCTTCCCCTTGCGATCCACCAGTATGCCGATTTGCCGCCCGATTTCCGCAGAAAGCTCGGTGAGACGGCGTGACATCTCCGGAGTCACCACTCGATCCGCGGGCATCCTTCTCGATGCAAGCTTTTCAATCCGGCTCCTCTGGGACGGTTTCAAGCCTCGAGTAGAACCGAATGCTGCGCTCAATGGAGAACCTCATTCGAGTTGAGATTAAGTGCGCCCTTTGCTAAATAAGGTGCGGATTTGCCGCATCCACCAATGGCAAGGAACTTACCAAACAGCGCACTATTCTTTCTTGTCCTCCTCAGGGAGGATTTTCACGGTTACGCTTCTATCGGGATCGAGATACTTCTTTGCCACTCTTATGACGTCGTCCGATGTGACCGCCGAGACCTTCTTGAGAAATTCGGCATCATAATCGTAGCCAAGACCGTAGAGCGTGTTCAAGGCGGTATTCTCAGACCTGGCCCAGGAACTCTGCAACGCTATCTTGTGATGGCCGACAAGGTTGTTCTTGGCCCGGTCCAGTTCCTCTCGGCCGACCGGGGTATTCCGCACCAGGTCGATCTGCTCGAAAAGTCCCTTCACCGCGCGTTGTGTTTTGGAGACCTCGCATGCCATGTAGAAGGCGAATATCCCTGGATCCATGCCGGGACGAACAAAAGAAGTCACAGTGTAAGCCAGGGATTCTTTGTCCCTGAGTTGCATGAACAAACGTCCACCCTGGCCTGCCAGGATGTTGCTGAGCACCTCCAGAGGGTAACGGTCCGGGTCACTTAGGGTAACTCCCTGGAAGCCAATGACAATATGAGACTTTGCACGAGTTATGCGAACGATCTCCTCGATCTTTTCCTTCAATCTCGTCTCTTTGGGGATATCGGGAGCATCGAGGGCTTTGCCCGGAACCTTGCCGAACAGATCGGTAATGATCCCCATGGCCTTGTTTAGATCCATATCCCCCACACCGGTAATAACGGTATTGGACGGAACCGCGAATCGCTTGTACGCTTGCACCAGATCGTCACGTGTGAACCCTGCAACCGTGGCAATGGTTCCATCCTTGTCAAACCCATAAGGATGTTCGGGGAACATCACCTTGTTGAAGTTCTTGATGGCAAAGGGTATCGGCCTGTCGGGCCCCGTCCGAATACGATTGATGATAAGCTCTCTCTCCCTCTCGATCTTGTCTTTGGGGAAAGTGGGATCCGAGTACAGCTTTGCCAGAAGACCTAGACCGTCATCGAGGTGTCGACTAAAAAAGCTCATGGCCAGACCAGATGAATCATACCCCGATGACCCGCCGAGCCTTCCCCCCATATCCTCGATCTTTCGCGAAATCTCCACCTCGGTCATCTTGCCCGCTCCCTTGTTGAGCATTCGTGCCACGAAGTTCATGATCCCTTCATCGTCCGTGTTTTCGAATCGCTTCCCGCCAAGACAGGCTAACCTGAACGAAAGCAATGGATTGGATGTGTCGCGACGCAGCACTATCCGCATGCCGTTGGACAAAGTGCGGGTGAGCGTCTCACCCTCGGATGCGATTTGGGCCTTCGATGATTCAGAGGGACCTGGGCCCTTTATGATCGCGGCCAGCTTTTCCGTACTAAAGCCTGGCGCGTCCTTTTCGGGCAACAGGACTGTCAGACTAATATTGGGCGAGGATAGGTATTCCCTGACAACCCGCGACACATCCTCGGCCGTCACCACACGGTTGAGTTTGAGATATTTGTGTTCGTAAGAAGGGTCTCCGAGGTCGGCTTCAAAGCCCCCAATAATCCGGGCCACACCTTGAACGGTCTCTCTCGAATAAAGGGTGTGGGATTCGATGTTGATTTTGGCCCTTTCCAGTTCCTCTGTTGAGGGCGCTTGCTTGCCCAGTTTGCCCAGTTCCTCCACGATCGCGGCTGTCGCAGCCTCAAGGTTCTTTGCCTCCAGGGTCGCTGAAATCAAGAAAAGGCCTGGTTTCTTGGGGGTTATTGCGTACGCGTTGATGTTGTTGACAAGACCCTTATCCTTCTTGATAACCTTGATCAGCCTTGAGCTCTGACGGGATCCGAGAATGTCCGCGGCAAGGTCCAACGCGTTGACATCGTATCCTGCCATGGAAGGGATGTGAAACGCCAGTTGGAGTCTCGTCTCACGTGTGTTGCTGCTTCTTACGAGCGCGGTTCGCAGCTTGTCTTGCTTGGGCTCTACCGGCCTTGGGGGACGGAAGAAGCCGGTCGGCTTTATGTCCCGGGTCAGTCTCTCAAGCTCTGACCTGACCTGCTCGGCGTCCACATCGCCGACTATCACAAAGAACATATTCTCAGGCAAATACCATTTTTTCCTGAATTGCAGCACATCCTCCCGCGTAAAACCGGAAACCACATCCTTATAACCGATGACCGGAAAACGATAAGGACTTGCCGCGTACGCGGTCTTGAAAAGGAGCTTGGAAGCGATTCTCTGAGGCCGTTCTTCGCCCTCGAGGATTTCCTCAAGAACCACCTTTTTTTCCTTTTCCAGCTCTTTCTGATCCAGGACCGGTCTGAGCACCGCGTCGGTCACAATGTCCAGACCCTGAAGGGTGGCGCTGGAAGGGACTGTGACGTGGAACACTGTTTCGTCCCAACTGGTGTAAGCATTAATATCGCCGCCCAGGGCCTCCACCTCACCGGCTATCTTGCCCGGTCCTCGTCTCTCGGTGCCTTTGAAGGCCATGTGTTCTATCAGGTGGCTTATGCCCAGATCCGATTGCTGTTCGTCCGCGCTTCCGACTTTGACCCACAGTTGGATGGCGGATACCTTGCGGGCATGGTCTTCCTTGACGATTACAGCCATGCCGTTGGAAAGGGTGAATCGTTTCAACTGTTCGTCCATCGAGTTCGCATTCATAGGTGTGATCCATATTATGGCCAATGCCAACACCCACCGCGCGATGGATGCGACGTTGGAAAATGGGGTCATGTCGACCTCCCCTGAAAGTTTTTTTTGCCGCTCCGGATCGGACGGTTCTCAATTCGCACAGAGGCTGCGAATATTCCGGGCCCGAGTCCGAAGAACGACGTAAAGAATTTGGACAAAACTATAGCACACAAAGTTCCAAGTCAATTTCAAGTGGTATGGCATAGGCATTCAAGGTTCCTGACGCAAGTCAACCAGAGTGGAAGAGCGGACCCATGAGCTGCGCGGTCCGGAATTCTCAGGGCCGGCCCGCAAGATTTTTCCTTATCATTCGGATATGATTCAGAGTCTCGACCCCGCTTACAAGGCCGGAGAATTCCGACTTGTACGCTTGGGCCTGTTTGTGAAGAATTCGGCGCAGGTTGTCTCGATATTGCCTGTCAACCTTTTCTCCGATGTCGCGCAGCAGGTCAAGAACCTTTAGATTAAGGAGCCATTTGGGGATGAACGGGACTATGACGCCCCCGAGCAATGCGTCGAGCAAGGTAAATCCGCCTCCCATGGCCACCTCGGCAGTGACCAGGAGCAGGGCCCAGAACGTGTAGGAGCCGTAGAGCTTCATTTCGTCCCAACGGGAAAAGCCTCTACGGAAACCCTCGAACTCCTTTTCGAGTAGGCCTTCCATGCTGAGGAAGGCATCATCGAATAGAGACCGGATCTCCTTGGGATCCAACCGCTTCACATCATTGAGCGCGACGCGACGGAGGTCGTCCAGCGCGGCGTCTGAGGACAACACTTCCGCGGTCTTCCGGTTCAGGCGCGCCACGGCCGATTCCAGAGGCCCCAGTCTGACGCTTGACCAGGTATTCCGGAAGTCCTCCATCCTGAACTCCTTCTCCTCGTCCTCAACTTTTGAATCGCCCCAACCGTACCTGAGTCGGCTCAGAGCAAACTGAACCACCCTGTTTGCCGCGGTGCGAACGATCATCCTCGGGACGAACAGAATATCGTACTTGCGGAGGAGAGCCCTCAGTCGGTCTTGAATCCTTATCTCCAGATCTTTGGTAAGAATGGCGTCCAGCTGAGCTTCCATACCATTTTGGGTGCTGTTCAGAATCAGGTCTATCTGCAGATTCACCGTAGAGATCCGCTGAATCCGGTCATTCAGTGTTTTCTCCAGATTTTCGAGGCCGGACGCTGCTTGCCTGCGAAGCCTGTCCAATTCCTGTAATCGGATCTGTTCCAGGTCCGGGCCGGGTCGCCCCACGGCAAACAGCTCCGCGAACTGTGCTCCATCCCGCAGACCAGGGATCAAATCAGCCGGGGAATCCAAACGTTCCACTCGAATCGGGACTCTCGCGCCCTGGCGTCCCGGGTTCACCGTTCGGCAGAAATCATCAAACGCGGCATCGGCAGCCACCTTGTTGATAATAAAAATCGACTTCTTGCCCCAGGATTGAGCCCTCTCGCGCATTTGAAGGCCGGTAAGGTCACCGTACTTTTCCTGTGAGGTGACAAAGAGCACCAGGTCGCTGATGACAAAGAATGTGTCGGCTATGATTCGATTGGAAGGCTCCACACTGTCAAAATCAGGTGTGTCCACAAGAATCAAACCGGCCAACTCGGGGCGGCCATGGACTTCAATCCGAAAATTGGTGTCTCCGACAGACAGCCCATGCCCTGACTCGTCCCTGGTCAAAGGGGATGCGGCAATGTCCGGGGCCCAATCTTCATGGACCAAGATTACCGCTTTGAGCGTGCAAGGCCGGCGCATTCCCACCTCGCTAATTCGCGCTCCCGCCAGTGAATTGAACAAGGTGCTCTTTCCCGTTCCAGTGCCCCCAATAAGGCTCGCTAAGAGCGGAAAACCAGGGGGCAGTCCGGTTTTCCAACTCCACAAATTCAGGAGTCGTTCTGCTTGGAAATGCCTTTCCCGCAACTCCTGGCTGTCGGCCAAGCGAGAGTCGCAATGAAGATCGGGAATCTTAGATGAAACAGTCATCTTCCAAATCCTTGGCCCTTTTCTTGATACCCGAAGGGTAACCGTACACCGTCGACCGTACAAGCTCCCGGAATTACTAATGGGGGCGGTTTGCTGGGGGAGCTACCGGGCGTAGGGCCAATTTGCGAGCCGGTTGGTGTGGGTGCTTCGAGAAAAGTTTTAGATTCATGCTTGGCACGGGGACACGGGGATGTCAAGGGATGGTCCTACTTGGTCGAAGAACGGATATATCGTGGAGAACCTATTGACACCACGTCGAGTGGGCCCTCCATTCTCGCCGGGCTCAGCCGCTTCAAGCCCGGCGAACCATAACCCCGCAGGAACAGGCCCCGATCCGGGGTTCTTGGCGCTTGTTGCATTGCAGCTTCTGCGCTGTTTCTGGCGGAAAGCCTGTCCCAGAGGTGATCGGATCCACAATTCCATCAGTGGTCTTGATTCTCAATGAGTTTTCTTACCCCAGGCGGAATGAAGATTCCTTCGAGATCCAGCTTTTTCAGTGAGGTGGTAAGAATCCTGATCTTGCTGCGCCGCGACTCTCTTCTGTTGATGAGGATCATGGGTTTTCCGGCCACCTTGCAGTACCCACCCTCGGTCCTTATTCGGCCGTGTACCAGGTTTTCGTACCTCAAATCGATTCCCAGTCGGCTTGTGATCTCTTCGAGGTGCTCCAGCAAAGTCGTTTCGTTCATAACCGCTAAGCTCCTGTACTACAAGAGGATTGACAGATCGGTTAATCGTATGGGCCGCGATTGTCAAGGAAAATCAGATTCGCGGTATCGAGAAAGAGAGGTCGCAGGAAAGTCAATCGGTTCGATTTCTTCCTAATTTCTCTTGACAATTCAAATCAGTATATGTAACATATCGCAATCGTTCAATGTCGTTTCAACTACTTGAACCTTCTCACTTTTTTTCTGGAGGTACGTTATGACTAAAGCAGAACTCGTGAGCCTGATCGCCGATGAGGCCGGAATCACCAAGAAAGCGGCGGCATCGGCTCTGGATGCCGTAGTGGGCGCGGTTCACAAATCGCTGAAGAAAAAAGACGGGAAAATCCGCATCACCGATCTGGGGACATTCAAGGTGGTCAAGAAAAAGGCCAGAACCGGTGTAAATCCTCAGACCCGAAAAAAGATCAAGATCCCTGCGGCCAAAGTTCCGCGCTTCAGCGCTTCCAAAGCGTTGAAAGACGCTGTCAAGAAAGGCAAATAGCCACCACGGCGTGGGGACCGGCTATGAACAAATCAGATCTTATCGCGGCCCTGGCCCGGGAAGCTGATCTTCCTCGCCGGAAAGCGGAGGAGATTATCAACACGATCTTCGACACCATGGCCGGGGCCCTAGTCCGGGACGACAGGATCGAGATACGTGGGTTCGGCTCGTTCATGGTGAAACAGTACAAGGGTTACACGGGCAGGAATCCAAAGACAGGTCAGAGTATCGCAGTGGCTGGGAAAAGGCTCCCCTTTTTCAAGACCGGAAAAGAGCTGCGCCAAATCGTCGGTCGAACTCGATAGGCCGACCAGGGAGTTCGACCTGAAATGGATGGGCGTCCTGGAACCTGACCGGACATAACTCATACGGGGGCGTTCGCCTTCTCGAGAATCAGGATCCTCTTGATTCTGTTGATTACAAATATTATCCTTAGGGGTGTGGGAGTGTCAAAATCTCCACAGGGGAAGAATGCGCGCGGATTAGTGGAGAGCAATCGAAAGTTCTGCTCTCCGCGGTAGTTGCCGCTATATCCCCTGTGTCGGCTCTTCCTTTTGAGGCCACCCGACAGAACTTTTCCCTGGCAGGACCCGGTGGACATCTACGACGACATCGTTCAGATCGGCGAAATCCTATACAAGGACGGTATTCTTGACGATGCCGGCCTGGTCAAACTCCAAGAAGCGGAGACGTACATCAAGGACCGCCTATCCCAGGAACGCGCGGTCCAAGCAAGGCGAGCCCTTCCCCACGCACACCAGACTACGGTGGCGGACATAATAGCCGATATGAAGCTGACAGGTCCCAGGGGCACGGTGGAAGAACCCGCGATCGTCCAATCCCTGGCTGAATATTTAGGGTACTCTTTCATGCGATTGGAACCGCTGGAGCTTGACCCCGACTTTGTGACCCGCACACTGCCTCAGAAATTTTCAGATCGTTTCTTGCTCGTGCCTCTGACAGAAGAGGACGGAAAACTCCGGGTGGCCATGTATGACCCCTCACAGATCGAGGTCATCGCGGATATAGAACGGGTGTCGGGACGGAAAGTGGAGGTGGTGATAACTCCAAAATGCGACATCAACAAGATCATTCTGGAGTTCCACGGGTTCAGGGGTTCCATTAAGGCAGCGGAAGAGAAACACGTCAAGTACTTCGCGGAGCTTTCCGATCTGGAGCGACTGGCCGAAGTTCAGAGCCTGGAACAGATCTCCCACACCGACAAGAATATCACTACAGCGGTGGATGCGATGTTTCGGCGTGCCATCGCCCAACGGACGAGCGACATCCACATTGAACCCAAGAGGGTGAAGTCCCTTCTGAGGATGCGAATAGACGGAGTTCTCCATGATGTGGACTGGATTCCGGGCCCTCTTCATCAGGTCTTCATATCCCGCATAAAGGGAATATCCGGTATGGACATCGCTGAAAAGCGGCGCCCGCAAGACGGCAGAATAAAGCTGAGAGCCTCCAACAGAGAAATAGAAGTCCGAGTGTCAACCGTGCCTACCGCGTTCGGGGAAAAGATCGTATGTCGTCTCCAGGACCCGGATCTGCTGTTCATGGATTTGGAAGACATCGGGTTTTCGCCCCTTGATTTGACTACTTTTCAGGGTTTCATCAATCGGCCTTACGGCATGATCCTCGTCACAGGCCCCACCGGATCAGGAAAGACCACGACCCTCTATTCCGCGCTCAAGGTCCTGGCTACTCCGGACAACAACATAACCACCATCGAAGATCCTGTGGAAATGGTCTCTCAGCGTTTCAACCAGATCTCAGTAAATCCTGCAGTGAGCATGCTGCACGACCCTGACGAGAGGATGACCTTCGGGCCCATGTTGCGGCATGTCATGCGCCAGGACCCCGACATCATAATGGTGGGAGAAATCAGAGACTCCGAAACCGCGTCTCTGTCAGTGCAGGCCGCTCTCACAGGACATCTACTCTTTTCCACCGTCCACACCAACGATGCCCTTAGCGCGGTCAGCCGTCTGTTGGACTTGAAAACGCCCAGCTTTCTTCTGGCCAACACTCTTGTTGGACTGATAGCGCAAAGGTTGATCAGGAAGATCTGCCTCAAGTGCGCGGAGACCTACACCGTCTCGGTTAAGGAAATGAACAGACGGGGATTCAATTTCGAGGGACCGGAGACAATACGGATCAAGCGCGGCGTGGGATGCCATCAATGTCGTGATACGGGCTATTATAAACGAGAAAGCGTTTACGAGGTGGTTGAGATCGACGAGGACATGGCAAAACTGATAGTAGACGATCCGGACATGCTCAGTCTAAAAGAAATGGCCAAGAGGAAGAAATTCAGGTCGCTGTGGGAGAACGGCATCCGAAAGATGCTCAACGGTGTCACCACCCCGGAAGAGATCTTAAGGGTCGTCCAACCTGACCCACAGTTCAGCGAACCCATACACCTGAGCAAGACGGACGGAGTAGTCGAACAAGCATGATCTCCCCCTGAGCCGCTGTGGAAGGGTCGCCCGCTCTCATGCCGACTCCCATGCCCTAGAATCGACGCGTGTGAGTCAGCATAGCAACGCAACATAACGAGGAGACTTGTCATTCGGAAAAGACCCTGGATCGTCAACATTGCGCTATTCTTGGTCACTGCTGTGACTACGACCATTGCCGGCTCTCTGTACGCCAACGAAAACACGGATTCCTCGATCTGGTTCTTCCTGTCCGGATGGGTGTTTTCAGTGCCTCTCATGTCCATTCTTGTGGTCCACGAAATGGGGCACTACATCGCCGGCAGAATGCGATTCCTGGATGTTACTCCACCCTTCTTCATCCCCGCGATTCCGCCTCTGGGAACATTCGGGGCCTTCATCAAGATCCGCTCCCCCATCACCAGCAGAGGGGTTTTGATGGAAGTGGGAGCGTGGGGCCCGCTTGCCGGGGCGATTCTGGCGGTTCCTCTGCTGTATATCGGTCTTCACATGTCTGAGATTCGCCCCTCGACCGGGGTTGCTCAGACCGGCTTGGCCTTCGGGTCGTCCATCATCCTGGAACTACTGTGCCTTATAAGATTCGGTGAGTTCTCGTTCAATACTACGATCCTTTTGCACCCTACAGCAATGGCCGCGTGGTTCGGGCTCTTCGTTACCGCAATGAACCTGCTCCCTATCGGCCAACTTGACGGTGGACATGTGATCTACGCGCTCTTTGGTCCGCGGCGTGCTCGAATCATATCCGTGGTCGTGCTGGCCGGTTTGGTCCCGTTGGGCTATTTTCTATGGTTCGGATGGTTTGTGTTCGGCGCGTTGGCAATGTTCCTGGGTTTGAGACATCCCCCTCCCTTGGATCCGATCACCCCTTTAACCGGACGCGCCAGGTTACTGGGCTGGTCCGCAATCATTCTATTTGTGCTCACGTTCATACCTGTTCCGGTGACCATAATCGGCTAGTGCGTCCCGGTAACCATTGTGTCATTCGGGGGGGCGTTGGCAAGATGTCATTGCGAGCGTAGCGAAGCAATCTCGTGCTCGGTTATGGGATTGCTTCGTCGTTTCACTCCTCGCAATGACATGCCCTGGTCCGAGGAAGTTGACACACATACAAGCTTTGGTCTATTTTATGGCCGTGGCGTCTTTGCCATGCCTCGAGCCGGGGTAGCTCAGAGGCCAGAGCAGTTGATTCGTAATCATCAGGTCGTGGGTTCAACTCCCATCCCCGGCTCCAAAGAAGTTCACGGGTTAGGTCGGCTTCCTAAGCTTTTTTCAGTTCTCGTCTGGGAGCATCGGTAACTGAGCGGTAACCTGTGTTCCGGCACTTGCGATCGCGCTTTGCAGTGGCACGTCCCTTGTTATTGTGCCATCAAGTTGGCAATTCAGCAGCTATATCTATGTTCGTAATGGTTCACCAGCCTTGAAGCGGTTCTGCGCCCGGTGAGAATGGAGGGCCCACTCGACGTGGTGTCAATAGGTTCTCCACGATATATCCGTTCTTCGACCAAGTGGGCCCATCCCTCGGTATCCCAGTGTCCCCGTGCAAAGCATAAACCCAAAACCTTTCTCGAAGCACCCACGCCCGGCGGGCCGGTACGGACCATAAATGAAGCTCCCACACCAACCGGCTCGCAAAATGGCCCTACGCCCAGTAGCTCCCCCTCCAAACCTCCCCCATACGTAATTCCGGGAGCTTGTACGCTTCACGGTGAACGATTGCCAAAGAACCGTGGAATCGTCAATAAGAATCCGGCCCGTCCTATAGCGGTTCTCAAAAGTAATCACGGATTGACCCATTGGCGTGCCCTTTCTTTCTCGCTTCTTTCTCGAAAGACCGTAGCCCTGAAAGGGCGTCAGAAAAAAGCCCGGGGATTCATCGCCGGGTAAGGGCCATTGCAGAACGCCTGATACCAATGCGCGTTCAAACAAGTGATAAAGAGCACTGCTGGGCAAGCCGGCAGTGGCACCCAAGAACCCGATCTCACTCTCTTGATTGCGCATTGGTATGAGTCCCGAAGGGACGACAGAACCATTACGCGCTCGCTATGTGTCGTCTCTTCGGGACTCCGAGCCGGCTTGGGGCTGGAGTTTTCGTACCATAGTGGTTCTCGCAATTAGTTTCGGATTCCTCCGAAACTTCTTCCTGTGGCGCAGGCTTTCAGGCCTGCGAATCCGTGAGAACTTTCGAGAACTGCCATAGAGGCGCTAAATGACGACGACCTGGCCGGCGGAGCATTTCAGGATTCCGCGAGCGTCGCGGCCCGTTTCGAGGCGCGGACACGAAGGAGAGAGATAATCGCATCCGTTCAGGGGGGTGCTCGTCGAGCACTCCGAGAAAGCCCTTGGTGAAGCGCGCTGATTTGCCTGGAGAGATGAGTCGCCCCCCCTTTCGGACCAAAATGACCCGAGCGCGCTCAGAAACGATGAGCGTAAGCCGCGCAAAAGGCTTGTCAGGTTTTTCTCAACACGAAAAACAAATGGTAGTTGCCTCTCCTCGGGTCTCGCACGGGTGAACGAGCTGCGCGATAGATACGTTTGAGAAACTGAAAGAAAGGATAAGAGCCAAGGCCATTGTTCAGAAAGATTTTCAGTGCAGAAAAACGTGCCGTCAGTAATTCACGAGGGGAAGTCACCGGCAAGACCGGGAACCCGCTTGCTTCTAAGTGCACTATTTCCATGCTCAACTTGTCCGCCAGATAATTGACGGTTGCAGGAGTCAGGTACTGCATGTGTTCCAAATCCACCCTGAAAGTGATCGGCTCTTCCTGTCCGAGACAGACGGCCCCATTCGGCGTGGAAACTGCGAGGACCCCGCCCGTATCAAGTAGATTCGAGGCGCGCTGGAGCATACGCACAGGTTGGAGTGTGTGCTCGACAACGTCAAAGAGTGTTACCACCGAATATGACGCTGGTTCCCTGATTTGTTCAATCGTGCACTTCCTCACGTCATTGACGGCCAAATACTCCCTGGCCACGTGCAGTGCATCGTCGTCAAGCTCGATGCCGGTGACAGCCGCACCGAGTCTCTTCAGACGGATGAGTGTGTGTCCCATACCAAAACCGACATCCAGCGCGGCCTTGCCCTTCAGATCATCAAGAAACAAGGCACTAAGGACACAGATCCTGTAATCTTCATGTGGTTTCGCATTGGCAATGGCTTTTATGAACTGCTTGTCATTCATCCAATTACTGTGTCTGTATGATTGAAAATACCGTGCGTACAAGCGGTCCAGCTCTTCTTCCGATGGAGCGGTGGAGACGAAGAATGAAGAACACTTTAGGCAGTAATTGACAACGAGTTGATCAGGCCGACGATACTTTGGCTCACCGGGATCCCCGCACAAAGGACATTCTCTGTGCTTCAGGGCGGCATGATCCCAATGATGCACACGTGTCTCGAATGGATGTAGATCTCTCACAATGAAACCGCCTCTAAGAACTATGCACTCCATGGATTTGATTACTCATCCTCGGAGTGTGCCGCTCTTTTCTGTCACGTACGGTGGGAATAGAGTATAATTTGCGAATCGAGCACTGGATTGCGGGAGTAACGAAATGTGAAGACCCCCTCACCCTAGGAGGCTGTCTCAAAACCTCCAGCACGACATGAATCGTAGCACGATGGGTGGCCCAGACGCCACCGCGTCTGGGTTCCGAAGGAACAAGAGGTTCTTCACAACCGCGGTCACTATTCCAAATGGCCGCTCACAGTCCGCGTTGTCTCAACCCAACCTCTTGTCGCTGCGCGACCCGGACGTAGTAACGTCCGGGCCACCCTCACCCAGCCGTGCTACGATTTCCGAAAGATCGCCGGTTTTGCGACAGCCTCCTAGCCCTCTCCCCCAAAATGGGGGAGAGGGCTGGGGTGAGGGATTTCCGGATAAACGGTGCAGAACAAATTCGCGCAGCACACTCATGAGAACAGGATTTCGGAGGAGCGGGATATTATACCAATGCGCGTTCAAACAAGTGATAAAGAGCACTGATGGACAAGCCGGCGGTGGCACCCAAGAAACCGATCTCACTCTCTTGATTGCGCATTGGTATGAGAAGCCCGGCGAGTGAGAACATGCCAAATTCTCTTGAGGAATCTGTGTAAGACGGCATTTTGAGATGATAATACAGCAACGGCATTTGGGAGATCTGATATTAGACGTTTGCCCCGAGTCACATTTTGTAAGACAGTCATGATGAGCACAATTTTCTCTATGATTCTATGGTCAGTCTTGACAATCGCTTTTGTCAGTCGGCTTGCGGCCCTCGTCCAGGGCATCAGCGGTATCTTGTAGTCATGCCCCAGCAATGCTCTCCAACGGTCCTCCCGGGATCGGGTTTGGTAAGAGATTTGAGAAGGGTGATACCGATAATAACGTAGAACTTCGGGGAGTTGAGCCATTTTGCCTTCCAGGGCTGCGCTAAACACGATTACCAGTTCTCCTCCTCGCCGTGTCTCCTCGCCCAAAGAAAGAAGGAAGTCTTTTCTGATCAATCCATATACTGCGTCAAACAATATGCCCAGATTACCCAGACACTTTGCGCACCGATCCGTGACTTGGTCGCTGTCAAGATGGTAGTCGGTGAGTGGGCTCTGAAGCTCGGAACCCCACTCGTCTATGATGGTAGTGCGGGCACAACACAAGACAAAGTCCGGATGCGATTCAAGGAAGTTCCAACAACGTTCTACGTAAGAGGGTGTCAACAGGTCGTCGTGAGCATCCCACATGAAGTAGTCGGCTTGAGCCATTGACAGGACCATCTCGAAATTCCTGATGGCCCCAAGATTGATCTCATTCCGATGGAGTCGTATTCTCGAATCGTTCTCAGCACACTGACGGCAAATCTCCCAGGTTGCATCAGTCGAGGCGTTGTCCGATATGAGTAGTTCAAAGTCCTGTAAGGTCTGGGATTGTATTGACTCGATGGCCTCCAGGAGGAACCTTTCCCCATTGAAAACAGGGAGTCCTATGGAGACTCGTGGCTTTGCACTCATCGGAGCGCTCCTTCGTGTTTGCGCGGAAATACGGCTGTCAGAGTCGGAACCTTGGATCGGGTCCAAATCCCCGATCTTTCCGGGAATACTCCAATGCCCGTCTTATGGTCCACCACGACTTTAGAAAAGCGGAGTACTATCCAAAAAAGGAAGTCACTGCTTCTATGACGCGTTCATAGAACTCGACCTTCATGTTTGAGTGGAGAGGCAGGGTGAGGACTTCACTGCAAACGAGGTCCGTGACAGACATGTCACTGTGTCGGCATCCTGAAAAAAAGGAGTGCTCGTGAACCGGGACGAAGTGAATTCCCACATCTATGTCCCGAGTACGTAGATGCTCAATCAGATCCTCACGTCTTTCGTCGAGGACTCTTAGACTAAAGATAAAGGGAGATATCCCCTGAAAATCGGTCTGCGGAATCTTGACGCCTTCAATTGGACCAAAAGCCCTATTATAGGCTTTGCACACCTTTTGCCGGCTTGCTATGAATTCGTCACAACGCTTTATTTGTGAGATTCCGACGCTTGCGAAGATGTTCGTTAAATGATATCGGTATCCTGGACCAACAACGTCATAGTCCCATGCGCGCCGGTTCTTGTACCGTTCGGTGGTATCTTTATCCACTCCCAATAGCCGCAGCCGGTATACACGGTGAAGCTCTTCTACGGTGTTCACGACCACGCAACCTCCGTCAATGGAGGTGACTATTTTTACTGGATCGAAGCTAAAACAGGCTATGTCTCCGTAAGACCCCAGCTTTCTGCCGTTTACCTCAGTTCCGAAGGCATGACAGCAATCCTCGATCACGCGCAGTCCGTGCTTCTCCGCAAGACTGTACACGCCTTCCTGATCACAGGGTATTCCCATGAAATGAAGAGGCATGATAGCCTTTGTTCTTGGCCCCACCAAGGCCTCGGCCTTCTGGCAGTCAATCGCCAGGTTGTCGTCCCGGATGTCACACATCACAACTTCCGCGCCGGACATGTGGATTGCCTGGTGATCGGCCACATAATTGAACGACGGAGTGATGACCTCATCGCCAGGCCCGATCCCCGTCGCCACTAATGCAACGTGCAATGCGGACGTACCGGTGTTTGTGGCAACCACGTATCTGCCGTCCAGGCCCAAGTAGTCGGATATTCGGTCCTCGAATTCCTTTGTAAACGCTCCCATTCCGAGCCACCCTACGTCAAAGGCGTCAGTCAGGTGCTTGAGTGTGTCCTCATGTATATGTGGCTGAAATACTGGGATGTTTTCCATCTCACGCTCAGTCCTTGACGCATTTGAGCCAGCCGTCCGGCGCTGCCGTGAATAGAAGCTTGCTCTCGAATTGGCTGTCAATCTCGAACCTGTCACACGTTTTAAGGAATTCCCAAACTGCGGTCTTGGGATTGTTTCCCTTGCCCCACGGCCGGTCCGGAAAAGTGTCTGGAGGCAGATCCTCTATGACTGTGTCAAAGACAATAAGGTAGCTGCCCTTTGTTACGAGCGGAGAATAGAGCCTCAGCTCTGCAAGAACATGGTCGTGGGTATGATTGGAATCGAGAGCCACAAGAACTCGCGTCTTGCTCTGCGCGTGAGCGAGAACTTGCTCGTAAACCTTTTCATCCACGGAGGAGCCCTCGATCATGGTTATTCTTTTTGCCATAGGATGTTTCTCCATAGCTCTACGATTGTGTTCACGGATCTCGATATCAACTCCCAGGACGTGACCGTCCATGCCCATTGCTTCCAAGAGTGACGCATAGAGTACCAATGATCCACCGTGAGCGATCCCTGTTTCGATAATGAGATCAGGCTGTACCCTCCAGACAATCTCCTGAATTGCGACGATATCTTGGGGAATCTGGATGATGGGCCGGCCGAACCAGGAAAAATTATGAGAATATTGATAGGTTACGATTGCCTTGAAGACCGCGGACCGCCATCTACTCAGTTCCGAGTCTGCATGCATGGCCTCTATGTGCTCAAGGTCATTGGCAATAGCTGTTATCCACCCACTCATGTTTACCTACCTTGGGAGATTCAGACACGATTGTGCCGCGCTCAATAGGACATCCCAATTGACCGCGCCACCTGCCAGGGCTTGGGTCAAGCCCATAGGTTGGGGTCAGGCCTTGTAGTCATGCCTCTTCATGACTTTTGCGGGAATGCCCACTACAATGGTGTGGGACTCTACGTTTTTTGTCACCACAGATCCTGCCCCTACTATTGCGTTTTCGCCGATCTCGATCTGCGGAAGGACCACGGCGCCGGCGCCTATCATCGCAAAACTACCAACCTGCACTTCACCGGTCACCGTCGCTCCTGGGGCAACGTGCACGCCGTCACCCAATACAGTATCGTGGTCTATTGTAGCGTTGGTATTCACTATACAGGCGGCCCCCAAGCGGCAGTTCACAGTCACGGCCGCCTTGGCGAGTATCTGGCTGCCCTTGCCCAATGAGGCACTCTTTGCAACGAACGCAGTAGGATGAACAATGGTGATGGGGGACAGTCCTTTCTCCTCAAGAAACGCTTGGCTATCAAGTCTGTCCCGTCCACGCGAACCACCTATGGCCGCCAGGCACCCTACATTCCCAAGGTGGCATCCCTCGGAACCCCACCATTGTTCAAACCCCGCTCTGCCATGGAAGAGCGGAACGTCCTCAAAGGGAGGCCTCACCCTCGGGTCATTGTCAAAGAGTGCCACAAGTCGGTAGCCCCTGTGCTCCAAACACTCACGAAGAACTTTCGCCTGACCTGTGGCTCCCCAAAGAACAGCTTGCATTGAAGTGGTCTGGATCATCCTTTCCAGAGTATTGAACGAGCCTGCCGGATGTGTCAACCCAAATCGGGATTGGCGAGCATCCACAGACCGGTTTTATAAATGGGAAGCTCCGTCGTCATTCCCTTTTTGTAGACTTCCGAGAGACACTGAGTGCCATAAGGACCATAACCAGCCGGAATCTCCGAGCTGGAATGACGAACTCAGGTCTTCCCGGTCAAGAGAAAGCCCGCATCCTTGTCTGAGACCATGCGGTCAGAAATGGGCGGCCACTCGATTCCGAGTGCCGGGTCATCCCATCTAACTCCACGAGCCGATTCAGAGTGGTAGAATTCCGACATCTGATAGTAAACCTCGGTATGATCTTCCAGAGTCTGGAAGCCGTGTGCGACGCCTTTGGGGATGTAGAGCATCTCACCGTTGTCGGCGCTCAACTCGACCGCGAACCAATTCCTGAATGGGCCGGATTCCTTACGCAGATCCACGATCACATCGTATATGGATCCTCGGATACACCACACCAGCTTGACCTCTTGGTGCGGAGGCGCCTGGTAGTGCATGCCGCGAAGAGTCCCCTTTTTTCGGTTGTAGGAGGTGTTGCACTGAACGAAGATCCCATTCAGGCCCCGGGACTCGAATTCCCTTTTACAGAAGGCACGAGCAAAAGAGCCTCTGTCGTCTTGGACGGGTTCCGGTTGGATAAGGTAAGCACCCTTGATTTTTGTTTCGACAAAGATCATTTCATGGTCCGGCGCGGACTGGGCGTCTTCAGGCACGTGGGTAACACGTGCAGATCACAGGAGATGGGGCTCGGGGATAGGGATTATGAATTTTCCGCCCCAACTTCGGATGTCACACATCTGTTCGGCGATTTCGTCTTTCAGGTTCCATGGAAGGATGAGCACGTAGTCGGGCCTCGTTTCCCGTATCTTGTCGGGTGTGAAGATCGGTATGCGTGAACCTGGAAGAAAGAGTCCCTGCTTGTGGGGGCTGCGGTCCACCGTGTAATCGATGAAGTCCGTGCCAATTCCACAGTAGTTCAGCAGGGTGTTGCCTTTTGCCGGCGCCCCGTAGCCTGCGATCGAGTTCCCTCGGTCTTTGATGGCGATCAGCAACTCCAACAGCTTTCGCTTCGTCTCTTTGATCTTTTCCGCAAAACTCGAATAGGTTTGTGTGCTTTCTAGACCGGCGCGGTTCTCCTTTTCCTTTAACCGGTTCACCCGGTCACTGGTGGATCTGGTCTCGTCCGACCGATGTGCCACAAATAGACGGAGGGATCCCCCGTGCGTGGGGATCTCTTCTACATCGAACAGTACCAATCCGTGGGCTGCGAGTATTCTATCAACCGCAATGAGAGAGAGATACGAGTAATGCTCGTGATAAATGGTGTCAAACTGATTCTGCTCCATCAGGTTGAGGAGATGGGGGAATTCGAGCGCTATTATTCCCTCGTCCTTCAGCAGGATCGCCAGGCCTTTCACAAAATCGTTGATATCGGGAACGTGTGCCAGGACGTTGTTGCCGACAATCAGATCGGCCCGTTGTCTCGAAATCACGATATCTTGTGCCGTATCGGCTCCGAAAAAGCTCTCCAGAGTTGGAATTCCACCGGCCTCAGCCACCTCTGCGACATTTGTGGCCGGCTCGATGCCCAGTACCGGAATCCCTTTCCGCTTGAAGTACTGGAGTAGATACCCGTCGTTACTGGCCACTTCGACAACCAGGCTTCCAGCATCAAATCCGAAACGAGCGACCATCATCTCCGCGTAATCCCGTGCATGATTCAGCCAACTTGTCGAGTATGACGAAAAGTATTTGTAGTCGGTAAACAATTCCTCCGGGCTGATCACCACAGGGAGTTGAACAAGAAAACACGTGTGGCATACATGGGCATGTAGGGGAAAGAAAGGCTCCATCAAATACAGATCTCCTTCCCGAAGGAAACGATTTGCCACGGGAGACACGCCCAGATCGGCAAAAGAATGCTGGAGAGAAGTGTTGCAAAAGCGACACTTCAGTTCGTTCATGAGGGCGCCGTCTCCCCGAATCTTCGTATCTGATCCCAGGTTGCTTCCCTCATGTCTTTTCCTTCTCTGAAGGCAAGATGCCATTCCACCACCCATTTCAACTGGTCTGAGAGAGAGAGTCTGGGTGACCAGCCTAACAGTTTTCGGGCCTTGGATGAATCCAGGTTGAGTGAATTCGCTTCGTGAGGGTGCGCGGCCGGGTCAAGTTCCCAGCGGAAGTCTGTCCCCCAAAACTCTCCCATTTCCGCCACTATCCATTCCACGGGTTTTGCATGAGCCGGATCAGGACCAAAATTCCATGCACCATGAACCCCGTCCGCATTCTGCGAGAGCCTTTCTGCCAGAAGCAGATATCCGCTCAGCGCGTCCAGAACGTGCTGCCAGGGTCTCACCGCCTGAGGACTGCGAATTTGCACCGGCCGCTTGTCAGACACTGCTCTGATGATGTCGGGCACGAGTCGGTCCTTGCCCCAGTCTCCTCCCCCAATAACGTTGCCCGCTCTGGCGGTCGCAACTGCAACTGGGGCACCTCCGGAAAGGAAGAAGGAATCCCGGTAGGCCGCAGTAACAAGTTCCGCACAGGCCTTACTGCTGGAATATGGATCGCGGCCTCCAACAGGCTCGTTTTCTCTATATGCCCAGATCCATTCTTTGTTGTCATAGCACTTGTCGCTGGTGATTATCAGGACGACCCGCACTGAACGGCTTCGACGAACTGCTTCAAGAAGATTAACCGTGCCCATTACATTTGTGGAATAGGTCTCGATCGGGTCGTTGTATGATCTACGGACGAGAGCCTGTGCGGCCATGTGGATCACAATGTCGGGTCGGGCCCGTGCCATCGCGCTGCTCAGTTGATCCAGGTCCCGGATGTCTCCGATAGTGGACTCCATTCCCTCAGCCACATCGGCTATTTCGAACAGACTTGGTTGCGTGGGAGGTGGAAGCGCATACCCCACTACTCGAGTCCCCATCTTCTGGAGCCACATGGAGAGCCAGCTCCCCTTGAATCCGGTGTGCCCGGTCAAGAAAACCTGTTTTTGGGACCAAAATGCAGAGTTCATTCCCACACCTTCCACGCAGCGTTGCCCGCGGCCCACATCTCTTCCAGGTGGATCTTGTCGCGCAACGTATCCATGCAGTGCCAGAATCCCGTGTGAAAATACGCGGACATATGTCCGTCCCTGGCCAGGTTTTCCATGGGATCCTTCTCCCAGACGGATTCGTCGCCCTGTATGTAGTCTATCGCTTTGGGGGAGAGCACAAAGAAACCGCCACTTATCCACGCGCTGTCTCCTGGAGGCTTTTCATGGAAGCTGGTAATCTTGTGCCGATCAAAATTCATGGCTCCAAACCTTCCGGGTGGCTGAACAGCGGTTACGGTAGCCAAGGTACCATGGGATCGGTGGAATGCAATCAGGTCAGTGATATTTATGTCCGCGACTCCATCACCGTAGGTGAAACAGAAATCTTCGTTGCCCAGATGGGCTTGGACCCTCTTCAGGCGGCCTCCTGTTTGCATCTTCGCGCCGGTGTCGATCAGAGTTACTCGCCACGGCTCCACTTTCTTTTGATGAACTTCCATCGTGTTGTTCGCCATGTCGAAGGTCACGTCAGACATATGAAGAAAATAATGAGCAAAGTATTCCTTTATCATATAGCCCTTGTAACCCAGGCAGATAATGAAGTCGTGGATATTATGGGCAGAGTAGATCTTCATTATGTGCCAGAGGATCGGTCTGCCTCCGATCTCGACCATAGGTTTGGGTCTGCAATCCGTTTCCTCGGCCATTCGTGCTCCAAGTCCGCCCGCAAGTATGACTGCTTTCACTTATCGGCCTCCAGCCATGTTATCTATAGACATGATACATGCTTGATAGAAGTATCCCCGGCAAGATACGCGTCCATGATGTCAACAATGAGTTGTGCAGCATTCTCCGCAATAGAGATGGATTCCTCAACTGTGTTTTCCTTGCCCGGGTTGGCTGCTGTTATCTCTGCGGGGCAGAGGTTGAGTTTAGGTAACCGTTCACCGTGAACCGTACAAGCTCCCGGAATTGCGTATGGGGGAGGTTTGGAGGGGGAGATGAGTCGCCCCCTCCATTCTCACCGGGCGCAGAACCGCTTCAAGCCCGGTGAACCATTACGAGTTTAGCAAGATGGAAGATCGGAGCGTGGCGCAATACGCCACAACGATCTTTTTCAATTCTTCACCCCCACGTTTCTTTTGTCTCTTTTCCTGTTGTAGGACTCTCGCCGGCAGATATAATCGGAATGGTCTGCCCGGCTGGCGCGGCCCGTGGGGAACTCATCCTGAGCCATAGCTCGAGAATCAACAGCGTATAGAGTAGTACCGCCCAATTGCGGTCTCTCATGACGCGCCCCTGAACCAGATCTTGAATGAATTGGGGGTCCAGATACGCCTTTACATGTGCCGATCCGGATCCCAAAGTATCCATTACCACAGGGTGCAGCTCTCCTTTCAGCCAGTCATTCAGGGGCGGATCGAACCCTCGCTTCTTTCCCCGAACAACCTGAGCCGGCAGAAGTCCGCTGTATGCGTCCCGCAAAAGCGATTTCAATCCCCCGTACCGGATTTTGTACGAGTCTGGAAGACACGCGACAAACTCCGCCAGAACATGATCCAAAAGGGGGGACCGGGCCTCCACGGAGGCCGACATCGTGGCAATGTCGATTTTCACGAGCAGTGCATTCAAGAGGATTCCACGGATGTCGGCGCTCATGGCGGTGTCCAGCTCAGAGTAGCCGGCCGGAAAGATGGATTCCAACCATTCTTCCGTGGCCCGCATGGGAGCGTTCGCCCAGATTCTCTGCTTGTCCTCGTCGCGAAGGCAGTCCATTGTCCATGCCAGGTATCGTGCGCCTTGACTGAGGGGGAGGCCGGCGAGGACTCTTGCGGCAAATCCACTGACAGACGTGCGTCTAGAACCGGCCATTCGATGGGCCAACCTGCCGAAGAGCCCCGGGCAACTCGATGGCAACCACGATAGCATTGGCCGGTACCTGAACGCGAGGTAACGTCGGTACCCGGCGAAGACCTCGTCACCTCCGTCACCGTTCAGAACAACTTTGACATGCTCTGATGCGAGCTGGGACAGTCTCAGAGTGGGTATCGCACTGGGGTCAGCCATGGGCTGGCCATACGCCCGCACAACTGCCGGTAGATCGTTTGACGGGTCTACTTTCAGGGAGATTACTGAACTATTCAGCCCCAATGACTCGGCTGTTTGCAGGGCGATAGGAGACTCATCCATAGAGCTGTCGGCCATCTTCACCGTCAACGTCCGAAGTGATTCACCGGCGAGCTGAGCAGCCTCGTAAGCAACAACCGATGAATCGATGCCTCCTGACAGAAAGATGCCGAGCGGTACATCGCTGCGAAGTCGCAACCGGACCGCTTCGGAAACCAGACCCCGCGTGCGCTTGAGAACTTGTGAATACGGGATCTCAAGCTTGGGCTCATAGCTCAGACTCCAGTAACGGGTTATGTACTTGGTTCGTCCATCGTAGCGCATCCATGAGCCGGCGGGAAGTGCGTGCACCTTGTCAAAAACGGTCTCCGGCTGAGGTATGAAGCCCAATGACAAGTAATCGTAGATCCCCTGGTCCCGGATTTGCCACCGATATTCCAGACTCTCGGCGAGATAACGCAAGGCCTGTATTTCTGAAGCGAAAAGGAAGGTGCCGCCGTCGACCATGTAGTAGAGTGGTTTTTTCCCGAACCTGTCCCGGCCAAGAAACAGAGTGCGAGTTCGACGGTCCCAGACGGCAAACGCGAACATCCCTCTCAGCTTGTGGCACATCTCAGTTCCGTATTCTTCATAGACGTGAACAAGGACCTCAGTGTCGGATTTTGTCCGGAACCGGTGTCCCCGTGCGTGGAGATCCTCCATGAGTTCCTTATAGTTGTAGATCTCTCCGTTCAGCACTACATGGACGGAGCCGTCTTCGTTGGCCATGGGTTGACGACCGCCCTGGATATCGATGATGGAGAGTCGCCTGTTGCCGAGAAAAACCGGGTGGTCTTCCAATACTCCACTATCATCGGGCCCGCGGTGCACCATCAGTTCCAGCGATGTTTCAATGTGCGCTCTGTTGAGGCCGCCAGGCACCCAACCGCCGTTGATCCCACACATACGTTATTTGTCCTCGTCCGAAAGTTCCCGGTGCTTCACTGCAGAAAAAACCGGAATAGATTTTTCGGTGAAGTGGGCCGATTGTCAGTGGCACGGCGCGGCTGGAGCGTGGCATTTGCTACCTTCCATGCACCGTACCCTCCGATTGCCGTAACGCGGTTTGCCGCAACCAAACGCTACCGTTTTTGCCTGCTTCCCATGAACTCGGTCATAGTGGCGCAGCCTTGAGCGGAAATTCCTTCCCCTGTCAGGACCATTTTGAGAGTCTTCCACAGAATTCTCAGATCCACCGATATCGACCAATTGTCGACGTACCAAACATCAAGGGCAAATCTCTCCTCCCAACTCACTGCGTTTCGCCCGTGTACCTGCGCCCAGCCGGTGATACCGGGTTTTACTTCATGCCGTCTCATCTGTTCAGGTGTGTATCTCTCCAGGTATTGCATCAGTAACGGCCGTGGTCCGACAAGGCTCAGATCTCCCTTCAACACATTCCAGAGTTGCGGAAGCTCATCCAGGCTGGATCGCCTCAATAGTCTCCCTAGCGGAGTGAGGCGTTCCTCGTCCGACAAGGGTCTGCCGTACGCGTCATTGATCTCTTTCATGCTCCGGAACTTCACGAGAGTGAACGGCTTGGCCTTCAGGCCCGGCCTCACTTGACGAAAGAGAACCGGCGAACCCAGCGCCAGGAGTGTGGAAAGACCAACTGCAAATATCACCGGAGACAATACGGTCAATCCCACGAGCGCTGCCCAGACGTCGAGACCCCGTTTCAGCCGCCTATTCACTGTCGCACCCTTACCTTGGACCCTCGTCCGGCTCTCCATTGACGTGTGCCCGGGGTCTTGCCCGGGAATGGTTGCCCTCGCTTCAATACCATTTTGGCCGAAGTGAACGTCGATGTTTTCCAATCCGGCATCCTCAAACCAGCGTCTGACTCGAGACAAGAACTGTGGTTTGTCATAGTATGGCGAAAACGTATCAAACATGTCCAATATGGCAAGTTCTCTCAGGTGCTCATCTGAAGCTGGAATCCTTCCAGTGTAATCGGGTATCTGAAAAACCGCCCGGTTCAAGCGGCTCCCATATGGGAACTTGGCGATCTGTCTGGCTAAAGGCCACATCAATTCCACATACCTGCGCACAAAGCCGTAGAGTGCCTTGTGCGAGATTCTTTTTGTTATCGGTCTAAGCAGATAATATAACTTAAAAGGAGTCTTCCAATTGATGGCATAAATGTCTGCTGCTATCTGTGCACCGGGCTTAAGATACTTAAGAAGCACCTTGAAGGCCTTTTCCGGATTGGAAGTATGCTGAAGCACTCCAAAGCAGAACAACTTGTCGGCCACGCGGTATTTGAACGGCATACGGTAGATGTCGGCCTGTACTATGAGAACATTTTCCAGCTTCCCGTTTGCGGAGTAGTTTACGTCCACTGCCGAGCTGTAGTCGAATGACAATACGACCGCCCCGGTACCGGCGGCATGTTCAGTGAATCTTCCTGATCCGCACCCGGCCTCGACAATTACTTCTCCCTGTAGGTTACGCTCCCATCTGGTCTCACCCCAAAACCGTTCTTGGGAAAGAGTATTCCCGAGGTAAGAGTCATATTGAGTTCTGGCATGGGCGTTCCATTCAAACCCAAATGATGAAGTGTAATCCTCAGACAAGACGAACCTCGGCACTCCAGTTTGAACATTGTAAGATGCTTCGCAGGAAACGCATTTGAGGGAGCCCTCGAGTATAGATTGTCCGTCCTGTTTCGTGACTTCCTCTAATTTGAGTTCACCATTACAGAAGGGACACATCAGATAACCGAGGAGCGATTCTCTCATATCGAATTCCTTTTCGGGAGCAAACAGGCTGATCTGTTGCGCGGTGCCGGCTGCTGAACTAGTGTGCTGCGCGAGTTTGTCGGCGCCGTTTATATGGAAATCCCTCACCCCAGCCCTCTCCCAGCGGGAGAGGGGGCAAGAGGAGTCCCCTCTCCCAGCGGGAGAGGGGGCAAGAGGAGTCCCCTCTCCCCCATTTTGGGGGAGAGGGTTAGGGTGAGGGGGGCTTCACACTTCGCTACTCCCGCACTCCAGTGCTCGATTCGCAAATCATTCTCCATTCCCACAGTACGTGACAGCAAAGCGCGGCACACGGAACTAATACGATATTGTATTAGTTCGCGATCGTAAATCCAAAGGTTATGCCTTTCTTGCAGCTACAAAAAAGCCGGACCTCATGCGAATGATTTGGGTTCCGGGAAAACGCGCTTCTGTCAGGTACTCGTACAATTGACTTTCCGTATAGTAGTAGATGGGGCAATTCTTGATCCAATTATATCGGATTCTTCTCTGAAGCCCCCAGACCAAGCTGGATTTTGGGAAAGAGCCGACGAATACTCCGCTGGTATGATGAGCGATTGTTTTGAAGAGCGGACCGGGATCGGGCACGTAATCGAATAGTCCCAAAGCTGCTGTTATATCAAATTGTTCTGACAAGTTGAGATCCTGCACGTCTGCGCAGATGAAGCTGCACCTGTCTTCCAGTCCGAGTTCCCGTGCCATGCTCCGGGCAAAATCCACCATGGACGGAGCGAAGTCGACACCGATTACCATCGCCGCCCCCCTTCGGGCGAATTCAATGCTGTACCGTCCCGACCCGCAGCCCAGATCCAGCACTTTTGCTCCCGCGATATTGCCGCATTTCTTGAACGTGAGTTCGTGGCGGTCGAACAGGCCCTTGCGCAACAATCTGTTAGAGAAATACCTTAATCGGTTCTCGTGTGAGTAAAGCGCATCCCATTCGTTCGGGATCCTTTCAAAGTACGCGCGGGCACCTCTGTCGTCAGACGGCACGATCCAAAACCTCTTCAATGGAAGTGAAGTCAAACTCGTCGAGTAACCGTGAAAGCTTATGCCTCATGCTTCTCCGGAACATGTTGTGCTTCAATTCAATCTGAACGGCCTCAACTCCCCTCTTCCGTTTGGCTTCGGGGCTAACCGTGAGCCTCCCGGAATAAAACTCATATGGGTGACAGTATGCGACGAACGGCAATCCGTCACGATTGACTCTCCGAATCATTCGCCGTATCATTCCACATGGCAACAACCGCAGATATCCGCCTCCCGCTACCGGCCAATTCTTTCCCAACAGCCGAACGGTCGACAAGGGAACCTCAACAATTGACGACTGATCAAAGTTGATTCTCACCATCCCCCGAGGGAAATCGCTTATGCCATATCTTTGGCCGGCAAATGGGAAAATACTGCTGTCATATGCCAATCCTTCTTCGGACAATATTCTGAGAGCCCAACTTGTGTCAGACACCAAACTGAATTCAGGTGCTCGAAAGCCTCTGATTCGCTTGCCGATCACCTGTTCAAGCCCGGCCAAGGACAGCTTGACCTCCCGGCGAAACTCATCAGGCGTGAGTTGGTTGAGCCTCGTATGTGAGTATCCATGGGTGGCGATTTCATGGCCCTCCGAATCAATTCGCTTGACCAGGTCAGGAAACGCATCCGCGAAGTGGCCCAGAACAAAAAAAGTGGCCTTGGCGCCCTTTTCTTTGAAAAGCGACAGTAGAAACTCAGTGCCTTCCCGGGTGTTTCTCGAACACAGCGTCAACTCGCCGGTAAGCTGTCTGTTGACAAGCCGTGCCCAACACTCAAGGTCTACGGTAAGAATGTTGGTTGCCGGATCAGTTGCAATATTCTCTGTTTCGATCGTCTGATTGCACATCATTTATACAACAGTGAGTTTCTTTCCTAAATCCTTCTTATGCCGGCTCTGAGACTCCGTCACCAGAGTAATCCCGCGCTCTTTCAGTAATCCAAGGTATTCCCGGTATAGAGATTCCCAGACAAATTCGGGGCGAAATTTGCTCAGGACATGTCGGCGGGCGGCACGTCCATGACGGGCTGAGAGATCGGCGTCGTTCAGGTACGTGAGTATTTTCTCTGCCAGCGCCTTCCGGTCACCCGCTGGAAATAACATTCCAGTAACATTATGCTGAATTGCGTCTACACAGCCGGTTACTCGACTGGCAACAACGGGCACTTCCATGGCAGCGGCTTCGAGAGGCACGTTGGGAAAGCCTTCCGACAGGGTCGGAAACGCGACTGCATTCACGATTGCATAGTATACCGGCAAATGCCTTTGATCAACCGAGTCGATCATGATAACCTTTTTGTCGTTCCTCAACTCGTTGAGGATCTCCTGAGCAACCGGTGCTTGATCTTCCGGAGCTCCTATGACGACGAGTCGAACGTCCGGTCGCTCGCTGCTGACCATCCTCCACGCAGAAGCCAAATCCGCGATTCCCTTGCCGGCCACGAGCCGTCCGATAAAACCGACCACTTTGTCTGAGCGTGGTATGCCGAGCCGTTCCTTAAGCTTGTTCTTTTCGTCGGCAGTTACCTTTTCGGGGTTAAACAACCCCACTGCATCCACCCCATTACTGCTGCCATTCCCCAGCACTTTAACCTTGTGAGCCGGACAAAGGTGCTCCGCCACTACAAACTCAGCCACAGAAGTACTCACTGCAATGACCTGATGAGCGCAATGACACGCCAAGCATTCGACAGCCTTCAAGGCCCATTTCATAAGTCCGTCTCTTCTGTCGACCAAGATCCCTCGAAGAGTATATACGCGCACAGGGACCCGGCTGAAAAAGGCAGCCACCATGGCAAATGGACCTGCTTTGCTGGTGGAGGAATGAACAATTGTTGGCTTCACCCTGAGAAACAGCCGGAAGAGCCCTATCAGGGAGACAACATCGCTGAATAAAGAGGGCGCCCTCTTGAACGGCACGGGATAGACCTGAATCTGATACGTATCACTTATCTCCAAAAGATCTTTGCCTGGAGAGGCTGCGGCACCGATGGAGAATCCCTTCCTCTTCATAAAAGGTATTTGGCCCTTCATGAAAAGTTTAATAGTCGCGGGAACAGTGCATACGTACAATAGATCAATCTTCGACACAGCCTCTTCCCCTCTTAGGTCCAACCCAGCGTATTCTTGACACATCTCTCAAGTACGATCTGTAGACGCGTTGTCTGATATTATGAGATCGAAATCCGTGAAGTCTTGGCCGTAACCGTTCACCGTGAACCGTACAAGCTCCCGGAATTACGTATGGAGGAGGTTTAGAGGGGGAGCTACTGGGCGTAGGGCCATTTTGCGACCCGGTTGGTGTCGGAGCTTCCTTTGTGGTCCGTACCGGCCCGCCGGGGGTGGGTGCTTCGAGAAAGGTTTTGGGTTTATGCCTTGCACGAAGACACGGGGATATCGAGGGATGGGCCTACTTGGTCGAAAAACGGATATATCGTGGAGAACCTATTGACACCACGTCGAGTGGGCCCTCCATTCTCACCGGGCGCAGAACCGCTTCAAGCCCGGTGAACCATTACTCTTGGCCCAACACTGAGTCCATGGCGTCACGGAGGTATCGCTCGCGGTTGTAAACTGGTAATCCAGTGGCAACACTCGGTTTCGATTTCATCACGCGGTTCTCCGCGTATGCAGTTTTGAGGAATCGGGTCGGGTTATCGCTTTCGCATGGAGCGTGCATTGAGCGACTTCAACCAGTGTATGATCAGTAGACACTGCTGTCGAGCTTTACCCATTTGGCTTTCCACGGCTATCCCGAGCCGATTCAGCAACCAGCCCCAGGGGCTGCACAAGCGGGCCTGGCGAGCTTCCAATTCATCGAGAAAAGGCACTTCTTTCTCTCGGGCAAAATCCACTATCGACTCTATAGCCGAAGGATCACGGCCCAATGCTGCTTTCGACATTTTGTCGACAAAAAGGTCACGAATATTGAAATCCAACACGCCCTGCGACGCCAGGTCGTAGTGCATCTTCAACGAGACAACTTGTCTCTCGGCATAGCGGTTGTGGCTCAGGCTATTCCGATGAATCCGGTAGAGGTAATATGGTCTCGGTATCCGTTCAATGGGACCGGCAAAATGCTGCAGCCTCAGGAAGAAATCCACGTCCTCGACAAGCCTGAACTCCGGCCTGTACTTGCCGGCCACCTCGGCCGCCGACCTGCGGTATAAGAAGCACGCCCACGTATCGTCGGAGACCCCAATTTCCCTGGCATTTTCATCAATCAAAATGCAGTTTGCGCATACCATTGCCGCGGCCGCATTGGCTTGAAGGCATTCCCACATGGTCCCAATTGCATCGGGCATGTAGAGGTTGTCATCGGAAGTCCAGCTTAGAAATTCCCCTCGAGCAATGCCAAAGCCTTTGTTCAGTGCCCTGGGAACGCCTTGATTCTCGGTCCTTTTCACAATGAGCCGCGGATCGTCATAGGACGAAAGTATTTCGTTACTCTCGTCAGTGCCGCCGTCCATTACTACGATCAATTCCAAGTCGGAGAAAGTCTGATCAAGGCACGAGTCAACGGCTTCGCGCAAGTAGCGGGCTCCATTGTAGGTCGGGAGTACTATGGAAACAAGGGGCATAATAGATCTCCATCCCGGCACTACAGCGGTCTGTGGGTTCGACCCGGGCTCATACCGTCCCGCGGTATCTCCAGCGACCCACCCCTCAGCCGTCGCGTGTCCTCCAGGACACAAGTGTGCCGCGCCTTTCTGTCACGTACGGTGGGAATAGAGTATGATTTGCGAATCGAGCACTGGATTGCGGGAGTAACGAAGTGTGAAGACCCCCTCACCCTAACCCTCTCCCCCAAAATGGGGGAGAGGGGACTCCTCTTGCTCCCTCTCCCAGAGGGAGAGGGCTGGGGTGAGGGATTTCCGGATAAACGGTGCAGAACAAATTCGCGCAGCACACAGGACACAACCCGTTGAGATAAGCTCCAGGTTATCAGCTTCGGACAGCCCCCAATACGGGGCTTTCTTGAAATTCGAGTCATAGTTGATCATGGATAGTCCAGGATCTCAACCTGCCCCTTTCCACCCCGTCTCTCTGGTCCGGTCTACCGCGAGACGAGCCGGTCCGTGAAACGCTCTCTCATGTTCTTCCTGAACGCGAAATATGCAGTCAGAGAGGGTGATGAGAAAATTCTGCTGTCCAAATCAGGTCTTTCTATTGTGGAAACCACCCCCGACCGAATGGCATCTATGGCTTGAATCACCAATTCGGTCCCGACAATGTTCTGCTTGAAAGCAAGGAAACGTGGATCGTCATCCCATGCCGGATCGATGGTCTTTTGTCCTACGATCGGCCCAGTGTCCACACCTCGGTCAATAACGTGGACGGTCGTACCCGCGTTCTCCCAATCCTTGTTAACGATAGCCCAGAATGCGCCATGCGATCCTCTGTATCTCGGGGTGATACCGCAGTGTATGTTGAGAACGGTAGTATCTCCGATTGAAGTCAGGAGCACTTCGTCGAGAAGGGAGACGCCCGAGACCACTACGACATCCGGATCGGCAACTTTTATCAGGTTGATTGTCTGTCGTGAATTGACATCCAGGGTTTCGACCACCGTGGTGTTAGGAAAGCTGCCTTTCCGGAAGGAGGCATCCTCCCCGAGGATCTGTCTGGCTCTGGAACGTGATCGAGGCTTGAAAATCATCTCGTCAAGAATCTTGTATATCAATTGATTCAGCACAGTGATCGTTCCGAGTCTTCGGAGTCTATTGGCAAAGGCTCTCATTAGGGTGCGCTTGCGGTCTTCAAATACGATACCCGCTATCTCGTGGTCCACGGACAGGTGATTGATCAAGGCATGTTGTTCAAGCCCGTGACATGCAAGGACTACAATGGATATGCGGTTGGATGAAGTGCTCATCGGCCTTGGTTCATCAAGTTTTGAGCATATTGAGCAGTTTGTTCCATGGTGAGTGAGAGTATGTTTCCCGAACGGATTTCACTGCTGACGAAACTCAGGATCTCTTCGAGCACGTCGAACATCTCCGGTGAGGCGGCCAAGTTGAAAGGGTGAAACCACAGGTGAAAGAGGCCTTTCTTCCGCGTGGCCTCTTTGATGCCGCGCTTGGCCTGCACCACTCGTCGGGACAGTGCCACAAGCCTCCATAGGCCTACATACGGCACCAGGAACATTGATGCCGGAAGGTCGAACAAACACCCGTCGGCATTGTCCGATTGGTAGTATACCAGTTCGTCGTAGCACGGCGGCGTCCGGGTTAGGAGTCTGTCGGCAAAATGGCAGACTCCTCGAATAGTGGGAATCGGTGCGCATGCCTGATACCAGTTCTTTTCGGGTCCCCGAAAGCTTGAGAATCCGTGTTCGCACAGTACGTCCAGGTGACCTATGGAGTTCCTGGGAAAGACAACAGAGACTTGATTGATGCCCTTATTCAATGCCAGGCGCTTGCACTCGTCAAGTTGTGAGTAAGCCACCTCTCTGGAACATTCGGGGTCCCCGAGTATGGCATGAGTGAATGTGTGGGTGGCGATTTCATGAACAACCGCGGATGCCAGAATTTTGTCCACTATGTCCGGGGCATAGAAGAACGGCGCCTCATTCATGTCAGAATGCGGGTCGTGAGATAACCAGCCGGGTGGATACCATGTGTACTTCGGTTGTAAGACATGATTGTGATTGTCCGGCCCGTTTGCCGAACAACTTCGGAGAAAGAGGTGACCGACAAGAGCCCACGTTGCTTTGATGCCGTAAATGTCGAACAAAGCCAGAAGCTTGTCTACAACGTTTCTCACCTCTTTGTAATATGCCTCGTATTTCTTCACTCCGCCTTTGTCAAACGATCCCCATGCCAACTCAGTGTCGACCGAAACGACGAATACCGGCTTTCCCAGTGTGACCCTCTTGCTGAGCAATGAACCCATTCTGACTTATCACCTTTGCTGAGCCTCTGCACGTGTCATTCAGCAACTTTCCTTTCACCGCGCGGAGGCCGGTCGCACTTCAAGAATCAAACGGGTCGCCTCCGGACGATTTCTTCAGCACATACGCCTGAATAGGCGAATAGTTCCCCATGGGCGGCAGAAAAGAAAGGAACTTGGCAAACTCAGTGTTTCGTTTCCATTTTCCGCCGGCGATGAAAGGAAAGAGCACTCTCGTCACAAAATAATGTGAACTCAAGAAATTCTCAGTCAAGATCTCCTTATTTCGCACCCAATTCAGGTCCTCAAAACGCACCACTTTCATTACGTTGTTGACAGCAGGGAATAAGGTAGCCTTGTCCAAGTATTTGTTGTGGTATGCTTCGCTTATGCCTTCCAGTTCGCATTCCTCGCGGGCCTTGTTGCAATTGGCCAGTCCGTCGGAGAAGCATTCTATCATGAGACAATATCCATCTTCTTTCAGTACTCGCGCGACTTCACGCGCGGCAGACACCTGTTCCTGACAATCCAATATGTTAATCAGACAACGGACTGTGTAAACCACATCGAACGTATCGGCGTCGAATGGAAGGGAACGCGCGTCTCCCTCGGACAGGCGGCAACGCGGCAAATTCCGTGCCTTCGCAATGTCAAGCATCTCTTTGCTGAGATCGATACCCCAATAGCTCATTTCCGGATAGGTTTTCGTGAGGATGCTCAAATTGTACCCGTTACCGCAGCCCAAATCGAGGACTTTCAGACGGGCCGAGCTATTCTGCCGGCCAACGAGGCCGAGAAACTCCGTCACCAGTTGCGTCTCCCGGTCGCGAATTATCCGGTCTTCCATGGTCGAGCGTGGGGACGCGCCATGTTTCTTTGCCTCAGTGCAGTAATGCTGTCTTATGACGTCTGCGCCGTCAGAGGGCATTATCGTACCTCCTTCCCGGACGAACCTGCTTCGCGCCCGGCAGCATTTCTATCTCAGGCTCGGCAAGCAAACCTCTGAAAAAATACTTCATCAACGTACCCGTTTGTGTCGGTAGTTTTGATGAGCGCCCCCGATCCAGCGCTGGGCTGTTGACATCAGACGGGAATACCGTGTGATCATCATTGGCAAGAGAGCAAGAGAGAGAAGTCCGGGCACCAGTTGAATTCGCTGTCTCGCTATCAATCCCTCGTTGGGAAGATGCGTGAAAAGGACGGAGAAGAGCAACGTCGCGACAATTGTTGCCTGCACGAGCGGATTTCGCAGAAGCCGTCTGGTGTCGGCCCGGTCCGCCTTCAACCAAGCCAATACTATTAGAATGGTGAGTGCCCATGTTTCGAGAGCACTAATCGCCACGCGGAGTGAATTGATCTTCCAGGGGAAAGGACGAAAGAAGATACACGTCAAACCGGACACGAGAAAGATCGGTCCCTCTTCGCCATATTGTATATGAGATCCCTGGGTCCCCCGATCAAGATCCGTATGTCGGGTTTGGAGTTGCTCCATGATCTGCCGGGTACTGGAAAAATCCTTTTTCGTGACTTGCCGTAGTCCGAACAAGCACATAGGGACCGCCACCAGCAGAATAGCCCCTACGACTATCCTGTTCCGACTTTGCAAAACCGCTGCGGAGGCAAATCCCGCGAGCCAGATGAGAAGTATGTGTGGCCGAAGAATGTGAACGATCAGGCCTCCCAGGAAAAAAGGCACGGATAGGCCTCGTACTCCACGTGTCCGCATTGCCGGAAGAGCTGAGAGCATCTGACAAATTCCCCAGTAGACTAGTCCTTCCTTCAAGTTGGCGGTGGTCCAGAAAACCACCGACGGAAAAAAAATGATCAGCCACCAAATCGTGTTCCCTACCCTCACTGTAGGCACGCAGTTCCTGAAGGCCCGTGCAAGGGTAAGCCCGCCCATAAAAGAGAACAACGCATTCACGGTGGTTATCCCGTGCCACGATACACCGGTGAGGTGGTGAGAAATCGCAAGGAGCGCTTGGTATGCGCTGTTCGAGTACGGTATCGGCAGCGCAAAGGGCCAATGTCCCCTATTCAGTTCTTCGCCGGCTCTCATGGCCATCGTCCAATGCCAGCTGGAGTCAGCTCTCCATACGCCAAGCATACCATAAATGTAATCTTCATTGATCAGCGAGTAGGCCATCCACAACATCCCGCCGATGATGGTGAACTCTCTGAATTGACGAGAGAATTGTGGCGACCTTAGGTACTGCTTTACCACTACTGGTACTAATAACACGCAGAATAAACATACAGTTATGTCGACACCATTCAGTTTGCCCATGGATTTAAGAACTCATCCTGCTTGATCTGAGATAAAACGTCGGGATCGCGCTCCCGCTATTGAGGCAACTCCAGGGACATCTCGGATGTGCCCAGGCACTCATGATACAAAGTCAGCAACCGCTCGGCAGCAGCAGCCCGCGAGAAGTGTTTTTGTACCCATATTCGACCGGCCTCCCCAATCCTCGTCGAATACGCTGGGTCGGTGATTAGCTTTACCACTGAGTTTGCCATCCCGTTCACATCGTCCACGTCATGGAGGATCGCGGTTATCCCGTCTTCAACGGCTTCCTGCAGTCCCGGAATTCTGGTGGCTACCACTGGAAGGCCTGCCGCGGTGCCCTCCAGGGGGGCCAGACCGAAGCCTTCGACCAGTGAAGGGAACAAGAAAAGATCGCACTTGGTGAGCAGAGAAGGAACATCGTCACGAAGCCCGACCAACAGTACAGACTCGTCCATGCCGCGGGACTCGATCATCGAAGCAATGTTCGACTTGAGGGGGCCGTCGCCGATGAGCAGCAGTCTTGCATTGGGCACATGCGGCAAGACTCTGGAAAAGACCTCTATGACCATAGCATGGTTCTTCTGTGGGAAGAACCTCCCTACGTGGCATACGATGGGCGTGTGTGGGGGCCAACCGAACTCTGATCTGAAAGCTGTTCTTTCCGCGTCGGTAGGTTGCTCCGGCACATCTACCCCGTGGGGCATAATTCTGAATTTGTGTGCAATCCCGAGATTTTCGGGCTTAAGGTAATCGATGATCGCCTGTGAGACGCAACCGACAAGATCTGACTCCCGCAGTGAGTAACGCATGCTCACGGTAGCGTAGACGCGCCTAAGATGCCTCAGAACGGGAATAGAAAGCCAAGCATTCTCCGGGCCGAACCAAGTACTGTGCAGAGTGGTGAATACAGGGATTCCAGCTTTCCGCGCTACCCAGGTGGCACACCCACCGTAAGCGTGCAAATGATTGTGCACGAGGTCGTATCCGCCTGTGCGGAGTGTGTTCGACAGCCCTCTAACAAAACCGATGTGCGAAGGACGCAGCGGAAAATGGTAGACAGTAGCCCCCAACATTTCCACAGTTTCGGTCCACGGACCTGTGTCGGTTCCCTTGCACAGAACATCCATCTCGCATAGGTCTCGTGGAATCTCCTCCAGCATTGAGATCAGCCACTTTTCTATTCCACCCTTGTTCAAGGCGTTTATGAGATGAAGGACTCGCATCAGAATTCCCGGTTACTAATTTGCCCTTACTCCAACAGGAACAAATCGCTGGGCCACTATCTGTTATCCTCATGGAAACGCGGCGGCCGTTCACGCAATGCTTTGAACAGCATTGCATACTCTTGGGCTATGCGTGAGACTGAGAACCGCTCTGCAGCTTGCTTGAGTTTTGCAGGCGGTGGGGGTACCTCGATTGCACGTTCTATGGCCTTGGCCATCAGTTTTTCATCTCCGACCGGAACCAGCGTGCCATATTGTCCGTCACCAAGTACCTCCCTTGGCCCTCCGGGACAATCAGTGGCTACGACCGGCGTCCCGCAGGCCATAGCCTCCACGAGCACGTTACCGAGTCCCTCAGAACGTGTGGAGAGAACAAAGACCGACGCTGCGGCCATATAGGGCAACGGGTTCTTTGAAAACCCAGGCAAGGAAACGTTCTCCTGGAGTCCCAATCGCTGCACCAAGGTCTCAAGTTCCATGCGATCCGGACCTTCTCCCAGGATCATCAACCGAGCCGATCTCTCTTTTCGCACCAGAGCAAAAGCCTTTATAAGGGTTACGTAGTCCTTGGGGGCTGTCAAACGCCCGGCGGACAATATGACCGGCGGTGCGCCAGGCTCGAACCATTTATGGTTTGGGGATTGGCGAGACTTCTCCTCCAGGTCTGATCTGAACGCGGGATTAAATAATACTCGAATCGATTCTCTCGGCAACTTCAGCAGGCCGCTTAAATCGTCCGCCACCGCACCGGTAATGGCCACGACGGCATCAGCAGAGGGGTAGGTGAGTCGTGCAATGAACGGCATGGCACGGCCGCGCAAACGCGGCGAATAATCAGTGTACACAACCCCCAGAGGAACGCACTCTCTGACTACTACACGAGTGGGCACTCGGGCGAACCTCTTGGCAAGAAGTCCTATGACATTGTTTTGGGTCAGAGAGGTTATCAAGAAGTCTGGTGAGTTGGTACGGAGATATGACACCAAGGGCAACAGTGAAGTCAGGGCCCGATTTGCTTTGAGGTCAACCGTGCGCACGGATTGCGGAACTTCGCTGAGGAGTTCACCGGCTCGCCGAGTCAGTACAAGGTCTACTGAGTATCCCAGATCTACAAATCCCCCGGCCAGGTTCAGCGAATCCCACTCCGCTCCTCCGAAAAAGAGATTGGAGGAAAAAATCGCGATTCGCAATCCCACAGGTGCGTCGACTAACATGGTGAGCCAGAAGGAGCCTGTATCACATGGCCGAGAAGACCTCGGTCCTGACCCGGCCGGCAAGCTCCGATGATGATACCATTTTCTTGAGGCATCCTATAACGCAGGCGACCTCGGTTGTTCGAGTGCGTCCCCCTTCACAGGGGCGAACATCCGGCTCTTCGGCACGAGCAACTCGGGCAGAAGGTCCAAGAGATCGGGAAAACCCCGTTCGCTCAGGTGTTTTGATGCAAAGCCCTGCGCACGCAATCGCATTTGTTCCGCAGTGTCAGAATCGTTGACAAAGTTCCTCAGAAGAAGCCACAATTCCGCCGCGGAACGAACAACGGTAATACCGCCGGCGAAGAGATTGACGTGGCCGCACTGTCGCTCGACGAGCGGTTTCTCCAATGTCAAAAAAACTACGCTGGGCTTGCCCGCCCTGAGTGCGTGCGCGAGAGCCGACCCCTCGTAATTGACTCCAACGACCAGGTCCGTCTCCTGAAGAACCGAGTGCAGGTCGGCCCGTCTCGGCAGAACCCTTTCGCACAAATCCGGGGCTGCTGAGGCAATGATGTCGAGATCACTGTAATGTGGATGAACCTTGATAACCATTTCGACCTTCGAAGACAGATCCCCCGGCACATTACACAACTGCTGAAGGGCCATCGCCTGAGCCTTCAGGCTCAGGTAAGGAGCCAGTGTGGTTCCAGGGGAGGTGGGATTCGTCAACAACAATACTCGGCAATCCTCGCGTGTAAAGTATGAGGATCCTCTAAGGTTGGGGTATTCTTCGCGGTAGATCAGCCCCTTGCACCTTTTGAGCCTGGATACAGGTACACCCCTTATCTTGTGATAGTACTGCTTTTGCAGTTCGACCCCATAAAGAGCCACGTCCGATGTTTTAGAGGGGTACGAGGTGCTCTCAACCACACCGTGGGGAATTGTCACGGTAGGAATACCAAGCCGTTTCGCTGCTTTGAACGCCAGACGTATTTCGCAGCTCTCGTCGGTAGAGCCGATAACGGCTTTGGGGAGGTTTCTACTCCAGATTCTGAACCAAAACCCAGCCACCTTGTCGCTCAGTCTTGGCCATCGATATAAGGCGTAGTATCGAAAGTGGAAATCCAGTGTTCGGAGTGGAACTTCCCAGGCCTGTCCTGCTGCTGCACGAGCCGTCCGGCGATAAGCCTCCATGAATCGCCGGCCCAGCCCGGACCTGATCGGTAACCGAATCGAGGCGGCCAATGCCGGGATCAACGTGGACGGGGGTGCTGGAGGGCCTGGGAGCACGGGGATCGACCATTGTTGGCTCAACTCCTGAGCAAGAGAGGGGTAATTGCCCGTCAGCACGACTCCCACCTGATTGGGGTAGGCTTCGGATAGTGTGCTCAGGATGGGGCCGAACCGATGGGATTCTTGGTAGGACATGACAAAGACAATCTTCCCAGACAAATTCTCCATCCGGCGCGAGTTCCCCGAATATGGCGAACCACGCGGTGTGACGCCAATCCGCCTGGTCATGCGAGAGAATGCGCGTAGCCAGTAAGTGGCTCTGATGGGTTCCAATATGGTCAGTTCCCGTGCCTTCTCGGCCAACTCCTTCTTCCAGAGTCTACCCCACGTATCCGATCTCCCTGACCAGATTTGCGGGTTGGCAAGAAGATTTCCAAAAAAGGCCACATCGCGGCACCCCAAGTCTTGGAACGCTTTTGCCAGTGCCAGTGCAACCATTGAATCTCGCCAAAACCAGTGCATTGAAGGTCGATCCACTTCCGGCCAGCATATTTCCTCGACCGTGAACTCCGCTTTGGCGGCATGGAACCACATTCGTTCGCAGAGAGCAGCTTTATCCAGGGCCGAGGCCGTTTCATCAGCGCCCAGTATGTCGTCGATCAGAATGTAACCAACACCACTGCGGGTTGCTTCTGCCATTGCCGAGGAATCGAGGGCCAGCAACGTGTAGCCGCGGCGCGATGCGTGACGAAGAAACTTGATTGAATTCCGACCATTGAGGTCAGAGCCAAGGTATGCAAGTACCTTTTTCACGAGTTATCCTTCATCTATTGCTCCGGAAGGGTGGACGCTGTTCATGGGCAACCGTTCTGAATGTCTCAGCCATGTGAGGGGGACAAAGATTTGCCCCCTCAACTGAGGCCTTTGAGCAAGCGAATCACCCCATCAAAGTCTTGTCGCTTCATCATCGGTCCCATTTTATTGAGGGCATTTTGTAAATACACCGGATGCTTGCGGACCCGAAAGAAGAAGAAGTTGAATACTGCGTTGAGCATATCCGAAAGCCGTGGATCCACTATGTAGCAGGTTCGACAACACGGCGGCATGGACTTGATATCGCCGTCGAGTGCAGCCCTGCGCAATTTCCTGACGAAAGGGCTGTTGTGGTTCTCTTGAAAATCATCATCGACAGCGTTCCCGAATGCCAGTTCTCCGTCGTAATCGCGACAGCAGGTAGTCATACTGCCGTCCTTCAAAATAGTCGTCCCTCTCCACAGTTCACTGCACGGAATATTGTCTTCGCGGTTGCCTCCGAAATAGCTCTTGCTCAAGAAGTACTCATTCTTCGGAGAAAGAGAGTTTATAAAGGAAAAAGTAAAGTGATGCGGCGGAGCGAGAAACGCAAAGACTTGGGGGATGAAAGCAAGCTCATGAAAATTGTCTTGAGAAATGATGTTGTTGACGAAAACGGGAAAGGGTCTCGCCAGCCTTTCGTTTCCCCGTGCAAATGTGCCCAGGTTTTCCAGGAGGATTTCCCAGTTCCCGCCGCAGCGGATTCTTTCGTAAACCTCTTTGCCGGCTGCGTCAATGGAGGGGCGAATGGACTGAATGATGTCGCGATACTCAAAAACTGCATCCATCCATTTCTCGAGAAGAAGAAAGTTTGAAGACAGAACGCTGATCTTCAGTCCATATTTCCGTACTATTTCCAGGTAGTCTCCTAGTCGCCTGTTTGCGAGGGGATCGCCAATAGTATGGAGGGAGGCGATATTCATTCCCGCCTTCTTGAGTTTTTGCACGATTGCCTCAAAGAGGGCAGGGTCCATAGTGCCCTTTTTGCGTTTTGACTGAGAGGTCTTGCACATTGCACAGTCGAGATTGCAGGTGTCGTTTATTTCTACGACGCAATGCGTGCAAGAGAAATCATGCCATTCATCTGTTGAAGGCAGTGAATCGGTCAGGTACCTCTTCAAGGGAACCGTTTTCAGACTACGAACAATGCCTTCAATGCACTCGATAGTCGCAGCTTCCCGGAATCTCGCGGTCCGAAGTCTCCCGAGTGCGGCGGTCCCTTGCAACAGATCAATCATTCTTGAAGGGAGGTTATTCTTGACTCTGTGCAAGAACGCGTATTTGCGCATGAGGTTCTTTCCAGGGCTTCCATGTATTCGGGCCCATGTTGACCTTTGTCGTGGAATAACGTCTTTGTTGGGCTTGTGCGCCTCAACACGCTGCAAATCTTTACCCGGGCTGAAGATATCTCCATCGGGGTAATGGTTCACCGGGCTTGAAGCGGTTCTGCGCCCGGTGAGAATGGAGGGCCCACTCGACGTGGTGTCAATAGGTTCTCCACGATATATCCGTTTTTCGACCAAGTAGGCCCATCCCTCGATATCCCCGTGTCTTCGTGCAAGGCATAAACCCAAAACCTTTCTCGAAGCACCCACCCCCGGCGGGCCGGTACGGACCACAAAGGAAGCTCCGACACCAACCGGGTCGCAAAATGGCCCTACGCCCAGTAGCTCCCCCTCTAAACCTCCCCCATACGTAATTCCGGGAGCTTGTACGGTTCCCGGTGAACGGTTACCCATCGGGAAACCACTGTCACCGGACAAGCTTCCACGCAAGAGGAGTACCGGCTTCCACGTCTATAGTGGCGTGACGTCCGAGAACATCCTCAAGATGTCTCGGATGAAGACCGTAACCCGGCCGAATTGAGCGGACATTGTCTTCGGTGAACACCTCACCGGCCACAACGTCCTTGACGATGAAGAGCGAACGCCGGAAAACCTTGCTCTCTTCCTCCCGTTGACTGACACCGTAACGTACTTCTCCGAGGGCCTTCTCTGCCGTGCGAACCGCATTCACCATCGCCTTGAATTCCCCGGGTTCCAGAGAGAAGGCACTGTCAGGACCAGTCAAAGAACGGTCGAGAGTGAAATGCTTCTCTATTATGCAAGCCCCGAAGGAGACTGCGGTGATTGGCACTTCTATGCCCGGAGTGTGGTCTGATAGTCCCACAGGAACGTGGAAAGCTTCAGCCAGATGCGGGATTGTTCTTAGGTTCATCTCTTCCACCGGCGCGGGGTAGGCGCTCGTACACTTCAGGAGAGCCAACTGTTCACATCCGGCTTCGCGCAAGGTGTCTACGGCTTCCTCGATCTCTGCCAGGGTCGCCATTCCTGTGGACATGATTACAGGCTTTCCCGCGCCGGCCACTTTCTTGAGCAGCGGAATATCCACTATCTCGAACGAGGCCACCTTGTAACACGGAACATCCATTGCCTCCAGGAAGTCTACTGCCGAGGCGTCAAAGGGCGTTGAGAAAAGGTCCATCCCCAATCCTTGTGCCACCTCTTTCAGCTTGGGCTGCCAGTCCCACGGAGTGTGGGCTTCTCTGTACAGGTCATAAAGATTCCGCCCCTCCCACATTGTGCCTTTTATGCGGAAGTATTCTCTGTCACAATCGATAGTGAGTGTGTCCGGGGTGTAGGTCTGAAGTTTGATCGCATCTGCCCCTGCTTCTGCGGCCGCCTCAATGATACGGACAGCCTTTTCATACTCTCTACCGTGATTGGCCGACATTTCGGCCACAAGGTAGGTTCTGTATCCGGACCCGATGCGCCTTTGATTTATTATGATGAGGGGGTCAATCCTCTGTTCCATCAATCTGATCCTCGCCGTAGAGCTGCAAACGCAAATAGACCTTTCTTCCGTTGTCAACGAAATATGCCCCCTTGTAGGGTGGAAAAGTTCTGGCCCGCAGTATGTTGATCAATTCTTTTGCCCCGTAGGATCGTTCCAGGTCTATGAGATCAATCGCCTCCACATCGCCGGACCGGTGATAGGTTCCGGACAATTCGCCGGGTTCCATCCGGGGAGGTTCACCTGTTCTGATTGTGCCCCACGTCTTCCGGAACAGTTCCACACAGGCCCGCTCCAGCTTGCCGTACAACGACTCTCCGGTATCAGTCAATTCGACCTCCACTCTTGTTTTGCTGATAATGTCGCCTGTATCGATACCTTCGTCAACATAGTGCAACGTGGCCCCTGCAGGTGTCTCATCCACTATGCTCCAGACATTGGGGTATGCTCCTCTATTGTAGGGCAGATACGACGGATGAAGATTAACGACGCCGCGGGGAAAAATATTGATAAATTCTCTTTTCAGGATGTAACCGAAGAAGACTGACAGCGCAATATCCGGTTTCAGGGCCTTGATGCCGCGCAAAGTTTCCGTGGCTTCAATTTGAGTTGCTTCAAAAATTCTGTCACCAGGCAAACCAGTCTCGGCAATAATCTCATTCACATGTTTTGCTCCAGCTCCGGGGTGTACAACCAGAGCGACTATTTCCTCATCGTACTCCTTCAGCTGGCTCAACACTCGCCAGGCCACCCAATTGTTTCCGAGAAAAACAATGCGCATTGTTGGACTCTCAGTCGCTCAAAACACCGGCTTCAGTCAAGAGAGTAACGACTCTTGAAGTTCCGTGGCCGTCCACCAGATTCCAGCACGAACGACTCATCCGAATTACGAAATCAGGATTTGCAAGAAGACCCCGGCTGTTCCAGAAATCGCGCACACCTGCAAATTGATGCTCCCGGCACTTCATCTCTGCTCACCTCCGCTGTGAGCAACCAGTGCGTCAACGATCCTGGCAGCACCCTTGCCGTCAACCAATCTATAGGCCGCTTCGCTCATTCGAAGTCGCCTAGGTTTAGAGGCCAGTAATTGCCCCAGGCTCTCAGAGATTACCGATTGGGACAGATTTTCGTGCCGGCCGAGACTCTCTGCAGCCCCTACGGCATTCAGACTGTCACACAGCAGTTCCTGGTTCTCAGCCGCGATCAAAACCACACTCGGCACGCGCATGTGGCACAGTTCGTAACAAGTACTGCCCGCGGCTGAAACCGCAACATCGGCCCAGGCCATTAGTGGGGGCATGTCACGGACGTCTTGGAGTATTTGAATGTTCGTGGAGGATTGCTTCGCGGCCCGCTTCAGTTCATTAAGATTTGGATTGGACGGTCCAACAACCACCTTTGCCTCAATCCCCGGAACAGTGACGCTCTCAAGGGCTTCGATCACCTCAAGAGAGACATTCTCCAGATCGCTTGCCCCAATTGTGACCAGAATCTTGCGTGCGGTGTCAGATATCGTGCGTTTCCACGATCGCCAGGCTCGAAACTCTTGGCGGAGCAACGCGTACTTTGTGCCCAGCAACAGCTTTGTTTCTTTGTTGCAGTTGTACATCAATTGATCCGCGTAAATGTTTTGGTTGAGAATGATGTCCGCGTGGTAGCAAGGGAAATGGGCCATGTCGTCCACGACCAGCAGCTTGAATCCGGCGTCTCTCACTGCTTTTTGGTAGGCGGGATCGAAATGGTATCCGTCCAATACGGTCCAGGTCAGGGGTCCGGATTCGGCCTTGTCTTGAATGCGGGTCAGCGTGGCTATCGTGTTCTCCAGGTCGAACGTGTCCGGGTGAGGCCTTTCCAGGGGCGTGAATTCAACTCCCGTGGATTCGATGCGCCGTTTCAGCGCCTCACTGTCGCTGTGGGTCAGAAAGGAAGCGTTTCCGCCGCGCGCTTTCCACTCTGCGGCCAACGCGAGGCAACGCATGAGATGACCTGCTCCCATTCCGGTCCCGCCATCTGCCCTGACAAAGAGATCACCGGGCATCAAATAGTCTTCTGTTTGACGTGGCGATTGATTTCCAGCCAGTCCGGGTTCATTTCAAGCAGCCGTATGACTTCTTCCCACGTGAAGTGGTCGTCATCGAAACTATTGTAGATTTTTCGTACGAAGGCCAAATCTGCGGCTGTGTCTACGGTCCAGCGCATGTACGACCAGTCATTGGCACAGGAGACTCCGTCTATTCGAAAATCGGACGGGTTCCGATAAATATAGGGGGTCACGTGTTCCCGCCACGCGGGATTTCGGTCTTCTTTCCAGGCCCGTTCCAGGGCGTCCATGGACATGATCTCCGCTTCCAACCCGCGGGGAAACGTCCTCTTTGGGATACTGGTGGAAACATAGTCCGTATTGAGGCGCTCCTTCCTGAACTTGGTTACGAGTATATCCACTATGGAAGGCTCTATCAATGGACAATCCGAAGTGATTCGCACAACCGCGTCGGCCTTGAAAGCAAGCGCGGCTTGATAGTATCGATCCAACAAATCATGTTCACTGCCTCTGAAACAGGGCCACGCGCGAGTTGAGCAAACGCGGGCGATTGCATCATCCCGGCCCCTGGTTGTTGTGGCCACGACTGTCTCCGACAAGGTTCGAGCCCTTGACAGCCGATTGATGCAGCGGACGAGCATGGGCTCACCTCCCAGGTCCATCATCACCTTTCCTTTGAGGCGAGTACTTCCCATCCTGGCTTGAACTATGGCTACGATCCGCATCCCGGGCATGGACCTCTACGGTGGTTCCTTCCATCAATCCTGAACAAGAGCTTCCTGCACGGCCTGCACCACTGCCGCGGACACTCTCCATTCGGCTTCTTACGACCGAGCCTCGGACAGCGTCCGGGACACCTTCTCCGTTGGTGTCGAGTAATCAGCAAACATGACGAGATCCTTATCGAGGCTTTTCCATCAGCCACCAGTGACATCTGTCGAAGCCGTCCCGCTTGCCCCACTGGCCCGACCGAAGAAGAGTGAGTTCCGGGAATTGGGACACGTAACGTTGAAAATAATCTCTTTTCCAAAGAAGGTTGGCGTGATCACGATAATGGACAGGTGTTTCTTTCTCAGCGAAGTACTCGATCGCCAGGATGTAGCGATGAGTGACACGATAGATTTCTCCGATGATCCGCGGAAGATCATGACTGGCCACATGGATCAAGACTCCGCTCGTGAACGTGAGATCGAAGAAGCCGTCCTCGAACGGTATGTCAAAGCCGCTTCGGTCCAGCACTGCTATTTCAGGGAATGATTCGCGGGCTATTCTCGCTGCTGTAGCGTTGGGCTCAAGCCCGACCAACTGGATATTCCGGTGCAGTTCCGAGAGCAGCCCCAGGTTGTGACCTCTGTTGCAACCCACTTCAAGGACGCTCGCAAGCCTGATTTCTGCAAGCATATCCTTGAACGCGGCCAATCGGATCCTCGATGGCACAATGTTTCTCTCAGTATAGGCGTTTCCAAAATCACCGCGCCAGTGCCGCAATTGCTCTGAGTCAGTCATGTTCCGTCTTCGATAATGTGATGTAATGTCTCCAGAACTCTCGTCGTGTCTTCTTCCGTCAAACGTGGAAACATGGGCAAAGACAGGATTTGCTCGTAAGCCGCTTCTGCAACGGGGCACATTCCGGCTTTCGTTCCGAGCTTCTTCCGGTAATATGGATGCAAGTGAACCGGTATGTAATGGACGTTTACGCCTATCCCGTCCGCCCTGAGAGCTGCAAACACCGTCGTGCGATCTGAGGACGGGGTCTCACGGTCCAGTCGGACCACGTAGAGGTGATAGGAGTGGGAGACACCGGGCCTTACTCTCAAGGGAGTCACTCCGTCAACATTCTCCAGCGCTTCGTCATATCTTCTCGCGATCTCTTGCCGTCTGACCAGGAATTTCGGGAGTCTCTTCAACTGGCTTAGGCCTAAGGCGCACTGGATGTCGGTTATTCGATAGTTGAACCCTAGTTCAACCATTTCGTAGAACCACATACCCTGTTGTTGCCGTTCCCTGAAGTCCGTAGTGATCCCGTGATTCCGAAATATGCGCAAACCCCGAGCCATTTCAGGGTCATCCGTGGTGATCGCGCCTCCTTCGCCGGTCGTGATCGGTTTGACCGGATGAAAGCTGAATGTGCTCAGATCCGCAAGCGACCCTACCGGCTTGCCTTTGTACCGACCACCAAGAGCATGACACGCATCCGCGACCAGGGCCAAGTTGTGACGTTCGGCCACGGATCTCAACGCGTCATAATCGCAAGGCTGGCCCGCGTAGTCTACAGCAATTATGGCCTTGGTGCGAGGACCTATCTTGACCTCGACGTCAGCCGGATCCAGGAGCAAAGTGTCCCATTGGACATCTGCAAAAACCGGGGTCCCTCCCTGGAATACAACGCAGTTGGCTGTGGCTGCGAAAGTCATTGCGGGAACTATCACTTCGTCCCCGGGGCCTATTCCCAGTGCGAACATGGCCGCGTGGAGCGCTGCCGTCCCGCTGCTGACGGCCACAGCGTATTTTGAATCGGTCGTTTGGGCCAGGGATTCCTCGAAAGCCTCAACCATCGGACCCGTGGTGAGCCAGTCCGAACGCAGAACATCGACCACAGCCTCAATGTCTTCTTCATCTATGAATTGACGGCCGTACGGGAGCGACTTCTCGCGGACCGCTCCACCCGATTCATTCTCCGTCTTCTTCATAGGCGCTTTGTTCATCCTCTTTCAACACCCGTCGTAAATCATCCACTTGGAGTCTTTGTGTGTTGGCGTTACTCGAATAGGAGAAGCCCCGCGGACAAGGTTTGCCCCCGTTCTTTTGTAGATACTGTTCAAAAAACTTCTCGTGGAATGCGGGCAGGATCACGAAATGGTTATCGTGTTCAAGCGTATTGCGCGCGTCGTCCTCAGATATGAGAATTTCATGGAGCTTTTCGCCCGGTCTTATACCGACGGTTCTTGTGGAGCACTCCGGAGCGATGGCACGAACCAGATCGACTATGTTCATGGCGCCGACCTTGGGAACAAAGATCTCACCGCCCTCCATGACCTCAAGGGAGGCCAGAACGAACTTGGCAGCTTGCTCGAGAGTGAGCCAGAATCGCGTCATCAGCGGATCGGTCACAGGAAGAACGCCCGTTTCACGGAGTTTCCGGAATACGGAAATGACGCTTCCACGGCTACCAAGCACATTTCCGTATCGCACGACACTGAATCTGGCGCAGTGAGGCCCCGAATAGTTGTTGCCGGCCACAAAGAGCTTCTCCGCACAGAGTTTTGTCGCGCCGTACAGATTGATGGGATTAACTGCCTTGTCGGTGCTGACGGCGAGAACCTTGCCTACATTCTGGTCAATGGCCGCGTCAATGAGGTTGGCCGCTCCCACGACATTGGTCTTGACAGCCTCTATCGGATTATACTCGCAGGAAGGGACCTGCTTGAGGGCAGCCGCGTGAATCACTATGTCTACCCCATCCAAGGCCCTGTACAGACGATCCTTGTCCCTCACATCGCCCAGGAAATACCGAATATTCGGGTGATCCAAGCCTTGCGTCCGCATCTCATGTTGCTTGAACTCGTCCCGGCTGAAAATTATCAGCTTGCGGGGAGTGCATTCCTCGGTCACTACCTGCACAAACTTCTTGCCGAACGATCCGGTTCCGCCTGTAACGAGTACCACTTGATTGTTGAGATTCACTTTTGCCTCTCGGAGGTAACTCTGGACAAAGCAATGCACTGAAGGGCCCGGGCTGGGCCGAAAGAATTCTCACAAACTAGCCCTGATGTCGGTTCCCACGACACGGTGACAGGCAGTCGAGCCCTAACTGCTCGTAAATCCGGCACGACCAAAGACCTCCCGGATTACCTTTCCAGAAGGAATCGGAATCAGTCGCCGGGTAAAAGCTCTGTTCAGGGAAGCTTGAGGCCCCACAGAAATGCGAAGAAAAAACAAGGTTGATTCACGTCATGGCTGACAAATCCGAGGGAGACACCACGGCGACTACAAGCCTGGGGATGACAATGGAGATAAAGATGGACTTCGTCTTCATGGCATTCTCGCATGACCTTGTTTTCATTAACCAAATCTGTTCTTAGAGTATCTTTTCCCGTAGCCGTTGACCGCGAACCGTACAAGCTCCCGGAATTACGTATGGGTGAACCATTACCTTTTCCCTTTGAAGAGGATGTGTCCGCCCTTCCCGCGTATGCACCCCTGCATTGGGGCAGACACCCAGAGCCGGCCGCGGACACCGATCCGGGGTCTGCCCCTACAATTGCCACAGCAACCTGTTGCAAGGTTTATTTTGTGACAGACCCATAGCGGTCTGCTGCGATCCGAAAGCCCTCGGGGAAAGCAACACACACCAGTCAGCCGGTGAAGTCTTCAACTCACAATCAGCACCGATCTGTCTGCTGCCGCGAGACGCTGTCTCAAACTTCACAACAGAATCCTCCGCTTCCACCACTCCGAATTACCAAAACTATACAACGTGGGACTCGATTTGTCCACCCTGGGGGGCGCCCAAAATCCGCCACCTGATGTTCCCGCGCGTGGTTTCCGGGGTCGTCGGACCCACAATGCCCCGATGATGATGCCACCCTGGTGTGCGAATCGGCCGGGGCGACGAGAATTTGGTGTGCGTATGCCGCCATTGCCCTAAAACGTCAATCTCAGACAATGCTTCCGCGAACTTGCTTGGTCGGCTCGTGTCGGAAATTCTCTTTTACCCAAATTGAGCGATTCAAGCTGATGTCATTGCGAGGAGCGAAGTGACGAAGCAATCTCCAGCCTTTGGTTCTTCCACCCAATGAGATTGCTTCGCTGCGCTCGCAATGACATCAGCTTCAGGTACTTGCTCGTTGGATGAACCAAGAACCGCACAGATTAGGTTTATGGCCTCCAGCCCGGCCACAAAACTCCCGCATTGGTCATTCTCAAAGAAAAAAGCCGCCGATTGGCGACCGTGTAGGTATTTAACATAAATATGGTTTTATGGTCGGGGCGACTGGATTTGAACCAGCGACCACCTGAACCCCATTCAGGTACGCTACCAGACTGCGCTACGCCCCGCCATATGGTGTGAGATTATCCTAAAAGAGTGTCCCCTGTCAACGCCTAATGGCCTTTTGCCACGTTAAGCTTGCCAATTCAGTGGTATATATGGTATCCTTAAGAATAAATCTAGGGTTCTGCTCGGACAGTCACCAAATGGTCGTTTAGCGCTAATGGTGACCCGCTGTACGCCGGTCCAGGGGACAGACCAGAAATCCCTCTGAGACCGTTGCGAAGAGTCATCCGAGATGGAGGTGTCAATGAAGCGAGCTTGTGTCATAGCCGCACTTTGCGGCGCCATGTGTTCCCTTGCCGCCGGCGCCGGCGCCATAGGGCCGGCCCACACCAAAATCCTACCGTCCAGTGTGGACTATCCGCTGGTGAGGCCCGTTCCATACAAAGGCATAGCCCCGGATATCTACGCCAAAAACTTCGGGGTTGTCAGGATGTTCCGAAGCTCTGTCGCCAGGGACTTTGTCAAGACAGTCCTGGAATCATGGAACTACACCGACGCGTATGGCTCTTACGGCGTACTGGGCCGCGGGGAGGACGTCTTTACCCACAGGGCTGCACGATTCAGGCGTCTGCACCAGGGACCGTGAATTGGTCACCTGAGCGTTCCGGAGATGTACTTTTGCCATTCGTCGCTCTGTGCCGGATCCGTCACCGACTGAACATGTTTCTTGGAAGGTCGGTAATGTAGGATCCCCAGCTCTCTGAAACGGAGCAGCGCATTGGTGATGGTGGCCGCGCTCAAGGAAGGGATGCGCGGATTCTCCTCTTCGCTCATTGCCCGCGCGGTCTGGGCCATTCTCTTCCTGAATTCTCTTTGAGACGTGCCCTCATCTCCGAGGCTCTCCGAAGTGACCAGGACAAGACGATACACTGTCAGCAAATCGGTCAGAATGCCTTTGAAGCACTCCAGCGGGAGTGTATCCGCTTTGTCCGGTGTCCGATCTTCGTCTGACTTCACCCACCCTTGTTCCTTGAAAAACGCGAAAGTCTCGTCGAGAATTTGTTCTTCGCTTTTCAGCGGATCAACGATCAGCTCTTTGGACAACAGGTCCTTCAACCGGTGAAATTCCTCCCGCATATCCGTGGTAACTTCGGTGGGGGGGGTATTCCTACGGATCAGAATTGTTGCAAGAATTGACGCGGGCCAGAAATAATTCACCAGGGAGTTCTTGTAGAACTCCAAACTGACTCTCTCCTGTTCGTTTACGGTGTAAAAGGTCTGTTCCGAAGGCTCGTCTGAAGGCTCCTTGGAGACCCATCCTCTACTGACAAAACTCGGGATAGCCGCGGTAACGGCTGTGTCCTGATTCTTCAAGCTCTCTGCAAATTCGATCCCCTGGCGCGTCAGAAGCGCGGAAAAGTATTCTACCGCTTTCAAACAGATGTCGTGACCCACCTCAGTGCGTCCTGTGCACACCAGGGCCGCGGCTGCAAGATCAACCGGAGTTACAACTCCGGAACGCACGATACCGTGCATGATCTGGTAAGCAAGAGCCTCGAGGAATCTACGAGTTTCCCTTGCAGAGAGATCCCCCGGGGTCACGTTGCCCCATTGTTTGCAGAATCCGACAAGAGAGATCGGCTCGCCCAATCTCACGTATGCCTTGCCATAGCTTGTGGAGATCATCTTTCGAGCCCGAAGCATGGCAAAGAAACTTTCCTTGCCTTTCTCGTGCCCTGCGAGTTCGCGAAGGTATTCTTTTTCCTCCGGGATCCGGTCGTATCCTGCAAACACGGGCACAAAGTAAAGATCGTCCGTTTCACCGGCCGCCACGGTTTGCACAAGAAACGACAGCATCCCTTGCTTGGGCTGGAGCAGTTTCCCTGTCCTGCTCCTTCCTCCCTCTATGAAGAACTCGACACTGAATTTTTCCTGCAAGAGCACTTTGAGATAAGCGGCAAAAACACGAGTATATAGGGCCACTCCCTTGAAGCTGCGCCTTATGAAAAAGACTCCGGCGGTGCGGAATATGGGCCCGACCGGCCAAAAGGCGAGGTTTCTTCCTGCGGCGATGAGGGGCAAGGCCATCTGGTGCACAAAGGTAAGGAACCCGAACAGGAGGTAGTCAAAATGGCTCTTGTGACAAGGCACAAAAACCAGAGGTCCTTTTGCGCCGTAGGCTTTGAGGGCCTCAAACTGGGAGTCCTTAACGTCGATCTCGTCGAAAAGGTGCGAGGTCACCCATTTCATGACGTAATAAAGGAAGTGCAGTGTCCCCATACGCTGATCTCCCGCTATCTCGTCCACATAAGCTTCAGCCTTTGCTCGAGCCTTTTCAATGGAAATGTTCTCGTTGGACACCATATCCTGAACTGCTCTACTGACTCGCTGGTCCCGGAGCACCCGTTCCTTGATCTCGGTTCTTGAAAGCCTTTCCGGTCCTCTGTTGACCCTGATCCTGTCATTGATGGAGGCTATGAGCTGCTCGCGGGCCTCAAACGGCGCCTCCTCCCAAGACTTCTCCGAACCGAATTCCTCAAACTCCCCCAACATATGGACAGGTTTACCCGCCAGCAGCTCAGGAACAGTCCATTTTCTGAACACGCTTATGATTCTGCCGACAGCCCCGGGAACGTCGGGATTTCCTAGAAAGGCTTCCCAAAAAGGCCGCACAGCCCTGAGTGGTCTTCTGTCGTACAGTATGAAGAGTGGAAGAACTGAAATAGACCCCGCCATTTGGCCTTGAATGTCGAAAAGGGTCCGCAGAGGGTCTGATTCCGGATGCACATACCGACTCTGCGAAGTCTTTTCATCCACCAGGAATAGAACCGCGGCCCCCCCTTTTTTCAGAACTTCCAGCAGCGCGTCGCTGTCCACGGCCGAGGGCCGAGTGCGCTTTTGAACCAGTTCCGACAGCTTCCCCTTCCAAACGTTCCAGATCTTGGACAACGAACCGCCGGCCAACGTTGACATCCCGAATACGAATGCGGGCCTCGGCAGGCCCAGGTCTGAAAAACGCATGCGCAAGAAATGGAGATCGTAAACGCTCCTATACTTCATCGCATAGACTATCGGCCCCATTTTGGCCAATCGCCGGATCTCTTCCACCACCTTATCGTCTATCAACACTCTGGAGGAGAGTAACGGCGCTAGTTTTCTGATGATCCAGGGCGGATCCTCGTCAAGCACCCCCTGGAGGTGACGATACGCGCCGCCTCTGAGGCATTCGGGGACCGTTTCTTCTTTGAGCGCTCTCTTCATGAAAACCTCGGATAACCTGTTTTCCGCATCCGCGCGGTCCGCGCGGAATCACCCGCCATCCACCAGCCTTTGCCAAAAGTTCCATCCGAATGGAGTGGATGTCGGATCGTTCCAAGCCAAATCCCCATTCCCCTCTTTGCGGAACGCGGTTAGGAGGGATTTCCCTGGGGAGACACCGGGAACCGGACCCGAATGTGGGTCACTTATTTTGGCAATAGCTGTAAGCTATCAAATCTGAGTGCCCAAGGGCAACCAGGATTTGGGTCAACAGCGCGTAACGGTGTGGAACCATGAGAGAATCATGCCGAAAAGATATCGGGCTGTCGGTCGCTCCCTGGAGCTACGGGCCCGGATCGGCTATGGCGCGGGTTTCGGGAAGGTCGGGGCGACGCGAAAAAATTAAAAACTACTCCCAACCAATCATTTTGTGGTAGTAAATAGGCTTTATGTCTGGGATGAGAATGGATTCACAGTGAAAAGTAGAAAAAATGCAGTTGCAATTGTCCTTACGCTTCTACTGGTGGCCGCGGCCGTCGAGGGCAACGCGACGAAGACCACATCAGCCGAGGACTTTGAGCAAGGCCAGTTCGCGCTGAGCGTGAAAAACTGGGACCGTGCGATAACAGTGTTCACGAAGCTCATTAAGGGGAACCCCAAATTCTACGTGGCTTATCACAACAGGGCCGTCGCCTATTCCAAGAAAGGTGATTACGACAAGTGCATTGCGGACTTGAGAAAGGCAGTGGAACTGAATCCCAAGTATCCCGATGCGTACGGCCTTATGGGGCTCGTTTACGAAATAAGGGGGGAATATTCGGCGGCCCTAAAGGTCTATAAGAAGGCCCTCGAACTTGAGAAGAGGCCGAAGGTCAAGAAGGCGATCGAGGGATGGATTGAAGACGCAGGAGCAAAACTGTCAAAGAAGAAGAAGAAATGAGGAGCCTCTCGTCTCCTGAATCCGGCGCGGTATTCCCGGTCTCGCGACCGGAAATACCGCGCCGGATAACAGGGGTGGAGGCCAAAGGGCGGCCAACTCGGAACAATCCATGTTCGGTCGGACCGCTCTAAACAAATGCCTAGTACTCATGGGCAGAAGTTCGCTGTCAGTATACTCCCCGATGTCCATCCGTCCTGGCCGTCACCCCGGCGAACCCCGGATCGGCGTCCGGGGTAGGCCCCGTGGTCCAGAAAGTCTTGAAGAAGCCTGGATTCCGGTCCCGGTTTTCACCGGAATGACGGTACAGGGGGAGCTATAGTGCCACGCATTGAAAATGGGTTTTACGGCCGGCCCCCCCCCCCTCACCCTTAACCCTCTCCCGCCAGGGGAGAGGGGACTCCGCCCCCCTCCCTTGACGCTTACACTGGGACACACGTAACACCGCGGGCACCGCTAGTATTCTGTCGTCCCTCCGGGACTCTCAGACAGGGTTAGAGTGGATTGAGGAACCCGGCGCTGAAGCACCGGGCTACTTTCCAGTGTCCCTACGGGACACCTCTTCATGCCCCGTCGGGGCATCTGAGAGTAGCCCGGTCATTTATGGCCGGGTAAAAGAAACCACCATAATTTCCCTTCTTTAAGTCCCGGAGGGACGACTGACTCTCCCTTCTACACCACCCACGGTGTTACGTGTGGGTAAGAGTAAGCCCTTGACGGGGGGCTGGGGGAGGGTGATCTTAGCACCGAACGTCAATCCGCATCACTATAGTTCATTTCTGAGAGCAACTTGGTATTAAGAGCGCGCTTGCTGCGCCTGGATTCCGGTCCCGGTTTTCACCGGATGATGGTTCCGGGGCATCTGCGTAAACCGGCTGCGAATTTCCGCCGTGCAGTGCTAGTTCCCGGAAGCGCTTTGGAGCCTACTCATGAGATCAGCCAGAGCTTGTTGCCGCCTAAGGTAGGCCACCTTTGCGGTCGCGCTCATGGAGAGCGCTTCAGCCTTCCTGGCGAGGCTTTTCAATTTCCGCTGCAATTGTTTGGCGCGTCGGCCGCAACTCAGGAGGTCTGTTTGCGCAACCCGGTCGATGTTGCCCTTGGTATCTCGCAAGTTACGCCGGGCGTTCTGAATACACCTGGACGCCACCCGCAATTCACGCCCCATAGCAGCCTGCTCCCGAGCAAGAGCATTCTGGTGAATGGTAATGGTGCTGGGAACCCCGAATGGGCGGGACACGGGCGTAGCCGACGCCCCGGCGCCCCGAGCCGTGGCCGGCGCGACTATCGTCAACACACACGACAAGCACAGCATTGCTAAAAGAATGGGCGCGGTGCAAAGCCCGGCGAACTCCGTCACTGAGCAAGCATCCGGGAGAGCGCAGTCCCGCTTTCCGGGCGGAACGGCCCTACGTCCGGGACCCGGTGCGTTTCCGACATTTTTGTGCTTCGTTGTGCCTCGATCTTGCGGCATGACCGTTCCTATGAAAATGATGAGCCGAGATGACCCTGACGCTTGGCCTTGCACCAACTATTTCGGAGACGCATGCGTAGCCCCTACGTGCGGGACCCGCGACCTTGCGGCACATCACATCTGACGGAGCCTTTGAGCCACCAGGTGAGCGCGTCTGAACCCGGGGATCCTCATTAGTTCTTCAGGATACCCATGCGCCGTTCCAGAACAGCCTTGTTGATTCTGTACTGTATGAGCGATGTGTAATAGTCACCCGCGGCTTGGGACAGTTCTCTCAGCGCGTCCAGGACCTCGATGTAGGTTGCCACCTGTTCCTTGTATCTCTCCTGGTTGATACGGAAATTCTCTCGCCGATATCGGACGGCCTTGCGGCTGTGCCCGATGTCGCTCTCAGACCGTTTCATGTCCAGATAAGCGGCTTTAACCTCGTCCATTATATCTTCCACAAGCCTCTCCCTTGCCACGAATGCGCGGGCCTGCGCGGCGCGGTTCTGTTGGACCGTCTCACGCCTGCGGAAAAAGTCGAATGACCAGGTAAGAATCCCCTGTACGCTCCAATCGTTTATGGCCTCTGGGTCAAAGGGATTCCAATCGTCATTTGTGCGGGAGCCCGTAGTCTGGATGCTCACCGAGGGCATCAAACCGGCGTTGGCTGATTTCACAAGGGCCAAGGCCTGCTCCACAGAGATGTTGGCCTGGCCGATTTCCAGCCTGTTCCGAGCGGCCACCCTATATATTTGCGGAATCCTGTATGGATTTGGTCGATAGCCGAAATCATGGATAATCCGGATGCGCGTCTCTTGCGGATATCGCAGGAGCAAACACAGTGTGGCCTTGTACCTTTCTATGTCGGTGACAGCCTGGGTGCGCTGTATCATGGCCTGGGCCAGGAGACCCTCCGTGGAGAGCACGTCAACCTTGGGCACCACCCCGGCCTTGTAGAACTCCTCGGCCTGATTCTTTTGCGCGCGAAGAGCCTCGATGGATTTGTCGGCCACCTCCAACAGCTTTTGCGATTGCATCATCCCGTAGTAGGCTTCATAGACTTCCAGGACAAGATCCTGACGTTCCACATCCACCTGTATCTCCGAATAATCCACGGAAAGTCGCGCGAACTTGTAATCATTCAAGATCCTCCCCGCGCTGTACACGGGTTGGGTGAGCGTAGCGGACAAGGTGAAGGTACTGTAAGGATCGATTCTGTAGGGATAACTGCCGCCGGACGGCGAAAGCGCCCTCCGGGCGTCATGAGCCGAGGCAAAGCCCAGAACCGTTCCGGATTGCTTGTACCGGTTGCCTTGCGCCACATATTGAAAATCAAGAGATGGAAAGAAATCGGAGAACGCGGAGCGACGCAGGCTTTCATTTTCCTTTACAGCAAGCCGAGCATCGGTAATGCGGAGATTTCTGGTCACTGCCATCGCGACAGCCGCGGGCAGGCTGATCCTGTCCTGTCCTTTCGGAATCTCACGACTGCCAGGTTGGGTGCCTGCCTTTTCCGCGAGCACGGGCGTGATCGCCACCAAAGAAGCGGCCGATATCACACAGAATATTCGAAGTACGGGTTTGAAAGGGCTCATACCCGCTCATCCTCCTTAAACATAACTTCAGCCCGGCCACAAACCGGAACAAATCGAGACAACAATCACTTTTTTCACATCATCAGATCAAACCATCAGCCTGGCAAAAACCTTTGCGTTTCCGACCAGGTTGTCGATGGATATCTTTTCATTGGGCTCGTGGGCCGTTTCCAGCATCCGTTCCCACACTGCCGCGCACAGCCCCCGTTTCCGGAAAAACGCGGCTACGGTCTGCCCGCCTATTCCGTGGGGACGGGCTTGCACTCCATAGACCTCTTGAACAGCCCGGGCAAGGGCCACAACCACCGGAGAATCAGCCGGAGTGGGCGGGGGCGCCTCGAACTTCAGCACCTCTTCCATTTCGATCTGCACTTGAAACTGTTCACCCACGCGTTTGGTCACAACGCGCATCTCGTCCAGGACCAGGTTCAGCGGAATCTGGGGGAGGACCCGGCAGTCGAAGTGAAAAACATCTTCCCCTGGGATAGTGTTTATGTTCGGCACGTTCGGATCTTTCTTGGTCGGCTCGAAAGTGCTGCGGGGAGGACTAAAGAATGAATCGGTCTGCTGAAAATTGCAGGCCAAAGATATATCCATCTCCACAATGAGATTGGCCGCGGCCCTGAGTGAGTTGAGGCCCTGGTCCGGGCGAGAAGCATGAACCTGTTTTCCGACAACTTTGAACCGGACGTGGAGCAGGTGTTTTTCCGCGATCTCGATATGATCACCGTTCTTGTTGCCCGCGTCCGGGACCACTATCAGGTCTTCGGGTTTGAACATGTCCGGGCGTTGATCCAGCACGTAATCGAGGCCGTACCGACTACCGCATTCCTCATCGGAAACCAGGGCCAAGCCCACATTCATACCGAGGCCGCAAGTCTCGGCAACAGCTTTGACAGCAAAGAGACTCGCGGCAACGGCCTGACCGTTGTCTTCGACTCCTCTGCCGCTCAGGAAACCGTTTTCAAGCCGTGGTTGGAACGGATCATGGTCCCACAATTTCAGATCCGCCGGGGGAACCACATCTATGTGGGTGAGTATCCAAAGGGTTTTTGATGTATCCCGGCCTTCAAATACCGCCAGGAGATTGGGCCTTACCCCGTCGGGAACACGGTCGTCGGGCGCGTGGACCTCTTGGGTTTGCGCGGGCCCCAGGGACAGGACGAAATCCCGCACCACGCGGTACTTCTCCATCTCCCCGGCGCCTTGGTTATCGGGTCCAATGGCCGGGATTGAGCAGATGTGGGCGAGAAAACGCACACAATCATCACTCAACTCATCGATTTTTCGATCAGCGTCCTGAAATCCCAAATTTCGCTCCCCAGAGGGGTAAAGTTCCGATTTTACCGTACAGACTTCGGAATATGGCATGGTATCGGAATGTTTCGCACTATGTCAAGGGAGAAAAGAATGGCGGAACGCGCTCGGAACAGAGCGCGGGGCAAGGCTAATGTGCAAGCCGCTCAGCGAGCCGAGGATCGTAAAACGTTTATCCGGGGTACAGCAGATACTCTGATCGGGTCTTTTCAAATTCAGACAGGCCGACTTCCCAATCCTTTTCCATTTCAAATACGGAGCATCCCTGTTCCAATTCCTTACGCGTCCGCCGATCGCCGAGTATCACATCCACCGGGGACTTTTCATATTCGTACTCGTAGGGCGGGTCGGACCAGGAGAACCGGTCCGGATGGGCCTTACGGATTGCCTGGATCACAGCGACAGACAGTCTGTAAGGACGGAAGACGTTACGATCGGTCACGTGAATCTGGAACCCGCGACATACTCGGCCGGCCCACTTGTTGAAGGTGGGACGGAACGAGACTTCTCTGAGAACCGCGCCGTCGAGAACACCTTTTTCCAGTGCCGCAAGGATTCGATCCGGTTCCAGGTACGGGGCCCCGAAGATCTCGAACGGTCGAGTTGTGCCTCTCCCTTCAGAGAGATTGGTCCCCTCAAGAATGACCTGACCCGGGTACACCACCGCGGTTTCTACCAGCGGCATGTTGGGAGAAGGAGGTATCCACGACAAACCGGTCTGATCGAAATAGTGGTCGCGGTCCCAGCCCTTCATGCGAACCACTTTCAGACGACAGCCGATGGAACGCTCTTCATTGTAGAGCGTCATCAGCTCGCCAAGCGTCATGCCGTGCCGCATGGGAATGGGATGGGGGCCCACGAAAGAGGCATTGGCAGGATTGAGCACATTCCCCTCCATGTCCCTGCCGTTCACCGGATTGGGACGGTCCAGGATCACCACCGCCTTGTCGGTCTGCGCGCAGGCCGGCATGAGGTAGAGCACCGTGGTGGCGAAGGTGTAAACCCTGGTTCCCACATCCTGTATGTCAACCAGCACAGTGTCCACCGATTCCAGCATTTCGCCAGTGGGGTGTCGGGTCTCCGAATATAGACTGTACTCAGGCACGTTCAGCCGCGGGTGGCTCCCGTGCGCGGTCTCCAACATATTGTCCTGTTCAGTCGCGCCCGTGCCGTGCTGAGGACCGAAGAGCGCCTTGATTCTGCCCGGCAGGACACCGGCCAGAGCATCGGGCGCGGCCTCGAATCTCCTGTCGATGGAGGCTTGATTGTAGAGGAGGCCCAGTCGGCCTGCGCTGTCGAGTATCCCTGGATCTTCCAGGACCCTTTCAAGACCCGTGAGAACCATTAGCACTCCTGAATAATACCCATGTTTGAGACAAATGACCCCCTGCCCGAGGGCCACGCATGTGTCGCCCCTACGGGCCTACCCACGAGCATCTCCCGCATTTCCATTGTTCGCTGTGCCCCGATTTCGAGGCATGGAAGTTCATGCACAAACGGCCCCCCCTATTCCCATTTGCCGTCTCTGCCGCGGCGCATGTCAATGGTGTCGTCTCCACCGTGCCCGTGGCGCCTCTCGATGACGATCCTCTCGCTGTGACCACCTGCCCCCCAGTAGTTGGTAATCCACGACACTATGCTTACGATCAAGCTCGCCCAGAGCGCGGACCAAAAAGAATCAACCACAAGGCCTGGGATAATCGCGCCGGCCAACTGAAACAGAAGCGCGTTGATCACCAGAATGAACACCCCAAGGGTGACAATCGTCAGGGGAAGGGTCAAGAGAATGAGCACCGGTCTTACCAGCGCGTTCAATACTCCCAGTATGGCCGCGGCTACCAACGCGGTCGCAAAGCCCTCCACTTTGACGCCTGAGACCAGTTCAGTCGCTATGAGAATTGCAATGGTGGTGATGAGCCACCTTACTAGTATCCCCTGCATGATCTTTCCTCTGTAAGTGCCGTGCGCGCCGGCCGAGGCGAAGCCCCGGACCAGTTAACAACGGAAAAGACTTTCATGCTTCGTTGTGCCTGTGATTTCAGGCATGTAAGTTGGTATAAGACTCTTTCACTTCGTTACCATGCCGAATCACCCCCCCCCTTCCTCCTTCCGTCAATCCCGCGGCACGCGGGACTGGAAGGAGGCGAGTGCAGGGGCGACCGGCCGGTCGCCCCTACAGGATAGGGTTAGGGCGAGGGGGAATTCAACATTCGTGTTCAGGCGGAGATTCCGTAACAGGGCAGAACCTCAAATCCGAGCGACCGCGCGCGGTAGGGGCCCTTATTTGTCCTCCTCCTGTTTCTTCATAAATGGTCCAATCAGGTCAATGGGAACCGGGAAGATGGTCGTGGAGTTTTTCTCAGTGGCCACTTCCGCGAGGGTCTGGAGGAATCGGAGCTGCAACGCGGCAGGGTTCCCGGCAATGATGTCCGCGGCTTCTCTGAGCCGCGAGGCGGCCTGGAATTCACCTTCCGCGTTGATTACCTTTGCCCTACGTTCTCTCTCCGCCTCGGCCTGACGCGCTATTGCCCGCTGCATGTCACTCGGCAGGTCGATATGCTTGACCTCCACCGCGCTGACCTTCACACCCCATGGGTCTGTATGGCGGTCGAGTATTTCCTGCAATTCCACATTTATCTTGTCCCGATCAGATAGGAGCTGATCCAGTTCAGACTGCCCACAAACACTTCTGAGCGTTGTCTGAGCCAGCTGTGAGGTGGCGTACAGGTAATTCTCCACTTCTATGATTGCTCTTGTGGGATCCATCACCCGGAAGTACAATACCGCGTTGACTTTTACCGATACGTTGTCCCTTGTGATCACATCCTGGGGCGGAACATCCATGGCCACGGTCCGGAGACTGACCCTGACCATACGATCGATGACCGGAATAAGAATGATCAGGCCCGGTCCTTTGTGATCTATGACCCTGCCCAGACGAAAGATGACTCCACGCTCGTACTCGTTGAGTATCTTGATTGCCATGAACAGGAAAACAACGACAAAAAAACCAACAATGCCAATAACATACATAGCGTTCCTCCTTCAAGATAGAAACAATACCGGGAATAGCCGTCCACACCGCCGCGATGAAAAGCGGCTCAGTGGATAGCGGTTGCAAACCAAGAGGGGTTGTGGTGCCACGGTGTGATCTGAGTCGCGTAAATCACGCGCCCGCGTCTCTGGCCACAACCAGATCAAGATTGTCCACTCTGATCACACGTACCCTTTCGCCCTTTGGAACGAGACTGTCCGATCGCGCATTCCAGTACTCACCGTGTACATAAACCTTTCCCATTGGGTCCACTTCCGTGATAGCGATTCCAACCTCTCCAATGAGCCCTCTTTCGCCGGTTCGAGGCTTGCTCTGCCACGCCCTTACCGCGAGTGTCATGGCGAAGATGAAAAAGGCCGACACGGCGCCTACCGTGGGAATGATGATGGACCAGGAAACCCGCACAGCGGTCTCGCCGGTACCGGTATCGAAGAGCATTACGGAACCGAGGAGCAGACAGATTACTCCACCTATGGATAGGAGGCCGAAAGAGGTCACTTTTATTTCCATTATGAACAGAATGACGCCTGTAATCAACAACAGGACACCCGCGTAATTCACGGGCAGAACGTGCATGGCATACAGGGCCAGAAGAAGAGAAATTCCGCCCAACACCCCCGGAAAGATCAGTCCGGGGTTGTAGAATTCAATCATCAAGCCCAGCATCCCTGCCATCATCAGCAAGTACGCAATATTGGGATCGGCCACCAGATCGAGGATACCGAACCGCCAGTCCGACGCGAATTTCTCTACTCGAGCGCCTTTGGTGTGTAGAGTAACCTGTTTGCCCTTTTTTTTCACGGTGCGGCCGTCTATTTTGTTGAGCAAGTCGGGAATCGAGTCGGCAATGACATCTATCACATGGAGTTCCAACGCCTCCTCCGCTGTGACGGAAACGCTGTCCCGGATCGCCTTGTCCACCCATTCGGCGTTGCGCCCCCGGGCGGTCACGATGCTGCGCATGTACGCGGTGAGGTCATTCATCACCTTTTCCACCATAGTCTTGTTGACTTCTTTGCCCCCGCCCGAAACCGGATGAGCAGCGCCTATGTTGGTGCCCGGGGCCATGGCCGCGATGTCCGCTCCCATAGTTATGAGCGCGCCGGCCGAAGTGGCCGACGATCCGCTCGGGGCCACGTATACCACCACCGGGGCCTTTGAATTCATGATGGCTTTTATGATGGCTTTGGTGGTCGTAACCACTCCTCCAGGAGTGTCCATGCTTATGATCACCACGTCTGCGTTGTTATCGTTGGCTTTCTTGAGTCCCTTTTTGATGTAGTCCGACAGAGCGGGGTTCACTGTGCTGTCAACATCGAGTAGGAACGCCACCGGCTTGGTCTTGTCCACACCATCCGCTGTGTCGGCCTCGGAACCGCTGTAGAATATCAACAGTCCGGCAACAAAAATTAGGGCGAAAATTGTCAGTCTCTTTCCGTTCATGGCTTCTCTCCGGCCCCGGGTATTGGAACATTGAGAAAGGACATTACCTGTTTCAGATCCGACCACGCCAAACCTTTCCATTTCCTGTCCCGCTCGGACCTGAGAAGAAAGGAGGGGTGAAATGTCGGCATTACAGGTATTCCCTTCCGGTTGTGGAATTTTCCTCTGAGATTCTTCGAAGCTTCATTTGTGTCAAGAAGCACTTGAGCCGCGATCCTGCCCAGGGCCACGATCACCCGGGGCTGCACGGTCGATATCTGCGCCTCCAGAAACGGGGAGCAGCTTGCTATCTCCCCTGGTTGAGGATCGCGATTCTCAGGCGGTCTGCACTTCACAATATTTGCGATATAGACCTCATTTCGGTCCATGGTCATCCCATGAATCATCTTTGTCAGGAGTTGACCGGCTCTACCCACGAAAGGTCGTCCTTGTCGATCCTCATCCGCGCCGGGCCCTTCCCCTATGAACATGATCGCGGCGCGGGGGCTGCCTTCGCCGAAAACGATGTTGCGTCGGCCCTTGTGCAGAGCACATCGGGTACAATCGCCAAGTTCCTCCCTGACCGCGTCAAGTGTATGCCGGCCATGGTCCCTGTTCGAGCCTGAAACCGGAGCGCGTTCCCGGTCTTGGGCCGGCGCGGGGAGTAACACTTCTCGAAACCCTTGATTAACCTGATATTCCAGGTAGTCCTGCAAGTCTTCAGTCCAGTGCCGAGGATGTTGGATCATTGTAACCCTGTGCTCGGTCGTTTTCCATAGTGATACGCGTTGAGATTCCGCGCCCGGATCAGCCTACCATACCGCCATAGGCGTTAACTTAAGGGACCCAGACTGCTTAGTCTAGCCGTCATTCCGGCGAAAGCCGGAATCCAGTCTTACAGATAAGAGCCTGGACCCCGGCTTTCGCCGGGGTGACGATGAAGAAGACGATGCATCCGGGAAGCCACTGGCGCCGTATTTTGACCGTTTTTTGGTCTAAGTTAACGCACATACCCCCTACTCCCCACTCCCCCCCCGTCAAGAAGGGGCCAAGAGTCCCCTCTCCCCTCACGGGAAAGCGATAGGGTGAGGAGGTACCAGCCGTAGAATCCATTTTTAATGCGTGGCACTATGGTGAGTGTACGGCCTCCACAATCACCAGTCTGCCAATTTGCGCTCGATTTGTCCACCACCCGGTGGTGGCGACCTCATGTACATGGTACAGGATTTTCCTCGAATGACCCATTTCGACGACGTACCAAAATCCGGGACCATATAGCAGTTGCCAAAAGTTTTGTCCGATTGAAAGGTGATTCCAGCACACCGGCAAAATCCCTCTGTGAGCATCGGAACCACATTTGAAATATCGGTCGATTTTTTTGACACTTGCTACAATACACCATTTGCACTCAGGAATTTCCCCAGCAGGGGGGGGGGGCGGAGCCGTGGCCTTGTTTTGGGTTCACGGGGCACTGCCCGTGCATGCTTCGGACCGGCCGCCTGATTCTCAACGCCGCGGGCGCTTGACTTTTCCATTTAAATCAGGTATCTTAGCAGCATCCCGGACTTTAAAATCCGAATGATCCTGTTTGACTTTTTTTTGGGTATGGGTGTGTCGCTGTCATGAAATCATCTAAGACTTTAGGGGAATCCCCAGCAGTCGTTCCTATTCTTCCCTTACGGGACATGGTCGTCTTTCCCAACGTAATGGTTCCTCTGTTTCTCAAGGGAGCTCGCGTGGTTAAACTGGCCGAGTCCGTGGTGGGAGGTGAAGATCACGTAGGCCTGTTCTACCAGAGGGCAAGTTCTCGGCCCAACGGTCCCAAGGAAGAGATTTCGGTGGTGGGGACCCTGGCCCGGATTCAGCAAGTGGTCCGACTCGACGGAGGTGGAGTAAAGGCCATTGCCGACGGGATCTGCCGCATACGCCTGAACAGGCAAATTCACTACGAACCGTACCTCATGGGCGAGGTCAGCGCAATGGAGGAACCGTTGCAACACGATGAGGTGACGGACACCCTTGTCCAGAGTGTGGCCGCGCTGCTCAAGGTGGTGCTGACCGTGGGACGAACGGTCGGCGACCACACCATGGCCAGAATCGACAAAGCGATAGAGCCGGGCCAACTGGCAGACCTAACAGCAGTATGTCTCCCTTTGAAGCCTGACACCAAACAGAGTCTGCTTGAAATGGAGGATCCGGTCAGTCGGCTCAAGAAAGCATTCGCTTATCTGAACACCGAGGTGCAGAACCTCGAGCCCAAGCTCAAGGCTGCCAGGGCCTTCCAGCCGAACCCTACCGCGATCAGAAGCCGGAAGGAGCATGGTCTTCGCCAACAGATGCGTTCCATGCAAAAGGATCTGGGAGCGCAGGAGGACTTGCACGCGGAGGAAATCCAGGAATTCCACGAAAAGATCAGGAATTCGGGTATGACCGACGAGGCGGTTGAGGTTGCCACACGGGAACTGCAGAGACTGGAACGGATTCCGCCACATTCGCCGGAATATACGGTGTCCCGAACCTACTTGGAAGTCCTAACCGGCCTTCCGTGGGACGTGGAGACCGACGATAACCTCGACATAAACAGGGCCAAGAATATTCTGGACGAGGACCACTACAATCTGATCAAAGTGAAGGACCGCATATTGGAATTTCTGGCGGTTCACAAACTCAAGAAGATCAACAAGAGTCCCATTCTGTGCCTTGTGGGTCCGCCCGGGGTCGGCAAGACATCCCTGGGGAAGTCGGTCGCCAGGGCCCTTGGCAGGGAATTCATACGCATCTCATTGGGAGGCATGCGCGATGAAGCGGAAATCCGAGGCCATCGGAGGACCTACATAGGCGCAATGCCCGGAAGGATTATTCAGGAGATCCGGCGAGCCGGGACAAGGAATCCGGTTTTCATGCTCGATGAGGTGGACAAGATCGGACAGGACTTCCGAGGAGACCCCGCGAGCGCGCTCCTGGAAGTCCTGGATCCGGAGCAGAACAGTACCTTTGGTGACCACTATTTGGACGTACCGTTCGACCTCGGCAATGTCATGTTCATCGCCACTGCGAATCAGCTTGATCCGATCCCCGCACCGCTGCGGGACCGCACGGAAGTAATCCGCATCCCCGGATATACTGACGAGGAAAAAGAGAAGATCGCGGAGGCCTTCCTTGTTCCCAAAACCATTGAAGAGAACGGCATCAGCGAATATGCGCCACATTTCACTCTCGAGGCCATAAGCCACGTTGTGAGGGCTTATACCCGTGAAGCAGGGGTCAGGAACCTGGAAAGGGAGATCGGATCCATATGCCGCAAGATCGCACGTGAAATTACTCAGGACCTGCCGGCGAGAAAGGAAATACTGCCCGAGACAGCTGAAGAGCTTCTCGGACCACCGAAATATTTCTACGACGTCACCGAAGAAGAGGATCAGGTTGGGATCGCCACCGGCATGGCCTGGACCGAAAGCGGAGGCGACATAATCTTTGTCGAGGTCACGGGCTTCAAGGGTCGCAAGGAGCTTACCATGACAGGTTCGCTCGGCGACGTGATGCAGGAATCCGCTCGGGCCGCGATCAGCTACCTCAGAAGCACGTGCCAGGTCTACGGAATCGAGGACAGGTTGCTTTCGGAAACCGACCTCCACATACACGTTCCAGCGGGCGCCATCCCCAAGGACGGGCCCTCTGCCGGGATCACCCTATGTGTCGCGCTTGCGTCATTCTTCACAGGTATACCGGTTCGCAGAGATGTGGCCATGACCGGCGAGATAACGCTTAGAGGTCGTGTGCTGCCCATAGGCGGAGTGAAAGAAAAGCTGCTGGCCGCGCGTCGAGCCGGCGTGAGAAAAATAATCCTGCCAAAGAAAAACGAATCCAGTCTCAGTGACCTTCCTGATTACGTGAAGCAGGAAATGGAAATCCACCTCATCAACGAAGTGGGAGAGGCCATTCGACACGCATTGGTCGAAGATTTGGAAGCATGGCGCCCCCGTGAATTCCTGGACCAGTCTATTCTGCCGCTGTTCTCCGAAGAACAACCCGAATACGTGCTAAAACAACGGCGCTGATCCTCCGCATACAAGCGGTCCTGCCATCAGATCAGCTTGCACGCCTTGAGATCGAGGCACAACTCGCCTGGTCGTGGGCCTGCGCCGATTCACCGCGCAAACCCACAGCCTGCCGGCCTTAGGGCTTGTCACGAAATAAACCTTGCAACAGGTTGCTGTGGCAATTGTAGGGGCAGACCCCGGATCGTAGTCCGGGGCAGGCTCTGCGTGTCTGCCCCAATGCAGGGGTGCATACGCGGAAAGGGCGGACACATAGGTCCGCCCCTGCAGGAGAATGCCAACGTTATTTCGTGACAAAGCCATACGTGTGCTGCGCGAATTTGTTGGCGCCGTTTATCCGGAAATCCCTCACCCCAGCCCTCTCCCTCTCGGAGAGGGTGAGGGTGAGGGGGTCTTCACACTTCGTTACTCTCGCAATCCAGTGCTCGATTCGCAAATTATACTCTATTCCCACCGTACGTGACAGAAAGGCGCGGCACACAACCCTTACTTCTTTTTCTCGGTGGATTTGGATTTCTTGGCCTTCGCCTTCTTCTTCTTGGCCTTGGCTTTCTTCTTTTCCTTGGCCTTGGCTTTCTTCAACTTCTCTTTGGCCTCCTTCTTTTCCTTGGCCTCCTTCTTCAGCTTTTCCTTGGCTTCTTTCTTCTCCTTGGCCTTGGCCTTCTTTAACTCCTTAGCTGTGGTCTTCTTTTCCTCTGCCTTCAACTTCTCTTTCTTCTTGGCTTTGGAGGTGGTTTCCTTAGTCTTCTTTTTCTTCTTGGCCTTTTCAGCCGCTGTTTCTTTCTTTGTTCTCTTCACGTCCGTTTTCTTCGACGGTTTACGTTCCTTCACCTTGGCCTTGGTAGCCTTGGGCTTCTTTACTTTTGCCCCTGTTGGTATGGCCGCCCCGGGACAGACCCTCGACTTGGCATCCAGTGCCCGTTGTTGGGTTGTATACGGGCCGGCAATGGTTTTCGGTGTCTTGTCCTCTGCGCTGATAACTCTGCATATACCATTCTTGTCTTTGAGGATGAACCACTTCTCAGCGGCTGCAAAGGCAAGACAGGCGCTCAAACAGAAAATCAATACGGACAGCAAAACAATGTATCTTTTCATCTCAAATACCTCCAGGGAGCGATTGCGTAATTGTAACCGCGCACGCTGATTGGTTCAAGCTGAAAACGTAAGATGGAGCCGGACAGATGAAGAGTGTTGGATTATCGAGCATACTGCACGACTTGGGGCCGGGTGTATTCAATGGTGTGCAAAGCGCTCCGGAACAACCCGGGCTCCGAAATTTATTGCACAATCCGCCAAAATAGGGTTTTCAGAAAACGGAAAGGACTTCAATGGATGCTGCACAAGAACGGACCGTGTTCACCATCGGACATTCCAACCACACTCCGGACGCGTTCCTGACCCTCCTAAAGAGACATCGTATCGACCTTGTCGTTGACGTGCGTTCTCGGCCATACTCCAGGTTTGCGCCTCATTTTCACATCAAGAGAATTCAACGGGCGCTCCGAGGCGCAGACGTTGAATATCTGTTTCTGGGCAAGGAACTTGGCGGGATGCCAGAAGAAGATGAGTTCTATGACAAGGCCGGATTCGTTCTCTACCATAGCGTTGCGAGATCAGAGCGTTTTCAGTTGGGCATTGCTCGTCTTGAAGAGACGGTCCCCAACCACCGCGGGGCAATCATGTGCGGAGAAGAAAACCCGATGGAGTGCCATCGCCGGCTGCTCATAGGGAAGATCCTGACCGACCGCGGGATCCACCTCAAACACATACGCGGAGACGGTCGCCTCCAGACCGAGCAGGAACTGGAACAGAAGGACCCTCACCAGATGGCTCGATCTCAACGAACCCTGTTCCAGGATTCCGAAGGAGCGCTCTGGCGTTCTGCGCGTCCCGTCCGCCAATGAGACACCACGAATTGCAGGCGCCCTGTGTTGATGCCGGCACCATACCGACGCGTGATCCGTCACTCCAGGCCCAGGCCCTTGTTAGCGCAGTGTTTCACAAATTCTTTGACCTCTTTGCTCGCGGATCGTGAGTCGTAGAACAAGTACAGGGGTCTGATCAGCGGATAGCTCCTGTCGTCGACGGTCCTTCGAGACGCAACCACGGCTTCGGCCTCAGCTTCAGGTGTCGTCCTGATGCCCATGATCTTTATCAGCTTCTTGCTTTGTGCCCGGAGCGCCTCAGCCAGAGAGGCGTAGCCTATCGCTTCTTCCATCTCGGCCACAGATTTGACGACGTACCGCGAATACCGTCTGGTGTTGGCGCCCTTCGAATATGGAACCCCCTTGAGACAGAACTCCTTGAAAAATTCGCCTGTTCCGGATCTAGGAGTTTCCGCCACGTACAAAATGATAAGACTCTCGGGCCCCCCTACCTCACTCCATGTGTTGTATTCTCCGGTGAAAATCTTAGCCACCTGGTCGATACTCAGGTCTTTCACCGGATTCTTTGGGTGAGTTATCAATGCCACACCATCCCAACCTATCAGCCGTTCCACCAGGGTTAGGCCATGCTTGGCCGCGTTTACGTCCAGCTCACGGCCCATTCTCCGGGAAGACATGACCACCTCTGCAGTTTTGTCAAAGAGCCCTTTCAACCCAGCCTCTCTCCCGCCGCCACTTATGACCACTGTAGTATTGGGGTGGTCTTTCATGAAAGATTTTCCCAGAGCGTCTACCATTCCGGCCATCACATTCGAGCCCTTTACGCGAATAACCGCCCTCTCCTGGGCCGGCGCCTGGTCCGGCGCGGACATTACTACAAGGGCCAAGACTGAGATAAGGCGTGCAATTCTTGAACGAGCCGTATTCATAATTAAGACTCCTTTCCCGGATCATTAGCACCGCCGGCAAGGTTGGACACCCACCCGTGGCGTAAACAAGCCATGACGCGGACCGGCAAGTCCGACCACAAATGAGAGCCTTTGCAGAATGATTTGGAGCTTACGAACGTTTGGAGCGTATTACACATTTTGCGGGCCGCAAGAGATCCGTTCAAAACGAGAATAGCGAGGAAACTGATGCCGGGACACGCCGCGTCTAATCCATACACCCGACATCCGGGCTTTGGCCGCAGCTTGTATCACAACAGCACACGGGACACAACAAAGTTGTCGAATCGTAAGAGTTCACCGGGCTTGAAGCGGTTCTGCGCCCGGTGAGAATGGAGGGCCCACTCGACGTGGTGTCAATAGGTTCTCCACGATATATCCGTTCTTCGACCAAGTAGGCCCATGCCTCGATATCCCCGTGTCCCCGTGCAAAGCATAAACCCAAACCTTTCTCGAAGCACCCACGTCCGGCGGGCCGCTACGGACTACAAATGAAGCTCCCACACCAACCGGCTCGCAAAATGGCCCTACGCCCAGTAGCTCCCCCTCCAAACCTCCCCTATACGTAATTCCGGGAGCTTGTACGGTTCACGCTGAACTGTTACGTCGAATCTTACATCAGGGCGTTCCTTGTCGATCTCTATCCGGATCAATTGTCGGACGTTGCCCCTGATTCTGTGGGTGCCACTGCCGGCTGGCCCAGCAGTGCTCTTTGCAACTTGTTTGAACGCGCATTCGTATCAAAGCCCCAGTTGGTCGGAGATTCCCCTCATGGCCTCCAAGCTGAGCACAATGAACTCATCCAGGGGGATTCCGATTTCTTCACAGAGCCGGATGTGGTCGCGGTTTACCGCACGCGCGAACTCCTTTGCCTTCATCCTCTTTCTCACGGACTTGGGCTTGACGCCGGCCAACTTCTTGTCCGGATAGACGAGTGTTGTCGCTACTATCATGCCGGTGATGGTCTCAGCCGCGGTTAGGGCGAAATGGATAGGCTCCGTGCGAGTGAGCCCCAAATTCTCCGCATTATGATATTTTATCGGTTCAGTTATGTCCGCGTGAACGCCCCGTTCCTGCAGGACTTTCTCAGTCACGAGAGCGTGCTGATCCATCTTCTCTTTGGTTTCCTTGTAATCCAAGTCATGGAGCAGGCCGACCATTCCCCACATCTCCGGATCGCCGTTGAATCTCGGTGCCAACGCTCTCATTATGGCTTCCGAGGCAAGGCAATGCTTCCTGAGATTATCCATTTCCAGACGTTCCTCCATGAGGACCAAGGCTTGTTCACGGTTGATTCCCATATCACTGCTCACGGCATCACCTTTCCTGAACCCGGGTGCGCGGTCCCACGGGCCGCGAGCGGGTTCACGTTGATCGATTCAGGTCTGACACATGCCAACTTCCATGCCTAGAAACAGATGCACAACGAAGTATGAAAATGTCCGCAAAGTCGTGGGTCCCGGCCGTAGGGGCTACGCATGCGTCGCCCTCTTGGATAGTTGGCGCAAGGCGGAGCGTCAGGGTCATGCCGGGTCATCTATTTTCAGGTAAACTCCGGCCGTAATTATTTGTGTTTATAGAAGAATATTCTATCACATCCCGGTCTTGTCAATCAAGCTCAACCCCGACCTGTTGTTGACATTTCTTGTCGGGATTAATATCTATAGTACAAATCAGGCCGCGCGCTTTGGCGCTAATGTTCAAAATGTTTCAGGGGTTGCTCTCATGAGAACAATCAACATGGACCATGTGGCCGCTTCGCCCCTCTTGCCGGAAGTGGCCGAAGTAATGATTCCCTACCTGCAAGAAAAGTACGGCAACCCGTCGAGCATGCACAGCCTCGGTGAGGAAGTCTCCGAAGACATTGATGAAGCTAGAGAACATGTGGCCGCCCTGGTTGGGGCCCATCCCAATGAGGTGGTGTTCACCTCGGGAGGCACTGAGGCAAACAACTTTGCGCTGAAAGGGGTCTTGTGGGCAAACCGATCTCGAGGAAAGCACCTGATAACCTCGTCTGTTGAGCACTTTTCCATTATGCACGCGATCAAGGCCCTGGAAAAACAGGGGTACGAGGTCACGCGCTTGCCCGTGGACAAATTCGGGGTCGTTGATCCGGACGATGTTAAGAAGGCTGTCACCGGGCAGACTGTTCTCATTTCAGTGATGCACGCCAACAACGAGGTGGGAAGTATCCAGCCGATCGCGGAAATAGGCGCGGTGGCCAGGGAAGCAGGAGTAATCTTTCACACGGACGCGGTAGGTACAGCCGGCGTCCTCCCGGTGGACGTGAACCGGTTCAACGTGGATCTCCTCTCCATGGCTGCCAACCCCTTTCATGGACCCAAGGGTGTGGGCGCTCTATTCATCAGAAAGGGAGTGAAGATAGCTCCTCTGTTGGACGGAGGTATCCAGGAAGGAGGCTTTCGGGCCGGCACGGAAAACGTTATCGGAATAGTGGGAATGGGTAAGGCCGCTCAGATCGCGTTGGGAGATATGACCGAGCGAGCGAGGCGCCTTGTCCCCTTGAGGGATCGTCTCATGAAAGAGATCCCTGAAGCCATTGAAGAAGTTTTCCTGGTTGGACACCCCACCGAAAGGCTGCCGGGAAATGTCAGTATCACGGTGAAATATGTGGAGGGCGAATCCATGCTCCTTTTTCTGGACATGGAGGGTGTGAAGATAGCCAGCGGGTCCGCGTGCATCTCCCGGTCGCTGAAAGTCTCTCATGTGATGCTCGCTATGGGGATCGACGCGGGTACCGCTCAGGGGTCCCTCCTGTTCACACTCGGCAGGGACAACACCGATCAGGACATAGACGATGTGGTGAGAATCCTTCCACCCATCGTTGAGCGACTCAGGGAGATTTCTCCCTTATATAAGAAGACGGGAAGGTTGAAGGCCGTGAAATGAGCGGCTTCAACCGTAACCATTCAGTCATTCGGGGGGCTGTCGCGGAATGTCATTGCGAGCGCAGCGAAGCAATCCCCTGATTAGCTGGTTTGGAGATTGCTTCGTCGTTTCACTCCTCGCAATGACATGCTCGATGAAAATATCTGCCCCGTGAAACTGAATGGTTACCCTCAACCCGCCAATGTCATGGACGAGGACCTGCCCATGTGCTAAATTTGGGTGTCAAGGCTTTAGAGCGGATCAAGAGGAGAAAGTCCTCGACCTCGCACGGGAGTAAAGATGTACAGCGAAACTGTGATGGATCATTTCAAGAATCCTCGCAATGTGGGTGAAATCACCGATGCGGATGGTGTCGGCGAAGTGGGGAATCCCGCGTGCGGCGACATAATGACATTCTACATCAAAGTTAAGAAAGACGTTCTGGAGGATGTCAAGTTCCAGACCTTCGGTTGCGGAGCCGCCATAGCGGTCTCAAGCATGGTAACCGAATTGGCCATTGGCAAGTCCCTCGACGAAGCCATGAGGATCTCCCACAAATCGGTGATCGAAGCGCTTGACGGGCTTCCAAAGAAGAAACACCATTGTTCAAATCTGGGATCGGACGCGCTTCAGAGGGCGATCGAGGACTACCGCGCAAAACAGAAGGGCGAGAAATACGAAAAACCGGAGGATCCCCCGGAAGTCTGCGAATGCCCGGTCTGTGATGTGGAAGCCCCGGAGAAAGTCCCATTCTGCGCCACGGCCTGCCAACACAAGTCCGAATAGTACCCCCTGTGGAATTTGTCGAGAGGCCCGGGCATCACCACGCCCGGGCATCCTGAACACCCCTCATTCTAACCCTCTCCCAGAGGGAGAGGGTTAGAGTGACGACGGGGACTGGTTGGCTTTTCCTTAAGTCATCAGCATTGGGGCTGCGGGGGGGGGCTCGAATTAGGGCTTTTTTGTCTTTTCCGTGGCTCATGGCGATTGACGAGACCTGGGAACCTGACCGGGTGGCACGGGGTATCGCCAGCAATGTTCCGACGTTACCGCGGGTTTCGCGAAATCTAGTTGAACTTTTAGCACATTCTTATTTAAAAAAGCTTGACAACCTTTTTATAATATGGTGTTTTATCACCCAGCGACAAACCAACCCAAACCTAATCCTTCCTTATTTAGCCCGTTTCCGAACGGGCTTTTTTTTTGCAAAACTGCTCCGCGCAGGGCGATATGGCCACCTTGAGGTCTGGTTCCTTTTGCTCAAAGCACGGATACACCATGCCGGCTCATTGGCCCCACGCCGAGTGGACCCCTCCCAAAAACTCCAATTTCACGGGCTAATAGGCTTGGGAGCTTCATGCAAAACTGGTGGCGGCCGCCGAACTTGTGCTTTCTTAGAGGGCTCTCGTTGAGGTTTTTCCTGTGCTGGAACTCTGCTCCAACCGGACTGGAGCTGGGGAGCGAAGATCTGAAGGAAATATTAACTTCGTCCCTGTGAACTGTTTTCCAAATTCAAAACTCCCCCCTCCAGAACACTCTGTTTTCAGCGTGTGGCCTTACGGATTCCGTATCATAGGCCTGTGCGGTTCCACCTTGACATGCTATGGTGACCGAATCCGGCCGTTTGCGCGGATCGAGGCTTCGATTTATACTGTTTCGCAAAAGGGCCTCGTGATATTGATAAGTTTTTAAGGAGGCAAGAGCGGCCGATGAGCAAGCTGGCGGCCTGGGGGTAAGGCTCACCGCCTGCTTTCCAGCCGTTGGGTATGGCAACTGACACGGCCAGGCCGTGTCGGTCTTTGGCCCGGGGCGGCCAAATCCGCTTGGGCACCGCATATGATGAAGTCTTTTGGAAGGGGTCCGGGTCCACTCGGCGTGGGGCCAAATGAGCCTGCACGACATATCCGTGCTTCGAATAAAGGGAACCAAACCTCAAGTTGACCAAATCGCCCTGCGCGGAGCAGCTACCGAGAAAAGGTTCCCCCAGATTACTCTTCAAAAGGCGAATCCGTAATAGATGGGGCGAGGCAATGAAACAAAAGAGCGTGTCAATGGACGACTTGATCGCAAGGATCAAGAGTCACCCTCGGATCAGGGAAGCGGGTATGCTTCTCTGTCACAACGGAATTGTCCGTGAATCCGATCGGAGTGGGGAGAAGAGGGTTCGGGCCTTACAGGTTAAGGTGGACCGCGCCAAGGTGGAGGAGATCCGAGCCTGGGGCGAATCGCTCCCCGGAATAGTCGCGGTGGTCATCGAGGCCCTGGAGGGCGAATTTCAGGTCGGAGACGACCTCCTGTTCGTGGTCGTGGCCGGCGACATCCGGGAAAACGTGTTCCAAGCTACACGTCAGACGCTCGAACGAGCCAAGGCCGAAGCAGTGAACAAAACCGAATTGTATTTGGAAGGGTAAGAGTTCACCGGGGAGGGCCTTTTTGCAAAAAGGCCCTCCCCGGACCCCACCCCAAAAACTCCCAACTATTGCCACAGCTTAGCGCTACATGAGCCATCGCGCCTTGCCTTTCCGCGCAGCGACGGGGTCCCGGCCGTAGGGGCGCAGCATGCGGCGCGCGTGGGATTCCTCTTGTTCCCAGGCTCTGCCTGGGAATGCATACCGGGAGGCTCAGCCTCCCCTACCTGGGGCCCGCCGCGTTCGCGAACAAGGAGGATCTATGTATGAAAATGTCCTCCTTCTTGGAATGTCGAGCCTTTCCATTGGGCGACCGCCGGTCGCGCCGTACCAATGCGCAGTCAAATGAGTGATTTTGCCTCACCTCGGACGAGCAACGGCATCCCCGCAACCCTCACCTTATCCCTCTCCCGGAGGGAGAGGGGACGATGCTGGGCTCCCTCCGCCGGGAGACTGACTCTTGAACGTACGTGAGACCAAAGGGGTCGCAATCACCTTTGATGCAGCGCTGTCGCATGCGACGCCCCTACCAGGACCGGTCCCACCGGCCTTTGAAATTGTTGGATCTACTCGAGTTCCCCGTGAATAACTGAAGGACTACAACTCCCGGTTACCATTCAGTTTCGGGGCGACGACGGGGGAGGGCAGACACATAGGTCTGCCCCTACGTCGGGGCCCAGACCCGTTGTGGGACAGAGTGTAGGGTGGCGCCTGTTGTGCGCCCTCTTCATAGCGGGTATCACGTAGAACCGACCTACAAGAGCTATCGTGGCGCCTATCCCGCAGAGTCGATTGGAAATGGGGTCCGGGAATTATCCTGTTGACCGCTGTGGGTGATGCGGTATAATTGCCTTAACAGGCGAGCATTTTTTGCAGATCCGGATGCCTTTCAGGGATCCGGATCTGCGCGTTCACTGCCTGCTTTCCAGCCGTTGGGTAAGGCAACTGACACGGCTATGCCGTGTCAGTCTTTAGCTAGGGTAGCCAAATCCACTTGGGTACCGCATAAAATGAAGTCTTTTGGAAGGGGCCTGGGGGAACCTTTTCTACCGAGAAAAGGTTCCCCCAGATTACTCTTGAAGAGACGAATCCGCATCAGCTTTCGGTCTTGCCGGGTGAGGTGGCCATGCGGTAGACCAGGAATCCCAGGACCGCCATCATGGCCAGGAGGGCCAGCCAAATTATTGAGCCGTGCCGTTCACTCCAGGGGATGGGCTTCTTGGACGGTCCGTAGAGCGGATTGGGGATCAGATCGCCCACCTTTGCCTGGATCATGCCGGCTTTTCGGAGTCGATCCACGTACCGGCCGATATCGTAGTCGGGTTTCTTGACCCGAGGATTTCCCAAATACACGGCGTATTGCCCTGTCTTCTTCCGCGCAAAGGCCACCCACTGCTTCAGCCTGGTCACCTCCGCGGCAATGAATTGTAGAGCCGGATCACTTTTGTTGTCGACTGTCACGCGGATGTATCTGTATTTCCTCTGTTTGAGTTTTACGGTGCTCGACTCATCCGCCGTCCCTTGCGCGGTGAACCGGAAAATCGCGGCCTGGGTGATTTTATTCCACGGGGTCTTGATCTTCCTCTCCAGTGCGGGTGAGTCTTCAACCGGGGTTCTGATCACTCTTGTTTCGGAATTGCGGCCATACACCTTTATTCGTCTGAAAAAATTGGGGTCCGAGAAAGCCAGCCGAAGCTCGTGCAGCGGCATGTGGCGAAACCCGAGATCCAGGTAGATTTCCGTAACACGCTTTTTCTGAACGGTTCTCTTTGAAACTACCGGAACTTCAACCGTCTTGGGAAAGGTCCGCATCTGTCGCCATGCTTTGACTTCTTCAATGGCAACAACATCAGGGTCATCCGCACCGTTGAAAACAGTTATCTTTAGCCGGCGATGGTTATTGTCCGGCAGGGTCACGTCGCTTCTGCCATAGACTGAGGTCTTGTCGCCTTGCTCCTGAAAACGAAACAGGAACGCGCGGTCTCGAACCGTCTTCCAATCCTGCCCATCGTCGCTCCCCTCCACACGAACAACACGGCGGAAATTCGTTCCGCCGGTCTTCACGCTGATGCGATTCTTGAGAATCTTGTGGCCGAAGTCCACGGTAACGCTGCTGAGCTTGCCCGGGACATGAGATCGGTTGTAGAGTTTGACATGGAACGGGACCTTGCGCGTTGAACCGCGCTCGGTTCTCATGATGTATCCGATCTCATGCTCTGCGTCCGCCACGATCCGGAAATCCCCGAAATCCGGACGAGCCTTGTCGTACATGTCCGGTCCCAGTGAAAACTCCACCAGTTGGTCGGGAGCCGCGCCCGGGATCTCCAACCGGGCCATGTGGGACCAGTCCGTGATCTTCAGGTCCCCTCCGAACAGAAGCCCGGGGATCCACGCGGGCAGAGTGATTATTATGACCATGACCGAGGCCGATCGTAACGATCTCATGAGCTTTCTCCCGAGTCTTTTGCCAGTCGCATCTCAAGCTTGTGGTACAGATAGGACGCAGCAATCATCATCAGGCCCAGCAATACGAACGATACTATCCTGTAGATCTGTTCCACCCTGGCCATGTCAAAGAGAATGAGCTTGATCGCGGTGAGCGCGAGCAACCCCAGCGCCGCAAGCCTGACTTCCCGCACTCGGCGCCAGAATCCGATGGCCAACGCGGACAGCGCGTACAAGCTCCACACGATTGACACGGACATTCGCGCGCTCCAGCGGGCCCGCCTGCGGCCGGCGATTGTCTCGTAGCAATAAGTGTAGGTCTCAGCGCTCAGCAGGGCCAACGGCAGAATCCCGGCTACGACAAAGAGCGCGGTTACCAGCCGTGGAATCTTCTCGGAAAAGAGATTTCCGTACCCGTTGGCCACAAATGCGTATCCGAACGCGACCAACGCGACAATCAATCCGCACGCAAACCTGGCATTGACAAAGAGCCAATAATCCACATACCTGGGGTGTACATAAGAGACCAACAACAGGATCACTGCAACGAACAGTGCAGCCAGCCCCGAATAGAACGCGGCCCGAGACCCGGCGCGCAGGGCCCCGCCGAGGAACCCTGCCGCGCCCAGCGCCCAGACCAATGAACCTCCGCACACACTCAGATACTTGGGATTAATGCCGTACAGCACGGCCTGATTCCACAGCCACCAGCCTACTTCTCCGTGGATAACCACAAGGCCCAGGAACCCGCCGCAGATCGCGCCGGCTATCATGAGATATCGGTCCACGTTGGTCGAATCCGTCCTCAGCTTGTAGTGGATCAGAGCGTAGACCGCGGCCGCCAGCGGCACGGACATTACCGCTGCAAAGTGGCGATTGAGGAACAGCACATACAAATCATCGTGGAACGGCCAATGAACCCAAAAGAGCCTGATAGCGGCCAGCACAAGGACGACGAACCCCGCAATCCTTACCGGCCTATACCTGTACATATATCCCAGGTAGAGTAATATCGGCCCCTCCACCGCCCAGGTCAGCGTTATTCCGTGAAGCTTCAAGTGCAGCGGCACAGCCATTGTGAGAAACACCATTGACAAGGCCACGAACCCGAAGAGGGTCCGTTCGTCGTCCGAAACCCGGCGCCGGGCCAGAGCAGCCATAGCTATGTAGCACGCGGCTATTGCCAGAGCCACAAATCCCAGAACAAACTGGTGATCGTCACGCAATATCCAGTACGCGAAACCGAACGCCACAGCCGCATTGGCCAAGGCCATGATGAACGATTCCACTGATGAGGCGATCGCCATCCGAAGCTGGTACACAAAAGGAATAATGAGAAATATGAGGAAAAACAGGGCCACCCAAATAAGCGTGGGCGCCATGGCCGAGTCTCTGTAGAACCTGTCAAACCATCCCACGAACAGGATCCATGTGCCGAGGAACGCGAGCACATCAAGGGACCTCCACCGCTTGAAGAACGCAACCGCCAGCACACCGATATCCAATACTGACAGATATCCGAAAAGCGCGTCCCTGGGATTTCGCCCGGTGGACACCATCAGAGGAGTAAGGAACCCTCCGAGAACCGCAATGAAACTCAAGGGAACCGCGTTGTGAAGAACCGCCAGGGCCACGCCCGCGGCCGTGACGATCACCATTGATGCAAAGGCCGGAATCTGAGGAATGATTTTGTACAGGGAGAATGCCGCGAACAACGACACATACAGAATTGCAAGCGCCCCCCCCAGGAGGCCCTGACCGAGCGCGCGCATCTTTCTCCGTAGACAATAATCTCCCAGGACCAGGATCACGGTCCCGGTCAATATTCCCAGGACCACCCGGCCCATTGGTCCGATCCACTGATTCTCAAACGCGTGTTTAAGGAAAAACGCGGCCCCGATGAACAGGGCCAGAACGCCGGCCCAGGTCATCCATTGTTTGCCGACCATCTCTTCAAATCTTGCCCTGCGCTCGTCCTTTGCATCGACCGCGCCTTCTTCGGGAGGCGCGGCGACCGGCAATTCCCGCGGACGCGGGGTGGCGACCTCCGCTTTCTCCTCCCACGGGGGAGCGGGCGTGAGTTCAATTTCTTCCGGTTCCGGGGGTCTCACGCGGGGTTCGGCCGGCTGAGACTCGAGGCGAGCGACTCGCTCGTCCAGAGCCTGATTACGGAGCGCCATATCGTTCAGGGCGCGTCGAAGCCTTCTTAAGCTGACGAAGTTGATGATACCCACAACAGGAACCACTATCACCAACACCGAAATAAGCACCGCCAAGATCGGCACGAAGCCATAATGCCCCATTGCATCCTCCATCTCGGAAGAGTCCGGGCCGCGCGCGGAACTCAACGGCAACCTTCAGGCGCACCTACCGGACCTTCCTGGATCATCTACGAATGGCTTTTTCCCCAATGTCCTTTCTATAGTGCACACCTTCCCAGGTAATCTTCCCAACAGCTTCGTAAGCCTTTTTCACTGCGTTCTCGATTCCCGCTGCTTTGGCCGTCACACCCAGTACGCGGCCTCCCCTGGTGACGAATCCCCCGTCGGCTTGGCCGGTTCCCGCGTGGAATACCTTTACTCCGTCTATTGCGTCGGCTTCCTCGATACCCCGGATAGGTGTTCCCTTTTCATAGGCGCCCGGATAGCCGCCTGAGGCCATTACCACGCAGACCGAGTCTTGTGGTTCCCATTCGGTTTTCATCTTGTCCAGCTCACCGTCAACACCGGCCTCAAATAGCGGAACCGGATCGGATTTCATTCTATGAAGAAGCGGCTGGGCCTCCGGGTCACCCATGCGAACGTTGAATTCCAGGACCTTAGCGGTTCCCTCCTTGATCATCAGGCCTGCGTACAGAAATCCGGTATAAGGAGCGCCCTCCTTTTCAAGGGCTTCCACAACAGGGTACATAACCCGGTTCATGATCTGGTCGTGAATTTCCGGGGTCACAACCGGCGCGGGGGAATACGCTCCCATGCCACCGGTGTTGGGACCACGATCGTCGTCAAAAACAGGTTTGTGATCCTGGGAACTTGCCAGTGGAAGAACCGTCTTGCCGTCCGTAAACGCTATGAACGACGCTTCTTCGCCCACCAGGCATTCCTCTATGATCACCAGGTCTCCCGCTGCTCCAAACGCCTTCTTTATCATAATGGTTTCAAGGGCTTTCATAGCCTCGGATCTGTCCGCGCACACCAGCACCCCTTTGCCGGCTGCAAGGCCGTCGGCCTTGACCACTATGGGGCCGGATATGCTGTCGAGGTACGACGACGCGGCCTGAAAATCGTCGAAGACCTCGAATTCCGCGGACGGGACACCATACTTCTGCATCAGGCGCTTTGCGAACACCTTGCTCCCCTCAAGCCTCGCCGCATTCTTGGACGGTCCGAAAACCCTGAGACCCGCGGCCCGGAAGGTGTCTGCAATGCCGTCCACCAGCGGGGCCTCCGGCCCCACCACAGTGAGATCTATCTTCTCCCTGGAAGCCAGATCCATAAGCCCGGAGATGTCGTCCGAAGAGATATCACATATTCTGCACTTGGGTTCCGCAGCGATTCCCACGTTCCCGGGCGCGGCCAGTATCTCCTCGACCAGGTCGGACTGGGCCATCTTCCATGCCAGAGTGTGCTCGCGACCGCCTGATCCGATTACCAGGATTTTCATTTCATTTTGCCTCCCGTCCCGACTTTTTCCACAGGCCCGTCTGTCTTCTCTTGGCTTCTTGCTCCAGTTCCAGGTATGGCCGGACATCTATTGCCGATTCTTCAAGGTCGACTTTAGCAAGACCTTGCCGGATCATCCGGGCGGTCATGTCTTCACCGGAGATGGAAACAAAACCGACCTTTGTGTCCTTGGGTTCGTCCCGGAGCGGTTTGAGCCGGACCCATTGGTCTTGTAGCTTCTCTTCAAGAAAACCTTTGGCCGTCGGGACTTCGCTTTCAGGGACTACTATCCCAATGATCCTGATCTTCATGGTAGTGCCCGAACCTCTTGCGTGAAGGGTCCTTGCGTCGATGATCTCATCGACCATCCACAGGTACTCGCCGCCTTCCATCGGCGGCCGGCTCGCAAAATACAGGTACGCCACCAAAAGCAGGAAAACCACAGCGATTGCGGCCCACATTTTCCATTCATTATTCAGACGCAGCTTTGCCATGTGAGGTGCTCCAGAGTGACGGCATCGCATGTCGTGACATGCGGATACCGATTGAGTTTTGGGTCATAAGCGCAAATGAGTAGTCTGTACACGACTGTACGCCGACCGTTTCCCATACGGGACCGGCAGGCCCCGGGAAATCTCCAAAGGTGGAATACCAGTTTGCGTTCAAAGATATTACTCCGCGTTCCACGGATTCCAGTCAAGCCGGTGACGTTGGAAATCCCTCATTCCCCCCTTTGCAAAAGGGATTAGGGGGGATCTTCTTCCGCTCGTTGCCGGCTCTCGCTTGACCACACGTCACATACTTGAACACGCCTTGGTAGAAATCGGCTCAGTCAACGGGCCGATGGTCAAGTGGGAGGGTTCTCCACATCAGGCGCGGTCACCCTCTTCACCTCCTGATCGAACACTTCTTCCGCTTTCATGAAATCAGGTCCAACGTACCGGTGGCGCAATCTCCCATCCGATGCATTCCGCACCACAACCGCAAAGTCATCCGATTCCAGCTGAACCAGTCTCACGAACGACCCTCGGACGCCCTCGGCCTTTTTGGCTATCTGAAACATCGTGCCACTATACCACAGGAGCTGAGCAGACAAAAATTTCGCGATGCGTCGTTTGGCATGACCATTCAGTCATTTGGGGGGCTGTCGCAAAATGTCATTGCGAGCGTAGCAGAGCAATCGCCTGTGCGGTGAATATGGGGATTGCTTCGTCGTTTCACTCCTCGCAATGACGCGCCCGAGGAGAAGGTCTGCCCCCAGTGAGTGAATGGTTGCTCATCAGGGGGCGCTATCCGAGCGGGTTTTTACGGGTGGTAACTCAAACCGCCCACAATGAGCTAGGCAATCTGCGCGGCATGGGTTATACTGGGACATTCAATCGAACGTTCCAAATGTGGAGGCGGATGGCTGGCAATGGGTCAGGTCATTATTGAAACCAGAGATCTTGGGAAGGATTTTAATGACGGCTCGAACGTGATTAATGCCTTGAACAGTGTTTCCATCGAGATCCGCCAGGGTGAGATGGTCGCCATTATGGGACCGTCAGGTTCGGGAAAATCGACACTTATGTACATTCTTGGACTTCTGCAACCGCCGTCCGCCGGGGATTACCTTTTCAAGGACGAGGACATACTGGATTTTTCCGCTGAAGAGCAGGCTCATTTCCGGAACACGGAAATGGGATTCGTGTTTCAGAGCTGTGATCTTTTAGCAAATTCTACGGTTTACGAAAACCTGGAATTGCCCCTGATATACGCTGAGTCAGACCGCGAACTCCGCAGGCCCAAGATCCTTGAAGCGCTGGACAGAGTCGGCCTTTCACATCGCGTGGATCACTGGGCTAATCGCCTTTCCGGCGGTGAACGCCAACGAGCGGCCATCGCCAGGGCCCTCGTCAACAATCCGTCTCTGATCCTGGGCGATGAACCCACCGGTCAGCTAGACCAGAAGAACACGGAAATAGTCATAAGGCAACTGCGGGACGTGGCAGAGCAAGGGTTCACTGTGGTGCTGGTCACACACGAAGAGGATATCGGTCAGGCGTGTGACCGGGTCATCAGAATCAGAGACGGTTCCGTGGTATCGCATGGGTACTCCAGGGCCGATGCCAGGAGCAATGTTCGTACGAATGCCCCCCCAAAACCCGGCGCAACCGCCGCTGGATAAGCCACCGCAATTAATACCGTTTATACTAGTTTACATGCCTAGAAACATAGGCGCCTCCGCGAACAAGGAGGACTTTTATAGGAAGTTGCGTTCAAAGAAGTTCAGTGTACAGGTGAGGGCCCGAGTCTCAAAATCCCCCCTGCCCCCCTTTAGCAAAGGGGGGCAGGGGGGATTTCTCCCTTCCGGACTCGAACCATATGTTCCCTCTTTGAAAGCGCATTGCCATTATGGCTCGTTGTGCCTCGAGTTTGAGGCATGAGCGTTCCAACAATTCCTCACGGCTCGATCTTTGTTCCAAGGACTTTCAGGAACTCGGCAAGCCATTCAGGATGAGCGGGCCAAGCAGGAGCGGTCACAAGGTTACCGTCAACCACGGCCTTGTCCATTGCAACTGCCACCAGGTTGCCTCCTGCGGCTTGAACGTCCGGCCCCACCGCTGGATAACATGTGCTCGTTTTTCCCGCCAGCACGCCTGCCGCGGCGAGCACCTGAGATCCGTGGCATATGGCCGCGATGGGCTTGTCGGCCTCCGCGAAATGCTTCACAGCCGCCAGGACTTTAGGGTTGAGGCGAATATACTCAGGGGCACGACCCCCGGGGATCACAAGAGCGTCGTAGTCCTCAGGCTTAATTTCCTCGAACGTGGCATTGAGCGCGAAGTTGTGGCCGCGTTTTTCGCTGTACGTGTCGTCCCCTTCAAAATCATGGACCGCGGTGCGAACCACATCCCCGGATTTCTTATCCGGCGCGACCGCGTGCACTTCATGGCCTACCATGGACAGCGCCTGAAAAGGCACCATTACCTCGTAATCCTCAACATAATCGCCCACCAACATCAAAATCTTCTTCGCGGCCATCTAAGCCTCCTTTTGGAGTGAAATAGGGAGCATTCGGAACACTGGTTTCGACCACGGAGCCCTTTATTGCAGCCCCAGCTTACCGATTCCTTGTGGAAGTATACTTGGAGGTTCCCCTTTTTGCAAAGAACGCGCGTCCCGGAATCAAGTGTCTCACCTTCCTCCCTTGTCCTGCCCCGCACAAAAAACCCGGAAGGCTTCATAGCTTTCGGGGGTGCCGATATCGAAGAACGGTCGATCTTGCGCGAGGCCGAACATTTTTTCGGATCGGGCGAACCACGGGAAGATCTCCCTTTCCATCGAAAAGGACCGGCCCGCGGGGAGGTCTCGGACAAATTCTCTTGAGAGCAGAGTCAGTCCCGCGTTGATCACACCTGCTCCACCGGGGCCCTCATTCTTTTCATGGAAGCCTGTTATCAAACCATTCTCGCCTGCGATCACCGAACCGTAACGGCTCACGTCATCCACCGTGAAGAGGGACAGGCTGACAGAGCTTTGTTTTTCCTGATGGAATCGGAAGAGCAATTCCAGATCCGCGTCAAAGAACGTATCGCCGTTTACCAACAACGACGGCTCAGTGCAGAATTGCTCGGCGTTTTTCACCGCTCCTCCGGTGCCGAGCGGTTCCTGTTCAGGGGAGATGCGAATGTTAAGCTCATCCCGGTATCGGTTCGAGAAATATTCCTCGATCACTTTTCCTTTGTACCCCGTGAGCAACACGAAATTCCGGACACCCTTGCCCGAGAGGGAATCGATCAGGATCTCCAGAAACGGAACCGTTCCCACCATTGCCATTGGTTTGGGTTTGTCCGAAACCACTTCTCGGAGACGGGTTCCGAGCCCTCCCACGAGGATCAGAGCGGTAAAAGGTAATAGAGATGTTGTCATTGTTACCCTGCGTCGGGATTGAGCTTTGCGGACCCTCCCCTGTACTTGGCCCCAGGCGCGCTCACCTGCTGTCCGCGCAAATGCACTTGGGGTCCTGCTGAACAGGCGCCACGTGGAACTTATTATTCCACAGGTCCATGACCAACAGTCCCTGGAGCGTCTCTTCCGGTCTGCCCACCATGATCTTGATCGCCTCAGTGACTTCCATTGATGCGACCGACGCGGCCGCTGACGAGAGCACTCCCACTTGAGCAGCGGTCGGATGGTCATCCACTGCCTTTGGATCGGGCCACAGACATCTCAGGCAGGGGGTTTTGCCTGGAATGATGGTCATCACGTTTCCCGAGGCTTCCACCGCGCCTCCGAACACATAGGGGATGCCACGCGCCAAAATCTGATCGTTGATAAGGTACCTGGATCGAATATTGTCCAGCGCGTCCACTACCAGATCAACGCCTTGGGTAAGTTCTTCAACATTGTCCGGTCCGATGGCCGCTGTCACCGCGTCAATCTCCACATTGCTATTTGCCGCGGCAAGGCGTTTCGCCGCCGCTTGGGCCTTGGAAAGACCGCTCTCCACATCCGGCTCATCGTAGAGCAATTGCCGATGCAGATTATGGAGTTCGGGCGCGTCAAGGTCCGCGATCCTGAGGAACCCGACTCCGGCCCTGGCAAGGAGCATCGAGATGAGCGATCCGAGCGCGCCCACACCCGCAACAAAGACGCGGGATTGCTCTATCCTTTTCTGCCCATCTTCACCTACCATCTTGAGCGCGACATGGCGAACGTGACGTGGAGTCTCGGTATTCATGATTAAGAATTCTTTCAGTTCAGGATTGGTTAATCCACCGTTTTCTTGAACAGGATCGCGGCGATGGCCATGTACGCCACCGCCATGATCGCGATGGGGATGACCTGGGGCCAGAGGATGTCCCATCCGAGTCCTTTGAGGAAGACCTCTCTGGCCACTACCATATAATAGCGCAAAGGGTTGAGGAAGGTGATGTACTGAATTATTTCGGGCATGTTCGCAATGGGGAACGCGAACCCGGAGAGTATGACCGCGGGTTGAAGCACCATGAAAGAGCTCAGCACAGCCTGTTGTTGTGTTCGGCAGAATGCGGAGATGGCGATACCGAGACTCAGACAAGTGATCAGGTAGAGCACGGAATACGCGGCAAAGAAGAGCAGGGAACCCCTGAACGCAGGCTGGAACCACAGAAGAGCCAAAGCGCTCACCGTGATGAGATTGACGAGGCTCACGGCAAAGCAGGGTATGGTCTTGCCCAGTATCAGTTCCAGGCGGGTGATAGGGGACACCATAAGCTGTTCGATGGTCCCCACTTCCTTTTCCCGGACAAGGACCTGCGCGGTGAGCATCACGCTGAAGAACGTGAGAATCACCGTGAGGATTCCGGGAACGAAGAATTCCCGTGAATCGAGCTCAGGATTGAACCAGGCCCGCGACTGAACTCGCACATCAGGGATCCAAAGATCCGCCTGTCCAGCCTGGTAACGCAGCCCTTTCGCCCGGTTTATCCGTTGCTGGAGTAATTCCAGGGAGAAGGCTTGAAGTATGGACTGGGAGTACCCTGATACGGTGCTTGCCACCGTGGTGTCAACGCCGTCGATCCGGATTCCCACCTGTGCGGTTCTTTCGGCCTTTATCCGCGGTTCCAGGTCGGGCGGTATGAGTATGGCCACAACGACCAACCCTCGCTCCAGGAGCCTGTCCGCTTCATCGTACGTGGCCGGCATGTAGTTGATGCGAAAATAGCCCGACTGGGCGAAAGCATCGACAATTTGACGGCTCAGAGCGCTTCTGTTCAAGTCTACCACGGCAGTGGAAACGTTCTGAACATCAAGCCGGGCCGCGTACCCGAAAAGAAAGAGTTGAATCATCGGCGCGGCTATCATCATGCGGACATTCTGTTTGTTCCGCAGGAATTGAAGGATCTCCTTGCGAATCAGATGACGTATTCTCCGGATGGAGTTCGACCACATGAGACGATTTCCAAGGCGTGCAAAACCCCACTGAGCCCAGCCTTCCGCGGTAGGGGGGGCCGCGCCGTCCTCGTGGCGATCATTTGCTCCACTCTCTCTCATGGGAACCTACATGCCTGAAAATACAGGCACAACGAAGTGTGAAAGTCTTTTCCGTTGTTCATTGGTCCGTGGCTTCGCCTCGGACAGGATCGTTCAAGAGCGCGCACGCTGCGCTCGACCTTGGAGGGGAGACTCATCTCCCCTCCAAACCCAATGCTGGTGACTTAAGAAAAAGCCAACCAGTCCCCGTCGTCACCCCGGCGAAAGCCGGGGTCCAGAAGGTATTGAAAGAACTGGATTCCGGCTTTCACCGGAATGACGGACAATAGTATCCGGATCAACGGTATACGGCTTAAGTCACCAGCATTGCCCTCCAAACCTCCCCATACGTTGACCCGCAAATGGGTGGTTTTTCCACGGGACCTTCATAGAAGTTTCTTCCTCAGGTTTCGGGACGCGGCAAAGGAGGTGATACTTCCAAAGATAACCATCATGATAACCGGGTACAGTAGGACCTCAGCGCCGACACCTTTGAGGAATATTCCCCTGAGAATGGTGATGTAGTAGCGAGCTGGAACAACATAGGTGAAAGCCTGTACAAAGTACGGCATGTTGCCGATTGGAAACACGAATCCCGATAGCAGGAACGAAGGAAGAAGCGATCCTATCAAGGCTAGTTGTGTGGCGAAAACCTGAGTATCGGCAATCGTAGAGATCAGCAAACCTAGTGACAGCGCTGCCACGAGAAAGAAACCGGAAAAAAGAAACATCAGGACCAGGCTCCCTCTGAATGGGACGTCGAAGACGAATTGACTTACCAGGTACACGACCGTTAGATCCACGTAACCCAGAGCAAAATAGGGCAGGAGTTTTCCGGTTACCATTTCTTCGGCCTTAACCGGTGTGGAGATGAGTTGCTCCATTGTGCCCGACTCCCGTTCCCGGACTATGGTCAAGGATGTGAGCAGAGCGGCTATCACCATCATTATCATGGCAATGAGACCGGGAACGAGGTTGATGCGGCTTATGAGTTCAGGATTGTAGAGCAGCGTGATTCGTGGATCCAGTGGAGGTTCCACTCTCGTCACAGCCTGGCGTTCCAGTTCCGCGAACCGAAGATCGGTCCGATATATGGTGACAATTGCAGTGAGGTAACCAATGGCGATGTTGGCCCGAGACGCGTCGGAGCCGTCAACAACCGCCTGAACGTCCGCTCCTGATTCCTTGCGCAGGTCCCGTGCGAATCCCCAGGGGACCGTGATGCCGATGGTGGCTTCACGGGTGTCGATTGCGTCCACAATCTCTTTGTATGAATTGACGTTCAGAACCAAACGAAAGTATCCGGAGCTTGTAAGGCGGTCGATCAGTTCTCTCGATTGGGGGCTGCGGTCCTGGTCCCAGACTGCAAGCGGGATGTTGTCCACGTCCAGTGACAGCGCGTATCCCACCAGAATCATCAACATCACGGGAATTCCCAGGGCCAGGTACAGTGACCGAGGGTCTCGCAAGATGTGAATGGTCTCCTTGCGAGCCACCGCAAGTGTGCGAGCGATGTTCATACAAATCCCACGTGTAGACCGTCACCCGGTGCGCGGGATCGGATCTACATCGCACTGGTCGCCGAACGCGTCCTTGACATCCTGTTGAAGGGCCTGAAGGTCGGTCTCGTCCTCCACTTCAATCACAAGATCTCCGGTCTCAAAGAGCTTGAGTCTTCCGTGCTTCTCGAAGACCTCCACGACCTGCCTCGGGTTGATGGTTATCCATCCCTTCATGCGTCTGACCAGTTCAGCGCCGCTAAACTCCCGCTCTATGACCAGGTCTATGTGCCTGTTCTTCCCTTTCCAGCCGATGATCGCCGGTTTCTTTACCACCGGCATGACCGGATCGTGCAGTGCCGCACATCGGAACCATACCTTAGCTCTAATCATGTTCCTTTGGTCTCCTTTTCGCGCCGCGATTCTCCCGTGAATATACCATTGCCGACACCCTGCAATCCACCAATCTTGCGGCACAGAGAGGAGAAATAATGTGACAACCTGGACCGCATGAAGAGCGACAAGAAAAGGCTACATGTTTTCCTGTGCATACGAGCTTGAAAGAGAAAGAGCTTTCCAAATCAAGGGAACCGTGCTATAGAATGTGTCATTAAACAATGAATTTAACAAACGAAACTATGAGTGTTGCCATAATGTACAATCGTCGCTGTCATGAGGCTTCCTCCTGGACCGGCCCGCTGTCCAGGCTGCTAATCGTTCTTACCGCTCTGTGCTTTGCACTGCTTCTGTGGGACGTGCAACCCACGCGGGCAAAGAGTCAATCTTCCCAGACTCGGTCCTACAAAAAAGGCCAGTTGTCGAAACCAGGTCTCCACCGAAAACCCCGGTATTCCAAGTCCTCTAAGAGAGGCAAAAAACTGGTCAGACGAAAGGCGAAGAAGAAACTCCGTCGCAAGGGAATACGGGCCAAGGCCGTCTATTGCGTGAATCTTACCAGCAAGCGCACCCTGTTGGCGAAAAACGCGGACCGGCAATTGCCCGTGGCGAGTCTGACCAAGCTCGTGACCGCTCTGGTAGTCCTCGACCACATGCCCTTGAACCGCAAGGTACGCGTGCCGAAGCACATTAAGAGAATCCCCAAGTCGGTGGTCGGTTTGCGGCCCGGTGACCTGGTGTCGGTACGGGATTTGCTCCACGGCATGCTGATGCAGTCCGGTAACGATTGCGCGGAAACCCTGGCGCGCGCACTCCCGGGCGGACGGCAGAAATTCATCAAGAAAATGAACATGAAAGCCCGCGCCATGGGAACCAAACGGACCTTCTTTTACACAGCCAGCGGTTTGGACATGAAACTGGTGCGAAAAAAGAAGAACAAGAAAAGATCGGTCAGAATAAAATCGAATGTTTCCACTGCCAGGGAAATTGCTCGGATTGCACGTTTCGCGTTTTCCAATAAGACCATCAGATCGATCTGTATGAAACGGGCCTACGTAATGGCCGGAGCTAAGTCAAAGCGCGGCTACCGAGTGACAAACACCAACAAGTTGCTCAGATGTCGCCTTCCAATTCGAGCCGGGAAAACCGGGTACACGGCCCGCGCGGGCCGGTGCCTGGCCACCGCGTTCACACCCGGTCGTGATGTCTTCGTGATCGTAGTCCTGGGTAGTCCCGACCACTTCAGGGACACCCGCCTCGTCTACCGCAAAGCGTTGAAAAAAGCCTTGGCAAACAAGAACCGCGTCCGACGCACGCGGCATAGCCGCAAAATAGCTCGGCCACCGGTGGCAGGTTCCTGATCCGCTTCTTACCCTATACCGCTATTCGTAATCGTTCACCGGGCTTGAAGCGGTTCTGCGCCCGGTGAGAATGGAGGGGGAGACTCATCTCCCCCTCCAAACCTCCCCCATACGTAATTCCGGGAGCTTGTACGGTTCACGGTTACCGCTATTCTTTAGGGAGTTCGAATAAAAAGTTTATCCATTCCCCGGGGTTGGTCTCGCACCAAATGCGCCCACCATGGGCTTCAATGATTCTTCGGATGTTGGACAGGCCCAGGCCTGTTCCTGGTTTGCCATGGGTGTTCTCATCGTGGATGCGATAGAATTTGTCGAAGATTCGCTCCACCTTGTCTTTGGGAATTCCAGGTCCGGCGTTCCAGACATTCAGCAGGTACCGGTCCGGCCGCTCCTCCACACCATAGAGTATCTTGCTCCCTGGATTTCCATATTTGAGCGCATTGCCGAACAGGTTGCGGTACACGATCTGCAGAAGCTCCTTGTTCCCCTGTAATCTGATTCCGTTAGCGTCAGCCATGCGGGAATCGTAGCTCTCAAATGAATCCGGATATCGTTCCCTCAGCCCCGTCATCGCCGGAAGTATCGCTTCTTCGTGCAAATCCTCGATCAACTCTTTGCGTAACTGAAATTCGCCACGTTCAAGGTTTGACATGACGAGGAAATCCCTGGTCATGGCCTCCAGGAATTTTGAATGATGAAATACGATTCCCAACTTGTGCTTTCGGCCTGTGTCGGTCTCTTCTTTCAGGAGCCGCCGTAGGAAGCCGACGATGACCATGAGAGAATTCTTGGATTCGTGACTAATGAAATTGATTGTCTCGCGATAATTCTGATTCAGGGTCTCCAACTCTCGTCTTATGGCCTGTTCCCTGGAAACGTCTTTGCTCACTCCTACGGTTCCCAAAACCGTTCCTTCGCCGTCGACGAGCTTGGAAAGCGTCAAGGAGATTTCCAGGAGTTCGCCTGATTTGGTTTTCAAGCGTGTTTCGTAATTGCTGATACTGCCTGAGGCCCAGACCTGTTCCATGATTTCTTTGCGTTCGTCCGCGCATTCCCATAGTTCGTCCGCATCCCGGCCCTGCATCTCTTCCGCTGGATATCCCAGGAGGCGTTCAGCGCCTGGATTAAACTCCACGATGCGCGCGTCCAGATCGGTCGTAATAATGATGTCTTGCGAGGACGTGAGTATGCCCTCCAAATAGCCCCTCTCTGATGCCAAAGCCTCAGTTCGACTCCACATCTCCTTTGCCAAGTTCCCGGCCATTCTCCGGTGGCGTCGCTCGGCTCTTCTCAGCCTTTCTATTGCTTCGGAGGTTTCCATCTTCAGGCCTATCAAATGAGCGACTTTCTCCAGGACCCGTTCCTCCCCGGGGTTCAGGTCCCTGGTTCCCCCCAAATCCGCGCACAGTCTACCTCGGGATTTCCCGTCCACCTTGATGTCCACGCCGGAGGTCATGGCCCGGTCCCCAGGTGAATCCCCGAACAAATGGTCGTCGATCTCGACCCATATTCTCGTAGCGGCCGGCCTGTGGAGTATGTCCTTGATGCGGTTCACCACTGAGAGCATCCGCTCGTCCATAGGGGTCAAATCCATGAGATCGACCGCAATGGAAAAAAGAATGCCGTAATCGCCTGGGGGCTCATCAGTCACGCCTTCAGACGCTGCCCGCGCAACGCCCTGAAGTCCCTTTTCAGCCGGATAATCAATGGTCTCCAGGACCATGCCATGAGGCTCCACGATCGAGACAAAACTGACGTTCACGCGACATTTTCTGCCCCTGCGCACGTGAGTCACACCAATCAACGGGTCGGATTTCCCGGGGAGCATTTCGTCCAACGGGCAAAAAGGGCACGGTTCGGGTAGTCCCGCGATGGCTTCGTGGCACAGCTTCCCCACAGGCGACGGCTTCATTTCGTTGAGTCTGTCATTGGCCCCGACGACTTGGCCGTTAGAACCTATCAGCGCGGCGGCCAGAGGGAAGCTTTCCAGGTAAGCCTCTATTGTCAGTTGAATCATGTGGTCCTGAGGAAAGGTTTCAAGTGGCATGGGTTCGGTATCGCGAGTCTAATTCATCGGACCCGTTCAGTCCCGGCGACCGCTCGCCGACCCTATTGGACGAAGAGTCCCAGGAAGTACCCGCCGGCCACGGCGGACCCAATCACACCTGCTACGTTGGGCCCCATTGCGTGCATAAGTAGATAGTTTCGAGGATTTTCTTTCATACCCATGTGCTGAACTATTCGCGCGCTCATGGGCACGGCTGACACTCCGCATGCGCCCAGCATAGGATTGAACGGCTCCTTGGATAGCTTGGACATGATCAGACCGAAAAACACTCCGCCGACCGTCCCCATGGCAAAGGCGAAGAGTCCCAGCCCAAGGACCATCAATGTCCTGAGCTGCAGTACCTTATCCGAGGGCATGGAGGCCCCGATCCCCAGCATGAGCAGTATGGTGATGATGTTCACAAAATCGTTCTGGGCTGTTTGCGAAAGCCTTTCCACGACCCCGCTTTCCCGGAAGAGATTCCCCAGCATCAACATCCCTACGAGCGGAGCGGACTTGGGGATGAGCAGGACGACAACAAACATGGTCATGAGGGGAAAGAGGATTTTCTCCAATCGTGACACCGGCCGCAATTGGGGCGTCATCAAGATCTGTCGCTTCGTCTTTGAGATGAGCGCCCGGATTATCGGAGGTTGAATGACCGCGACCATGGCCATGTAACTGTAAGCCGCGGTCGCGGTGATCCCCATAATCTCAGGGGCAAGACGACCGGTTGTGTAGATCGTGGTCGGTCCGTCCGCGCCGCCGATAATCCCGATTGAGCACGCCTCGGGAATTGAAAACCCGAGCAGAACCGCGCCAAGGAATGACGTATAGATTCCCACTTGCGCGGCCGCGCCCAGCAGAAAGGCCTTGGGGTTGGCGATGAGCGGACCGAAATCCGTCAGCGCTCCTATACAAAAGAATATGAACTGAGGCAGGATGGGCCATTGGTAAAGACCGTACTTGAGGATAATCCCGAAGATGCCCGCCATACCCATCCCTTGATCCGGCGCCGGCGCGGTCATCAAGCCGGTCAGGGGAAGATTGGCCAAAATCATTCCTGCGCCTATGGGAAGCAATTCGTAGGGCTCCCACTCCTTCTTGACCGCCAAATAGATGAAGCCCAAGCCAATGAGGAGCATGACCAGATGGCCCAAAGTCAACGCCGAGATACCTGTTTGGATTCCAAGAAACATTTTTCCCTCGCTCCTTTGCCCCCGAGCCCTTTCCGGCCTGTGGGTCAGTCGGGCAGGATCACGAGCCGCCTTTGTCCTGATTAGTCTGGTTTGAGTACTTCTGGAATATCTTTCCCATCAGCCAAGTCATTCCCGCCAAGATCATCATGATGACAAACACGGCGCCGAAGCCGGTCACCATTATGCGAATCACTTCGGCCCAATCCGGTTGACTCTCCATGACCGAAACATCCTTTCGAGATTTCCTGACTCTGCCTGAACCGGGTCCGAAAAAAAGTGAGCACGTGCCGATCAGGCGTTACGATCACACCGACCTGCGCTACTCCGAAACAGCACAACCGGCCGACCCTTTCAGGCCGGAGCAGGCTATTGCGTTCATCTGTCCAGCCGTCATTCCGGCAAAAATAAAGGAGCAGTTTATCAACGAACAAGATAAAGTCAACAGATTTCAAATTCCTGGAGTTTGACTCAAAGAGTGCGAGATGATAGGATCAAACCTTGATTCTGCTTCAATGGAGGCCTGCATGAAGGGCGTTGTCCTGGCCGGCGGACTTGGCACGAGACTCTATCCCTTGACCAAGATAACCAACAAACACCTCTTGCCCGTCTATGACAAGCCAATGATCACCTATCCCATTGAATGCCTCGTGAAGGCCGGCATCACTGACATTCTTGTGGTCACGGGCGGCAACAACCCGGGCGACTTCCTGAAGCTTCTCGGCAACGGCCACGAATACGGAGTAGAACAGATCAGCTACGCGTATCAGGAAGGTGAAGGGGGCATAGCCGACGCTCTCGCTCTGGCCGAAGCCCATGCGGGCCGCGGTCCCATCTGTGTGGTTCTGGGAGACAACATCATTCAAAAGAACATCATTCATGCCGTAGAACAATACCAGGCTCAGGACGGAGGGGCCGGAATCCTCCTGAAGGAGGTGGATGATCCCGATAGGTTCGGAGTACCGGTCCTTGAGGGAGACAAAGTAGTACGGATTGAGGAGAAGCCCAAGACCCCGAGGTCCAGGTACGCTGTCACAGGCATCTACATGTATGATTTTGGCGTGTTCGAGTTTATCAAAAACCTTTCCCCGTCCGCGCGGGGCGAATTGGAAATAACCGATGTGAATAACCTGTACATTGGACGAGACGCCATGACCTGGTCAATACTAGACGGGTGGTGGACCGACGCGGGAACTTTTGATTCGCTGCTGAGAGCTTCCAATCTGGTGGCCGAGGGCGGCGCCAACAACGTGTGAAACCCATGACTATGCACACCAAATTTGTTCCGCCGAATTCGGAACTGATCCACGATGTTAAGGTCAAGCCATTGCGAGTAGTGCCCGATGAGCGGGGCCGCCTCATGGAGATCCTCAGGTGCGACGATGATTTCTTTACCGGCTTCGGACAGGTCTATCTGTCCACTATCTTCCCTGGAGTGGTCAAAGCCTGGCACTATCACAATCACCAGGAAGACCGATTCACATGTGTCCGTGGCACGGTCAAGGCAGCGCTCTACGACGACAGAGAAGATTCGCCAAGCCGCGGCCGGGTCAACGAATTCTACGTAGGTGAGCACAATCCTCGCCTCATAGTTATTCCACCCGGAATCTACCACGGTTGGAAATGCGTTGGCGAATGCGAGGCATACGTGATCAATGTTCCTTCCAAACCCTATGATCGTGACGATCCCGACGAATTCCGAATAGATGCCCATGACCCCCGAATACCCTATGACTGGACTAGAAAAGACGGTTGATCCGGCGGCTCTCTCCGGCCGGCCGGAATCCCGGTCGAGGTTAAAATGAAGCTCCTGGTCACCGGAGGCGCCGGGTTCATCGGCGCCAACTTTGTCATGCACATGTTGGAGTCGGATCCTGACGTGAAAATCATCAACCTGGATCTGCTCACGTACGCGGGGAATCTGGAAAATCTTCAGGACACAAAACCCTACAGCCGACGTCATGATTTCGTCCGGGGGGACATCATTGATCAGGAACTGGTCGAATCACTCGTGCAACAAAAGCCGGACTGCGTGATTAACTTTGCAGCAGAGTCCCACGTGGATCGTTCCATAATAGATTCATCGGCTTTTATCCGCACCAATGTGCTGGGAACTCACGTGCTCCTTGAGGCGTGCCGCGAACACTCAATAGGAAGATTTGTTCAGATTTCCACCGATGAGGTCTATGGTTCGCTCGGATCCGATGGGGCCTTTACCGAAGACAGCCCGTTAGCCCCAAACAGCCCTTATGCCGCGTCAAAGACGGGCGCGGACCTCCTCGTGAGAAGTTTTCGGCAAACCTATGGAATGGACGTGGTGATCACCCGCTGTTCAAACAATTACGGGCCGTACCAGTTCCCGGAAAAACTTATCCCCTTGATGATAACCAACGCGTTGCACGACAAGGAACTCCCGGTGTACGGTGACGGGATGAACGTCAGAGATTGGATACACGTCAAGGATCATTGCCGCGCAATCGACCTTATTCTGCGCAAGGGCGAGCCGGGAGCAATCTACAACATCGGCGCAGACTGCGAAATGCCCAACGTGGAGATAGTCCGGTACATTCTTGCAAGGCTGGACAAACCGGATTCCCTTATCCGGTTCGTGAAGGACAGGCCTGGACATGATCGGCGCTATGCCATGGATTCGTCCGGATTGAGGGAAGAACTGAACTGGGCCCCAACGGTCAGCTTTGAGGAAGGCATGAACCAGACAATAGCCTGGTACCTGGAGCACGAACCGTGGTGGCGCCGTATCAAGAGCGGCGAATACATGAAATATTACGATCAGTGGTACGGCGACCGCTAGAACCATCGGGTCCTCAGGCGTCCACCCCCATCCGGGTCAGCGTATGGGGGTGGTTCTTTTCCTCTCGTTCCCAGGCTCTGCCTGGGAACGCCTACCGGGAGGCTCCGCCTCCCCTACCGTGGACCGGCGCGCCCGCAAACAAAGAGGACTTTTGTATGAAAATGGATGCAGTGCAAATTCCGCCGAATGCCGTCACATGCGTAGCCCCTACGGACGGGACCCGGCGTTGTACGGGCATTTTCAGGCTTCGTTGTGCCCTTGCGAAGAGATAATGATCCTGTTGCACGGTCATAGGGCGCCAATGCGCGAGGCCAATGGAAATCAGCCGACGAAAAACACGTAGGATATATCTGGGACCGGTACCGGTGGGAGACGGCGCGCCTGTGGCCGTTCAATCCATGACAAACACGGACACTCGTGACGTCAAGGCCACGGTACGACAGATCCGACGACTGGCCCGGGCCGGTTGTGAAATAGTCCGCGTCGGCGTGCCGGACATGGACGCGGCCCATAGCCTGGGGAGCATAAAGGCCGCAATAGGTCTGCCGCTCGTAGCGGACATTCACTTTGATTATCGGATTGCGCTGGAAGCTATACGTCAGGGTGTCGACGGTCTTCGCCTGAACCCCGGGAACATCGGAAACCGCAAAAAGGTAAGGGAGGTTTCACGGGCCGCGTTGGATGGGGGGGTCCCGATACGCATCGGAGTAAACGCGGGCTCCCTGGAGAGAAAGCTTCTCAAGAAACACGGAGGAGCGTCTCCCGCGGCAATGGTCGAGAGCGCGCTGGGTCATGTGGCGATCCTTGAGAAGGAGGGCTTCCATCTGATCAAGATCTCACTAAAGGCATCAGATGTCATCCGAACCGTTGACGCTTACAGAATGCTGTCCGGGAAGGTGGACTACCCTCTCCATGTGGGCGTTACCGAGGCCGGAACCGCGCTTCCCGGGGCCATAAAATCCGCGGTCGGAATAGGGCTCCTGCTTGCCGACGGCATAGGTGACACCATTCGGGTTTCGCTGACCGCCCCCCCGGAAGAGGAAATCCGGGCTGCCTACGGTATCCTGAGATCCCTCGGCATCAGAGAGAGAGGGGTCGAAGTGATCTCTTGTCCAACGTGCTCCAGGACGGAAATGGACCTGGTCGGCCTTGCAAAAAAGGTGGAAAGATCTCTCGCTCGGATCGAGACACCAATTAAAGTCGCAGTGATGGGCTGCGTGGTCAACGGCCCGGGTGAAGCAAAAGAAGCAGACATAGGAGTGGCCGGGGCACACGGACGCGGAATCCTATTCAAACAGGGGAAGAGCCTCGGGACCTACGATGAAATCGACCTCCTGCCCGCGCTGTTGGAAGAGGTCCGCAAGATTACCGGAGAAGGATGACCAGGAAATTTGGCCACAGAGGTCACAGAGAGCACAGAGAAATTCATGACTGATCATACTGACGGAAAGAATTATTGGCGCGGCTATTGAAGTCGGTCAGCAGTTTGCCGGAAGCCCAAGACCCAAACACTTTCCTATTTGAGAGCAACCCGCCGTAAAAGAGCCCTGTTGATATAGTGATTGCCAAAAGTAATTTCCGATTACTCTGAGAATCAGTCATGTGGGGCAGGCTTTCCAGCCTGCCATTCGGTCAGAACTTTTGGCAACTGCTATAAACTTTGGCCGGAAACGATAGCAGGCCGGGATCACCAGATTATCTCTGTGCTCTCTGTGACCTCTGTGGCTAAATGCCTTTTCTTCGCGGCCACAGGGGGCACAGAGAAAGCCATTCCAGCGCGCTTTCACACAACACCCAGATTTCTGACGGGATGAAGTCAGGTGCTCATGCGTCACTTGAGGTATTGACTCTAATACTAAGAAATGATACAAGATCCCTATCGTCAAAGTGCCGGGCCCGCCGGGCCTCACGTTGACCGTGATCATAGAACCTCCCGGCGAACCAGATCATTTCCCAGCGCTGGAGGCAAATGAAGTCAGATTTGGAAAACCATTCCGGAACTGATGCCAGGACCGGAACGCCCCATGAGGGACCCGTGAACAGACCACGCGACATTACGCGCTGCCTCATTGGAGCCGTAGGATCTGACTTCAGGGGTCCTGTGGCCACGCAGGCTTTGCTCTATGGCTCCGGTACGACAAACACTTCGCCGCGATTGAGGCGGCTGAGCAGGTTGCTCACAATCTTGGGGTTGTGCGCGTTGTTGTGCGTCTTTTCGGAGAGCACGGGGGTTGCGGAGAGTCCACATCCTGATTGGGTTCGGGTGGCGCGGGCCAAACCGAAGCAGAAAGTGCTGGTCCTGGTGACTTCCAACAAGGTTTTCACCATTTCAGATCTGGCGCTTCTTGCGGATCGAGGGTTCATTCCAGCGGACCGGGATCCGGGTTTGGTGGTCGGCCTCAAGCGATCTGTATTTTCGACGCGCATCTCCAAGTGGGATAACCGCGCATCCTTCCCTGGCCATTTACGTGCAGCGCTTCTGTCTCGATTCATTATGACCGGAGTCTATCGCGTGAGCTTCAAGGTGGCCGAGAGCCGGTATGTTGGGCCTCTGAGACTGCAAGTGACCGCTCCTCGCAGTGGTTTTGGACGGCGCCTTCTTTTGTCCGATCAGGTGGTCCGGCCCAAGACTCAGACAAAGTTGCGCGTTGATGGAGCAGGCAACAGATGGCTCATCGTGGATTACCCTGAAGTGCAGACCGGCCAGGCCATTAGATTCCATTTCGGTTTCAAATACATGGTTGACGTGTCCGAGCTGATGGCTACTGATCTTGTCCTGTCAGGCGGTCCCGGGACAGAAGACCCCCCCCATGACGCGAAGGTCTTCTTAGGACGGGGGTACAAAATCGACCCGTTGCTGACCCAGGCCGTGGCCTGGGCTTCCCGTGGCCCACAGGGCCCGCCCGATGCGAGACACGAATTTGAGAGACTGACGAAATATCTCACCAAAACGGTCACTTATGACAAACGCAAACGAGCGGAATATTTTGGGGGTAGAGCCGTATATTCCGACGTTGACGAGATGTATCAGGATCCTACCCTGACTCTTGCTCGTCAGGCCGGCTGCTGCCCTGACACTATTCTAGTGGAATGCGCGTTTCTCAGGGCACGCGGTGTTCCTTGTCGCACTGCCGGACGATTCGGTCACTTTTACTCGCAGGTTTACGTTCCCGGCCGGGGCTGGATGTCAACTTCGGTCACTCCCACGGGCATCCCTCTGGTCGTGGCCCCGGGGCCGGACCATTTGCCCTATCAGAGGTGGAGCCCAAGGATACGGCTGAGAACCACTTCGTGGGAAGCAAGGATTCGCATTGATCCGGTGGAAGTATTCACACAAGAGCCAAATGAGTTGCAGCTGGCTGAACCGGGGATTCCACTGGGCAGGAACGGATTTTCGGCTCTCTTGGAGCGCGGGATTCTCAGCGGCCGTTCGCGGGCGCCGCTTCGAGTAGAATCAGACGCAGACATGAAGCCTCAGCCAAAAGGTTCGGATTCAGGGCACGAATCCCCGGGCATCCTTGAAAGGCTGGGATTGACGGCTTCGAAATCCCGTGACGGCAAATCCCAAACCGGCGCCCCCGGCAATTGAGATTACTCGAATAACAACTCCACAGGCGCCCACGGAGGAACACGCATGTCAATGAGCCACCTGGTTTTCGCACCATATGACCCGCAACGGGACAGAGAGGTGCTGCAACTGTTCACCGATTACCGCCCCAAGGACTTCCAGCTGAGATCCATGAAAGTTTCCAAGGAACGCATGGCCCGGTACCTGCAAGAGACACTGACAAGACCTGAGACTCAGAGCATATGTTTGAGGGACGAAGGCCGGACCGTAGGACTCATAGCGCTTCAATCCTTGCCCTGGATGAGCAATCATTTCGGTCTGCGCATGCACGCGGTTCCCCATCTTCTGGCGCGCTCGCGCGAGCCTCTGGTCCACGCGCGGCTGTTGAGATACGTAATAGAAGAACTGCCTGATGTGGATTTCCTGGACTGTCGCGTGGCCGTGGATGATGTGCACGCGGCCCACGCACTGGAGATCTGTGGATTCCGGTACGTGGGAACCGAGACCTACATGGGCCAGGAATTGAAGCCCACAGCGCGTCCGGAACCCCATCCGGAGTTTATAATCGAACCGTGCGCGCCCCACCAGCGAAATGAGGTGCTTCAAATAGTAAGGGAGACTCACGTTCACAACCGCTTTGTGTACGATCCTGTTATCCCGAGATCCGTGTCAAGATCTTTGTACCATCGTCTGGTTGCCAACTGTTTCGATCAGGATCAATTCAGAGTGCTCGTGGCCCGCTCCGAGAATGAAGTAATGGGATTCATCGTCTCCAAGATAAACTCTGCTTTCAACCGCGTGGTAGGCAGGGCCTGTGGTAGCCTCGACTTCATAGGTGTGCGTCCTCACACCCGCAGCAGAGGCCTCGGGGCCGCGCTCAATCGACACGCGCTCCATGATATGGCGGCCCAGGGCGCATCTTTTGCCGCTGTCCGCACCCTGGCGAGCAACTACGCGGCCATGGGGACCTGCTACAAGACCGGCTTCAAGGTGACTTCCACCAGCCTTCACTTCCACCGGTGGGTGCGCCGACCCGCCAGATCTGTTGAGCCCGAAGGAACTCACCCACAAGATTCTCAATATTCCGGCTCCGTCGCATGTGTCTGACACGGATTCGCGTTTTGAAGAGTGATCCGGGGTGAGGTGAATCCCGGCGGCGCGCAGATAAGAGGGCAGACACATAGGTCTGCCCCTACGTAGTGCCGTTGAACCACATGTGTGCGGCCAGCCCTCGCCGTTCTTCTCGTAGCCTCTTGTTCCCATTCCATCTCAAGCCGAAAACATCCAATTACCACGCGACGCCTGTCAGACAGTGTAGGGGCGCACCTGTGTGTGCGCCCTCTGAACCGTGATAAGGCACGTGGAGCGCGCAGGAAAGAGGGCAGACACTCGGCGTCCCGCTGGGCTCCTGCGTTTGGACGGACTGTTGTCCCACGTTTCCTTGAACCCAAAATCAAGAAGTACCATCTTGGCGGGTTACGGATAATCCTTGCCGGTCGATCTTGTACTCGAGCACCTGTCCGCCTGCCCGGGCTATGGCGTCTTCTACCGCGGATCTTCGTTCCGGGGGCGTCAAGGTGATCATGCATCCCCCTCCACCAGCGCCGCAGATCTTGTTGGCGAGCGCGCCCCGGGAGCGGGCCGCGGCCATGATCGCGTCGATGCGGTCGGTGGTCACGCCCGGGGCGAGGCTGCGGCGGAGGGTCCATTCTTGATCCACCAGTTCCGGCAGATCATCCCATAGTCCCGCGGCTACTACGCGCTTCACTTCCCTTGCCACGTCCCTGATTCGGATCAATGTGTTCCGGACCTCCCCCTCATCATCTATATATTTCTTGGTAATCTCCCAGTTGTTCATGCCGGAGAATCTTCCTTCTCCGGTAAAGGACAACACCAGCCGTCGTTCCAGGTCATCGAACCGGGTCGATTCATCGGAAACCGCGCTGCGCGCAAAGCCGCGGTAACCGAAGTCTATCAGTGAGATCCCACCGAAGAGAGCCGCGATGTAGTCCTGTTTGCCTGCCGGCACGCCTATGGCCGCGGTTTCGATCTCAGCCGCGAGGTCCACGATCATTCGCAGGTCGGCCGACTCCTGTCTCAGTTCCAAGAGCCCCCTGAGAAGAGCGACCAGGAGCGCGCTCGAGGCCCCGAGTCCTGATCCGGCGGGCGCGAGGTTGTGTGTGAAGATCTTTACTCCGCTTTCCGGCGGCAATGCCCGGACAGCGCGGCATACGAGCCCAAGGGGACCATCCACCTGAAGCTCGGACCTATCGGAGATTTCCACGACTTCCCCAAGATCCTCGGAGACTATTCTGATCCTTTTATCGCCGCGGGTTATCATCTTTACGCGGCTGTTGACCGTTATCGCAACGTTTACCGTACAGCCGCCGTCCATCAAGAGATAGAGAGGATATAGATCAGTAGTGCCTCCTGCCAGGTCTATTCTGTTGGGGGCTACGACCTCAATCTCCATGATCAGTACCCAAGAACTTCATCGAGTATAACCACCGTGATGTCGGTCATCATGGGCTTCCGGTGAATGATACTGGTGATCCGGCATATTCTTTCCGGGGAGTCACAGTCCATGCAAATTCCGGCCTTCACACACGGGGTCTTTTTGTTGAGGCTGACAGCGCGCCTGGGACCTGCCTTTTCCTCCAGTCTGGCCATAGCCCCTTCGAAATCCGCGACAATCTTGTTGACACCCACGCAAACCACCACCTTCTTGGGCCCAAAGGTCATGGCATTCACTCTGTTGCCCGCGCCGTCACGATTGACGATTTCACCGGTCATGGTGACCGCGTTGGCTGAAGAGAGAAACAGGTCGGCCGTCATCTGCTTTCTTCGGCATTCCAGATCTTCAGGAGTTCCGATTGTGTGCTGCCAATGATCGTACAGGGTCTTCCCTGCTTGCTCCAACATGGGAACGATTCCCAAGGCCCTCACAGTATGGGTTCCCGCGATCCCCACTGTTTGAGCGTCCTTGGCCGCGGCCATGATAAAATCGGCAGCCTCCTGCCGGGAAGAACAGAATTTGGCGCCAAAGCCATGTGTTTCAAGTGATTTAAGGGTATTTTGCACCACTGTGTTGCGGTGCGCGTTCACGAACTCATCCATAGGTCCTCCTTTACTCAATGGTAGATTTGCCCGGACGGGTCTCCGAATCCTCGGGACCAATAGCTCAAGTCATGGTCGTTCGGCCGCGCGTGCGCGCCTCTGGTCCATGAGAGACACATGGCACAGCCCCTACTCTTGTCCGGGTTCCGCCCCGTGTGGGAGTGAGCACCATTCCGTCGGTTGTGTCCCTTTCAGAAACGGCTCCGCGGTGACCTGACGACAAAGGGAGGTTGCTCGCAGGCCGGACTTCACACAGATTGTTCTATATGCGATTCCTACGGGCGGAGGGAATCGACTATGGGCTGCAATTATCGGGTCCGGCAAAAGATTGGTCATGATTTCCCTAACTTTGCCGTAGTCAAATTCGCGACCCGCTATTCTCATGAGGAGAAGAATGTCGGGTCGATACGCGATGGCCCAGAGGCCCGCCTTGTCCTGTGCCACAAACAATGAGGGCCTTGTCCAGTTTCGGCCCTTCCGGAGGCCTCCGGCGCGTGTGCGGTGCAGCCCCTTGAGCACGTGGTTAACCAGGAACAGCACCGCGGGATCAAAGGAAACGGTTTTTGTCACCGCGCCCCAATCTCCATGTGCCCCGCTTGCAGTCCTTATCCCGGGATTGAGTTCCGCTGCGCTTCCCAGGGTGGCCATCCGGAAATATGTGTGAGCCACCTGATGGGGGGGCATTGGATCCACTATTATCTGTCGCTCAGCATTTATCCGAGCCGGGACCTCGAATTCCTTGAGCGCCTCGGCAACCTTTTTCGGACCGATCGAGGCGACAAGCTTTTGGATCAGCATTGGTCTATGGTTTCGGAAAGCCTCTCTGAATGTGACCGGGCCTCCCGGATTCCCGGGAAAGAAGATCGGTGAGGTGAGCGTGAATCGAACGCGATTTCGCTTATCCGGGATCAGCGCTGGAATGCTGACCAACGGCGCCAGGGTATCCGGATTCCCGCCCGCTCCGGACCAGAGTCCCTTTGCGGGAGCTATGAACGCGAAGATCACCCCGGTTGAAGGACGCGCCAGAATGAGGTGGGCCCGCCTACCGACAGCGCCGAGCCGTTGCAGACCGACTCGGGCATCCTTCTGAACAAGGGGATGCAGTGAAGTCAACACAACCGAGCCGGTACCGGAGGCCTCCCCCTCAAACGAATGCTCTTCAAGGCGCTCTCGAACCATACGCATAAAGGCCCAGGCCTTCACGGGCGCCGCGCCGGTTTTGTTCATTTTCACAGGGCTTTCAATTGCGCGGTCGTATACTTCCCGGGAGATTTTTCCGGCCTTCAGCAAGAGTCCCAGCACCACGTTCCTTCTGGCCAATGCCCTTTGCGGACGTCGGTTAGGATTTATTCTGTTGGGCCCCACAACGGCTGCGGCCAGGAGCGCGCACTCAGACGGCTCCAGTTCAATGGGGTTTTTCCCAAAGAGGAGTCGGGAGGCCTCCGCAACTCCCTTGATCGGGAAGGCCCCCCAATGTCCGAAGTAGATCCGATTCAGGTACGCCTCCAGGATGCGTTTTTTGGAATAGACCGCGTCCGCGATTATGGCGAGAAAAACTTCGTTGAACTTACGCCACAAGGTTTTCTTGGGGCTAAGCACGGTCATCTTGATCAGCTGCTGGGGTATGGTGCTCCCCCCCTGGACATACCGACGGGCGCGCAGATTGGTTCTCAGCGCAAGACGCAGTGAAGCAGGGTCGATCCCGTGGTGGGAAAAGAAGCGCGCATCCTCGGCGAGTATCACCGCGTCCACGAGCAACGGGTTTACGGCATCCAGTCCCACGGGACGACACAATTCAGGGCGGCTTCCACGGGCCGGAATAATTTCGAGCAGTTCGGGCTCCAGGGTCACATGATCTACATCTTCCTCCGATCTCACCAGCCGGATCCCTGTGACACGGTCCCAATCCAGGCTTATACGTATCGGGCCGCTGACGATGCCCTGACCGGTCACCGGGAACGACTTGCAGAAGATGCGCGTCTCGGAGACCCTGACGGTGACCTGACCGGGCCCGGGAATCATGTCCGAGGTTCTCTCATAACCGAGCCTGGTCAGCCGCTCCATGAGGCGAACCCTGTCGAGGTCATCTCCTACCCGCAGCGTAAAGGGCGCGCAGAAAACGAATTTGGGCCATCGCTGAAGCTTCACCTGGAAAGTCCAAACCACCATCGCGGTCCAGACCAAGACCGCCGCGCCGCAGACAATCAGCAGTCCGACAGTGAACCTCTTCAGCGTTGGAAACCATTTTTTCAGCCCGCGGGCCAACTACTGCCTCTGCTCGTATTCCATTGAGATTCTATAGTGATGCGCATTGAGATTCGGCGCCCAGACCATTCTCACCCTCTCCCGTCAATCCCGCGGGACGCGGGATTGACGGGAGAGGGTGAGGGTTATTGAGCGCGGTCCCGCGTACCGTCTCTACGCGTCCGCGGCCTTGTGCCCTCTTAAGACCTGAAAGCCCTTCAATTGCGGCTCATCAGGTGGGTCACGGCTCGGTCAAGGCCGTCAAGGGTAAGCTCAAACATTTCAAAGACCTGGTTGACCACCCCTATGGTGCGCGTCATGGGCCACAGACGCAATGGAGTGGGATTCAACCACGCGCTATGACGGTATATTTCTGCGAGAAAATTCAGGCGCTCAATGCTGGGCAGTCCACTGCGTTCCTCTACATATATGGTGCCATCGGTAGCCATGAGTTCGTACGGGGCCATGCTGGCATCCCCGACTATGATGAGTCTGGCTTCCGGGTCCTTAGTGGCGAAATCCTCAACGCGCAGCGGCTTGTATCTCCTCTGAGGATCTTCCCACACATAATCGTAGATCGTGTTGTGAAAATAATATGTTTTCACATCCTTGAACTGTGCCCGCGCGTAGTTGAAAAGGGTTTGGACCAGTTCCACGTACGGATCCATGGACCATCCTCCGTTGTCTATCATCAGAATCACCTTCAGCCTGTCGCGCAGACTTCGATCGAAGATGATCTCAATCTCACCGCCGTTCCTGATCGTTTGCCGGATGGTCTCATCCACGTTGACGCAATCTCTGGGCCCTTCGGGCACCATCCGTCGCAACCGCTTGAGGGCTTCGCCCATCTGTGCCTGGGTCAGAGGACCCTCAGCAGAATAGTCCCTGAAGCGTCTCTCCATGGCCACCTTCACAGCGGACTTTCCCATGGATCTACCACCCACCCGCATGCCCCCCGGGTGAAAACCCGAGTGTCCCACCGGCGAAGTCCCCCCTGTTCCGATCCATTTGCTCCCCCCGTGGTGGGCTTCGGTCTGCTCCTTGAGCCGATCCAAAAAGTATTTAAGGAGATCTTCCGGGGACATCTGCTTCAGTTGCTCCTTGCTCATCCCAAGCGCGTCCGCAAGGGCTTCAGGATCCTTGAGCCATTCGCCCAGAAGCGCTCGGGCGGTCTCGTCCAGGTCTACCCCCTTGAAGTCCGGGAGTTCCGCGCCGTGAAAAAAATGAGCGAAAACCAGATCGTAAATATCAAAATACCGCTCACTCTTCACCAGGAGGGTACGCGCCACAATGTAGAAATCGTTCAGGCCCTCCACAAGCCCTTCCCGGAGCGCCTTGTGCAGGTGGAGGAACGAAGTGGGGGTGACAGGTATCCCCGACTCTCTCATAACGTAAAAAAAATCAACAAACATGGTACCTTCCGTAAGTCGGTGTTCAACGGCGCAAGCGCCTGCTCTGCAACATGGCCTGCTGGTGATCCGGGCTCTTCTTAAACAGAATTCCCAAATACGGGATTTTCCCCAATATCAGATCCTTATGTCTGAAATCGGGATCGGCCCTGAGCGCCCTTATCCAGTTGATCAGTTCACGCGTGGCCGGCTTCTTCTCGATACCCTGAAACTCCCTCAGACGATAGAAGGCAGTCACACACCCGTCCAGAAGCTCCTTATCCAAATCGGGGAAATGAACCACGATGATTTCTCGCATCAGGTCGGGCTCCGGGAACGCTATATGGTGGAAATTGCACCGTCCGAGAAACGGGTCGGAGAGGTCCTTCTTGGCGTTTGAGGTAATTACGATTACCGGCCGATTCCGGGCCGGCATGGTCTTGTCTATCTCGATTATGTCGAACTCCATTTGGTCCAGGACATCGAGCATGTCGTCCTGAAAGTCCGTATCGGCCTTGTCGATCTCATCTATGAGCAGGACCGCCCTGGTCTCGGACACAAAGGCCTGACCTATCTTCCCCATCCTTATGTACTCTTCGATGTCACTCACGTTCCGGTCGGAATCACCGAACCGGCTGTCATTGAGGCGCGTCAGGGTGTCGTACTGGTACAGCGCGTCAACCAGCTTCATGCTCGACTTCACGTTCAGGACGATGAGCGGCATGGCCAGGCTCTCCGCTATGGCGTGAGCCAGCATGGTTTTGCCGGTCCCAGGCTCCCCCTTGAGCAGCAGCGGCATCTCCAACACCATAGATATATTGACAATCTTGGCAAGCTCTTCGTCGAGCACATATTTGGATGCGCCTGAAAATTTGAAACTGTTGTCATTGTCGGTCATAAACCGTCGCTCCTTTTCTTTCCTTGATAAAGTGTGATCGATAATCTTTTTGGGCACGTTGTGAAGAAATCTTCATTGGTCTGGGGTCCCGGTTTGACCGTGGACTTCTTTCCACGGCAATATCAGTTGAGATTCTACTTTTATCCGCGGCGGGACAATGAGTCAATCCCCTTTTCAGGTTCTGCGCAATAGCCTGCGCCCGAGGACTGCGCGGCGGAAGGAGAGGATCGCCCCCCCCCCGCCCGGTCTTGCTGACCGAGCCTTGTCTGTCAAACTATGACCTTGCTCCTGCTCCCAAATAACAATCATCTTGATTTCGTTGATCGGGCCCTGGAGGAAATGAACGCCCGCCGACGGCGGTCGTCCCAATCTCTTGTTCACACATTGAGCCTATCAGCCGCTCGCGGAACGAGTCATTTTTCCCTTGACATTCTCTCAGCACCGCGGATAAGGTGATTTCATCGAGAACAGGCGGATTGACTCTATCCTTGTTCGGCCATCCGTTGAAAAAAAGGGTTGACAAGGTGGGGGATTTTTGCAATAAAATTTAACACACGATTCCAGAGATTTGTTTGATCAGAGGGAATCCAAAGAATCTGGCTTAAAGTTTCCTTTGAATTAAGGATTGATGAAAGTGATGAAAGGAGGATGAGGGTATGGTAAAGAGAACTTTAGTTGTTCTCGCAATCTTGTCGCTGATAGTGGCCACGGCGGGAACGTCGTTCGCCTTCCTGAAAGTAGGTGGTTGGACTGGTTGGCAGTATCCAATGGCCGACCCGACCTACGTCCCTGTTGACTGCCCCCCCTGCCCTGACTGGGTCCCAGTAGTCAAAACATGGTCAAAGACGTATGTAACCCCCGCGCCTTGCGGCCCCGTCGGTGGTGCTGTTGCGGCCAACGGCTTCGACCCCGGGCTCAGAGGAGCAGGAATCGCAGCTATCATGACACCTTTTGACGCGCTCTTCGGCGGCATGGGCGGCGTGTATGGATGCGGTCTCGAGTTTGGCGGCGGCCCCTGCGGACCGTTTTTCGGACCTTTGCCCTTTCTGCTGGTTGGACCGGCGCGCTTGTTAGCGGCGCCGACCCTGATTTTCGGCACTCTGTGGTAGAGGCTTACCGGTATTACGTGTGCAATTTCGTAAGGACCGGGCCATCAGTCCGGTCCTTTTTCCTTACACCGCCACGAGGATACTCGGCAAAGCGTGCGCTCAAAGCAGGAATCGCCGGGCAGAAAGTCCTTGACAAAGGCGGAGTTTTCCGATAAAAGAACGTAATACTGCAAATGTATTTAGGAATATCGCTTAATTTCCGGTAGTAATGCCGGGAAGGGCTTGAATGAAAGGAGGATGAGGGTATGGTTAAGAAATCCGCGGTAATTCTTGGAATCCTTGCTATGTTGGCGTTAGGTGCGGGGATGTCCTGGGGTTACACCGTGAGCAAATGGCCGGTGCCTGGTATTCCCGGCGCAGTCTATGGTGGTGGGTCAGCGTGTTTGGTGACCCCGGACGCAGTCACGCTAAAGGGCCCTGTGGCGCCTGCTTGTGAGCCGCCCCTGGTACCTGGCCTGATACATGCAACGCTGAGCATTCCATTCAGGGCTCTGGCGCTCGCATCCGTGCCGATCTTTGCTGGTCAGTTCGGTCCCGGCGCAGGCTGTTGCCCGGTTGAGCTGGGAGCGCCCGCATATGTGACCGCTGCAGTGCCGTGCACCCCTGTCAACACATACGTACCGCCCGCTGGGTGGTAACGACGGAATCGTCATAAGAGAGCAAAAGGCCGGGAGGCAACCTCCCGGCCTTTTTTTTGTTTTGAACCCCGCGCACACGCTCACCATTCCGCTGCATCCAGCCAAACCTTCCATTCTTGCGAGTGGGCCATCAAGCTGACGACAATCCAACGGCGCGTCGCAGGGATGCACTGTGAAGGGTGCAGCGCGTTTCGGTGACAGACCCCTAGGATGGTTGGCTTGAATATTCCGGAGGAATATTTGATAGTAGCCCGGCGATGAAGAGACTGTTGCAAAAGTCCATTTTTTTCTCGCGAAGTTGGGGAAAATGTACTACAAGAGGGGGAAACCGTGAAGAGCGAGGCGCATATGGGCCGACAGATCAGTGCAGATTATGGTCAGGTGT